>Ga0102938_10002039_pt1 | contig 15362 bp, 12 predicted proteins | sample SalPonR2_B_D2_MG_FD_84516 | JGI IMG/M metagenome (GOLD analysis project Ga0102938, IMG submission 84516) | Salt pond soil microbial communities from South San Francisco under conditions of wetland restoration - Salt Pond MetaG R2_B_D2_MG | ecosystem: Environmental > Aquatic > Marine >...
ATGGATACAAAGCATATGTTGTAGGAGGAGCTGTAAGAAATTACGTATTGAATATTAAAGTTGAAGATTATGATATTACGACTGATGCTCACCCAAATGAAGTGGAAAAAATCTTTGAAAAAATTGTACCTACAGGGATTGACTTTGGTACTGTAACTCTAATTTATAAGGGTAATACATATGAAGTTACTACTTTTAGAAAAGATTTTTTATATTCAAAAAATAGAAAACCTAAAAAGATAATATATACCGAAGATATAAATGAAGACATTAAGAGAAGAGATTTTACAATTAATTCTTTATATTGTGATATACATGGAAATATCCATGATAATTTTAATGGTATTGATGATATAAATAGTAAAATTATCAGAACCATAGGCAATCCAGATAAAAGATTTCAAGAAGATGCACTTAGAATGATTAGAGCAATTAGGTTCATGTCTAAATTAAATTTCAATATTGAACAAAAAACTTTAGAAAGCATTAAAAGAAATAGTGAGTTAATAAATAATATAAGCAAAGAAAGAATCAATGATGAGTTTAATCAAATACTTCTTTCGCCAAATCCTTCTAATGGGATTAGAACTTTAGTCAATACAAACCTCATGAAAGCTATTATTCCCGAAATCTATAGCACTATAGATTTCGAGCAGTATAACAAACATCATGATAAAGATGTTTATGAACATACACTTTCAGTTTTAGATAATATTGAAGCAGATCTAAAACTAAGATTGGCAGCCCTTCTGCACGACATAGAAAAGCCAAAGTGTCTAACTATAGATGAAGATGGAGAAGGACATTTTAAAGGACATCATATAAAATCAGCTGAAAAAAGTGTGGAAATTTTAAAAAGATTAAAATACGATAATAAAACAATTGAAGATGTCAGGGTTCTGATTAGATATCATTACTTAAAAGATATTTCTATTAAAGATAAAGGTGTAAAAAGATTTATCAAAAACGTTGGAAAAGAAAGATTGGAAGATATTTTCAAACTAAATATTGCAGATATAAAAGGAAAATCAACAATAGATAGTATTGAGAAAGTATACAGCTTAAAAGAAAAATGCAATAATATACTAGAAAGAAATGAACCTATAACAGTTAAGGATTTAAAGATTAATGGAAATGACATTAAAGAAATTGGAATAAAAGAGGGGCCTAAAATAGGTGAAATTTTAAATTTTTTACTTGATATAGTTATAGAAAATCCTAAATTAAACCAAAAAGATGTATTGATAAAAAAGACTAAGGAATATTTTGGTAAAGATGGAGAATCATTTAAATAAATAGATAAACTAAAAAAATGGAGATAAGTCGTGAAAAAGATATTAATAATAGAAGATGAAGAAAAGGTGTTAAACATTGTAAAAAATTATATAGAAAAAGAGGGTTTTGAGGCGATTGCCTGTCTTAAAGGAGAAGATGGAATTGAAAAATTCTACGAACATAGTCCTGATCTTGTGGTTTTGGATTTAATGCTTCCAGATATTAATGGAGAAGAGATATGCAGTTTAATAAAAAAAGAGAAAGATATACCAGTAATTATGTTGACTGCTAAAAGTACTGTTGATGAAAAAATAAAAGGATTATCTTTAGGTGCTGATGATTATCTTGTGAAACCTTTTAGTCCTAGAGAGTTAATGATGAGAATTAAAGTTATATTAAAAAGATATGGTAGTGAAAACATTTTGGAGAATAAACTCTCTTACAATAATAAAGATCTTGAAATAGACAAAAAAGCACTTATGGTTTACAAAAAAGGCAAACAGTTAAATTTAACATCAGCGGAGTATAAGTTGTTGTCGTACATGGCCGAAAATATAAATATAAACTTATCTAGAGAGATAATAATTGAAAAGGTCTTTGGTTTAGAATTTGAAGGATATGATAGAACAATAGACACTCATATAAAAAATATTAGAAAAAAAATAGAAGATGACCCGAAGAATCCAAAATACATTCTAACAGTTTTTGGGTTAGGATATAAATTTAAAGGAGATATTGATAAAGATGAAACTAAGTAAAAAAATGTTTATATACTTTTTTAGCTTAGCGGCAATTTTAATTTTGCTTTTCTTCACAACTTCGAGGTTTATATTTGACCAAGCATTTGAGAAATATAAAATTAACACTGTAGAGAGTGAAGATAAATACTATATTGAGTTAGTTGAAGGATTGCTCGAAGAAAAAAAGGGAAACTTAACTAATGAAGACTTAAGAATTATACAAAACAGTATAAAAGAAAGGGTTTCTATTAAATTTAACGATACATCTGGTGAAGTATTGTGGGAATTAGATGGAAGAACTCAGGGACAATCTATGGGCATGGGTCCTGGAAGAGGTCAGAATGAAAACATAAACTTCGAAAAATATGATATTGAAACCAACGGAAATTATTATGGAGTTTTAGAAATAGGTCGATACGGAAGGTTTAATTTATCGGAAGAAGATATAGACTTTCAACAAGACTTAAACAATGGAATTCTCATTATTACGCTCGTTGGATTATTAATAACTATATTGATAAGTTTAATTTTAGCAAAACAAATTTCTAGACCTATTTTAATAATTAAAGATGCAGCAGAAAAAATTAGAGATAAAGAAAAAAATTGGTGGATAAAGAAAAAAACAAATACCTACGAATTAGATAAATTATCTGACACAATAAATTCTCTTGGAAAAACCTTAGAAGCTCAAGAGAACTTAAGAATTAGATTAACTTCAGACATTTCTCATGAATTAAGAACTCCTTTAAATGTTTTACAAAATCAAATAGAAGCAATGCAAGATGGTGTGATTGAAACAACAAATGATAAACTTGAAGAAGTAAGAAATGAAGTCTTGAGATTGACAGATTTAGTTAAAGACATAGAAAAATTAGTAGATATAGAAAGCTATAATATAGAATTAAAGTTAGAAAAAACAAATATAAAGGAACTTTTTGAAAAGGAACTTGACAACTTTAAAAATGCATACAATAACAATAATATAAAGGTGGAACTAATTGATAAAATTAATAAGCCTATAGAATTAATGATAGATAAAAATAAAATCAAACAGGTATTTTTAAATCTTCTTTCAAATGCTGCAAAATATAGTTTAAAGGATGTTTATATTAGAGGAGAATTAGAAGAAACATATGAAACTATAATAATAAAAGTAATAGATAAGGGAATTGGAATACCTGAAGATTCAAAAGATAATATTTTTGAAAGATTTTATAGAGAAGAAAAGTCGAGAAATAGAGAAACTGGAGGAGCTGGATTGGGACTATCTATATCTAAAGGGATTATCGAAGCACATGGGGGGAAAATATACCTAAATCATCAAAACAAAAAAGAAACAGAATTTATTATAGAGTTACCTAAATGAGATTTGTAAAGAGTATAATTATTTGATATAATTTTTTAGATTTGGAATGATACCTATGAATAAAAAAATAATTAATATTATAATAATTGTAGCATTAAGTATAATTACTATAAATATATTACTTGGTGCATACACACCTGAAGACTTTAATAATTTAAAAAATAATTTAGATAAAATTTTTATAGCTGTAGCTCTATTTTCAATGTTAGTTAATTGGGTCAGTGAAGGGGTAATAATAAGGCTTTTCGCCAGAACTGGGAAGATGGATATAAGTTTTATAAAATCTATGAAATACTGTTTAATTGGGAGATATTATAATCTAATAACTCCATTTTACTCAGGAGGTCAACCGGCACAAGCCTATTTGATGACTAGTGAAGGTTACGACATAAGTAAAACCACTTCTTTATTAGTATATAAGTTTATTGTTTACCAGGTTGTATTAAATATATACTCGTTGATTATGATATTGATGAATGCTAGACTTATAATAGAGAAAATTAGACCTGCTATTCCTTTAGTTTTGATTGGTTTTATGCTTAATATAGGAATAATCATTTTAATATCATTTTTATTTTTCAACAAAAAAATATTTGAAAAAATGATTTATTGGGGAATAAATATTGCGTATAAGTTAAAATTTATAAATGACAAAGAAAGTGTAAATAAAAAAGCTATAGATTATTTTGAAGGATACTATAAATCTCTAAAAATTATGTGGAAGAACAAAAAATTGTTTGCAAAGGCTTCTTTTTTAACTTTTATTCAAATGACCTCCTATTATTTTATAACATACTGTGTATATAGGAGTGTAGGACTTAAGGAGGCTTCGCCTATGCAGATAATGTCTATGCAAGCTATCCTAAATATGGCAGTCGTATTCATTCCTACTCCGGGAACCGCAGGAGCAGCTGAAGGAGGGTTCTATCTGCTATACGGCCATTATTTTACAGGTGGAAAACTACCCTTTGCTATACTTACTTGGAGATTAATAGTATACTATCTAAATATATTAGTGAGTGGAATTGTAGTGCTATACGATTATATATATAAAAAATTAAAAATAAATGGAGGGAAAAATGACTGATAAAAAAAGAATATTTAGTGGAATACAACCATCTGGATCTTTAACTTTAGGTAATTATATTGGCGCTTTAAAAAATTGGGTTTCTCTACAGGATCAATATGAAAGCTACTACTGTATAGTAGATATGCATGCAATTACTGTAGATAAAGAACCTAAGGATCTTAGAAAAAACACACTAGAAGTTTTAGCAAATTATTTAGCTTCTGGCCTTGATCCTGATAAAAATACTTTATTTATACAATCTCATGTTTCTGAGCATGCTGAACTATCATGGGTTTTAAATTGTTTTACATATTTTGGAGAACTAAGTAGAATGACTCAGTTTAAAGATAAATCAAAGCAAAATTCTTCTAATATTAATGCGGGACTCTTTGATTATCCTGTGCTTATGGCGGCGGACATACTACTTTATCAAACAGATTTAGTTCCTGTTGGAGAAGACCAAAGACAGCACCTTGAATTGAGTAGAGATATAGCACAGAGATTTAATAACAGATACAGTCCTACATTTAAAGTCCCGGAACCCTACATATCAAAAGTAGGTGCAAAAATAATGAGTTTACAGAATCCTGAAAGTAAGATGTCTAAATCCGATGATAATGAAAATGGATATGTATTATTAAATGATAGTCCTGATAAAATTATGAAAAAATTCAAAAGAGCCGTTACTGATTCGATAGGAGAGATTAACTATACGGATAATCAACCTGGAATAAAAAATCTAATAACAATATATTCGAAACTTACAGACAAATCCGTTGATGATATATTAAATATATACAGCGGTAAAGGATATGCAGAATTAAAAGAAGATACAGCAGAGATAGTTATAGAAAAGCTTAGGCCAATAAGAGAAGAGTCGGAAAGATTAGTTAAAGATAAGAATTATCTGGAAGAAATATACAGAGAAGGAGCAAAAAAAGCTCAGTACACAGCAATGAAAACTTTAAGAAAAGTACATAAGAAAATAGGATTTATTCCTAAATAAAATACAAAACTCTCTTAAATTTAAAGAGAGTTTTTTTATTTAGAATAAAGAGGACACATAATGTCCCTAAGGGACTATATAAAAGTATATAGCATATAAAACTTAATAATATTAATTAATACTTGAACATAACATTATTTATGTTATTATATATATGGATTACAAATCGGGACATATTGTGTCATAACTAGAGGAGGTTACATGAAAAAGAAATTAGTAATAAATGGATTTGGAAGAATTGGGCGCTGTGCACTTAGAGTGTTACTTGAAAGAGATTTTGAGCATATAGATATAGTAGCAGTAAACGGGATTAAAAATCCTGAAGAAGGGTTATTTAATTTTATTCATGACTCAATATATGGAAAATTCGAAGAAGAAATACACATAGAAGGTGACTATTATATATATAAGGACAAAAAAATTAAAATTATAAATGAAAGAGATTTAAATAAATTACCCTGGGATGAATTAGATGTAGATATAGTAATTGAATCAACTGGGAAATTTACAGATAAAAAAAGTGCATCTAAACATATAGAAGCAGGTGCAAAAAAAGTTGTACTATCAGCTCCCAGCAAAAATGCCGATTTAACGTTGGTTTTAGGAGTAAATCAAAAAGAATACATAGCAGAAGAACATAACATTATATCTAACGCTTCATGTACAACAAACTGCTTAGCTCCCGTAGCTAAGATTTTAATAGACGAGTACGGAGTATTCACTGGAGAGATGACTACAATTCACTCCTATACAAGCAATCAAAACTTACTGGATGCAGTGAATAAAAAAGATTTAAGAAGATCTAGGGCTGCTGGAATATCTTTAATCCCAACAACAACAGGAGCTGCAAAAGCTATAAAAGAAGTTATTCCTGAATTGGAAAACAAAATAGATGGAATGGCAGTAAGAGTTCCAACTTCGGCAGTTTCTCTTGTAGATTTAGTAGTAAATTTAAATAAAAAAGTAACTAAAGAAGAAATTAATAATTTGTTAAAAGAAAAATCTGAAGGAGAACTGAAAGGAATTTTAGGTTACTCAGAACTTCCTTTAGTATCTTCAGATTATATTAAGGATTCAAGATCATCTATAATTGACGCTTTGTCAACAGATACAATTGAAAACACTGTCAAAATAATATCCTGGTATGATAATGAATGGGGTTATTCAAACAGGTTAGTAGAACTTACAGAATTTATAGCATCAAAATAATACATTATTGACAATAAAAATATAATTTGGTATTATTTTAAATAATTAAATATAATGCATTGATGAAGAGGAGTAATTGTATAAACTTAAAGAGATTGGATTTTAAAGCTGTAAAAATCCATAGGTAAATGTACAATGAAGGTAGCTTTGGAGCATATAATCTGAACTCAGTAAGATTATACGGATATTTCCGTTATAAACTAAGAGCCAAAATTGGAACTAAGGTGGTACCGCGGGTATACTCGTCCTTAATAGGATTGAATATATCCGCTTTTTTCATATAAAAAGAAAGGAATTTATATGTATTCTTTTGGAATAGGTTTATTAATAATTGGAGCTTTAATAACCTTTGGTGCAGATTCCCTGTACAAAAAAGGTAAGGTGAAGACAATGAAAAACTTACTAAAAATAAAAGGTTTAGGTTTAGGATTAACTATAATAGGTGTTTTGTTAATGATAAAATATAATTAGGAGGAGAAAATGGAAAATATTGCAAAGAAATATAATCCAAAAGATTTTGAAAACAAAATTTATAAAATGTGGGAAGATGGAAACTACTTTAAGGCAGAACCAAACAATGATAAGGAACCTTTTACAATAGTTTTACCTCCACCAAATATTACCGGACAACTTCATATGGGACATGCATTAGATCATATACTGCAAGACATTCTAATAAGATGGAAAAGAATGGATGGATATGAATCTTTGTGGCTTCCAGGAACAGACCATGCCAGTATAGCAACAGAGGTTAAAGTCGTACAAAGACTTAAAGAACAAGGAATAGAAAAAGATAATATAACAAGAGAAGAATTCCTTGAAAAAGCATGGGATTGGAAAAATGAATTTGGGGGGAAAATTACCGAACAGATGAAAAAACTAGGTAATTCCTGTGATTGGTCTAAGGAAAGATTCACTATGGATGAGGGCTGTAATGAAGCAGTTAAGGAAGTATTTGTAGATCTTTATGAAAAAGATTTAATCTATAGAGGAAATCGAATAATAAACTGGTGTCCAGATTGTTTAACTTCATTATCTGATATTGAAGTTGAACACGAAGATAAAGACGGTACCTATTATTATGTAAAATATTATTTTCTTGACAATGAGGAAGAGTATTTTACAATAGCTACTACAAGACCGGAAACTATATTTGGAGACACCGCAATAGCTGTTCATCCTGACGATGAACGATATAAGGATTTAATAGGTAAAAAAGTTCTCGTGCCTATCATAGAAAGAGAAATAGAAATAATTGCAGATGAGTATCCGGATATGGAAAAAGGTACAGGAGGATTAAAAATCACCCCTGCTCACGACCCTAATGATTTTGAGATTGGGAAGAGACATAATTTGGAAGAAATATCTTGTATAGATGAAAAAGGTATTATGAATTCCTATGCAGGTAAATACGAAGGTATGGACCGTTATGAATGCAGAAAAGCTTTTGTAAAAGATTTAAAAGATAAAGATCTGATAGTGAAAATTGAGAAAAATAACCACCCGGTAGGAACATGTTATAGATGTAATACTGTTATTGAACCTAGAATTTCCGAACAGTGGTTTGTAAATATGGAACCATTAGCAGGGCCGGCAATTGAGGCAGTTAAGAATAAAGAAACAGAATTTGTACCTGAACGATTTGAAAAAATATATTTTCACTGGCTTGAAAATATAAGGGATTGGTGTATTTCAAGACAGCTTTGGTGGGGTCATAGAATTCCTGCATATTACTGCCAAGAATGTAATGAATTAATAGTGTCAAAAGATGAACCAAAAAAATGTAAGAATTGCGGGAGCTCTAATCTGAAACAGGATGAAGACGTACTTGATACCTGGTTTAGCTCTGCTTTGTGGCCTTTTTCAACATTAGGATGGCCTAAAAAAACAAAAGAATTAGACTACTTCTATCCAACAGACGTTTTAGTAACCGGATACGATATAATATTTTTCTGGGTTGTAAGAATGATGTTTTCAGCTATTGAACAAACAAATGAAGTTCCATTTAATCATGTATTAGTGCACGGTTTAGTTAGAGATGCCGAAGGAAGAAAAATGAGCAAATCCTTAGGAAATGGAGTGGATCCTTTAGAGATAATTGATGAGTTCGGTGCAGATGCTCTTAGATTTATGCTTATTACCGGCTTGACTCCGGGAAACGACACGAGATATCAAAATGACAAACTTGAAGCAAGCAGAAATTTTGCAAACAAACTCTGGAATGCCTCAAGATTTGTATTAATGAATATAAAAGATAATAAAGAAATTAATATAGACCCGGATAATTTAAAAAATGAAGATAAATGGATATTATCTAGAATCGACATTATTACAGAAGAAGTAAATAAAAATCTTGATAATTTTGATTTAGGATTAGCTTTACATAAGATATATGAATTTATTTGGAATGAATACTGTGATTGGTATATTGAGTTAGTAAAACCGAGACTATATGGAGAAGACGAAAAAGATAAAGATACAGCATTATATGTTTTGGTAAATGTAATGAAAGATATGTTGAAACTTCTTCATCCATTTATGCCATTTATAACTGAAGAGATATGGTCTCATCTTCCAGGGGATAAAGAGCCATTAATAATTAGTCACTGGCCTGAAGTTAAAATAATGAATAAATATCAAGAATCTGTGGATGAAATTAACTTTGCTATGGAAATTGTAAAAAGTATAAGAAATATTAAAGCTGAAATGGATGTCAAACCATCAAAAAAAATTACCGCATTTTTTATGCCGAAAAACGAAAAATATAAAAGTTATATAGGGAAAGTTGAAAGGCATTTAAAAAACTTGGTTAACTTAGAAAGAATAACTACAGTAGAAAATAAAAATCAAATCAATGAAGAAGTTGCTTCTGCAGTGATTGACGGATTGCAAATATTCTTGCCTCTTTCTGGGTTAATTGACTTTGACAAAGAAATCGAGAGACTAGAAAAAGAGAAAGATAAGTTAGAATCAGAAATTAAGAGAGCGAAAGGAAAGCTAAATAATAAAAGCTTTGTAGATAAAGCTCCTGAAAAAGTAGTTAATGAAGAAAGACAGAAACTTGAAAAATATACAGAGATGTATAATGAAGTATTAAATAGAATAAATGAAATAAAAGGTTGATTTTTTATATCAAATGTAATAAACTTTTTATTGTTAAAACTAAATAAGCTCGTATAAATTTGAAGATATGGTTCAAATGTTTCTACAAACTACCTTAAATAGTTACAGGCTACGAGTTCTAAACAAAATCAATTTTTTAATTTTGTTTTTGAGCTCTGCTTTAAGCAGGGCCTTACTTTTTGTAAAGGAGACTTCATGAAACTATTAAAAGAAAAAATCATTTCAGATGGCAAAGCTATAGGTAACAATATAATTAAAGTTGATTCTTTTTTAAATCATCAAATTGATATCAATATATTAAAAGAAATAGGTAAAGAATTTTACAGTAGATTTAAAAACGAAGATATTACTAAAATTTTAACTATAGAAGCCTCAGGAATATCAATAGCTTCTATAACAGCTCTGTATTTTGATGTTCCAGTCGTTTTTGCTAAAAAAACAAAATCTTTAAATTTGGATGAAGAAGTTTACAGCCAAAAAGTTTTTTCTTACACTAAAAATAGGTTTTACGACATTAAAGTATCTAAAAATTATCTGAATAAGGAGGATAATGTTTTAATTATTGATGATTTTTTGGCAAGAGGACAGGCAGCATTAGGACTTTACAATTTAGTAAGAGAAAGTTGTGGAACAGTTAAAGGTATAGGTATTGTGATTGAAAAAGGATTTCAAGATGGTGGAAATCTAATAAGAGAAAAAGGTATAAGACTTGAATCTTTAGCTGTTGTAAAAAAAATTGATGATGGAAAAATTATATTTCAAAAAAACGGAGGGTAAACATGAAAAAAATATTTATAATTGTACTAGCAGTAGCACTAATTTTTTCCTTAGCAGGATGCTCTGGAGAAGAAGCACCTTCAGATAATTCTGAAGAAATGGTAGTTGGATTTATTTATGTAGGACCTATAGGTGATGGAGGATATACATATGCCCATGATCAAGGTAGATTATATCTCGAAGACAATTTAGATGTAGAAACTATATATAAGGAGTCAGTTCCTGAGACACAAGAAGTAGAACAGGAAATAAGAAATATGATTGATCAAGGAGCTGAAGCTATATTTGCAACAAGTTTTGGATATATGGATTATGTAGAAAAGATATCAAAAGAATATCCAGAAGTTGCTTTCTTTCATTGTTCTGGATATAAAACAACTGAAAATTTAGCTACATATTTTGGTAGAATTTATCAACCAAGATATTTGAGTGGTATAGTAGCAGGGTTAAAAACTGAAACAGATTCCATAGGATATGTAGCAGCTTATCCAATACCTGAAGTTATTAGAGGCATCAATGCATTTACTCTAGGAGTTCAGTCAGTTAATCCTGATGCTGTAGTTAAAGTAAGATGGACTTCTACTTGGTACGACCCGGCAAAAGAAAAAGATGCAGCAATAGCATTATTAGATGAAGGTGCGGATATAATTGCACAGCACCAGGACACGACAGGACCACAACAGGCAGCTGAAGAAAGAGATGCTTTTTCAATAGGGTACAACACTGATATGGCTGAAATGGCACCAGAATCTTATATGACTGCTCCTGTATGGAATTGGGGCCCTTACTATGTAGAACAAACACAAAATGTAATAGATGGTAATTTTGAAAGCCATGAATACTGGGGTGGAATGGAAGATAATATCGTTCAATTAGCACCTCTTACTGATTTAGCTCCTGAAGAAGCAGATGAATATGTAGAAGAAGCTAAAAGTAAAATCCTAGATGGAACACTTGAGGTTTTTGAAGGACCACTATATAATCAAGAAGGTGAATTAGCTGTAGAAGAAGGTCAGGTTATGACTGATGAAGAAATGTTAAATATGATGTGGTTTGTACAGGGTGTAGAAGGCAATATAGAATAGAGGATATTTATGAATCATAATACTTATGTAGAAATGATAAATATAAGTAAAAGTTTTGGAAGTGTTAAAGCCAATGACGATGTAAATTTAAAAGTTGAAAAAGGCGAGATACACGCTATTTTAGGTGAAAATGGTGCAGGAAAAAGTACTTTAATGAATATGCTATCAGGTTTTTATAAACCTGATAGCGGTTATATTTATATACATGGTGAAGAGGTTAAATTTGATTCGCCAAGAGATTCAATAGAGAAAGGCATAGGAATGATACATCAGCACTATAAACTTGTTGAAGCTATGTCAGCCGTTGAAAATATTACATTAGGACAAAAAGGGAGTTTTTTTCTCAAAAAAAACAAAATAAGAAATAACATAAAAAAAGTTGCAGAAAATTATGGGTTAAATTTAAACTATGATAAAAAAGTTTATGATATGGGTATAGGTGAAAAACAGGCTACAGAAATTTTAAAGGTACTTTACCAAGGTGCTGATATTTTAATTATGGATGAACCAACAGCAGTATTAACGCCTCAGGAAACAGAAAAATTGTTTGCAATTCTAAAAAATATGACTGAAGATGGTTGTTCAATAATAATAATAACTCATAAACTTCACGAAGTTATGGAAATATCAGATAAGGTAACTGTATTAAGAAAAGGTAAAACCGTTAAAACATTAGATACAAAAAAAACAAATTCTAAAGAATTAACTGATTTAATGGTCGGGGAAGAAGTAGATCTATTCATTGAAAAACCTATCGTAGAAAGAGGAGAAGAAATTTTAAAAGTAGAGAATTTAACAGTTGAAGATATAGAAAAAGTAGAAGTTCTCAAAGATGTTTCTTTTAATTTACACAAAGGTGAAATATTAGGAGTAGCTGGAGTAGCAGGAAGTGGACAAAAAGAACTATGTGAGGCAATAGCCGGACTTTATAAGATTAAAAATGGTAAAATATTATATGAGGGAGAAAATTTAGTTGGTTTATCCCCAAGAGACATTATATACAAGGGTATTAGTATGAGCTTTATTCCTGAAGATAGACTCGGGATGGGCTTAGTTGCTTCGATGGATATGGTTGACAATTATCTTCTTAAAGAACAGCATAAGCAAAAAGGACTTTTTATTAAAAGAAAACCAGTTAAGGATAAATGTCAAAACATGATAGAAAGACTTAAAATACAGACTCCTGGTACTCAGCATCCAGTTAAACAGCTTTCCGGAGGAAATATTCAGAAAGTTTTAATTGGTAGAGAAATTGATACTAATCCCCATGTGCTAATAACAGCCTATGCTGTAAGAGGTCTTGATATAGCATCATCTCATACTATCTATGATTTATTAAATGAACAAAAGAAAAAAGGAGTAGGTATACTTTTTATTGGAGAAGATTTAGATATTATATTAAAATTATGTGATAGAGTAATGGTACTGTCAAGTGGAAAGGTGACAGGAATGTTATCTACAGAAAATACAACAAAAGAAAAAATAGGATATTTAATGTCTGATGAAATACCTGAAGAGGAGATTTTATTATGAGAATGATCAAGAGAGATAGTATTTCTAAAAAAGATGCTCTAAAAATAAGACTCTTAGCAATAATATCATCGCTTATTATTTCAGGGTTTTTTATATTTTTCCTAGGACATAATCCTTTAGAAGTATATACAGCCATGATTAAAGGTGCTTTTGGTTCTTTATACAGGATAAAAGATACTATAAATATTATAATACCTTTAATAATGACTTCATTAGGTATAATGATAGCTTTTAAAATGAAATTTTGGAATATAGGAGGAGAAGGTCAAATTTTAATAGGAGCTTTATTTGCCAGTTACGTTGCTCTAAATTTTGATTTTTTACCAAAAATTATTTTGCTTCCAATTATGCTTTTAGCAGGATTCGTAGGAGGAGGTTTATGGGCATTAATACCAGCGGTTTTAAAAGTAAAGTTTCAAACTAATGAAACTATAACTACTTTAATGATGAACTATATAGCTTTAAATATTGTTACCTATTTACAATATGGGCCATGGAGAGACCCACAATCTCTGGGATTTCCTAAGATTGCAAATTTTGCAGATAATGCATTATTACCTAAAGTATTTGGTATACATATAGGTTGGATAATTACTATTATTTCTGTGATACTTGTCACAATCTTAATTAATAAAACTAAGGTTGGATATGAAATAGAAGTAGTTGGGGAAAGTGAAGATACAGCAAAATATTCAGGAATCAGAGTGAACAGAGTAATTATTAGAGGTTTAATTTTAAGTGGTGGAATATGCGGAATAGTAGGTATGATGGAAGTTTCAGGAGTAAATGGCACTTTGACCAATCATGTATCAGCAGGATACGGATATACAGCAATAATTACAACATGGTTATCAGGGTTAAAACCTGCTTTCATAATTCCGGTATCAACATTATTTGCCGGAATGATTAAAGGTGGAGGTTTTATACAAACTGCATATCAAATACCCCAATCTGCGGCAGATATAATTCAGAGTATGATATTATTTTTTGTTATAGGTAGTGAATTTTTTATTCAATATAAATTAGTATCAAAAAGTAATACTCAGAAAGGAGAGAAGGCAAATGCTAGTTAATTTTTTAAGTGCGGCAATAATTGCCGGAACACCCCTTTTGCTCGCAACATTAGGAGAGCTTATTACAGAAAAAGCGGGTAATTTAAACCTTGGAGTAGAAGGAATGATGTTGATAGGAGCTATTGCTGGATTTGCATTTGGGTATCAATTCAACAGTCCATATTTAGCTATCTTGGCATCAGCTGTAGCAGGAAGTTTATCAGCCTTAATATATGGGTTTTTAACTATAACATTAAGAGCTAATCAAGTTGTATCAGGACTTTCTCTTACAATTTTTGGTACTGGAATATCAAGTTTTATTGGAACTAATTATGTAGGTAAAAAAATGACTAATAGTGTAATAAATTTTTTTAAACCTATAGAAATACCGATTTTTTCAAAAATACCTATTTTAGGGAAAGTGTTATTTCATCAGGATATATACATATACTTTAGTTATTTTTTAGCTATTGCTTTAGGGATTTATCTTTATAAAACAAGAAAAGGATTAAATTTATCTTCTATAGGAGAAAATCCTTCTGCAGCGGATGCTGCTGGTGTCAATGTTAATCTTTACAAGTATGTTCACATATTGATAGGAGGAGCTTTATGCGGTCTTGGAGGAGCATATTTATCAATTGTGGAAGTGCCTACATGGCAGGAAAATATAACAGCAGGAAGAGGATGGATAGCTATAGCTTTAGTAATATTTTCGAAATGGAATCCTTATAAATCTATTTACGGAGCTTATTTATTTGGAGGATTAAGTATAATAGGTTTTAGAATACAGTATCTAAATATATCCCAAAACCTACTGAATATGCTACCTTATATAGTTACAATTGTTGTTTTAGCTATTAGTTCTATAAATAAATCTAAAGAAGGAAGTCCACCAAAATCACTCAGCATACCTTATTTTAGAGAAGAAAGATAATTTTATGATTTAATTTTTCGAGATTCGACAAACTTTATGAATATATATGTTATATAAACTTTAGGCATAAAGTTAATCAGATGCTTTTTGCTTAAAGTTTCATTTTCTCCTAAGTTCATTAAATAAACTACTAAATTCCCCTTATTTATATCAGTCCATTCTAAAGATTTGTACTTTCCCTTTATAAAATCTA
>Ga0102938_10002044_pt1 | contig 15355 bp, 10 predicted proteins | sample SalPonR2_B_D2_MG_FD_84516 | JGI IMG/M metagenome (GOLD analysis project Ga0102938, IMG submission 84516) | Salt pond soil microbial communities from South San Francisco under conditions of wetland restoration - Salt Pond MetaG R2_B_D2_MG | ecosystem: Environmental > Aquatic > Marine >...
CGGCGATCAACGCGTCGACCCGGTTACGACAAATCGCGTAAGCCGCCAGCGACGGGATCGCGACGATCAGGCCGCCGACGGTGGTGACCAAGGCTTGATAGATGCCCTCGGCCAAGTCACCGGCCCCCGCGGCGCCACGGGTCGTCGCGACTTGCTGAAAGGCGAAAATCATGCCGGTCACGGTTCCCAGCAATCCGACCATCGGCGCGATGTTGCCGATGACCGACAAGTATTCGATCCGCCGCATCAGCCGTGCCGACTGCTGTGCCAAGGCATCTTCCACTGATTTTTCGACTTCACGCCAGCCGAAATCCGATTCGGCCAATCCCGCCAACACGACGACGCTCAACACGCTCGGCGCGCGTCGGCACGCCGCGTCGGCTTCGGCGACGCGGCCGGTCAGCAGCGCCTGGCGGACCGCATCACCGACGCCGTCCGGCAAGATCTCGGTTCTCCGCAAGGTCATGAATTGGTCGAACACCAAGTACGCCGCCGCAACGCTGAGCCCGAACAAGACGATCAAGATCAGCAGACCGAACCAGCCCCCGCTCAGCACGATGTCCAAGAGACCGGCGTCCGTCGATGCGGCCGCATCCTCGCCGCCGCCTTGGGCCAAGAACGAAAAACCGCGACCGGCGATATCCACCACGGCCGCGGCCGAACGGCCGTCAGAGGGAAACAGCGTCATGCGTTGAGGTCCTGGGATGGTGGGCCGGCCGGATCGTCGTCGCCGTTCATGCCGATGGAAAGCAAAAACTCCGCATCGCCCAACACGGCATCGTCCCAACGCAGTCGCATCACCCCGTCGCGTTGCAGTCGCTGGATCGTTTGATGGTGCTGGTCGCGAAGTTCCGTTTCCACACGATCGACTCGGCGTCGACTTTGGACGGCGGACATGATGATCATCGCAAACAAAGCCGTCGGCAACAGGGACAACAAGACGCTGGTCAGCAGCATCGATGCGTCGGGACGCGGAAACGCGTTCAGATCGCCGGAACGCTCGCCCAAGACGCCGTAACTGGCCGTGACGTAACCTTGGTAAAGCGCGACGATCGGTCCGGCCATCAGACCCCAGAAAATCAAGGTCGCGATCAAGCCGATCGAAACGGTGCTCAGCCGACCCGGCAAGGCGTCCCGGGTGACTTGGTGAAAGATCTCTTGCGATTTTTCCTGCAACGTATCCAAGCCGGTCAGGCGAGCGACGCGGCTGGGGTTTTCTCCTTCGTCGACGTTTCGTTCGCTCGTGACTTTTTCGTGACGAAGCTTGGCCAGCTCGACGCGAAACTGATTGGCCAACGGACGCAGTCGATCGTCGATCACCGCGCTGCTGCGTCGCAGCAAGCCTTCGCGAACGTCGGTGGCGGCGTCGCGTCCGGACGCGATATTGCCGGCTCCCGTCCAGATCGTGCCGATCAGCGACGGCAACGAGCCCGACAAACTCAGCAGCAGTCGGTCCCAGGCTCCGCTGGTCAGATTCAAGACGCCAAGCAAGGAGCGGAAGGGGAACCAGATCGGCGACGTTTCTTCCATCAAGCCCAAACGCAATCGCGATCGAACGGCCGCACGCAACGAGGCGGTTCCGCCGAGCAGTGACTGGGCGACTTGCCCGGGGATCTGGCCGGTCTCCGCGTGCAACGATTCGACCGCCGTGGCCAGGCCGGGCAATTGGTCCCGCAACGCCGAGTGCAGGGCGGCACGAAAACGACTTTCCAACGCCGCCAATCGTGTGCTTTGTCGTCGGTCACCGCCGCCGCTGTCCGCGATGATTCTTTGCAGTCGGTCGGCCAAGTCGGCGGCAGCCTGGGCACCGACGGCGGCTTCGTCGCGGTCACCGACATCGAAATCCGGGACCAGCACCGCCTTGGCGATCACACTACGTGGAGCGGCTTTTCGCATCCGCCCGACGAAAGATTCGGTGTCCGCGTCGGCCGTGGCATCTTCGCCGCGCACCGCGTTGATCACGGGGACCACCAGTACGCCGTCGCTGGCTTCGGTCAACACCGAAACGGCGTGGCTGCGCAGTTGATCGCGGCGGACGACCAACACCAACACCGTCGCCATCGACAGCGCCCGCTTGGCCACCGCGGCGATCCCGCGTCGCTCGTCGGTCGCTCCGGGCGCGTCGACCAACACGTACGGCAGATCGATGGATTCCATCTGATCGGCTGCGCAGGCGAAATAGGCTTCGTGTCGCGAATCCAAATCCGCCGGCGGCGAAGGTCCGATCCAAGACAACTGCTCGGTGGCTTCGTCGGAGTTGTTCCCGCTGCGCACCAACGTGGCGACATCGCTTCGCCGGATCATCTGACGGATCAGCCACGACTTGCCCTGTCCGGTCGCGCCGACCATCGCGATCACGGTCACTCCGCCGGTACGATCCTGCAAAATGGAACGACGGGCTTCCGCATGGTCATCGCACAACGATTCGATCTGACGCGCGATCGGCGTCTGACCGAAAACGGTGTGCGCGGACTGACGAACGCGGCGGACGAAGCGATCATCGGTGGAGAGTTCGTGCGGGTCCAATCGAAGGTCCAAACAGAATCAGGGAAGCAAGCGAGAAAGGTCGTTGCGGAACTCATCACGCACATGATAAACGGTCAGTTTGGGTCCCTCGGCATCGCGCCGCGTGATCTCCGGCGTCAACATCGGCATTTCAGCTCCCTTCACGCTTAGCGCCGGCAAAGGGCCGATGGTCTCCGTGGCGTTCGGTCGTGGCACGCCGAAACAATCGCACAGCACCGCATGAAAATCCGCGACCTGCTGACGGGCGGCCTGGTGACCGACATCCTGCATGCTTTTTTCCGCCGCCCAAATCGCCGACAAGGTCGTCAGCCCGGCCGCCGCGAACAGTTCCGAAATCGACGCAAAGGCGATCAAGTTGGCACCAAAATCGACCGGGATCATCAACACGCCGCCCAGCGTGGCGAACATTGCCAGCAGCGGCGTCAAACCCGAAGCCAATTTTTTGTGACGCGGGACCTTGTCCCACATCGCTTGGGCCGCCGTGTGTAAACGCCGCGGATCCAAGGCCGTGAAATCGTCTTGTTCGAATCGCAACACCGCCGTCTCGGTCGCTTCGTCCCACGGCGCGTCGGCGGTCCAGTGGGGCAGCCTCGACTCGCCGGCGTTGCGTCGAATCGACGCCCGCAATTTCTCCGGCGACAACAGTCCGCCGAACTCGCCACGTTTGAATTTGTCTTTGACTTCATCGGCGGTTCGCTGGGCCATCGCGGTCGGCGTCAACTGACGAAAGAAGTCACGCACGCCGCCGAACACGCGTCGCAACGTGGTGTTCATCCGCACGCCCCAGCGGGCGTACCACGGCGACGTGTCGGCGAACGCTTCGCTCAACTGACGGATGATCCGCTCATTCTGGTGCAACCGCAACTCCATCACTTTGCCGGCGACGTCGCGATGGGCAAAGAAGTCCAGCGTCACGTCCAGCAAGCAGGCCTGCGCTTGTCGGCACGTTTCCAGGGACTCCTCCGCCGCGGCTTCGATTCGTGACAAGCCGTCCTCGCGTACCGAGGTAATCAAGCGTGACTGCAACGAACCCTGAAAACTTGCGAACAATGCCCCGCGGTCCAGTTTCCCCGGCAACGCGGAAAGCAACCGATCCGCCGAGATGTTCGCCGGCGGGTTGTTCTCCGGGTCGGGATCGACGGCATAAAACAGCGGCATGCTCAAATCATCGTCGGTCCCCGAGACAACCGCACTCGGCACGCTCGATCCGTCCTCGGGCGGCGTGGGAATGAAAGGACGACTTTTGGGGACGTCGAAATCGTAGGCGATGTAAGTGGTGTCGATGCCGTGGGCATCGGCAAGTCGCGAAAACGTCTCGTAAACTTGGTCGGGCGATTGGGGCGGACGCACTTTGTTGACGGCCAACAGCCGTGGCACGCCGGGCATCAGATCCGACGCCACCTGCAACAAATCCGACAAATTCGAATCGCGTGATGATTCCGCCGAGGACACGACCAGGAAAGCGGAACATAACGTCGCCGCTTGCCCGAGCAGACGCCGGCGGTCCTCCGGGGAACCCAACCCGAGAGACGCGTCGGAGACGATGTCGGGGCAATCCAAAAGACCGATGCCGGCCACGTTCAAACCCGGGTCGGTTGCCACCAAAGGGACCTGCAACGTCGTCGTGTCGCCGCCGCGATTGTTGTATTGACGATGAGCCTGGGCGGGATCATCGGCCAGCATCTCCGGCGCCGCCCCCAACGCGTCGCCGATCCGGCTGAGCAAAAGTTGCCACAACTCGAGATCGCTTTTCCAAGCCCGCGGCAACCACAACACGAACCGATGCGTACCGGCCTCGTTCTCGGTCCCCCGCAACGTTCTCTCGCTGCCTTCGGGGCTAAGAAACGTGGACACCAGACTGGTCTTGCCGCTGTTGAGCATGCCGGCGATCGCGACCGTGGGCCGATCCACCAACGAGGTGGCCGAGTGAAGTTGTCGACCGGCGACCAACAGGTGATCCGCGGCCGCCGCGTCGATCCTTCTTAGCGACGAAAGATAGCTTTCGCGTCGATCCGCCGGCGCGTCTTGCTTGACCGCGGCGCGACGGTCATCGTCTTCCAGCAACGTTAACAAAGACGGCCAGTCGACCGCCGTCGGTATGGCCGCGCGTTTCCATCCGAACATCAAGTCAGCTTTCTAACGTTGGGATCGTCGTCGATTCGGCCGAGTTCGGCCGAACCACGCGCGTCGAACGAAACCGTGACGTCCGTGGCACCTTCGGTCAACGATTCGTCGACCGGCCCGGTCGGCGGAGCCGACGAACCGGAATCTTCGGCCTTGGATCGAAACGCGTCCAGCGACATCGGTGGAATGATCGGAGCCTGAGTCTGTCTGCGCCACCAAGTCTTGGCATCCGACTCGGTCCACGTTAGCGAATCTCGACAGCAACGCAAGCTTTCGGCCAACTCGGTTGCCGTGGCGGGACGATCCTCGGGGTCGGTTCGCAAACAGCTCATCAAAATATTCTGCAAATCCTCGGGCAGTTCTTTGCCGACGCGATCGCTAGGCCGCACGGGATCCCCGCCTAGCCGCAACGCACAGATTTCTGCGGCCGAAGTCACATCGTATGGCGGACATCCGGTCAACAGTTGGTAGCCGACCGCGCCGATCGCGTAGATGTCGCTCGCCGGACCCGCCAGATTCGAATCACGGATGATCTCCGGTGCCATGTACATCGGCGTTCCCGTCAGTGCCGTCGGCGTGGTCAGCGTTTGTTGATCGTTTTCCAACCGGCGAACCAGGCCGAAATCCAATACTTTGACCATGTCGTAAAGCCCCGAATGGTTCGTCACCAGGATATTGCCCGGTTTGATGTCACGGTGAATCAATCCGTGATCGTGCGCTTCGGCGATCGATCCGCACAACTGAACCAGCAAATGGATCACCCGCGCGGGCGATTGGGCCCCGTCTTGCTTGACCAGTTTTCGCAAATTGATTCCGTCGACGTGTTCCATCACGTAAAAGAACGTGCCTTCGTTCGTCCGCCCGAAGTCGTAAACCGCGATCGTGTTGGGGTGTCGCAGGACGGCCGTCACCTGGACTTCGCGTTCGAAGCGTTCGATCGCCCTTTCGTCGGCCAACGGGATGACTTGGTCGTCCTGGTCGACCCGTTCGAGCACCTTGACGGCGACGTCGCGGGACAGCAATTCGTGACGTCCCCGGTAAACCGTCCCCATTCCGCCTCGGCCGATGATCTCGAACAACTCGTACTGCCCGAGACGACGAATGTTACTTTGCAAGGCGTAGGCTCGATTCATCAATCGGCCGGCCGCGAACGAGAGGACCGCCAGCCCCGCGGATGCCATGGTCAGCAATCCGAACAACCACCACATCGACGATTGCAGGATCCGCAGCGGACGATAGACCTCGTCGACGTCCATCTCCGTTGCCACACCGATGCCGTGTTCGTCCAGCCACCGCCAAGCACCGATGACCGGCACCCCGCGGTAGTCGTTGTACCCGAGAACGTCGCTCGCGGATTGACCGTTGCAGGCACTGCGGATCATTCGCGTCGGTGGCAACCCCGACAGCCCTTTGAGCGTTTCTTTCCGTGTCGCTTCATCGACGGCGACTAGCCTGAGGCCTGGATCGCGAATCCTGATCCGCAGCACGCTATCTCGTTCGCTGTCACCGTCTTCCCCGTCACCGTCTAACAAACCGAGGTCGCGGAGTTGATCTTCGAAACGGCTGCGGCTGATCATCACGCCCTCCTCGTTGAACGCGTAGGTCTCTCCGCTGTTTCCGCTTCTGGCGACCGACAACAATTCCGTGAAGCGACCGGCCGGGTCCAAAAGCAGTCCGAAGCCGCCCACCGGCAACACGCCCTCACGGATCGGGGAGAGCGCGATCATGGACGCTTGCTTCGGATCGGCGTCGGCCGGCAACCACACCGGGGGCGTCACCGTCGCGCCCCGACGATAGCTGGCTTCCAACGCGGGCAAGGCCGGTTCCAAGGGCTGACCGATCCATCGAGGATCGCTGGCGGCTCGAATGTGAGCTTGATCGTCCAAGATGATCCAACCCAAACAATCGCCGTCTCGCCGCACGTCCAGGACCTGAGCGTCGAAATGCCGGGTGATCTGGTTCGCGACCTCTGGATCACTGCCCGACGATTGTCCGAGCCAAGCCGCCAGCGATGTTCGATCATCAAACCGGCTCAGCATCCGACCGGCCATGCTTTCCTGATCGCCCAACCAGAGTTCCAGTGCCGACACGTTGGCCGACAAAATCCAGTGCAACTGATCGTCGGCGATCTCGCGGATCGAATGCTGTGTTCTGAAATAGATGATGCCTCCGGCCACCAGCACGGCCGACAGGAACAGGAAAGAAAGCCACAACGCCAGACGTCGGGTCGAGGACTCACCGAACGTCGACGCGCCGAACGTGCTGGCGGTTTGGCTGCCTGTCGTCGAACGCGACGGTGACGAACGCGTCAAGCCGCCGGACGTTCCCGTCGCCCGACGCGACCCGCCACCGAAAAAGCCTCGGGCTCGGTGGGATGTCGGATCGTTGCCGACGCTGGGCCGGCGAGAGAGAAAACGTCGCATCGGATCATTATCCTTCAACGTGCAGCGGATAAAAGCCGACTCAAGCCCTGCCCGACGTCGCCGGGGGAAGATCTGACATCCGGGACAGCAGAAATCGCCAAGCGCGAGATGCGGCCTCCTGCTGCCGAGCGGACCGATCGTCGTCGATGAGCTTGATTTGCTGTTCTCCCACGACCGCCACCTCGCCGCGATTCACACGACGAAAACCGATGCAAAAAAAGACGACGCCGTCGATCGACTCCGGTGCTAAGGGCCCCAGATGCCCCGTCACCGCCAGACTCAGGTCGGCTTCGGCCGTTTTCTCCAGGATCTGCGTGGCCATTTGTCGCGTCACCATCGCACTGACCGACGTGTGCCGCCGGATCACATCGGACGGGATGTCCAGCCAAGCTTGTTTCGTCGCATCGCGATACGTCACCGCCGAACCGCAAAACGTTTCCGAAACGCCGGCGACACCGCCCAGATTTGCCGCCAACAGACCGGACGTGCAACTTTCCGCCAGGACCAGTCGATCGCCCCGGGCGCGGAGGCGATCGACGACTTCGACCGCCAACGCGGCGTCATCGATGTCTTGCCGATCTCCGGTATCTTTGGCAGACGACATCTCGGGCAACTTCGCGAAACGGACGGGACGACCCAAAGAATCCACTGTACCGAAATCCGGCCCCTTGCGAACGGTGAAGACGTGCCGGTCAAGACCGGGACCGCCGGCGGGACGAGATTTGTCGCGCGGCCCCCAGCGACGCCAAACCGCCGACGACCGACAGCACAGCGACGGTGACGAAGACGATCCGGTGCCCGGTCGTCCCGGGGAAACGATCGATCACGTAACCCGACATCGAGCCGAAGAAAATATCGGGCAAGAAACCGACGACCGAAACGATGCCGGCCGCCGTCCCGACCATCGACTGCGGCACACGGCAGTCATCAAAGACGGCAAAGTAAACACCGCGAAGCCCGAAAACGGCCGCCGAACTGATCACCACGGGCAACAACAAAACGGCCACGGGGAACCACCGCGGATCGGCGATTGCCAACACGACATTTCCCGTCGCGACGGCCAGGAACATGCCCGCCAGCACGTCGAATCTGCCCAAACGATCCGCGACGACACCGGCCGCCAACGCGACGACGGGTCGAGTCCAAAACGCGATCGTCGTGATCCAGGTCGCTCGGGAATCGGCGACGTCGAACACGTCGACCGCGAAGATCCCGTAATTGTCAATGCTCTTGTAGCCGCAGTAAGCACACAGCACGACGATGCCCTGTAACCACACCAACGGCTTGCCCAAAACGGTTCCGATTTGGCCGACCGAAAACGCCCCGCTCCGGTGCAATGGCCTGTCGTTCTTCTCGCCCAAGGCCAGCCACACCGCCGCGGTCGCGAACAGGACCGTGACGACGCACATCAGGATGATCGTGTCGAGCGCCTGGGCCACACGCTCCGGCGGCGCGTCTGCCGGGACGAGTCGCCCGAACACGAACGACAGAACGCTCGCCAACACCGCCGCGAACAGACCCCGCCCGGCGTCCAGCAGCCCGAACGCGGTTCCTTGCGACCGCGACGTCGCCGAATCATGCGTGACTCGAATCATGGGTGCCCAAAACAGCAAGATCGTGGTCACGCCGAAAAAAGCGTACAGCCAGCGGAGGTGATCCACGGCCCACGGCGTCATCAAGGTTGCACCCCCCAGCGCCGTGGCGGTCAAGGCCGACGCCATCAGGGTCCGCGGGCGAAAGCGATCGGCGAGAGGTCCGCCGAAAAAATACGCCACCGCGGCAACAGTCCCGTAAGCCGAAAAAGCCAACCCCAATTCGAAATTGCTGATGCCCCAAACCGACAACATCGTCGGACGAAACAAGCGTGGCAAGACGAACGGCAAGACAAAGATCGCTTCGCCGGCAAACACGACGGCCCCCAACCGCAACAGCGAAATCGTCGGTGTAGAAGCCGCCGAGGCAACGGAACGGTCGGTCGCTGAGTTCATCGGGCCTCGGAGAGTAAGCGGTTGATCGCCCGCAATCGTCCAACAGAGGATTCGTTGCGGCCGGCCAGTCTCGTCAAGTAACGCTGTTCCTTGTGCAATCCGGCCACGAAATCGCTTTGCCAACGGCGGATCAAATGAGGGCCGAACAGCAACGCCGACTCGGCATCCAATCGCTCGTAGGCGGGATCGATGATCGTCGGACCGGTCGCGCCGCTTGCCGCGTCGACCTTTTGAAACCGCAAGACCACGAAGGCACGTTTGCCGGGGGTCAACCGTTCGTCGACCAAACGATAACCGCGACGCAGGCCCCACGCCCGAACCCGCTCGGGCTGTCGATTCGGCTGCACGACCACCAGCGGCGGAACCCGATCGGGGTGCGCGTCCAAGATCTCGGCGACGGACCGGCCCCCCATGCCACACAGGCTGATGCTGTCCGCTTCGCCCGGCATCAATCCGTTCAGCCCGTCGGCGAATCGAACTTCCGCTTGCAGGCCGACCAAGGTCGACCGTGAATTCGCAAAAGGCTGACTTTTATTTTCGATCGCGATCCCACGGCGGATCCGACCGGCGGCCAGCAAGGCCTTCAACAAGTGCCCGTGATCCGATCCGATGTCGGCATGAACGCCACTGCGGATCTCAACGGCGACGGCTTTCAGACGCTGATCCAAACGAGGCAAGGCTTTTCCTTGATTTCCGATTTTCACTCCTTGCCGACCGACGTCGCATCCGACATCGTCATCGCTGCGACGCGTCCCGACCGAACACCATGCCCAGGCGTTCCCAAGAACCGATGATGACCGAATCGACGACCTCAATCGATGACCCCGAGACGGACGACCGTCCTTGGGAAGAACTGCTGCGTCTGGCCCGCGAAGGCGACGGGGACCGACTGGAACAGTTTCTAGCACAGCTTTCGATCGCCGACCAAGGGTTGGCGCTCAGTCGTTTGCCCGCCGATGAGAGGCTGCAAGTTTTTGAAGGCTTGGCCCCCGACAACGCCGCGGAGTTGATCAGCCATTTGCCGGAAACCGAAGCGGCGCGGATGATCGGATTGTTGGAGCCAGAGACCGCCGCGGCGATCGTTCACGAGCTTCCCAGCGACGAACAAGCCGACGTGCTGGGCGACCTGAGCGACCGAGAAGCCGAAGCGATCTTGGAGGCGATGCCGACCCAGGAAGCCGCCGAAGCTCGCGAACTGACCGCCTACGATGACAACGTCGCCGGCGGCATGATGGTCAGGGAAATGCTGCGGTTCACGCCGGAGATGACCGTCGCCGATGTCATCGAGGAACTGAACGCCAACGCCGAGACGTACAGCGATTTCGACGTTCGATACGCATACGTTTGCGACGATGACATGCGTTTGGTCGGCGTGTTGCCGATGCAAAATTTGCTGTTCGTCCGTCGCGGCAGCAAACTGAAGGACTTGATGATCACCAACCCGTTGTCGCTGCGGGATACGACGCCGCTGGACGATTTGATCGATTTTTTCGAAGGCCACGCCTTTCTGGGCGTCCCGATCGTCGACGAAGCCGGTGTCTTGAAAGGCGTCCTGCATCGCGAAGCCGTTTATTACGAGGGAACCCGCGCGGCGGAAAGCGATTACCTGAAAAGCCAGGGCATCGTCGGCGGCGAAGAACTGAGAACGATGCCGTTGTGGCTACGCGCCCGGCGTCGCCTGAGTTGGCTAAGCATCAACATCCTGCTGAACATCGGCGCCGCTGCGGTGATCGCCTATTTCCAAGACACCTTGCAAGCGGTCATCGCCCTAGCGGTGTTCCTGCCGATCATCAGCGACATGAGCGGATGCAGTGGCAACCAGGCCGTCGCGGTCAGCATGAGAGAGTTGTCGTTGGGGTTGGTCCGTCCCAACGAAATGATGCGGGTTTGGTTGAAGGAGGTGACGGTCGGTTTGATCAACGGTGCGGTGCTCGGGTCACTGGTCGGAATGGTCGCCATGATCTTTGACGGCAATCCTTACTTGGGATTGGTCGTCGGCCTCGCCTTGTTCGGAAACACGGTCGTCGCGGTTTCGATCGGGGGCTTGGTGCCCTTGATTCTGAAACGATTCGGCGTTGACCCCGCGGTCGCCAGCGGACCGCTGCTGACGACGGTGACGGACATGTGCGGCTTCTTCCTGGTGCTGGGGTTGGCGACGATCATGTTGTCTCGTTTGGTCACTTCCTGATGCCCCGGAAACCCGTTGCGGAGCTGTGCATTGCCAACCAACCGCCGGACACCAGACGGTTCGACGCCGAGCGTCATCGCGACGGCTCGGATCGGTGCCGATTGAAAACGCCCAGGATCGCCGCACGCGGCTCGGTGTCCGTGGCATGAACACCATTTTGATCGCCGAATCGCAGGACCGTTGGCTCGGTCATTTCGAAGGCGTCGAGACGATCGATCCACGTGACTACCTGTCCAAGCCCGACCCGACGCTTCGGCGGGCCACTCGGGTCTACAACCTTAGCCGTTCGTACGCCTACCAAAGCATGGGCTACTACGTTTCTTTGTTGGCCGAAGCCCGCGGGCACCGACCGATTCCCGACGTCCAGACGATCCAAGACTTGCACGGCACCGCGGCGGTGCGTCTGATCCCGCAGCATCTGGACGAACTGATCCAATCGTCGCTCAAGCCACTGACGACGGACGACTTCGTGTTGAGCGTTTACTTCGGCGACAACTTGGCCAAGAAGTACGATCGACTTTGCAAAGAATTGTACGGTTTGTTTCAGGCCCCGCTGCTGCGGTTCAAGTTTTCGCGGCGGAACCATTGGCGTTTGCGACGCGTCTCGGCGATCGCGTTGAACGCGGTTCCGGAAAACCATCGCGAATTCGTCGCCGAAGCGGCCGCCAAGCACTTCGCACGGCGGAGCACCCGCCGGCCGAAACGTCGATCGACACGCTACGACATGGCGATTCTGCACAATCCCGACGAAGGCGATTTGGCACCGTCGGACCCGGCGGCGCTGAAGAAACTGATCAAGGCCGCCGAGTCCTGCGGGATCGCCGCCGAGTTGATCACCCGCAGCGATTCCGGACGCTTGATGGAATTCGACGCCTTGTTCATTCGCGAAACGACTGCGGTCAATCATCACACGTATCGCTTGGCCCGACGCGCCGCGGCGGCGGGAATGGTGGTCGTCGATGATCCGTTGTCGATCCTTCGCTGCACCAACAAAGTCTATCTGGCGGAGTTGTTGTCACGCGCGAAGATTCCGACGCCCAAGACTTTGGTGGTTCACCGCAGAAACGCGGCGGAAGTCGCCGCGGAGTTGAACTTTCCTTGTGTGCTGAAACGTCCCGACAGCGCGTTTTCCCAAGGTGTCGTCAAAGCCAACGATGCCAACGAGCTGATGCTGCAACTGACCCGTTTTTTTGCCGATTCCGAACTCGTGATTGCCCAGGAATACATGCGAACCGCTTTCGATTGGCGGATCGGCGTGCTGGACCAGCGTGCCGTGTTCGCGTGCAAATATCACATGGCCCGCGGTCATTGGCAGATCGCCAAACACGAAACCGGCCGGCCCCAGCCACGTTTCGGCAAGTGTGAAACCTTGCCGGTGGAAATCGCGCCGCGAAGAGCCGTCGCGATCGCGGTCAAGGCCGCCAACTTGATCGGCAACGGTCTTTACGGAGTCGACGTGAAGGAAGTCGACGGCCAGTTCTTTGTCATCGAGGTCAACGACAATCCGAACTTGGACTCGGGTGTCGAGGACGCCGTGCTACGCGACGAGTTGTATCGCCGCATCATGGAGTCCTTTGTCCGCAGTATCGAAAACAATAAACAAACGTCGTAAGACTTTCATGCCCGAAGGAGGCGTGCGTCCGGATGATCGAAAATTCCTTGCACCTGTTCGACGCCGTGGGCATCGAAATGGAATACATGCTGGTGGACCGTGAGACGTTGGACGTCCGCCCGGTCGCCGATCAACTGCTCGCGGAGCTTGCCGGGCGCGCGGCGGTCAGCGACTTCACGTCCGGTCCGATCACTTGGTCCAACGAGTTGGCGCTGCACGTCATCGAGCTGAAGACGACGGAACCGGCCGCCAAGATCCGCTCTCTGCCGTCACAGTTCGAACAAGCCATCGGTGACCTTCGCCCGGCCTTGGACCGATTGGGCGTCCGACTGTTGCCCGGCGGGATGCACCCCTGGATGGATCCGCGAAACGAAACGAGGCTGTGGCCGCACGAGAATCGTTTGATTTACGAAGCGTACGACAAAATTTTCGATTGCCGGACGCACGGTTGGGCGAACGTGCAGAGCGTCCATTTGAACCTGCCGTTCGGGGACGAACAGGAATTCGCCAGGCTGCACGCGGCCGTACGCATCGTGTTGCCGATCTTGCCGGCGTTGTCGGCCGGTTCGCCGATCGTCGACGGCGCGCGAACCGGTGCGTCGGATTCTCGGATGCAGCACTACGTCGAACATTGCCGTGCGGTGCCCTCGCTGATCGGGCGATTGGTTCCCGAAGCGATTTTTGACGAAGCGACTTATCGGACGGAGATTCTCGAAACGATCGGTCGCGACATTCGCCCGCTGGACCCCGACGGCGTCTTGCACCCGGATTTTCTAAACGCACGCGGCGCGATCGCTCGTTTCGATCGCGGATCGATCGAGCTCCGTGTCATGGACGTCCAAGAGTATCCCGGTGCCGATGTGGCGATTTGCGCCGCCGTCGTTGCGGTGATCAAGTCCATGGTGGCCGAACAGTCGTGTCCCCTCGGCCGGCAACAAGCGATGCCGACTGAGCGGTTGGAATCGATCTTGCGTGCCACCTCAAGCGGCGCTGAGAATGCGGTCATCGACGACGAGGATTATCTGTCGTTGCTGGGCGTCGGCGACGACGCGGTTCGCGACGGCGGGATTCGCGCCGGGGACGTCTGGTCCGCGTTGCTCGCACGGATCCGTCGTGACGACAGCGCCCTGAGCAGTCTGTACGCCCCCCTGCAGATCATCGCCGACCAGGGCACCTTGGCGACGCGAATCTGCAAGTCTTTGGGCGACGATTTTACGCGAGAAGATCTGCACAACGTCTACGATCAACTGTCGGACTGTTTGGATCTGTGGGAACCGTTTCAGCCATGATGCCGCCGCCCCGGGGCCTTCGTCGTGACTTGCGAACACGGGCGAAACGAAGTCTTCGAGACGCACGTGGCGTCGAAAACGAAAGAAGCAATCGATTCTTCAAACGGTCTTGGGAAAGCCAAGCGAAAGTTGTAAAGGTTTCGATGAAAACCCTGCCCAACGCTCCGGTGGCAGCCGGGCGCCGCGCCGAACAAATGACGATGCACCGAATCTTGACACCCACCTCGTTGAACCTGAAAAGGGATCGTGGTTCCGAAGACCGAAACATGCTTCGCAGCCTGGGGGATGCCGCGTGCTTCGGCGGGATGGTGGGGTGCGGCGAAACGTACTTTCCGGCATTCGCGCTGGCGATCGGGCTGGGGGAAACCGCGGCGGGTTTGGTCGCGAGCCTGCCGTTGTTGGCCGGAGGTGTGATTCAACTGGTTTCACCGCTGGCGATCAACTGGTTGGGCAGCCTGCAGCGGTGGATCGTCCTGGGCGCGTTGCTGCAGGGTTTGGCTTTCGTCCCTCTGTCGGTGTTTGCTTGGCGGGGATCGTTGTCGCTGGTGTCTTTGTTGTTGATCGCATCGCTGTATTGGGCCGCCGGTTTGTGGACCGGTCCGGCTTGGAACACCTGGATGGAACGTGTGGTGACGCCGCAACGTCGCGTCCGTTTTTTCGCGCGACGGTCTCGGGTGCAGCAGATCTGGACGTTTCTGTCGTTGGTGGCCGCAGGACTGTTGTTGCAGTGGTCCGCCGAGCGTGGATTCGTCTTGTTCGGATTTGCGGCCTTGTTTTTTGCCGCGGGTCTATTCCGTTTCGCGTCCACCTGGTTCTTGCATCGCACCGAGGACCCGCCGCTGAGTCCCCAAGAGAGCGACGCCGGGCATTCGATCATGGAAACGTCGGATCCGATCAGCGGGGCGGCCAAGCGTTTGTTGGTTTATCTGGTTTTGATGCAAGCTTTCATCCAATTCAGCGGACCGTTTTTCGTGCCTTACATGCTGGAACAACTCAGCCTGAGTTACGGAACTTTCGTGCTCTTGATGTCCATGGCTTTCGTCAGCAAGGTCTTGTCGATGTCGTTTTGGGGTCGTGCGGCCGAACGTTTCGGCGCCCGCAGAGTGTTGTGGTTCGGCGGCATCGGCTTGGTCCCGTTGTCGGCGTTGTGGATCCTTTCGGATCAGCTCGTCTACCTGGTGGCCATCCAGATCCTCAGCGGGATC
>Ga0102938_10002045_pt1 | contig 15341 bp, 10 predicted proteins | sample SalPonR2_B_D2_MG_FD_84516 | JGI IMG/M metagenome (GOLD analysis project Ga0102938, IMG submission 84516) | Salt pond soil microbial communities from South San Francisco under conditions of wetland restoration - Salt Pond MetaG R2_B_D2_MG | ecosystem: Environmental > Aquatic > Marine >...
CGCGTGAGATCACGCGCTACATCGTGTCGCTGCTGATCTTTCTGGGGCTGCTGGGGACATTCTACGGGCTGGCCACGACCGTGCCGGCACTTGTGGATACCATCCGCAGCCTTGCCCCGCAGGACGGAGAAAGCGGAACCCAGGCGTTTTCGCGGCTGATGTCGGGGCTGGAGGGCCAGTTGGGCGGGATGGGCGTGGCCTTTGCCAGTTCGCTTCTGGGGCTGGCCTGTTCGCTGGTCGTCGGCCTTCTGGAGCTTTTTGCCGGCCACGGGCAGAACCGATTTTACCGAGAGCTTGAGGAATGGTTGTCCTCGATAACGCAGCTTGGCTTTTCGTCGGACAGCGACGGACCGGATCTTGGGGCCGCGGGCGTCGTTCTGGACCAGATGGCCGAACAGATGGAGCGCCTGCAAACCCTGTTCGTCGACTCCCAACAGGGCCGGTCGGAAGTGGATGCAAGGCTGGCGCAGCTTGCCGACAGTGTCGAACGCATGACAGAGCGGATCGAGGCCACGGCTCCCTCGGCCACGTCACTGGCACGGATCGCCGACGGGCAGGAACAGTTGGCGCAGGCCATCCGCGAAAAGGAAACCGAAGAAGGGCTCGATGCCGAAAGCCGCATGCGCCTGCGGTCCATCGATGTTCAGATGCTGCGCATCCTTGAGGAGATCAGCGCGGGCCGACAGGAAAGCATGGCCGAATTGCGGACCGATCTGGCATCGCTATCGCGGTCGCTCGGTGTGACGCGGGGAACGCGGCCCCGCGGGGAGGGCTGACCGATGGCCCTGTCGCGCCGAACCGGGTCGCGCTTTCAGGCCTCGATCTGGCCTGGATTTGTCGATGCAATGACCGGACTGCTGCTGGTCCTGACCTTCGTATTGTCGATCTTCATGGTGATCCAGTTCGTCCTGCGCGAGACGATCACCGGTCAGGAAAGCGAGCTTGACACGCTCAACGCGGAAATCGGTGCGCTGGCGCAGGCTCTAGGTCTGGAACGGCAGCGCAGCACGGCACTGAACAATGAACTTGACCAACTGGAATCGACCTTGTCGGACCGGGATCTGCAACTGGCCGAACAGCAGAGCATCATTTCCAGCCTCACCGCCACGCGGGACCGCCAGGCAGATCAACTGGATACCGCGCAAGCGCGCATCGCGTCCTTTGAGGACCGTGTCGCCGCGCTTTTGCTGGAAAGAGACGATGCCCTTGAGGATGTGCGCAGCTTGACCTTGGCCCGCGACGAAGCGCGCCAAGAAGCGACGGACCTTGCCGCGGCACGCGATGCGCTGGCCGAGGAGCGCGCGACGCTTGCAGATGAACGGGATGAGCTGGCCTCGGCCCTGACGCAGGCGCGCAGCGAAATCGATGAGCAGGTAGAGGCGGCCCGCCTTGCCGCCACCCGGCGCGAGGCATTGGATGCGCTGATCGAGGATCTGCGCGCGCGCAATGCCGATCGCGATGCCCGCATCGGCGCATTGTCGACCCAACTCACCGACTTGGAAACTGCCCTCTCCGAGGAGGAGCAGGCGCGTCTGGCCGAGGCAGAGGCCGCCGCGGCCCTGCGCAAACGTCTTGAAGACGCGGATGCGGAACTCACGGCCATGACGATGACGTTAGAACAGGAACGGGCCAAGGCCGAGGAAACGCTGACGCTTCTTGCGGCGGCGCGCGATGCGGAAAAGGACCTGAATGCGCGCCTTGCCGCCGCTCTGCTGGAAGGCCGGCAGCAAGGCGAGGGGTTGCAGGCCCGCATTGACGCATTGGAGGCGCAACTGGCCCAGGCACGGCAGGCTGAGACGCGGCTTGCGGCGCAGCTCGCACAAATGCAGGAGGACAGCACCCGCGCCGCCAGCGAAGTCGCGGCGCGGCTTGCGGACGCAAACGCCCGGATCGGCGAATTGCAATCCGATCTAGCCGCCGCGCGTCGGGATGAAGCGTTGCTGAACGAGGAACTGGCCAAGGTCATGGCCGCCGGGGAGCAGGAAGCGCAAACGTTGCTGTCCCGCATCGAGACGGCCAATGCCCGGATCGCGAACCTGGAGGCGACGCTGTCCGACATGCGTGCCGAAGGGTCCCAAACGGATGAACGGCTTGCCGCCCTGCGGGAGGATCTTACGGCCGCACGCGCCCGTCAGCGCGAAACGGAACAGGCACGCGCGCGTGAGGAAACGGCCCGGCTCGCGGCGGAGCGCGCGCTTTCGGACGCGCGGGCAGAGGCCGGCGCACGCACGTCCCGTCTCAGCGATTTGTCTGCGCAGCTCGCACAGGCTTTGGCTCGCCTGACCGAGGCGGAGGCGCTGGAAGCCGAATTGGAGGCATTACGCGCCCGCAATGAGGCGCTTGTGAGCAATCTTTCGGCAGCGGAAGGGGAGTCGGCGGATCGCGCCTCCGCCCTGACCGATCTTCGCCGGGAACGCGACGGTCTTGAAATCGCGCTTGACGAGGCGCGGGGCGAAATCGGCGAAATGCGCGGCTCCGTGGCCGGGCTTCAGGATCAGGTTGCGGTTCTGGAACGGCAAATGGCAGAAGCCCGAAACCGGGAGGTCGAGCGCACCGAACGGATCGAAGGCCTGCTGGGACAGGTGGCCCAGAGCGAGGCGCAACTGGATGCCGCGCTCGAACGGGTGGAGGCCCGCGGTGAGCGTATCGCGACGCTGCGAACTCAAAACACCGACCTTCGGGCCCAGCTTTCGAGACTGGGCGGCGAAGCCGCCCAGCGTGACGCATCCGTGACGGCCCTGCGCCGGACGAATACGCGGCTTGCCGAAGACCTCGATGCTGTGCGCACCCGGGCCACGGAGCGGGACGCCGAGATCGCGCGTCTGACACAGGCGTTGGCGCAAACAAAGGCACGGCTGGACGACACTACCACCGAAGCGGCCGAGCTGGAGACCCTGCGCGGTGATCTGGCACAGCTGCGCAGCCGCCTCGACACCGCGCAAACCCGCGCGACACAGGGCCTGACGCGTATCGTGACACTGGAGGCGGAGAATGCGGACCTTTCCCGCAGCTTGGCTGAGGCCGAGGGGCGCGAGGGCGAACGTGAGGCCGAGATCGAGACGTTGCAAGGCCGGCTGGACCGCCTTGCCGCGGAATTGGAAAGTCTCCGGTCGCGCGAAACCCGACGTGATGCGGTGATCGCCGACCTGCGGCAGTCGCTGGCCGTTGCCGAAGCGCGGGCCGCTGAGCAGACGGAGGATTCCCGGTCTCTCGAAGAGAAGCTGGCCGCTGCGCTTGCGGCCCGGACCGAGGCCGAGACTTCGGTAGAGGAGACCCGAGAGCTGCTCGCCTCGGCCTTGGCGGCACAAGAAACGGCGGAAACACAGCTTGAGGCCCGGCTTGACGATGTGCAAGAGCGGCAGATCCTGCTTGACCAGGCGCGCGAGAGGCTTGCCCAGACAAGAGAGCGCGCCCAGCAATCCGATCTCCGGGTTGAGGCGCTCAACCAGAACATCGCGGAATTGCGGCGGCAACTTGGGGAGTTGCAGGCGCTGCTGGACGATGCCAAGGAACGCGACGCTGCGGCAGAGGTTCGGCTGCAGAACATCGGATCGGAACTGAACGCAGCCATTGCCCGCGTGGCCCAGGAAGAACGCCGCCGCCGCATCGCCGAAGAAGAAAAACGTAAACTGGAAGAAGAACGCGCGGCCCGTCTTGAGGCCGAGAAGCGGGATCTGGAACAATACCGGTCCGAGTTTTTTGGACGGCTGCGCGAGATCATCGGAGATCGTGAGGGGGTCCGGATCGAAGGCGACCGCTTTGTCTTTTCCTCCGAGGTCCTGTTCGAGGTCGGGTCGGCGGAATTGTCAGAGGCCGGTCGCAGGGAAATCGAGAGCGTTTCGGAAATCCTGCTGGAAATCGCGCAAGATATTCCTGCGGGCATTGATTGGGTGATCCGGGTTGACGGGCACACCGATACCCAGAAAATTCGCAACGGTGGTGACTTTTCCGATAACTGGGAGCTTAGCCAGGCCCGCGCGCTATCGGTCGTGCGTGACATGATCAACAATTATGGAATCCCGCCAGAACGGTTGTCTGCAAATGGCTTTGGCGAGTATCAACCGATCGATCCGCGCAATACGCCCGAGGCGATGGCCCGAAATCGACGGATCGAGTTGAAGCTTACGGAACGCTGATCCGGGGCTCAGTGCGTCACGGTAACATGCGCGAAACGATGGGCGATCACCTTACCGTCGCGCATCAGGCGCGCGCGACCGACATAGTCCCCGGACGGCCACCCCGCGGTGGGTGCCTTGCGGCCAAAGGCGCGCATTTGGCTGACCTGGTCTGATGTCAGCACGATCTTGCGCTTGAAGACCTCGGTCCCGGCCGGACTCTCGGTCGTAAGGGTCATCTCATCGCCTGGTTGTGCGTGACCTGCATGTGCATAGAGCACCATGGGGCTTTCGGGCGCCAATTCCTGCTTGCGCGCCGAGCCGTTCGTGACGGCGCCCAATGCTGGCACCCGGTCCGAGAAGCCAGCTGTGATCAATCCTGTTGGCGTATATGTCGGAGGGTCGATCCATAATGTCTTTTGGGGCGGGCCGCATGTGCCCGTCGCGTCGGGGCGGAAAGGGTCGACGACAACGCCATCGCGCAAAACGGTAAGATGCAGATGCGGATAATTCGTCTGGCCTGAAAGGCCGACATACCCCAAGGGATCCCCGCGCTGGACGAGATCTCCGGAGGAGACCGAGATCGATCCGAGACGCATGTGGCAGTAGAGTGTCTGCCATTCGTTTGCGTGTTCGATCAGAACGGCATTGCCGCAGGCATTTTCAGACGTGACGCCGCGCATCAGTCGATCGTCCGGCATCTTGTCGCGAGTCCGTCGGACGATACCGGGTGCTGCCGCAAGAACCGGCACCCCTTCTCCGATGCTATCCATGTCGAGGAGGGCGAAATCCGTCCCTTGGTGCCCATCTCGTGAATTGATTCCGCATGCGAAATCCCGCTGCTGCCCTTTGGACGGATCGTTGTCTACGTAGTCTTCGATGAAACAGGTCCGGCCAAGTTCGCAGTCGAGCGGAAGGGCCAAACGGACTGCGTCCGCCTCGGTATCCGAAGCGGACGCAATCGTGGTCATCACAGCCATGAAGGCAATGTTGCGCAGGCTCATTCCGCAGTCAGCAGCGGCGGTTTCTTCGAGCCGAGCCGCGGGTTGTCCGGGCCGCTGAGATCCAGAACCAATTCGCCATCGCGGACCGATACCTTCACGACGCCACCTTTGGCCAGCTGGCCGAACAAAAGTTCTTCGGCGAGAGGCTTCTTGATGTATTCTTGGATGACCCGACCGAGCGGACGTGCCCCCATCTTGTCGTCATAGCCTTTTTCCGCGAGCCATTCAGCCGCAGGCTTGGTCAGCTCTATGGTGACGTTGCGGTCCATCAACTGCGCCTCGAGTTGAAGCACGAACTTCTCGACCACCTGCAGGATCGTGCTCTTGGGCAGCGGCGCAAAGCTGATCACCGCATCCAGACGGTTGCGGAATTCCGGAGTAAAGGTGCGTTCGATCGCCGCGGTATCCTCGCCTTCCCGACGATCGCGGCCAAAGCCGATCGCCGACTTCGCCTGTTCGGCGGCACCTGCGTTTGACGTCATGATCAGGATCACGTTGCGGAAATCGACGGACCGGCCATTGTGATCCGTCAGGGTGCCGTGATCCATCACTTGAAGCAGGATGTTGAAGACATCCGGGTGCGCCTTCTCGATCTCGTCGAGCAGCAGGACGCAATGCGGATGCTGGTCTACCCCATCCGTCAAAAGGCCGCCCTGATCGAAGCCGACATAGCCGGGAGGCGCGCCGATGAGCCGCGAAACGGCATGCTTTTCCATGTATTCCGACATGTCGAAGCGCAGCAGTTCAACGCCCAGCGTGGCGGCCAGCTGGTTGGCAACTTCGGTCTTGCCGACCCCCGTAGGTCCGGCAAAGAGATAGTTGCCGATGGGCTTTTCGGGTTCCCGCAGGCCGGCCCGTGCCAGCTTGATCGCCGAGGAAAGCGCCCCGATTGCAGTGTCCTGCCCAAAAACAACCCGCTTGAGCGTCTTTTCCAGATCCTTCAGGACCTCGGCATCGTCCTTGGACACGTTTTTCGGAGGGATGCGGGCGATCTTGGCCACGACCTCTTCGATTTCCTTGGTGCCGATGGACTTGCGCCGTTTCGAAGCAACCACCAGATGTTGCGCCGCGCCCGCTTCGTCGATCACATCAATCGCCTTGTCGGGCAGCTTACGGTCGTTGATATACCGCGCGGACAGTTCCACCGCCGTCTTGATCGCGTCGCCGGTGTATTTGACGCTGTGATGTTCCTCGAAATACGGCTTTAGTCCCTTGAGGATCTTCACGGTGTCTTCGACTGACGGTTCGTTGACATCGATCTTCTGGAAACGGCGGCTGAGCGCCCGATCCTTTTCGAAATGCTGGCGGAATTCCTTGTAGGTGGTGGATCCCATGGTGCGCAGCTTGCCGCCCTGCAACGCCGGCTTCAGCAGGTTGGACGCGTCCATTGCACCGCCCGAGGTCGCACCGGCACCGATCACCGTGTGGATCTCATCGATGAAGAGAACGGCGTCGGGATGTTCCTCCAGTTCCTGAACCACCGCTTTAAGCCGCTCTTCGAAATCGCCACGATAACGCGTCCCCGCCAGCAACGCGCCCATGTCGAGCGAATAGATGGTGGTGTTCGCAAGCACCTCCGGCGTCTCACCGGCAATCACCTTGCGTGCCAGTCCTTCGGCGATGGCGGTCTTTCCGACGCCCGGGTCGCCCACCAACAGGGGATTGTTCTTGCGGCGACGGCAGAGAACCTGAATGCAACGCTCGACTTCCGAGTCGCGTCCGATCAGCGGGTCTACGTCGCCAGCCTGTGCCTTGGCGTTGAGATCGACGCAGTATTTCGCCAGCGCCGATTCCTTGTCAGAGCCGGGCGCCGCGGCCTCGGATTGCGCGGCCTCTTCCTCGGCGTCGGTTGCACCATGCACGGGACGTGCTTCGCCATACGCCGGGTTTTTCGCAACGCCGTGCGCGATGAAGTTGACGGCGTCGTAACGCGTCATGTCCTGCTCTTGCAGGAAATAGGCGGCGTTCGATTCGCGCTCTGCGAAGATCGCGACGAGAACATTTGCACCGGTCACCTCCGTGCGCCCGGAGGACTGGACGTGGATTGCCGCGCGCTGGATCACGCGCTGGAACGCCGCGGTCGGCACCGCCTCGGATCCTTCGACCTCGGTGACGAGGTTCGACAGGTCATCGTCTATGAAGTCGACGAGAGTTGTTCGCAACTCCTCGGTGTCGACCGAGCATGCTTTCATCACTCGGGAGGCATCCGGTTCGTCGATCAGCGCAAGCAGCAGGTGTTCGAGCGTGGCGAATTCATGGCTGCGAGAGTTCGCGAGCGCCAGCGCTGAATGAATTGCCTGCTCAAGGGTGTTCGAGAATGAAGGCACTGGTGTGCTCCTCTTGTCTGCGCCGGTCCGTTGGGATCAGCATTGCCTCATAGGGTTAAAGTTTGGTCGATTAACGCCACTCTTCAAGTTTTTTCTCTGAACGAAGGCTTCACTTCTTAATATAAAGCCGAAACGTGCCGCGAGCATGGTCAAAAACGATCCTTCCGCGCGCGCACCTCGGCAAAGACCTCCGGATCACTTTTCTCGGCCATGCCGACGGCTTGCTTGACGCTTTCGGTCCCGGCACGGAGAAAGGGGTTTGTTTCCAACTCGACCGAGAGCGGAACCTGAGCCGTCGACCGCCCCTCGGCGCGGGCGGCTTCGATTTCCTCGATACGCAACATAAGCGCTTGGTTCTCCGGTTCAATGGTGGTTGCGAAAGCTGCGTTTGCCTTCGTGTATTCATGACCCGAATACACCACGGTTTCGGGGGGCAGCGCCATGATCCGCGACAGGCTTTCCCACATCATTTCAGGCGTGCCCTCAAAGATTCGCCCGCAGCCGAGTGCCATCAGGCTATCGGCTGTGAACACGGCTTGTGCATCGGGGAAATGGTAGGCGATATGGCCCAAGGTGTGACCCGGCACGGCGATCACTTCGAACCGCTCTTCGCCGGTGCCGCCGGTCTCACCGGGGGTCAGCGATCTTGACAGTTTCGGCAGCTTGTCCTCCTCCGCCGCAGGGCCGATGACCGCACAGCCATATTTGTCACGCAATTCAGCGACGCCGCCTACGTGGTCATGATGGTGGTGGGTGATCATGATCGTGTCCAGCGACCAGCCGCGCGCGTCCAGCGCAGCGATGATTGGCCCGGCCTCCGGTGCGTCGACCAGCGCGGTGCCATCGGGTCCATGAACGAGATAGGCGTAGTTGTCGGAGAGACAGGGAACGGTCACGATGTCGAGGGGCATGGTCTTTCCTTCATGTCTTTGACAGGATGAGCACAGCGCGTGGGCATCGGATATCCTGTGCGTGTTTCGGGTTGTGGCGCGGGCAACGTCCGCGATCCCGTTCCGACCAGAGTGACGCAAGGGGCAAGAGGGATCAATGCATCTGGACGTACAGGTGTTGCGCGATTTCTATTATCGCAGTGCGGTGGGTCGCGCCGCGCAAACGATCCTGCGGGATCAGGTCCTCAAGTTCTGGCCGGAGGCCAAGGGACAGACTGTGGCAGGATACGGGTTCGCGGTTCCGCTTTTGCGGCCCTACCTGAAGGAGGCCCGGCGTGTCGTGGCGCTGATGCCCGCGCCGCAAGGGGTGATGCCCTGGCCGGCGGGCCAGGCGAATGTGTCAGTGCTGAGCGAAGAGACGCTGTGGCCGTTGGAAACCGGCCATGTGGACCGCCTGATCCTGATGCACGGGCTTGAAACCTCAGAGCGGCCCTCGGACCTGTTGGACGAGGCCTACAGGGTCCTCGGGCCGGGCGGCAAGGCACTTTTCATCCTTCCGAACCGGTCCGGTCTGTGGGCTCGGGCGGATCATACGCCGTTCGGCTATGGGCGGCCATATTCCCTCGGCCAGCTCGAAACGCAGCTCAAACGGCATGATTTCGTGCCAGAGGCGCATGTTACGGTTCTGTATCAGCCGCCGTCGACGCGGCGATTCTGGATGAAGACCGGGCGCGTCTGGGAAACGGTCGGCCGTGCCGTGCCGGTGGCGGTTGGTGGCGTCATGATGGTGGTTGCGTCCAAACGGTATCCGCCCTCACGCCGCGGTGTCGGCGAGGCGGCGCGGGTGCTCAATCCTCTGGAGGTCCTGTCGCCCCCCGGAAAGGCAAAGCCGGTATGACGCCGGATCGGTGCTCGGCGCCCTTTGGGACGAGATCGTTCCGCGCACCATCGGCTTTGACGACACGCCCCGGTTTTTGTTTGCGGACGTGCAACATGGCCAAGTGCCTTGCCGGATTTGCCCGGGAATCGTGCATCCGCAGAAAAAAATCGTGATTTCCATGCAACTTGCAGGGGCGCGAAAGGTCGCGGCAAGGGCATGCTTTGACTAAGTAGCTGAAATATTTTGCTTTGCGGCCCAGCTTTATCTGACCTTAGTATGTTGCGAGGTCGCAGAGGCTCTGCTACATCCGCCTCGATTTGATTGCCTTGAACAAAATCAGGGCTGAGAAACGCCACCAGACGTCGTCTTGCTCGGGACTTCGGTGCAGTGGCATACTATCGGAAGGGTGGACGTGTCAGAGTCAGCATCGATTTCCTCCGGCATCGCCGAGCGCTATGCCACAGCCATCTTCGAGATCGTCAAGGATGCCAACGCGCTTCCGGAGCTCGAAAGCAATCTGGATGATCTCTCCGCGGCGCTGGCGGACAGCGCAGAGTTCCGCGACCTGCTGGTGAACCCGGTTTATTCGCGCGAGGCACAAGGCGGAGCCATCAAGGCCATCGCGGCCAAGATGGGCCTCATGTCAACCTTGCAGAATGTTCTCGCGCTGATGGCGACGAAACGCCGGCTCTTTGTCGTGCCGCAGATGGTAAACCTACTGCGCGAGATGATTGCTACAGAAAAAGGCGAGGTGACCGCGGATGTGGTTTCCGCCACCGTCCTGACAGACGCACAGACCGCCCAGTTGGCGGAGACGCTGAAGTCCAAGGTCGGCAAGGACGTTAAGATCAATGCGACCGTCGATGAAAGCCTCATCGGCGGTCTTGTCGTCAAGGTGGGCTCGAAGATGATCGACACCTCGATCCGCGCCAAGCTCAATTCCCTCCAGAATGCAATGAAAGAGGTCGGATAAATGGGTATCCAAGCAGCAGAGATTTCTGCGATCCTGAAGGACCAGATCAAGAACTTCGGCCAGGATGCCGAAGTTGCAGAGATCGGTCGCGTGCTCTCGGTTGGCGACGGTATTGCCCGCGTCCATGGCCTCGACAATATCCAGGCCGGTGAAATGGTCGAGTTTCCCGGTGGGATCATGGGCATGGCCCTGAACCTCGAGAGTGACAACGTCGGTATCGTGATCTTCGGTTCCGACCGGGACATCAAGGAAGGCGATACGGTCAAGCGGACGAACTCCATCGTGGACGTTCCCGCCGGGGACGCGCTTCTCGGGCGTGTTGTAGATGGTCTGGGCAACCCGCTGGATGGCAAGGGTCCGATCGAGGCGGCAGAGCGCCGCGTTGCCGACGTCAAGGCGCCGGGCATCATCCCGCGTAAATCGGTGCATGAGCCGATGGCCACAGGTCTCAAGGCCGTGGACGCGATGATCCCGATCGGCCGTGGCCAGCGCGAGCTGATCATTGGCGACCGCCAGACAGGCAAGACCGCCGTGGCACTGGACGCGATCCTGAACCAGAAAAGCTACAACGACGCTGCCGGTGACGACGAAAGCAAAAAGCTTTACTGCATCTACGTTGCAATCGGGCAGAAACGCTCGACCGTGGCGCAGCTGGTGAAGAAGCTCGAGGAATCGGGCGCGATCGAATATTCGGTGGTTGTTGCCGCGACCGCATCCGACCCGGCGCCGATGCAGTTCCTTGCACCCTATGCCGCGACGGCCATGGCGGAGTATTTCCGCGACAATGGCCGCCACGCGCTGATCGTCTACGATGACCTTTCCAAGCAGGCCGTGGCCTACCGGCAGATGTCGCTGCTTTTGCGCCGCCCGCCGGGCCGCGAAGCCTATCCCGGCGACGTCTTCTACCTGCACTCGCGCCTTCTGGAGCGGTCGGCAAAGCTGAACGAAGACAACGGTTCCGGGTCGCTGACCGCATTGCCGATCATCGAAACCCAGGGCGGTGACGTGTCGGCCTTCATTCCGACCAACGTGATCTCGATCACCGATGGTCAGATCTTCCTCGAAACGGAACTGTTCTATCAGGGTGTCCGCCCGGCCGTGAACACGGGTCTGTCAGTGTCGCGCGTCGGTTCGTCCGCGCAGACCGACGCGATGTCCTCTGTCGCCGGCCCGGTGAAGCTGTCGCTCGCACAGTATCGCGAAATGGCTGCGTTTGCGCAGTTCGGTTCCGACCTTGATGCCTCTACCCAGCAATTGCTGAACCGGGGTGCCCGCCTGACGGAACTGATGAAGCAGCCGCAGTATTCGCCGCTGACCAACTCGGAAATTGTCTGCGTCATTTTCGCGGGCACCAATGGTTACCTGGACAAGGTGTCGGTGGGCGATGTCGGCCGCTTCGAGGCGGGTCTGCTTGCCTTCCTGCGCAACAAGAAGGCTGATTTCCTGCAGTGGATCACCGACGAGGACCCCAAGTTCAAGAAGGGTGAGCCGATTGAGAAGATGAAGGCGGTCCTCGACGAATTCGCAGCTGACTTCTCGTAAGGAGGCGCGATAATGCCCAATCTCAAGGATCTCAAAAACAGGATCTCGTCGGTCAAATCGACCCGCAAGATCACGAAGGCCATGCAGATGGTGGCCGCCGCAAAACTGCGGCGGGCACAGGATGCGGCAGAACAGGCGCGCCCCTATACCGAACGGTTCAATGCCGTGATGGGCGCGCTGGCGGCCTCCGTCGGGGACAGCGGCACCGCGCCAACCCTGTTGGCGGGGACCGGCAGCGATCAGACGCAGTTGTTGATTGTCATGACCTCCGAACGGGGCCTGTGCGGCGGTTTCAACGCGAATATCGCAAAGTTGGCCAAGCAGCACGCGGACAGGCTTCGGGGCGAAGGCAAGACCGTCAAGGTCTTGACCGTCGGCAAGAAGGGTCGCGACAGTATGAAACGTGACTACGGCGGCATGTTCGTCGGTCACGTCGACATGACGGATGTAAAGCGTGTCGGCTATGCGGATGCGCAGAACATTGCACGCGACGTTCTGGCGCGTTTCGACGCTGGGGAATTCGACGTCGCAACCTTGTTCTATTCGGAATTTGTCAACGTGGTCAGCCAGAAGCCCACGGCGCAACAGATCATTCCGGCCGCCTACGACACCGCTGAGGATGAGACGGACAACGCCTCCACGCTCTACGACTACGAGCCCAACGAGGAAGCAATTCTCGCGGATCTGTTGCCCCGTGGCGTGGCGACGCAGATCTTTGCGGCTCTGCTTGAAAATGCGGCGTCCGAACAGGGTGCGCGGATGTCGGCGATGGACAATGCGACGCGCAATGCTGGCGATATGATCGAACAGCTGACTATCGAATACAACCGCTCGCGTCAGGCCGTCATCACCAACGAACTGATCGAAATCATCTCGGGCGCCGAAGCGCTCTAACGAACCCGGAGACGAAACATGGCAAACGCACAAGGCAAGATCACCCAGGTGATTGGCGCCGTGGTCGACGTGCATTTCGAAGACCACCTGCCGGCAATTCTCAATGCATTGACGACCGAAAACAACGGCAAGAAGCTGGTTTTGGAAGTTGCGCAGCACCTCGGTGAGAACACGGTTCGCACCATCGCCATGGACGCCACCGAGGGGTTGGTGCGCGGACAAAAGGTCGAGGACACTGATGGTCCGATCTCCGTGCCGGTCGGCAACGCGACCCTGGGCCGCATCCTTAACGTGATCGGCGAACCGGTCGACGAGGGCGCGCCAATCAATGCGACCGAATACCGTTCGATCCACCAGCCGGCGCCTGAATTCATCGAGCAATCGACAGAATCGGTCGTCCTCGAAACCGGCATCAAGGTCATCGACCTGCTGGCGCCCTACGCAAAGGGCGGCAAGATCGGCCTGTTCGGCGGCGCCGGTGTGGGCAAGACCGTTCTCATCATGGAACTGATCAACAACATCGCCAAGGTGCACTCGGGCTATTCGGTGTTCGCCGGCGTGGGGGAGCGGACCCGCGAGGGCAACGACCTTTACCATGAGATGATCGAGTCCAACGTCATCAAGCCTGACAACCTTGAAGAGTCGCAGGTGGCTCTGGTTTACGGCCAGATGAACGAGCCTCCGGGCGCCCGTGCCCGCGTTGCCCTGACCGGCCTGACACTGGCCGAACAGTTCCGCGACCAGTCCGGGACAGACGTTCTGTTCTTCGTCGACAACATTTTCCGCTTCACGCAGGCTGGTTCCGAGGTGTCGGCGCTTCTGGGTCGTATTCCTTCGGCGGTGGGCTACCAGCCGACGCTGGCCACCGACATGGGCGCGATGCAGGAACGCATCACCTCGACCAAGAATGGCTCGATTACCTCCATTCAGGCCGTCTACGTTCCGGCGGACGACCTTACCGACCCGGCGCCTGCAACGACCTTTGCCCACCTTGACGCGACCACGGTTCTCAACCGCGCGATTTCCGAACTGGGTATCTACCCGGCCGTGGACCCGCTCGATTCCAACTCGCGCCTTATGGATCCGCAGATCGTCGGCGAGGAGCACTATCAGGTGGCCCGTGACGTGCAGGGTATCCTCCAGCGCTACAAGTCGCTTCAGGACATCATCGCCATCCTCGGGATGGACGAACTGTCCGAAGAGGACAAACTGACCGTGGCCCGCGCCCGGAAAATCCAGCGCTTCCTCTCCCAGCCTTTCGATGTGGCGAAGGTTTTCACGGGGTCGGACGGTATTCAGGTTCCGCTTGAGGACACGATCAAATCCTTCAAGGCGGTTGTGGCCGGTGAATACGATCACCTCCCAGAGGCTGCCTTCTACATGGTCGGCGGTATCGAAGACGTGGTCGCCAAGGCCGAGAAACTGGCTGCCGAGGCTGCCTGAGCCAATCCAAAGCTTGGGGGCGCCTGCCGCGCCTCCAGTCTGAACGGAGGACAAAATGGCAGAAACGATGCAATTCGACCTCGTGTCGCCTGAGCGTCGACTTTTGTCGGCAAAGGCGAAATCCGTGCGTATTCCGGCTACGGAAGGTGATTTGACCGCCATGCCGGATCACGCGCCGCTGATCACGACCCTGCGCCCTGGTTTGCTGGTGGTTGAGACGGACAAGGGCACGGAAGAGTTTGTCGTGACCGGTGGGTTTGCCGAGATCGGTGAGAGTCTGTCGGTCTTGGCGGAAAAAGCCTTGCCGCGTGCCGACGTGACCCAAGCCTCGTATGAGGCTCTGGTGGATGAGGCGCATGCGACCTACAAGAAGGTCAAGGAGACCACGGACGAACCCGGTCTGGTGGATGACGCGGTAAAACTTTTGCAGGATATGGTGGCCGTGGGTGGTCATATCGGACTGGATCCCAAGCAACCGTCGCTTTAGGATTTTCGGCCACACGCAGTCCAAGAGAACCCCGCGCATGACGCGGGGTTTTTTTGTTCCCCCATGGCGATGCCATCTATTGTGTGCGGCACTTTCCCAAGCGGTCCACAACGTTTATCGCGAAGGGCAAAGGGCAGAATTGCCGCCCTTGAGGGCCTCTATCGGCGGTGGGCTTTGCGAAAATAAGACTTTTCCGAAAAATGATCTAGGACGCGCCTCCCGGTGCGATGCGCTTGTGGAGTTCGCTCTGGATATTCTGACACCCCGGTCAGGGCACCAATAGCGGCGCTTGTCTCGTTTTGAGAAATCTGCCCAGTATTGAGGCGCGCATGATCGTGATGGCGCAGGCGCCGATGGTTGGCCTGACGGCGCGATGGACGTTACTCTGCCCGTTGGTCCGCGGTTCTTTGAGATCTGCCCGCCGGTGGCGGTGCTCGCGAGGGCACTAAAGTTGACTGCCGGAGGACCGCGCAGATCCCTGAACAGGGTGGCAAGCCCTCGAGGTCAGAGGATCCCTTCGTAGATCGGCCCAAGCGTATCGTCCTCGAACAGCGAAGACACCGATGTCCCGTTCCAGATGTTCAGGATCGCCTGTGCGAATAGAGGCGCGGTCGGAAGCACACGAATATTGGCGGCAGCGGCCACCTGTGCCGTGGGTTGGATCGTGTCGGTCAGCACCAAGGATTTCATGACCGAATTCGTCACCCGTTCCACGGCGGGGCCAGACATGACGCCGTGAGAGATATAGGCATGCACTTCGACGGCGCCATGATCCAAAAGGACTTC
>Ga0102938_10002047_pt1 | contig 15332 bp, 14 predicted proteins | sample SalPonR2_B_D2_MG_FD_84516 | JGI IMG/M metagenome (GOLD analysis project Ga0102938, IMG submission 84516) | Salt pond soil microbial communities from South San Francisco under conditions of wetland restoration - Salt Pond MetaG R2_B_D2_MG | ecosystem: Environmental > Aquatic > Marine >...
CGTGCCGTCCCGGTCTGATACGAAGTACATTCCGGCCTCGTTCCACACCGGATCGCGCTCCGTGCGCGCATCCAAGGTCACCTGGCGGGCCGTGTTGCCCTCCAGGTCGTAAACGTAGAGATTCTGCGCCCACCCGCCCTCGTAACGCTTCCAAGTGCGGAAGTCGCGGAACAGCGGAGAGTAGAGGATCGAGGCACCGTCCGGGGCGTAGTCGCCGGAGCCGGCCCGGGGCATGGGCAGGACCTCCGGCAGTCCACCCACCACCGGCACGCGCCACAGGCGGCGGTCGATGGCCGAGTGGCGCTGGGAGCGGAAAAGCACATGTTCGCCATCCGGCGTCCAGCCGTAGACCTGGTGGTCCGTGCCCCAGCGCGCCGGTGGCAAGCCGCCCGTGGGATAGAAGGTCAGCTGCCGCGGCGCGCCGCCTTCCACATCGATGACATAAACCTGCTCGTCACCGCCGTACTGTCCTGTGAACGCCACGCGCGCACCGTCCGGTGAAAAGCGCGGATAAAGCTCCATTCCCGGATGTGAGGTGAGCCGTCGCGCAGGCTCGCTGTCGTCCAGCGGCCCGAGCCAGAGATCTCCGGCGTAACTGAACACGATGCGGTCGCCGTGGATATCCGGGTAGCGCAGCATGAGCGTTTCGTCGGCGTGGACCGTGCCAGCGGCGAGCAGGGTCAGGGCGGCGAGCAGTCGTTTCATGGCGTCGTTCCATCGCAATGCGGAGATAGCGGGCAAGCTTAGCGTGGCGGTGGCGACAGCGAAAGGTGTCGTCAGCGTCAGCTGTCCGCAACTGCAAGATGCCTGTCTCATATTCACGCTGCTTCCAATTGCAGGGTGTTTGGTAACTGATGCCCAACGTCAGCGTTCAGCGACGCGAGTCTTCGCGCGTCCGCTGGAATGCTCAGCCAGGTCGTCCTGATACTGGTCCGCGTAAGCATCGAGCAGGCGACGGATCATCCTCTGATACGAGGTGTGGTTGCGTTCGGCAGCTGCCTTAAAAAAGTCGACGCTTCGACGGCTCAGGGAAATCGTGATCTTCACGCCTTCCTCGCCCGCAGCAAGCTCGTCAGGCGACGGCAGGAAGTCCTTTACTACCTCAGCCTGAATCGGCTCATTGGTGTATTTGATTTTCTTGCTCATAGATTCGTTTGCCCTTGCGCCAGTATCCGGCGCCGATAATGCGAATCGCGTTATTCCTATAGGTGAACCGCACAGTAAGAACGCCTCTGCCCACGGATCCGAAACAATAGAAGCGTTGCTCTGATTCGCTCTGCGCGAGGTCCCGCGCGATCACACGCTTCGGATCCAGGAACGCCTCTCGTGCGAGGCTGAAGGCCACACCATGCTTCTGCTGGTTCTCCGCATCCTTTGGTCTCGACAAATAAAGTCGCAAACAAGAGCCTAGCGATTACGCGGGGTTTCAGCCGTGTGCGCTGCTTGCGCTATCAGTTGAAGTCGCAAACAACCTGCCGCTAAATGCCTCCGCCGGTCTCCTGATACGCAAATAGAGTCGAGAACATCGTAGTTGCGGAAGCCAGCGCCTTTGTCCCGCGTTTCAGTGCGCTCAACTTCATCAAGGATTCTTCAGCAGGATCTCCGGGCAACCCTTTTCCCGATAGCGTTTATGTGCTTCCAATCTCCGAGCAGCCCGAGAGCTCTCGATCCCTATAGATGACATGACTTCCATCATGAGCATCGAAAACGCGAATTCGTAATGAACCCCGAGAACAAAGTCTGCCGTGGGGCCCTCGATGGTGAGGAGATTCATGGCTGGTATGGGGACGGTAAGCTCTTGTCGGGTAACTCGTCCCTCTTCGAGAGCGGCATATACCTCCAGCCCAGCGTAATACCCAATGTCGCGAAATTGCATCCCTTCATCAGGGAATTCTGCAATCCTCGCAAGCGCCGAACACTCGAAGGCCGTATAAACCGCAAGCACCATCTCCTTATCGACCTCGGTATCCTGCGCCCAAAGTTGTGACGCGGATCCGCCAGTGAACGCACATAGAACGACGGCTAGAAGACGCATTCCTTTGGACATGTTCGACTCCCTTCGATCCCCAGCATACAAGCCGGAAAAATGCTTCAACTTCGGGTCGATATCAGCGAGTTTTCGGCTCTATCCTCCTGTTCACTACTTTAACAGCCTGTTCCCGACCATTTTTGTCGAGAACAAGTATTCGACTATATTGTCCTGCTTTCGACTTTATTAACCTGTTTACGACTATTTTTGTCGGAAATAATTGGGCATTCCCACGGAACGACTACTCCACCGTCACCGACTTCGCGAGGTTCCTGGGCTGATCGACGTCCGTGCCCTTCAGCAACGCCACGTGATAGGCCAGCAGCTGTAGCGGCACCGTGTAGGCGATGGGCGCCTGGAAGTCCTCGATATGGGCGGGCATCTCCATCACAGTGACACCCGGGCCGGCCTCGATCCCCGCGTCCGGGTCCGCGAACACGAACAGCTCGCCGCCGCGTGCGCGGACTTCCTGCATGTTCGCCTTGAGCTTTTCCACCAGCTCGTTGTTCGGCGCGACGACGATGACCGGCATCTCTGCATCGACCAGCGCCAGCGGGCCGTGCTTGAGCTCGCCGGCCGGATAGGCCTCGGCATGGATGTAGGAGATCTCCTTGAGTTTCAGGGCGCCCTCGAGCGCCACCGGAAACTGGATGCCGCGGCCGAGGAACAGCGCGTGATGCTTGTCGGCGAAACGCTCGGCCAGCACCTCGATGCCGTCTTCCATCTCGAGGATGCGCTCCAGCAGGGCCGGCACGCCCGCGAGCTGCCGCACCAGGTCGCCCTCGAGCTCGCTGCCGCCCGGTGAGCGGCGCGCCAGCACCAGGCCGAGCAGGGAAAGCGCCGCCAGCTGTGTCGTAAATGCCTTGGTCGAGGCCACGCCGATCTCGGGGCCCGCCCGGGTCATCAGCGTCAGCGTCGACTCGCGCACCAGTGCGCTCTCCGGCACGTTGCAGATGCCGAGCGTCGCGAGGTAACCGAGCTGTTTCGCGGCGCGCAGCGCCTCCAGCGTGTCGAGGGTCTCGCCGGACTGCGAGATCGCCACGAACAGCGTCCCTTCGGGCACGACGGGCTGCCGGTAGCGGTATTCGCTGGCGATCTCCACCATGCACGGAATACGGGCGAAGCGCTCGATGAAATAACGGGCCACGAGACCGGCGTGGTAGCTCGTGCCGCAGGCGACGATCTGCACCGCGTGCGTGGCGTCGAACACCTCCGGCGCGCCCGGGCCGAAGGCGGCTTCGAGCACCCTGGCGGCGCCGATCCGCTCGCTGAGCGTCTCGGCCACGGCGCGCGGTTGCTCGTGGATTTCCTTCTGCATGAAATGGCGGTACTGGCCGCGCTCCATCGCATCCGCGGACAGCGTACTTTCCTTGGCAACCCGCCGCACGGGTTCGCCGGCTGCATCCCATATCTGTACGGCGCCGCGGGTCACCAGGGCCATGTCACCTTCCTCGAGGAAGATGAATTTGCGGGTCACCGGCAGCAGCGCAGCGACGTCTGAGGCGACGAAGTTCTCGCCGATGCCCAGGCCGATGACGACAGGACAGCCGGCCCGCGCCACGACAATCTTGTCCGGGTCGTCCGAGCTCATCACCGCGAGGGCATAGGCACCCTCGAGATCGGCCACCGTGCGTTGCACGGCCACTAGCAGGTCTGGGGACTCGTCGAGGTAACTCCGAATCCGGTGGGCGACCACCTCGGTGTCGGTCTCCGAGACGAACTCGTAGCCGCGCGACTGCAATTCGCGCCGCAGGGACTCGTGGTTCTCGATGATGCCGTTGTGGACCAGCGCAACGCCCGGCCCGGAAACCTGGGGGTGCGCGTTACGCTCGCTCGGCACGCCGTGGGTGGCCCAGCGGGTGTGCGCGATGCCGCAGTGGCCGGACAGCGGCGACGCGCTCAGTGCGTCGCCGAGACGTTGCACCTTGCCTTCCGTCCGGCGCCGCTCGATGGATCCGCCGGCCACTTCGATGGCCAGCCCGGCCGAGTCGTAGCCGCGATACTCAAGCCGGCGCAGGCCCTCCATCAGGATGGGCACCACGTCCCGTTCGGCGATTCCGCCCACGATTCCGCACATTCAGTTGTTCCTCAACCCGGCTTCTTCGCCGGTCGTTTCCAGCCGCGCACCGTGACCTGCTTGCTGCGCGCCACGGTCAGCGCCGCAGGCGGCGCATCCTTGGACACCGTCGAGCCCGCCCCGATCGTGGCGCCCGCACCGATGTTTACGGGGGCCACGAGCGACGTGTTCGAGCCGACGAATACGTCGTCGCCGATCATGGTGTGGTGCTTGTTGGCGCCGTCGTAATTACAGGTGATGGTGCCGGCGCCGACGTTGACCCGCGTCCCAATCTCGGCATCGCCGACGTAGCTGAGGTGGTTGACCTTGCTGTTTGGGCCGATGCGGCTTTTCTTGATCTCGACGAAATTGCCGATGCGGACCCCGTCGGCCAACTGCGCGCCCGGACGCAGCCTCGCGAATGGGCCCAACTCGCAGCCGGGACCGACGTCGGCGCTCTCGATGACGGTGTTCGGCTGGACCACGCAACCTGCCCCGAGGCGGCTGTCGCGGATGAACACGTTCGGACCGATCGAGACGTTATCGCCCAGCTCGACCACGCCTTCGAACACCGCATTGATGTCGATGAAGACGTCGCGGCCGGCGTCCACCCGGCCCCGCACGTCGATCCGGTCGGGATCGGCGAGCGTCACGCCGGCCGTCATCAGGTCGTTGGCAATCCGCCGCCGGAGGGTGGTTTCCAGGCCGGCGAGCTGGGCCCGATCGTTGATCCCCAGCACTTCGGCAACGGTCGGCGCCTGCAGTGCCTCTACCGCCATGCCTTCGGCGACCGCCAGGCTGACGACGTCGGTCAGGTAGTACTCGCCCTGGGCATTCCGGTTCGACAATCCTCCCAGCCAGGCGCGCAACCGGCCGGCCGGCGCCGCCATGATGCCGGTGTTGACCTCCGCGACGGACCGTTCCGCGGAGGAAGCGTCTTTTTCTTCCACGATCCGCACGACCTTGCCGCCAGCATCCCTCACGATCCGTCCGTAGCCGGTGGGGTCGTCCAGCTTCACGCCCAGCAGGGCCAGCTTGCCCTCGCGTGCGGCGGCTACCAGGGGCTTCAGGGTGGCGGCCTCGATCAGCGGCACGTCCCCGTAAAGCACAAGGACCACAGCATCGTCAGGAATCCCCGGCATGGCTTGCGCCACCGCGTGGCCAGTGCCGAGTTGTTCCGCCTGCAGCACCCAGCGCACGTCGGCCTCGGGGAAGGTCTGCGGCACGGCATCGCCGCCATGGCCGTAGACGACGTGGGTGGCGTGCGCGCCGAGTCCGAGCGCGCGACCGAGCACATGGGCCAGCAGCGGCCGTCCGGCAAGCGGCTGGAGCACCTTGGGGAGCGCGGATTTCATCCGCGTGCCCTGGCCCGCGGCCAGGATGACGACATGCAAAGCCATAATCAGGAAGCCCCTCGAGAAAAGTTGGGAAAGATTACAGCGGGTTCCCGCCATGCGCGAACTGTGGCCGGCCGGCCAGCGCCGGACGATGTGAGCGGACGCTCGATGCCGTAGTTACCCACAGCCTTGATCCGCCCAGCTGCTGACTGTGGATAACTTGTTCACAGGGCCCGGTCCATCGCCTCTCGCAGGGCAGAAGCGAGCTTTTCCGGCTCATCGGTGCCCAGGCGGAAACTCTTGCCGTCACGCAGGACAATCTCCACGGCGGACAAGCCCGAGACGTTGTAAAGGATCCCCTGCACCAGGTAACGGATGCCGAAGCCCGCGTACCAGGGATTACGCACAGGCACGGCGCTCTCGATGCTGGCCAGCGGCACCGTCTTGCGCATGACCCCGGGCCCGAACCAGAACACGAGCGACGAGGCGGTGATCATCACGGTCAAGGACGAAAAGATGACCAGCAGGAACGCGAGCAAGGCCAGGGCCAGCAACAGCACCGGATGAGGCCCGGCCTGGGCCGTCAGCCAGAACACCAGCAGGATCAGCGCGCTGTTGCCGACCACCAGCGCGGTGCCGAACTGCTTGTGGCGGTACGAGGTCCGCATGGCGAAGTCAGGGCGCCGTGAGCACGATCCCGAGCGCGTCCGGCTCGCGACCGGTGGGCCAGCGCGTGACGATCTCCCAGTTCGAACGGTCGATGACCGCGACCTCGTTCGCCCCGCTCACCGCGACGTACACCCAATCGCCCCGCGGATGGCTCGCGATACCGATGGGCAGGGCCGCGTTCCCCAGCAGGGTCTCCTGGTAGACCGCATCGGGATCGGCGATCTGCACGGTCGCCGCGAGCGTGCGCTGCTCGATATCGAAGACCGACAGCGTGGCCGCGCGCGCGTTGGTCACCAGCGCATGCCGACCGTCGGCGGTCATGTCGACGCGAATCGGGAACCCTGCGGATTCCAGCAAGGCAACGGCCTCGAGGCTGTCCGCGTCGATCACGCTCACCGTGTCGTCGGCCCGGTTCGTCACCCAGACCTCCTGTCCGCCGCGCGCCACCCCGACCCCTTCCGCGCCGGCCCCGGTGACGATCGTACCGACGACTTCGCCGACCGAAAGGTCGACTTTCTCGAGCGTTCCGGCGGAGATGTTCGTCACCCAGGCGAAACGGCCGTCCGGGGATGCCGCCACCATGTGCGCCACGCCCTCGCCGACATCGATCCGCTGCGTGATGGCGCCGGTCGCGACGTCCACGACCAGCAGCCGATCGCTGCCTTCCGTGGTCACCACCAGGCTTCCGTCAGGCAGGAAAGCCATGCCGTGGGGCCGGGTGTTCTCGCCGAGGTCGATCGTCGCAGACACCTCACCGGCCGGCCAGTCGAGCACCGTCAGGCTGTTGCCGACTTCATCGCGCGCCCCGTAATTGCTCACCACGGCGAACCGCCCGTCGGGAGACACCTCCACCTCGTGCGGCCCGATCCCGGTCTCGAACTCGGCGCGCCGCTCGCCGGTGGCGAGATCCAGCGCCCAGAGTGTATGGGCGCTCTTGTTGCCCACCAGCAGAACGTCCGCATGGGCTGCAGCGCCAGCCAGCAACAACGACATGATCACGAACAGCATCCCGGGCTTCATATCGATCACCTGCCTCCAAGGTTGGCGGGCCGCCAGCGCTCAGGAAAGAGCGGTTGTGTCGTCCGGACCGTCCGCCGCGGGCTCCGCGGGGCTATCCTCGGCAGCGGCGGCCTTGCGGAGTTTCTTGTCTTCTTTCTTCTTCTTTTTTGCCAGGTCTCGCTGGCGCTTGGCGAACGCGTAATTCGGTTTGGCCATCGTGCGGCTTTCTCCACGGGGATTTGCTGAATGAGCGCACAGGGTAAGCCATTTTCGATTCCCTTGCGCCGAATTCAGGGCGCCTCGCGGGTGATCGGCGTCACTTCCCGCAGCAGCAACAGCCCGTCGTACATCTCGCGCGGCACGATCAGTTGCTCGTTCAACCCCCATTCGTAGCTCATGACCGGCTGCGCGGCCCAGCGCATCCCCGAGGCAACGGCCTGGTCGAGGTCGAGGAACACCGGATCGCCAGGCAGCGCCGCCATGCGTGCCTCGAGCGAGCCCGGCTGGGGCGGCAGGATGTCGTAGTCCTGGTTGATGAACCAGGCGTAGCCACGACCGGCGAGCGGGTAGATGCCTACGACATAACTCTGCGCACCGAGCGCGCCATGGATGAACTCGCCCTGCCGCGGAATCCCGCCGACGAACTCGCTGTAACTGCGCGCCACGTGGGCGTTGTGGGCCCAGTAGATCGCGCGTGCGCCCGGGTTGCGGTCCAGGTGCCGCAACAGGTTCACGGCCATGCGCCGCTCGCGATTGCGTTCATGGACCTCCAGGTCGAAGGTGTCCGGATCGAAATCCAGTGTCGCCAGGCGATCCTCGATGATCATGGCCAGCATCGGATCGTCGATCTGGACGTAGGCGCGGCGAAAGTTCTCCACCGCGCGGGCGCGGATCACCGCCAGCGTCTCGTCCCGTTCGCCCGGCTGGAACACCTGGAGAAAACCCAGCTCCGCGGACAGCAGGGCGTCGGGCAGGTCCGGCCGTGTCGCGAGCCAGCGGGAGAACGCCCGGCTGGTCGGGCTGTTGTCCACGCCCACGAGGCGCAGCGGCCGATCCGTCGCCGCCCGGCTGCGCAGGTAGGCGAACAGGGCCTCCGCCTCCTCGCTGGCCCATGCCCCCCAGAGGCAATCCGCCATGCTGTTTGCGGGTGGAGACGACGCCAGCGTCTGCGCGGCGACCCAGCACTCGGCGAGGCCGCCTTCCACGGCGAGAACGTCGAAGCCGTGACGCTCGTGCATGTGGCGGACGATGTCGGTCTTGACGCGATAGGTCTCGGCCATGCCGTGCCCGCTCGCGCCCAGCTGCAAGAGTCGAAGATCGCCGACGACCGCGGCCAGCGTCTCGAGCCACGCGGCCGTCGCCGTCCGGCCGGCGGGGGCCTCGACAACCTCTCGCGATGCGCAGGCGGCGCTCAACACCGCGACCAAAACGACGACGGCGTGTCGGGCTCTCGTCATTCGGGTCGGCCTGGCCATTCGTTTCGCTTGCTCACTCCGGTCCACCTGGTCATTCGGTTCGCCTGGCTATTGTGACCCTGCGCCGTTCATGTTTCCGACGGCGGCCACCATGAATCTAGCATCCGCGGCGTTCACGCGTATTGCCCGGCGGCATGCCCCGAGGCCCAGGCCCACTGGAAGTTATGCCCACCAAGGTGGCCGGTGACGTCCACCACCTCGCCGATGAAAAACAGGCCCGGATGGTCGCGGCAGGCCATCGTCTTGGAGGACAGCGCATCGGTATCGAGCCCGCCGAGCGTCACCTCGGCGGTGCGATAGCCTTCCGTCCCGACGGGCCGCACGACCCACGGCTTGCAGGCCACCACTACCCGTTCGATGTCGGCCGGCCCGAGCTGGTCGAGCGGTTTGTTCTCCACCCAGAGCTCGCACCAGCGCTGGGCGACCCGGCGCGTCCAGCGCTCGCCGAGCAGGCTCTTCAGTTCCAGCTTCGGCCGCTCGCGCCGGGCGGTCTCGATGAGCGCCGCGACGTCCTCGTCGGGGAGCATGTCGATGGTCAGCGGCTGCCCTTCGTGCCAGTACGATGACGCCTGCAGCACGGCCGGCCCGCTGAGACCGCGATGGGTGAAGAGAATGTTCTCGTGAAAGGCCGCGCCGCCCGCGCTGGTCACCGTGTCCAGCGATACGCCCGAGAGATCCGCCAGCCGCTCCAGGTCGCGGCGCCCCAGCGTCACCGGGACGAGCGCCGCCCGGGTCGGCAGCACACGTAACCCCAGGGAACGTGCAAGGTCGAAACCGAAGCCGGTCGCGCCCAGCGACGGAATCGAATAACCCCCGGTAGCGATGACGAGCGACTCGCAGCTGACCTCGCCCTGCGGCGTCTGCAACCGATGGGGCGCGCCGATCTCCAGGATCTCGACCGGAAAATGCGTGCGGACGACGGCGCCGACGGCGGCGCACTCGTCGAGCAGCAGACGCACGATGTCTTTGGAACTGCGGTCGCAGAACAGCTGGCCGAGCTTCTTCTCGTGCCAGGGCACCGCGTGCTTGTCCACCAGCGCCACGAAGTCGGCCGGCGTGTAGCGCGCCAGCGCCGACCTGGCGAAGTGCGGGTTGGCGGAGATGAAATTGTCGGGCGTGGAGTGGAGATTCGTGAAGTTGCAGCGCCCGCCGCCGGACATGAGGATCTTCTTGCCGACCTTGTTGGCGTGGTCCAGCACGAGGACCCGCCGCCCCCTTTGTCCGGCCGCAATGGCGCACATCAGACCGGCGGCGCCGGCGCCGATGATCACGACGTCGTAATCAACTTCGCTCATGCGTGTCTGTGCCGAGGCGAGGTCGGGTCAATATGCTCAGGGTTTCGTCGCAACGACCTGCACCACCGCGCTGCGGCCGCTGTGATGGCTGCCTTCGTAAATATCGCGTTCCAGTTCCTCCAGGCGGCGCAATTCGAGCCCCTCCAGTTCGCGCGCGAGGATGGCGCTGCTCATCAGCCGGTCCGGATCACGTGGCCCGCCGCTGTGGAACGCGAGCTGCCGCGGCGTGTAGCCCTCCAGCAGGAAGACGCCCCCGGGACGCAGGGCCGCGGTGACGCGCCGATGCACGTCGGCGCGCAAGGGCGACAGCACATGGCAGTAGATCGACACGATGTTGTCCCAGCGCGCCTTGCCGAGGTCATAGTCCGCGAGGTCGGCGCAGATCATCTCGATCTCGACGCCATGCTCCGCCGCCAGCCTTGCCGCTTTCTCGAGCCCCACGGCCGACGCATCGACGGCCGTCACGGCGAAGCCGCGGCCGGCCAGGAACACCGCGTTGCGGCCCTCTCCCTCGGCCAGGCACAAGACGTTGCCGGGTCGCAGCTCGTCGACGCGGGCCGCAAGGAAATCGTTCGGCGCCTTGCCGTAGACGTAGTCCTCGCGCCGGTAACGTTCATCCCACATGCCGGTTCACCCGTGTCGCTAGGGAGCAGTAAAAAATTCGTGCACCGCCGCCTCGACGGTCGGCCAGGCGGGGGCGAACGGCGCGATGGGGTCGAAATGACCCGCCCCTTCGATCACTTCGACGACTGCAACGTCGCCGGCCGCGCGGGCCCGCGCAGCGAAGCGCTCGCTCTGCGCCAGCGGCACGATCGAATCGAGGCGTCCATGCAGCAACCGCAGCGGCACACCGAGCGGCAGCTGCTCGATCGGGCTGGCGGCGGCATAACGCCCGGGCACCGCGTCGAAAGTCCCGCCCAGCAGCGGTTCCACCGCGGCGTTGCAACTGCCGTCGCCCAAGGCGTAATCCCGCAGGTCCGTTATGCCGGCGAGCGACACGACGCCGCGGACGGCGAGTGTGAGCCCGAAGTGGAAAGACGCGGCTTCGGCCGGCTCGCTGGGGACCCGATTGCTATTGGCCCGCTCGTTCTCGGCCCGCTTGATCTCGACCGGTTCGCCTTCGATTTGCTCCACCGGCAGCACAGTTCGGCGCGACGCCAGCCAGAGCGCCAGGTGCCCGCCCGCGGAGTGGCCGAGCAGCACCACGCCGCGGTCCAGGTCAAGCACGTGTTCTTCCGCCAGCGCCCGCAAGTGGTTCGTGCCGCGGGCGACATCGTCGAAGGTCCCTGTCCAGCCGCCCCCCGCATGGCCGAGGCGCCGATACTCGACGGTCCACACGGCGAGACCGCTGCGCGCCAGTGCCGCGCTCACGTGGCTGATGTGCTCAAGGTCGTAGGCCGACTGCCAGCAACCGCCATGCAGCACCACGACGACCGGGTGCGGCCCGTCGCCGGAAGGCAGCCGCAGCTCGCCGAACTGTTCCGGGTCGCTGCCGTACGCGATGCGTCGCCCGGGGGGGGGCAGCGGCTGGGCCGTGATATCCGACCAGGCGACCACAGGATCATCCGTGCGCATGGGCACCTGTGTACATGCGCCGATGAGCAATGTCACGCCGACGACTAGCCAGGCCAGGCCTCGCCGGATCGTCACCGATGCCGTCACCGGCGCGGTGACCGACGACGGGCAGGGCGACCGAAGACGTGGCACCTACTCCTGCTCCGCCGTCTCCGGATACAGGTGATGCCACCACTCCGGCTGATCCTTCAACCAGTAGTCGAACCAGGCGAGAATGCTGTCCCACCAGACGTAGCGTTTCTCGCGATCCAGGATCCAGTGGTCCTGGCCGGGGATCTCGATGAGCTCCACATCGCGGCCCAGCAGCTTCAGCGCCGTGTACATGTTGTGACTCTCACCCGGCGGGACGTTGGTGTCGGAATCGCCGGTGAGCAACAACAGCGGCGTCGTGACCTTGTCCGCGCTGTAGACCGGGCTCTGGCCCACGTAGAGTTCGGGGTTGTTCCAGGGGAAGGAGCCGTGACTGGCGAGGCCGCTGTAACTGTAGCCCCACCAGCCCTGGCCCCAGTACCCGGTCAGCGCGCTGATCCCGGCGTGCGAGATCGACGCGGCGTACAGGTCGGTCAGCGTGGCCAGCTGCATAGTCATGAAGCCGCCGTAGCTGGCGCCGATGTTGCCGATGCGCTCGCCGTCCACGAAGTCATGCGCGGCGACGAATTTCTGCGTGCCCTCGATGATGTCGTCCGCCGTGTACTCGCCCCAGGTGTTGACGTGGAAGGCAGAGAACGCCTGGCCGTAGCCGGTGGCGCCGCGCGGCTGCAGCACGTAGATCACGTAGCCCTGCGCCGCCCAGAGGTTGAAGGGATAGCGGCCGGTGAACTGCCTGTTCACGGGGCGTGTACCGCCGTAGTAGTAGACGATCAGCGGGTACTTGCGCTGCGGATCGAAGTCCGGCGGCAGGTAGTAACGGCCATCGATCTCGTCGCCAGCCGCGTTGGTGAAGGTCCACGGCGCGACCCGGCCGAGCTCGACGTCGGGATACTCGACGGGCTGGGTGTCGATCAGCGTGCGGTTTCGATCGCGCGTCAACTCGACGAGGTGCACGCGCTGCGGCCGGTCCGCGTCGGTGCCCCGCAGCGCCACCACCGGGCGCCGGCCTTGCGAGGCGACGAACGACTCCATGACCTCGACGCCCGTCTGCAGCGTCGTGAAACGCTCGCGGTCGGCTTCGAAGAGCAGCAACGACTTGTAGTCGCGGTCCGTCACCGACACCAGCAGGTTTCCGCCGGGGAGCCGATGGATCCCGTCGATCGAGGGATCCAGGTCCCGGCTCACGCTGCGCGCCGTCTTGCCGTCCGCCGAGAGGCGGTAAAGCTGCGTGTCCATTTCGTTCGGCAACCGGTCCGCCTCGAAAGCGATGCCGTCGCCGATGGGCAGGCCGGGGCCGGACATCAGCCAGTAGCCGTCGGCGGCAAACAGCGCGCCGTTCAGCACCCGGTAGCGGCCGATCTCGCGCTGCTCCAGGTCCGCCAGGCTGATCTCGAACAGCCGTGTCAGGCTGTGCGGCGGCTCGGCGTGGTCGGGCAGGCGCTCCCAGGCGAGCAACCGGTCGCCGTCCGGATGGATATCGAGCAGGTTGACGGACCGTTCACCCTCGGTCAGCGGCCGGATCATGCCGCTGGCGACATCAACCTGGTAAAGCTGGCTGTTGTCGCGGAACGTGGCCCAGCGATCGTCCAGGGCGCGCATGCGCCGCGCCTTGACGTCCTCGGCCTTGAACGGCTCGGTCCAGGAAAAAATGATCGAGCCGCTGTCCGGATGCCAGCGGAAACTGCCGAGGTTCTCGTGGTTGGCCAGCAACAATCGCGCCTCGCCGTCGGGCCAGCGATGCAGCCAGAGATTCTTGTCTTCCTGGATGGCGAGGAAACGGCCATCGGGACTCCAGGCCAGCGCCTTGGGCCGCGCACCCGTCCACTGACGCACGATGCCGCCGTCCTCCAGGTCGCGGATCTCCATGCGCCGCACGTCGAGGTCCGCGGCGTCGCTGCGGCTGTCGAAGGCCAGCGCGAGAAACCGGCCATCGGGCGAGATGGCCATGCTGGCCACCGTCTCGGCATTGGTCAGGCGCTCCGGCGAGACGCGCCGCTCGGGCCGGGTGTGCGCCTGGACGCGATCGACCGCGGTCTTGCCGTGCCAGCTCAGTGCCGGCGGGTCTTCGCCCTTCGGCCCGCGGTGCAACAGCCAGAGCGTGTGCGTGCCATTGCGCAGCCCCAGCTCGTATCCCTTCTCATCGTCGCCGACCACGGGCGTCACGCCGTTGAACAGCGCCGCGCCTTCCAGGCCCGCGATCTTCAGGTGTCCCTTCACGAAGCGATCCGCATCCAGCTGCCAGGACCAGAGCCACAGCGCCGCGGTCTCCGGATCGGCCGGCGCATCGGGATCGACCGCCGTCTCAGAGTCGGCCGCCGACGCCGGTGACCGCTCCTGCCAGGACAACGATTGCCCGAAAACCGGCACTCCGGCGCCGGCGCGCGGCATCGGGCCCTGCGCCGTTTGCGCGACGATGGCGCGCTGCAGCGCATCGGTCTTGTCGGAGCCCTCGAGCAGGCCGGCCGAGAGCGGCAATGGTCCCAGTTCGAGCACCTGTTCCACGGGGACCAAAATGCCCTCGTCCTGCTCCGCGGGCTCCTCGGCCCACAGAGGCGCAACGATCAGCACCATCAAGAGAGAGCAGACACAGCGAAAGCTTTTCATGAGCGAAATTCCAGGCACTGGCAAAACGAAAGGTGGACGGGACGAGGCGAGCTACGCGAGCCGGGTCACCAGTTCTTCGGCAGACGAGGGTCGTCATTGCCGAAGCGGCGGTAAATTTTACGCCGCTTGTCGCGCTCGATCTCCCGGCGTCGTTCTTCGACGAACTTCCGGTCCCATCGTTCCGCAATCGAAACCGTCACCTGCGCGTACAGGTCGTAAAGACCGGTTTTTTCGAGCAAGGGGCGCAACCCAAGGCCGAGAAACAAAACCAGCAGCAGGTGCCAGATCAACAGCTCGGGAAACGCGATCGCCGTGAGGATTACCAGCCAGACAAGAGCCATGTAGGCGCCCCCTTGCGACCGGACCGTATTCGAACTTTTGTTCCGACATCACGCCCGCAAAGCCTTTTGCGCTGGGATACTGGCAGCAATATTAGCGCCTCCGGCTGTTGTGTGTTCAGCACCTCGCTGCTCAAGCGCTGATTCAGTTGTCACCCGGTGGATGCGGAAACGCATCGATGGGCTGCTCGAAGGCGATCGCCAGCACGCACACCTCTTCGCCGGTGCACAGCGCCTTGTGCGGCAGCTCCGGCGGACCGTAAGCATAGACGCCGGGTTTCATCTCCATCGGATCATGTCCGTCGTAAGTCACGCGAAGCGCGCCCGAGACGAGCACCATGCGTTCAGCCGACGTGTGAGTGTGGCGCGGGACGACCACTCCCGCAGGCACCTTGAAGAAAATATCCGCGTTCTTCCTGGACGGATCGCCATGGAGCACCGCGATCTTGCAGCCTTCCGGCATGAACTCCGGGCAAGGCCCCCACTGCAGCTCCGGATCCCCGTGAGACCAGCTGACGGGCGTCTCGGTTGTTGACGGGTTTGCCATCAACGTACTGGTGCAGCAAAACGCGGTAAGAAATGCTGCGGTGATGCTCTTATGCCAGAGCATTTGATACCTCCGATTTCAGCGCATTAATGTTTCGGATATAGCACAAAGCCGCATTCCGCACAGGCGCTCGCTGCGGCGCCGCATACAGGCCGTCGAGCACAGGTCCGAAAACAGCATGTCCCGGGACGCCGCCGGCCTTAGACTGTTGGCATGGAGCTGCAGGATTTCACGCCCCGACAATTTTATCGCGCGCTCGCGAGTCGTGATGCACGCTTCGACGGGAGGTTCTTCGTCGGCGTGACCAGCACCGGCATC
>Ga0102938_10002048_pt1 | contig 15331 bp, 17 predicted proteins | sample SalPonR2_B_D2_MG_FD_84516 | JGI IMG/M metagenome (GOLD analysis project Ga0102938, IMG submission 84516) | Salt pond soil microbial communities from South San Francisco under conditions of wetland restoration - Salt Pond MetaG R2_B_D2_MG | ecosystem: Environmental > Aquatic > Marine >...
AAAGCGGAACCGCAGGTAGTCGGAAAACGAAGGGGCCGCCGGCAGCCCGTTGCGCGGAGCGTCCTTCTCAATTGCATCATACAGCCGCTGCGCCTGCCGCGCGGTCGTCTTTCAGGGGACAAAGATTCTCGCCCCGGGTGACACAGACAAAGCAGCCTTTGCACAGCTTCAAGTTCTGATCCCGCAGAAAGAGGTAGTCGAACTCCACCTCACCCTGCTTCTTCATCTGGCTTTCGATCCGGCGGGCTATTTCATACCCGCTGCCCTTGCCCTTCGGGCTTCCGATTACCGCTAAAATCTTCATATATATCTCCCTATCTTATAAAAAGTATTTATTTCTCGTTCGCCGGGCCGATCCAGCCGCCCCCGGTCACCGTATTGATTACCATATCCATCAGGTCATCCCGCTGTTCTTTATCGAAAAAGTCCAGCCCGAGCTGTTCCTTATTCAGCTCAGCCCGCAGAAACAGGTGCTGTACCACCGCCACCTGTACCAGGGCCTGTACCTTTAGCTCGGTAGAACCAGCCCGCTGTGGGTATATCTCCGATAGTTGGCGCATTACCATCGCCGCGACCTGGCTCGTATTGTCATCACTGCTGCCCCCCTGCATATCCCGCAGAATCGACACCCGTGAAATCCCCGGGTGCGCGGCGATAAAATCGGCCGCCTGCTTCAGATGCAGGCGCATCCGCTCGACCGGGTCCAGGGCACCCCCCGCATTCGCCCGCGGGTATGCTGCCTGTTCCGCGGTTTGCTCTGCTGCCGGCTCCGCCGTCCGATCTTCCGACCCGGCAATCACGCTGCCGATATAGCTCTGCACTGCCCGGTTGATCAGATTCTCTTTCGTCTGGTAGTGATAGTTAACCATACTGACAGCCACACCGGCCCGTTCGGCAATCTTGCGCATCGAAACCTTTTCAAAGGCTTGTACTTCCCGTATCAGTTCGATGGCTGCCTGCAGAATCCTCTGTTTTACTTCCTGCTGCTGATCATCCATTTCCGCGCGCCTCCTTCAGCTATAGAACATCGTTTCATACACTGTTTCGTACAGTGTTCGATATAAAACTAACGAAAACCCACTACTCTGTCAATACGAAATAATCTAAATCGGGAATTAATCAGAAATTTGGGCCGTATCGGCCCCTTCATCGGAAAAATCGAGCTTTAGCGCAAAGAACAGGCCCACCGCCAGCAGCAGGGCCATAGCCGCAAACAGGATTCGGTAGCTGTCCGCCCCCAACGTAATCGCCCGGTCCAAGAAAAAACCGGCGGCCAGGGGCAGTCCGCTGCTCAGCGGCATCTCCACCAGCGCAATCAGGGCGAAATGGGCAGTGGTATCGTGAGTTCGGGCCAATGCCTTCACCGCCGGTGGATAAATCAGCATCCGCAGGGCCCGGGAAGCCCCTAACAGCGCTGCGCAGATCAAAAACGCGACCGTGCCGCCCCCGGGCAGCAGCCCAAGCACCCCGATAATCGCCAGCGCCTTAGAAATAACGAATTTATCCCGCAGCGACAGCAGGTTGAGCCAGCCGAAGAGCACCTGACTGACAATACCACCGGTGTAACTGACCGCCACAAAGGCGCCGGCCACCAGCTCCTCCGGCACACCGGCATAGTCACGGGCATAGTTGCCGTAAAAGGAGAGCACCACTACCAGGGCAAAGTAGCTGAAATCGCTGCCGATAAAAGTGCGGAAACCCCGCGAGCCCAGAATAGCCCGCATACTGCGCATAAAACTCACCGGCCCCGAAAACGGCGGCGGCGCCTCATCAGGGTCGTACTGCTCTCGGGTAATGAAAAAGAGCGAGGCCCCGGTAAACAGGATCACCCCGCCAAAGGTAAACACCAGCGCCGCCCCGTGAATCGACAGGGCATAGCGGGCCACCGTACGATAGATAACAAAGCTGCCGATCAGCTTGGAACAACTCTGCATGATATACATAACTGAGAGGGCCCGCAGACTGTCCTTATGAGAAAACAGCGACACCAGATAACTCTGCCATGCCGGCAGGGTAAATCCGACCCCGATCGAAAACAGCAGGTACACTGCAATAAAGAGCTGCAATACCCCGGTTTCGGGACGAAATACAAGCAGAAACAGCCCGAACAAGGCCACCGGCAGGGCCGCCGCCATATGGTAGAGTACCACACTGAGGCGCTTACTCTTCAGTCCCGCCGAAACATAGGCCGATACAAGTGAAAATACCGGAATTGAAACACCCAGGAATACCGGCAGCAAGCCTATTAGAAAGTACGAAGCTCCAAGACTGCGGAGAAACAGCTGCAGGAAGGTGGACTCGATAAGCACCGGCATCCCCATACCCCAGAAAAACTCAACCGAGGTAATCCCGGCGGTATTGCGGACAAAATGGGGCGACTCAACTTTTATTGCAGTTTTTTTACTCTTCACACTTTTCTCTCAATCATCCGGCGGCCCACGGCACAGCTGTCCGCCAGTTCACCCAAGCCTCGGCCAACCGCACCCCGGCCGGCCATGCACCCGGGCGGGCCGCCCTTACTTCAGCGGCAGCACCACGAAAAACATAAACAGATAGTGCAGCACCGCCCCGGTCAGTACGAACAGGTGCCAAATTTCGTGAAAACCGAACTTCCCCGGCACCGGATTCGGGCGCTCAAAGTAGTACACCATCGCCCCGACAGTGTAAACCACACCCCCGGAAAGAATAAGTGCAAAACCGCCCCAGCCGATCACTGGAATCGAGCGTACGATCAGAATTGCCCCGACCCATCCAATTCCAATGTAGAAGGTATTCGAAACCCAACGTGGAAGTTCGGGGTATATGGATTTAATAGTAATTCCGATAGCCGTAAGGGCCCACACCACTCCAAAGAGGGTCCATCCCCACTTGTTCCGCTGCACCACCAGGCAGAGGGGCGTATAGGTCCCCGCAATCAGCAGATAAATGGCAATGTAGTCAAACAAACGAAAGACATCGTTCAGCCGCTTGGACAAGTTCACCCCATGGTGCAGACTGCTGGCCACAAACAGCGCAATCAGGCTTAGTCCGTAGACTCCAAATGAGACCATATGCCACACCTTCCCCTCTGCGGCGGCGGAGACAATCAACAAGGCGGTACCAAACAGGGCAAAGAAACCGCCAACCATATGGGTGGCGGTATTTATTATTTCGTCGGTAACGTGAACGCTCCCGTCCTTACTAAAGTCGGGCAAATCACGGGATTTTTCTTTTTCTTCCATGTCTCGATGGTACCGAATCTAATTTCTTTAAGCAATGCATTTATCTACGAGGAACAGGTTTCGAACCTTCCCATACCACTTTTCGAAAATTGATCGGATCGGTGTTTCCTTCGGAGTTTATCAGCAAGACCTTCGATTTTTCATCGAGCTGCAACTTTTCTTTTAATTCCGACAACTCGGGATCATGCATAATATGCTTCAGGGTAGAGAGGGTAACCGCCCCGGATTCGCCTGATACAACAAAGGGGTCCCCCTTCAGCGGAACAGCATACATCCTCATACCTTCAGCGGCGATATAATCGGGTACAGAAATAAAACAATCCGCCGCTTCGGTAAGCACGCTCCACGCGATGGGACTTGGATCGCCGCAGGCAAGACCGGCCATTATTGTATCAAGCTCCCCGGGAAAATTATGGGGCAGGCCATCTCCGGACTCAATACTGCTGTACAAACAGGCGGCTTTCTCCGGTTCGACCACGACACAGGTGGGCGAGTTTTCTTCTAACAAACTGCGGTAATGGCCCAGTATGGAGGCTGCCAAGGCGCCCACCCCCGCTTGTACAAACACATGGGTGGGCCACAAGATTCCCTGAGCAGAGAACTGTTCCTGAATCTCAGAGACAATGGTTGTGTACCCCTGCATAATCCAGGTGGGAATCTCCTGATACCCCGGCCAGGATGTATCAGAGATAATCTCCCAGCCATTCGCTTCCGCATCGATCGAAATCTGATTCACCGCATCATCATAATTTCCATTCACCACTTTCACCGTGGCACCATAACTGCGAATAGCATCGATGCGGGGCTGAGAGGTAGCTTTGTGTGCATACACCACCGATTTATGCCCCCACTTACTCGCTGCCCAGGCAACACCTCGGCCATGATTTCCATCGGTGGCAGTTGCAAAGGTAATGTCCCCGGTTTTCTCTTTTACCTGCGGAGAAATCAGCTCTTCATACGTAAAGTCTTTTTCAACTCCCAAACGCTTTTTCAGAAACCGGTAGATGGCATAGGAGCCGCCCAGCACCTTGAAGGAGTTTAAGTCGAGACGAACAGACTCGTCCTTTACCCAGAGCCCCCCTATTCCGAGATATTTTGCCATCTGGTTCAGACTATTTAGAGGGGTTATTTCAAACCCCGGAATCTCATCATGGAATTCCCTGCTGTGTCGGCTGATCCCTTTGGGAAAGAGCTCTTGGCACTTATCAAATTTATTGTGATTGGGATGATTATTATCAATCCATTTTATTTGTTCCATATGTTCTCCTTTACATTCCCATAGTAACATGCAACAAAAATACTTTATACGGGCTTATCCCTTAGCCTCCCACTACAAGAACCCAAAGGGGAAGGGTCAATAAAGAACTGATGGATGTCAGAAAAATTACAGTCACTGTCAGCGAACGGTCGAGAGGATACATCGATGCAAGGGCGAAGGGAGTTATAGCCAGGGGCATGGCCGCCTCAAGTACCGTGGTCTGGTACAACTCTATGCTGTTCATCCGCCAGGCAAGCAGGAAAAACAGTGCAGGTGCTATAAACAGACGCACCACCGAAATCAGCAGCGCCGGACGCCAGATAGAAGCCAGGGGAATCTTTCGCATCAGAAAGACCCCTAAACTTACCAGAACCACCGGTGAGGCAGAACCGGCAATCATTTCCAAGGCCGAGTAAATCGGTCCCGGCACCGACCATCCAAGCAGCAGCAACATCATCCCAAGGATAATTGCAACAATAAAGGGGTTACAAAGAATACCGCACACAATTTTCCACCAGGATTCACGGGTATGCCTGCGCAGTTCCAGGATAAAAATTCCCACTGAAAAGAGAATTATTGTATAAATTGAAATAATGATAGTAGTTTCCGGCCCCTTATCGGGATACACGCTCGTCACCACCGGATACCCGAGGTAGGCAACATTGCCGTAAAAGGCAGCCACCATTAGGGTATTGGTAATCCGCCGCGGAAGCTTGAGCAGCACGGCTATACCCAGTGCCGCCAGCATAATAAAAACTATCATCCCCGCATTTACAAGGAATACCCCAGCCTTTTCTGTTACGTCCTCCGGGGCCAAGCCAACGAGATTAAGAAAAATAAGGGAAGGGAACCCGATGTACAACCCGTAGCGATTCAGCACATCCACCCAGGTCTCATCGGCGATTTTTGCCGCCCTTAAAATCGCCCCCACAGCAATCAACAGAAAAATCGGCAGAATCAGCTTTAGAATCTCTATCATGATAGTACTAATATATTGACTCCCAGAGATTCTTGGAAGCCCATTTTAAAGTATCTTTTACTATTTTATTAAGATTGGAAAATGAGTCAAATCTTCGATCAGATTTTCTTTTGTATTTCCCTCCACACCAACGCGACCCTGATACTTCAATTGCCGCAGCTTCAAGTACATTTCATTAAAATCAATTCTACCATAACCCGGAAAATAGCGGTTGTTATCCGAGAAATGTATTTTGTGAATATATTGCATATACTCTTCCAAGGGTTTATACATATCCACTTCTTCAATGTTCATGTGGTAGGTATCCGGTAGAATACTATGGCCCTCAGCTGCGTAATCGTGGATAAATGCGGCTGCCTCGTCCACTCTATTAATCACATATGATTCATAATGATTAGTCGCTTCTAAAACTAGTTTTGTATCTCCTCCCCCTGCATCCGAAAGTATTTCGTCGAAGGATTTCTTCAAACGGTCATCCGCACCCAGTTTATCATCATATCGTGGGTCGCTTTTAATAAAGCCGAGGATTATTTCAATTCCAGTCCCGTTAAAATGGCGGCGCCACATTCTTACCGCTTCACAGGAACGTTCGCGTATCGTCTCATCATCAGAAGTCAAACTAAGGTGTTTATTCTTTGCAGTATATCCTGAAGCGAAATTTATAATACCTAGACCTTCCTCGGCAAACACTTCTATTAATGTTGTTACATCCATTCGAAGAGGGTTTGCGCAGTTCAGTTCGATACCCGTAAAGCCCATTTCGGAGATTGACTTTAACAGTGAGCGAAACCCATTATTTTCAGAATAGTCATCGGGACATAAGAGTTGTACATCAAAGTTGATTTTGCACATATTTCTGCTTCCTTACGTAGGTATTAGAACAGTTGCGGGACCAATAATCTGGGAATAAAAAGACTTATCGATGGAAACACTATCAGGGCCACCAATACCAACAACATGACAAATAGAAATACACTCACCTCGCGCATCGCTTCCATCGAATTAATGCCGGCTATATGACTGGAGATCAGAAGAGTAAGTCCATAGGGGGGTGTAATTAACCCGAATCCCAAAGCAACTATTCCTACTGTTGAAAAATGTAATGGATGTATCTGAACCGCCTCCGCCATTGGTCTCAGTAGTGGGCCGAGAATAACAATAGCCGGAATTGCATCCATAAAGGATCCAACCAGAAGAAAGATCGCTGCCACAATAAATAAGACCCCCGTAGGGTTAGTAGTTATAGTACTTACTATACTTATGAGATAACGTGGAATCTGAAAGAATCCCAGTACCCAGCCGAAAATACTCGCAGTCCCAACTGCAAACAGGGCAATCGAGGCCAGCTTAATAGTTTCAAGCAGCAGCGGGGCAATATCGGTATGCTTCAAAGATTTATATACCAAAAACCCCAACATAGCTGAATACAATACCGCCACGAGCGATGCTTCGGTGGGTGTTACAAGTCCACCTACTATGCCGCCGATTATTATTATGGGGGTAAGCATTGCCAGGAGGGAATCTTTTGATGCGCCTACAAACTCCGGCAGAGAGGCCTTGCTTTCAACCGGATATTTGCGCTTATACGCAAACACGGCAACCAACCCCATCTGGGACAGTCCCAAAATTATTCCAGGGAGAATTCCGGCCAGAAAGAGTGCGCCCACAGACACATTCAAAACCCCTCCCCAAACCACCATATTGATACTCGGTGGAATAATAGTTCCCATCACAGCTGAACACGCGGTAACTGCAACGGTAAAACGGGCATCGTATTTTTGCTTTATCATAGCCGGAATCAATACCGAACCAATGCCCGCTGCATCTGCCTGGGAACTACCGGAAATACCTGCGAAGAGCATACTCACCGCAACATTGATATGTCCCAGCCCTCCGGGCAGCCAACCCACCAACACATTGGCCATGCGAATAAGCCGCTGAGTTATTCCCGAAGAGTTCATTATTTTTGCAGCCAGAATAAAAAAGGGTACCGATAGCAGGATGAAGGAACCGTAGGAACGCATCATTCTTTGGAGCAGCATCACTGGGGTTACTCGATCTGCAAGAAACAGAATCGGCAGCACCGCCAGGGCTAATGAAAAAGAAACCGGGACTCTTAATAGAATCAGCACTATTAATAATCCGAAAAGTGTTGCAAATACAAAGGTTGCCGACATCGCCTACTCTCCATGTTTGTGTAGTAATTGTTCAATCAAAAACATTATCCATACGAATCCCGCTACCGGAACCGACACATGGATAAAACCTAAATTCAACCCGGTAAACTGAGATTTCTGCGCAAGTCCCGAACGTAGAAAGGGAACTCCGTAAATAATGAAAACCAGGGCTGCAGTAAACATAGCTGCAAAATAAATAATCTCGAGAAATAGACCAATTTTCTTTTCCACCGCTTCAGGGATAAGGTCCACAAAAAAATGAGTCCGCTCTTTTGTAGCCAACATCGCACCGATTAATATTGCCCAGATCAATGAAAAATTGGAGACCTCCAGAGTCCAAAGAAAACGGGGAATAAACGGTACGTAACGACCAATAATCTGCAACGCAACTGATACCAACAGGGTAATCATTAGTATAGTCAGCAGCAGCTCCAGTCCCTTTGCTACATATTTCATCATTTTGAAATACTCTTGTTTAAGCTCCTTCATCAATATCAGAACTCCTCTACTCTGTTCAAATCATTAGTACAAATTAGTATGAGGAGGCAGAAATATGGTTCCTGCCTCCTCTCTTCTAGTGCTTATCGGATTGTTTTTATATTTTCATATACTTCCGCGACACCAAGTTCAGCTGCATAATCTTCAATTACCGGCAGTGCACGCTCTCTCATTTTAGCAGCACCTTCATCAAAGGGTATTGTTGTTATTTTGTCTTCGCTTTCGAGTTCACTTAATATTTTAGGTGCCGCAGACACTTCCTCTTCTCGTGCCCATGCGGCGGCTTCTACACCGGCTTTTTGGATAGCCTCTTGCAGTTCTTTCGGAAAACTGTTGAACCTTTTCTCGCTGAAACAGAGTGGCCGGATAGTGATTGTGTGATTCGTAAGAACAATATAGGGTGCAACTTCGTAGAATTTCATGGTAATCAGTGAAGATGCTTCATTTTCCAAGCCGTCAATTACTCCGGTTTTGATTGCATTATACACTTCAAGATAATCCATCGGTGTCGCCTGAATACCGGTTGCATTAAAAACACGTGCTTGAATTGGAGAGCCCTGAACGCGCATCTTTATCGATGAAAGATCTTGAACAGAACTAATTTCTTTGCTCAAAATAAGGTTTCTCTGACCTCCACCGGCGTAGCCAAGAATTCGTACTCCCCGATCGCGAACATTCTCTTCTAAAGAAGCGAAGACTTCGCTCTCCATTCCCGCTTGCCAGTGGTCCAGGTTTCTCCAAAGAAAGGGAGTATCAAGAAAAGCGAATTGGTCATCCCAGTTTGCAATCCATCCCGGTGAGATAACGGCAAAATCAACCGCATCCCCTGCCATCATGTACTCAAAAAAGTCTTTCTCTTCACCTAGATCACCTGAATGATGCACTTCCACATCGAGAGCACCTGAGTAGTATTCTTTTACCAGCTCTCCAAACTTCTCCATTGACCTAGTATACACGTGGTCTTCCGGTACCATTGCAGCTCCAACTAGAGTGATCTTTTTCTCACCCTTTTCATCATCTCCTTCCTGCTGTCCACCGGCCCATACAATGGTTGCCGATAGTAGTAGGACCATAAGTACTAATACGCTCCGTTTTGATTTCATAATTTCCTCCTTGATCGATTATGGCAAGATTATCACACGGCCAAAACTACTTGTCAAGTTTTAAATTTGTAATTTGTACATTTAAATTGTTAATTATATTTCTTGCTTGACTTGTTTCTATTAATAGTAGAATATTAAATTAGAGTAAGAGTTTTAGAGTAAAGGATACATAATGGAAGACCTACCAGAATTATTAAAGAATGCCACTTTTTCAAAAGAGAGCCGTGCGGAAAACATAGCCGCTATTCTGAAAGAAGGTATTATAAAGGGATACTGGAAACCAGGCAGCCCTATAAATGATCTTGAACTTTCAAAACAGCTCGGCGTGAGCCGCACTTCCGTGCGGGAGGCCCTTTCAAGACTTGTCGAAAGCAGGATTATTGAAAGAGTTCATTGGAAGGGCTTTTATGTGAGAAATATCAATTGGAAGGAAATTGAATCTATTTTTGAAATTCGAATGTCCCTGGAAAAACTGGCATTTTCAAAAGCACTTAATTTTATAACAGATAAAGATATAAAAGAACTTGAAGCATTGATAGAACAAGCTGAGGAAAAGATACGCAACGATGAAAAAGACGGCTTTATGCAGGTTGACCCAATGTTTCACGACAAGATTTGCCAAATCTCAGAGAATGAATGGATATCCTATACACTAAACAACTCCCTCACATTGTTAAACGTATTACGGTATATGGATAAGCAGGGAGACTTTAAGTCCGCCGCTGTTGACAGTGTAAATCAGCATCGCGAGATTCTGGAACAAATTAAGAAGCACAATCGCCAGGGAGTAGTGGATAAACTTGAATACCATATTAACGCCCACAAGCAGAGACTTCACCACCTGTATGCAGCTTCCATGCTTGAAACTGAAAACAATTAAAAAGTAGAAACTTCATAAAAAAGAACACCCTTATATCGTATTATTTTATCAAATTCCAAATTTTATATTTGACATGAGTAATGAACCAATTGTATAGTACCTCTTATAATTCCAAATTACAAATTTAAATTTAGGAGTATGAGATGGAAAAAACTTCAAAGCAGAGCATTATTGGTAAAGAGGTTGAAACACAAAAGGTAGTATTTGAATCGCCGAAGAGAACAGTGTACGTATATTTTGGTGAAGATGATGGAGCAACAATGGGCAGCGGAATTTGCTATATTCCTGAAAACAGCAGTAATGAAAATCACACCCATTATGAAGAGGATGAGGTAATCTTTGTCTTACAGGGGGAAATAAAATTTGTTTTTCCAGATTATGAACGTGTCCTTAAACCCTTTGAAGCAATTTTCATCCCTAAAAACGAAGAACATCAAATCTTCAATGTCGGCAAAGGGGTTGCAGCACATACCTTCACCTTCGCCCCTGCGGGAAACGAAAAGAATATTCTAAACAAATACACATAACGCTTCTCGATCACGGCTCAACTGCGACGCTGCAGCTCTCGCTCTACTCGCTGCCGCTCAATCGGACCGCCGTGTCCAGGATGAAACAACTCTGCACCGAGGTCCAGCAGTAATTTCCACTTTGAAGGAAGTGCCGCCGGATCATCGGCGAAGGGGGGAAACACACTACCGGGAAAAATGTTAAACAGGATGTCTCCGCAAAAGCAGTCCCCGCCATCGGTCAGCAGCGCCAGAGATCCGGGTGAATGACTAGGCGTCGGGACCGCTATTCCCGGAAAACCATAGTTGTGCAGGTCCATCCCTCCCTGCAAGTCCCCCTCGATCTCAATATCCGGCTCCAGCGGAGGAAATTTCGAACCGGATTTTTGAAGCTTCTTTACAATGCCGACCATAAAACGGCCAAACCCGTTTGCCCCGCCGGGGAAAGTTGAAGATCCAGCTCGCAGCACATCCGCTTCGGCCCTATGTACCAGTACCGATGCACCGCTGCGGGCTTTACACTCCGCCGCACCGCCGGCATGGTCGTAGTGGGTATGGGTAAGCAAAATCAAATCTACCTCACCGACACTCCGCCCCAGCCCCTCACACGCAGCTTCGATTTGAGCGAAATTTTTCGTACCCTTCATTCCGGTATCGATTAGAAACAAATGCTCTTCTGTCTTTACCAAATATGCATTTACCTGTCCCACATTAATACGACGTATCTCATATGCTGTCATGATCAGCTCCTCCTGCTTTTATAGCGATACAAGGGTCCACATTTCTAAAAACAGATTATCATACAAGTGTAACTTGCGCAGTCCGAATTTTTTTCCGATTATCTATATGTGGAGGATAATATGAAATTACACAGTTATACCCGTTTTTTTGTTATAGCCGCTCTTCTCTTCTGCCTTCCCGCCGTGCTGTGGGCACTTCCGCCGGTCTCCTTCTGGATCGATGCGGAAACAGGTGCCGCTTTTACCGGCTATAATGATGTAAGAATCCCCGCTGAGGGGGGTACCAAGTTCTCTCTGGCCGATGATCTTGAGCCCGATCCGGTCTGGTTCTACCGTCTGCAGGCAGGCCTCGATATCGGCCGCCACTCGGCCTTTGTACTGTACGCCCCGCTTCTGGTGAAGAGCACCGGGACCAGCGCAGGGGACATCAATTTTTTAGAAGAAACCTTTACCGCCGACACCGAGCTCACCGGCACTTACAAGTTCAACAGCTACCGGCTAAGCTACGCCTACACTTTTGTAAAGAACCCTCGATTCCATTTTTCTGCAGGCCTTACCGGGAAAATCAGAGACGCCTATATTCAATTAGAAGAAGATGAGGCCGATGGTACAAGTCGTAAGAAAACCGATCTGGGGGTGGTTCCGCTTATCCACCTCAAACTGCAGTGGTTTGCCACTCCGCACATCTCTTTTTTGCTGGAGGGGGACGGTTTGGCCGCCCCGCAGGGACGGGCTGAGGACTTTCTGCTGGCCGGGGTCTACTCTCCCCGACCGGACATGGAACTGCGGATCGGCTACCGGCTTCTGGAAGGCGGGTCAGACGGCGGAGGTTCAGTATACACCTTCAGTATGTTCCACTACGCCACGGCGGGGATACGATGGAAGTTTTAGCAATAACCCTTTGACCTGTTGAGAATGTTGCTCTATCATTTGAACGGTTAATAAAAAGGAAAGAGGATGAGGGAAATATCCGACTACCATGCAGATACGCCAAATTCCGAGTTATACGAATTTCTGTCGGAAGCGATCATTCATCAGTACATTACGGACTTCTCATCTTTGCTTACCTTCTGCCGTAATATCCCTATCAATTCAAAGACACGACCGGTCTTTGAGGCCCTTTTCGTTCTTATCCGCAAGCTTTACTGGGGATTTTTTCGCGATGTGGATAAAATCGTCTACCCCAAGGTCTGGAAGGAGATTGTGCTCACCAACGACAATTTCCCACACTGCGGCGACCTGAAAAAAAACCTCACCATATCTAATATATTTGTGGGAATCCTCGACCTTCATGGATACACCAGCTTCTGCGATAAGCATAAAAACAACCTCTCCATGCTGAAGGCGCTGGATGAACTCATCCAGCTGGAACTTATGAAACTTGCCCGTGCAAGGGATGTAGTCCTACAGCGACAGCGGGGGGATGAAATAGTGCTGGTGGGAACAAGCGCCTGGGATATAGTTGAACTTACTCTTGATATCATCAACGTTTTTGCCAGGAAAAAGAATGGAAACGGCACCCATACGATGGTCCTTCCTGATATGCACGTCTCTGCGGGAATCGCCGGGGGCAACAAATTTACCCCCTTTATTATTACCCTGGACGGAGATCTTTCCGGAGGGGTGGTCAATACCGCCGCCCGCCTCCAGTCACGGGCAAACGAACTCTCTGAGAACCGCTCTCGCATTCTAGTCCGCAGGACAACCTATCACAGTTATGTATCGGAAACAAAACACATGCAGAAGGCAGACATGAGGGCCCCGCCTATTCATTTTATCGATTCGGGCACTATACGTTTCAAGGGTCTCGATGTGGCCGTATGCGAACTACTCTTCGATGAAAGAGACAACTACAGGGTAATGGTGGAAAAGGACCTTCAAACCCTAATGAAGTCAATTGAGCACCGCTCCTGGAAGGAAGGGGTCTTTGAAAACCTTCTTTTACTCCTTATACGTCTTTATAAATTTATGCCTCCTTTTAAAATTGAAACCAACACAAAGGGCATAATAAGCCGTCTACAGAACGAAGATCTTATAAATACAGCAAAAAAAATACTGAGGTATTTTAAGGAAGATCAAAACTACCTCGATGCCTTTTACGAACTCGAATATTTAATCAATCATTCTAAATCTATCCGGGGATTTGATCCTCTTATCCTAGAGTATGCCGAACAGATCCTGGAACGATACCGGGATATCATTGCAGATTTCGACGTCCGACTTGAATCACGGACCAAGGAATTATCCGACTCCGCCCTTTCCGGGAAAGCACGGCAAATGTATAAAGAGAGTCAAACAGCACTTTTTCTGCAGGAACGGCTGAAACTTGAAATCCGCAAGTATATGTCTGACCATGAAATCGCTAAAATGTGGAGAGCGGCGGTTAATGTCAATTATGACACCCCGGACTTCACTATCCGCTCGGGTAAACAGTAGCCGATTTTTGAGGATTCTTCAGCTCCGACTGGTCAGCTTCGACCGAGCAGCCTTGTCCGTGCAGCCTCAACTTTGCAGCCTTGATCGGTCAGCTTGATTTCAAGGGCCCCCGATAAAGGGACACCAATTCTATCCGGCTGTGGCAGCCGGTTTTCTTGTAGATGTTCTGGGTATGGAGCTTGGCTGTTCCAGGGCTTATAAAAAGCTTCTCGCCTATCTCCTGCAGTTTTTTGCCCCGCAGCAGGAGAAACAGGACCTCCTCTTCACGATCCGAAAGACCGAATTTTTTAGCGAAGGCCCCCTGTTTTTCCTGACGAGATACTGCCAGGGTTTGATCAGCGGTATCTTCCCGGCGGCGGTAACGGAAGGTAAACTCGTATCCACCGATTTGCAGAATATCCATATGTCGTACCGGAGTTCGAGCTTCTATCCGGCTGCCGTTGAGGTAAGAGCCATTCCTGGAACCTGAATCTTCAATATACAGCTCACCGCCGTAAATATACAGCGCTGCATGACGCCGCGATACCGCAGCGGTCGAAAGAATAAGATCGCGGTCTGTGTCGCGGCCGATGGTGAAACTCTTTTTATAGATTGGAACAATCCATGGAGAGTTATCGGGAAATTGCCCCTGAAGATACCATTCGCTTCTGTGTAGAGTAGACATACTAGTAAATTATACCAAACGGCATATACGCTTTTCCAGCCTCAGGGGCTATGCTTATCACATATGGAGGAAAAATTATGGAACTGAACACCACAATACCGGAAAACATTCTAAAACACCTGCACTACGTAGCAAAGTCCTTCGGCCTTGGCCAGGATGAGGAAACTATTCAAATGCTCGCCGACAGCTGGGAGGAGAAGCTGGAGGCCTTTGAGAGCAAAATGATTGAGCTGGGTATGGATGAAGTCGGTAGTTTCGAAACCGATGATGAACGCGGGGCCCTGGCGCTTACCTATTCGGGCTCCCTCTTATCCATTAGCCCTCTCAACGAAGGGGTCAGGAAAATTGATTACACGAGCATCGGGCTGCGTAAAGATGTTCCCGAAAGTCTTACCAATGAGAACTGTACACTAAAAGGGGACATGGAAGTTGAAAAAAGCATCGAAATTGAAGGGGGCTCTATCAAACGCACTTCTCAAATTTTCAAGATAGTCGCAGCTCCGCTCTCACTTAATCCCGACGAACAGGAAGAACTGATCGACGAGGCAAAAACCATGATCATCGACACCTTTGTAGATATGAATAAGGACCTCTACTAGGGTGATTTAAAAATAGTCCTCAATGTGCCATAGGCCTCGGGCTGCAGACTTACTCCCTCTGCCCGGGGCCGCTTTATTTTATCGCTTACTTATAGGCCAGCACACTGTCTTTCAGCTGATTTGCATAATTCATCAAACTGCGGACGATCAGTTTCTCCCGCGGACCGAGTTCGGTACTGCGCTTGAGGGTATCCAGCTTTTTTTCAAAGGTGCCGAAATCGTCAATACGGTTTCCTGGAGGAAACAGCAGTCGGGTGGCACAGAAGTTCT
>Ga0102938_10002049_pt1 | contig 15317 bp, 14 predicted proteins | sample SalPonR2_B_D2_MG_FD_84516 | JGI IMG/M metagenome (GOLD analysis project Ga0102938, IMG submission 84516) | Salt pond soil microbial communities from South San Francisco under conditions of wetland restoration - Salt Pond MetaG R2_B_D2_MG | ecosystem: Environmental > Aquatic > Marine >...
AGCGCAAGGGCCGGGTTTTCGTCGATTGGCTTCGTAACGAGCGCGGCGCCACCGCCGTTGCCCCTTATTCCCTGCGCGCCCGCTCCAGCGCCGCGGTCGCGGTGCCCGTCACTTGGGACGAACTTGAGCGCCTCGACCGCCCCGACATGTTTCAGGTCGGCGACATGGAAAACCGCCTCGCCCAGCCGTGTCCGCTTGCGGCTGTTCAGGACAAGGGCATCGGAAGCAGCGTCGTCGAGGCGCTTGAGGAGTGGTCGCAGGCGTGATTTCGGCGGCTTGAAGACACTACGACCAGTGAACAGCCTGTAGTTGCATTTTAGATACCCTTTGTATCCGCATTCCATTATTCTTTGCAGACAAAAAGCTTTCCTCGTATCCCGGCACAAAATATGACGGACAGGTCTTGGCGTCATGGTGCGCCCCGGACATCGCAGCGGCTTCGAACTGTGCCATTTACGCAACAGCAGCGATTTTTGGCGCCAGGATCTTCATATACGCGGGCCGCTGGCCCAATTGCTGACTCTCCACGGGCCATCGGGCAGAACGTGGCGACAGCGTGACACTCTCGCAAGGCAGGCGTGGCAGAATGCTTCGATCCATCTCGGGATATTTCCTGATCATCGCCGTTTCGGTCATCGCCGGCGTGGGCATCACCATCGTGAACGGTCAGCGCTACCTTGCCGAGCAACGCTTGCAGGTTACGCAGATCAGCGCGTCCATTGCGTCGGAAATCACGAAATCCCTGAACGAAAAGGTTCTGATCACCAAAGGCATTGCAGCGGTCTTCGAAGCGGAGCCGGACCTTCCCGCCGACCGGTTCGCCCAGATCGCAAAAAAGATGGTTCAGGAGGCGGAGGACATCATCAATGTCGCAGCGGCACCGGACCTCGTATTCAAGTATGTTTTTCCGCTCGAGCAAAACCAGGCGGTGATGGGGCTAGACCTTCGGGACCGGTCCGACTTCATGGGAGGCGTCGATCAGGCGATGCTTCTTGGGGAAACACTTGTCGATGGCCCGTTCGAACTGGTTCAGGGTGGGCAAGGGTTCATCACGCGCAGCCCGGTCATGTATCCGTCGGGCACCGGAGCGTCGCAGGGTGTCTGGGGCGTGGTGTCGTTGGTGATCGACAAGAACCGGTTCTTCAGCGCCGTCGAAGATCTGCATATGTCGCATGGTCTTGATATCGTCATCGAGACGGAACGGGGTGAGAGTCTTTATGGCCAATCCGAGGTGATCGAAGGCGACCCGGTGCTGACGCGGGTTACGGCCCCCGGTGTAAGCTGGACGGTGTCTTCGGTTCCTCGGGGCGGTTGGCCGAAAACGCCTCCGAACTTCAACCTGCTGTGGGGGCTTGTCGCCCTGGCGGCCATTGTGGCCATATTGGTAAAGCGGTCCTTCGACTGGCTGTTTGCAAGAAGTGTCCGCGCCGAGACCCAGCTCATGGAGGCGATTGAAGCCCTGGACGATGGTTTCGCACTGTACGATTGCGATGACCGTCTTATCCTGTGCAACAACCGCTACAAGGAAATGTACCCGGCATCGGCCGATGCCATGATCCCCGGCCGCCGCTTTGAGGACATCGTCCGTTACGGACTGGCCCGAGGACAGTTCAATGCCGCCTTGGGCGATGAAGAGGCATGGCTCTCGAAGCGGCTAGGATTGCATCGCACGGCCGGTCGTCCAATGGAACAAGGATTGAACGACGGTCGATGGTTGCGCGTTGTCGAACGTCGGACGCCGTCGGGGAACACGGTCGGGTTTCGGGTCGATATCACGGAGCTGAAGGCTGCCCTCGCAAAGGCCGAAAAGGCGAGCGCGGCGAAAACCGAATTCCTGAACACAATCAGCCACGAATTGCGGACGCCGTTGACGGTGGTGCTTGGGTACAATGCGTTCTTGCGCAAGCCAGAAACACTCCCAACCTACATGGCTCTTGCGAAAACCGTTGATGCAGAAAGCAACGTGGCGCTTTCGCAGGCATTGGACGCTTACCAAGCTGACATCGATCGTTTCGCCATGCAGATCGACGTCTCGGGCCAGCAACTGATGGGCCTGATCGGCGGAATTCTCGATCTTGCCGCCATTGAAGAAGGCACGCTTCGCCTGAAGCGCGAAGTGGTGAATCTGAGAAAGCTGTGCGACGAAGTTGCCGCGGAAATGCGGCCATTCGCCGACAAGAAAGGTCTTGAACTGACCGTGTCTGGCGACGCTGGCAAGGTTTTCGCCGATCCCTTGCGCCTGAAGCAGATCGCATCGAATCTGATTGTCAACGCCATCAAGTTCACGGATCGCGGAGAGATATCGGTTCACTTGGGCAAAGATGGTTCAAAGGCATGGGTAGAGGTTCGGGACTCCGGCCGAGGCATTGCCGCGGCCGATCTTGACAGGATTTTCGACCGGTTCGCACAACTGGATGCCTCCAACACGCGGGATAATGGCGGTGTCGGTTTGGGCTTGCCGATTTCCAGCGAACTTGCGGTGCTGCATGGCGGTAGAGTGACCGTGCAGAGCATCGAGGGTAAAGGCAGCGTTTTCCGCCTTGAACTGTCACACGCGCAGGCAGAAACCGAAGCCGCGTGACCTGACCATCTCCGAAATTTTTCCTTTTTTGACTGCTTTGGTGCCGCATTGGTGCCGAATTCTTGGGCGAAGTTGTCGAGATCAAACACAATGAACCATTCAGAGTTCTCCGATCAACATGAGTGTTCCAGACGAGTCATGCCCAAGTATTTAAACGATTTTCCGATACCGAATATGCTGGCGGACCTTGGCTTTCGTTTCCTGGTCGTGCTCGGCCTTTCCGCAGGGGTGGTCAGCCTCGTGCACTCCGCGAATCTGGGTGACGCCTGGACAAAGACGACGGCAATGTTCCTGCTGGCCTCGGCTGCCGTGGCCAGCGTTCTGAACATCGCCCGGACCCGCAGGGTTGCTCAACGCATCGCAGTGAACCAACGCTCGGTCGAGGTCCACGAGAAAGCCCTGAACCAACACACGATCGTCATGGCGACCGACGCGCGCGGCAGGATCAATTCCGTAAACCAGAAGTTTACAGAGACATTCGGCTATCAGGCGGATGAAATCATTGGCGTGGCGACAACCGTCCTGGCCTTTGACGACGAGGCGAAACAGACGATGTTCCAGGTTCGCAAACACGTATTGGATGGCAATGTCTGGTCGGGGTTCCACAAGCTTCGGAGCCAGTCGGGCTGTTTCATCACCGCTCAGATAACCGTGTTTCCGAAGATCGAGCAGACCGGTGCCGTGTCAGAGCTGGTTTCCGTCATCACGGACGTGTCGAGCGCCATGGCGCAAAGTGCCGAAAAGGGCCGGAACGATGTTGTCGAAGTTCTTCCGGACGGGGTGTGCATCTATGATCCGTCGTCCTTCGAGATCACCTATGCCAACAAGGTCTTTCGTCGCCGCACCGGCTGGTCCGCCGACAATCTGGATTCACGGTCGATCACAAACCTGTTTTCCGAGTCGCAGCTTTCCAGTCTCTATCGCAACCTCGGTCCCCTTCTGAAGGGCGAAAGAACACAGAACGTATTCGAAACCGAGGACGAATTCGGCCCGGTAGAGGTGCTGACGCATGTTGTCGAAGACATGGACGGCAAGCGCAGTCTCATTTCCGTCATGCGGGACATCACCGAGCGGAAGCAGGCCGAGGACCTCAAGTTAAGTTCGGTGTCGACCGTAAGCCACGAATTGCGCACCCCGCTGACCTCTATCAAGGGGGCATTGCGCCTGCTCGACTCGGGCGTCATGGGCGATATGGAGCCGAACGTTGCCAAGTTGGTGAACGTGGCGCATCGCAATTCCGATCGACTTCTGGCGATCGTGAACGATATCCTCACACTCGAAAAACTGCAAAACGGTGACCTGTCGATCGATACACAAGCTGTCGATCTTCGCGACATTCTGAGTGAAGCCGCTGAATCGAACGCTCCCTTTGCCGCAGAGTGCAATGTGAAATTCGTAGTCCTTTCGGCCGACGAGCCAGCATTCGTCAATGCCGATCCGAACAGATTGATGCAGGTCATGTCGAATTTGATGTCAAATGCTGCAAAGCTTTCCCCAGAGGGGGAAGCGGTTACGCTAAAGCTCTGCGATTGCGAAGACTTCTGGCGGGTGAGTGTCGCGGATAACGGTCCGGGCGTTCCGGAACACGCACGAGACACGCTGTTCGACAGCTTCATTCAGGTGGAAGGTCTGAAGAACAAGAAGTTCGCAAGCACTGGGCTGGGCCTGACCATCTGCCGTGAAATCATCCGGCAGCACGGCGGCATCATCTCTTTTGAAACCGAGGTCGGAAAAGGAACGACGTTCTACTTCGAACTCGAAAAATCAAGTCGGGACGCTGGGGTCATGGATGTGCCGGCTGTTGCCTAATCTTTGAAGAATGGAATCGGGAATGTCTGAGCTCAGAACAATACTGCATGTCGACGATGACGAGGATATCCTTGAAATCGCGCGGATGGCCTTGGAGCTCGTCGACAACTTCGAACTCCACCAGTTCAGCTCGGGGCCGGATGCACTGGAGGGCTTGAAGACCCTTTCGCCGCAACTTCTCCTCCTGGATGTGATGATGCCCGGAATGACCGGGCTTCAAATGTCGGAGATCGTCAAATCGGACCCGAGGCACGGTGATATTGCCACCATCTTCATGACCGCAAAGGCGGAAGACACGGCCTCGAAGGAGCTTTTGGACAGCGGCGCCCTCGACGTGATCACGAAACCCTTCGATCCGATGTCCCTGGGTGAGCAGATCCGCACCATCTGGGCCACCAGAAAGGCCGCCAGGCTTCAGGCGATCTGACGTCCCGGTCATCCGAGGCCTGTTCGCAATTCTTCAAAAACCGGCCACGTTCATGCCATCTTTTGGGTTCAACCGTTAAGATACTGGGAGAACTAGCAGCAATATAGGGGCGAACCATGCGAATTTTGGCTGTCGATGACGATCCGGACTTCTTGGCGCTTTTCGTAAACGCATTGGATGGGATGGGTTACACCGACGTGACCACAGCCCTTTCCGGGCAGCGGGCCATAGATCTGATTGAAGACAGCCAATTTGGCTTCGAGTGCCTGATCCTCGATATCAAAATGCCCGAGATGAGCGGGATCGATCTGTGCAAGATCATTCGTGCGCACCCGGACTACGCCGAAGTGCCAATCGTGATGAATACGGCAATGGCCGAGAAGCGGTACATCGACGACGCCTTCGCGGCTGGCGCGACCGACTATCTGACCAAGCCGATTGACGAGGTGGAAATCAGAAGCCGCCTTGGAATGGTTCAGCTTCTCATCAAGGAGCGGCTTCGCGCGGACCTGAGCAATCAAACGGTCGGTGGATCGGGTTCGGCTTCTCATTCCATCGGATTTTACGACAGCATTCCAATGAAGCGCATCGACGGCGGCATCGACGTCCTGGCGATGGAGAACTACCTCAATGCGCTTGGCATCTTTCGGGCCCTGTCGGTCATCGCCGTCGGCGTGCACGTCTCGAACGCGCGGGAAATCTATGATCTGGAAGGAGGCGCCGTCTTCGCCGAGGCGATGCTGGATGTCGCCACCTGCATTTCGGATTGCCTTCCGTTCTCGGCCAAGATGATTGCATACAAGGGCGGCGGCGAATTCGTCTGCCTTCTGCCCAAGCAACGCGAGCGTGAATGCCTGGCCCTTGGCGACACGTTGCTGGGCTTCATGACCGAATTTCAGCGACTGTACGACGACATGGAAGTTCGCCTGCCGGTCGTTTCCGTTGGAACCGTTGTGTCGTGTCGGGCAACCAACATCACCAATCCGACGCGTCTGATCAATGAAGCGATCCGCTCTGCAAAAGAGAACGAGGTGAAGGACGCGCGGTATGCTTTCTAGGTCGCCCCTAGAACAATCCCTTGTGCCAGAGCCCGCCCGGCAAGGCTTTGTGGATATGCGGCGTCGGGTGGAGGATATCCGGCGGAGGTTTCTGGACCGGTTGCCGGACCGTTACTATCAGATCACGACGCTTTGCCGTGCCCTGGACAGCGGGCAGGGGGGGGCAGAGGCGATCGACGGTATTGCCGAGCGTGCTCACAAGATCGCCGGTGTCGCGGACACATTGGGATATCCGGAACTTGGTGCGCGGTCTGCGGCTGCGGATCTCTCGTTATCCCAGATGCGCACTGCCAGAGACTGGGAGAATGCCCGCCCGGCCGTACGAGCCCTGGTCGACGAGATTGCGCGGACAATCCGCCAATCCGGATAACGCGCAATAGGGCGAAGTTCACGCGCGTGACGCCAATCGTTCAGAGCGCATCATCCGAAACCAGCCGCATTCCCAGATGCGCGGGTGGTGTCCCAACGGCACAACCACCGCGGGCCGGATCACGGACAAGGTAAGACATGGCGGCGAGGTGTTCGCCGCCGACAAAGAAAGCGGGGCAGCGGGCAGGGTCGACGCCCTCGGACGCACCGGCATAGCACTCTTTCGTCCATTCCCACACGCTACCGTCCAGGTCGGCAATGCCTTCGGGCGAGGTCGAAAAACTGCCCTGCGATCTAAGCGCACGCGGTGCCAACCCTTCGGTCAGGTAGGTCGAAGCCCAGGTGAGCGAGGGATCGGTGAACAAGGGATCAGGCTCTTCGGGAAGCACGGATGCCGCCATGAAGTCCCATTCTTCGGCTGTCGGCAGACGGAATGTGTGTCCTGTCACGGAATTGATCCAGCCCAGGTATTCCTGCACGTCAACATAGCTGAGGCCGGTGGCCGGAGTGGCGTCGGGATCCTGGTTCGGTCGTGCGTGCAATTCAAGGGTGCAGACGCCCTGCGCGTGGCAGGTATTCCATTCGGCAATGGTCACTTCGAACCGCTGGACATGGATCGTCCCGCCATCCGGAAGCATGACGGGCCGATCCGCCATGACAGGCATGAACGCAGGCTCGGGGACGCGCTGCATGAGCGCGCCCCCGATGGCGACCGCCGCCAGCAGACCCAGAGGCACAAAATGAAGGGACATTCTGAAACGAGGTGCAAGGCTGTCGACGGCGATCATTGGTCAGGTCTTTCAAGTTGCGGGAGCGGTCAGGTTGCAAAGGCTCTTGGTGCCACGACCTGCTCCATCAGGTCGTTGTCCCATTCGCCCTCGACCACGAAATGCGCGGTCGCGCCCAGCAGCACACCCTCAATCAGGTTGTGGTTCACATAGGCGTACACGCCCGGCTGTTCGAAGGTATACATCGCCGCCACGGCACAGCCGCCACGCACAAACCAGGTTTCCATGTCCTGCATCGGGGCATCTGTGAAGGACGCTTCCCAGACATAGTTGCCATGTCCGCCGATCAGGTGCGGCCGCGAATCCCGGTTGGCCTGGTTGTGGATCATCAGGACGGTTTCGCCGACCTTGGCCTTGAGCGCGTGTTCCCCGGTCAGGGCACCCACCGCGCCATTGAAGACCGAATGTGTCGGGATCAGGGTCCGCATCGCCTCAAGACTGTCGGCATAGTCATCACCAGCGGTTTCGTAGAATTTGTAGTCTCCGTTGTCGTCGATAGGCAGGTAGTAATCCTGTTCGCCAATATAGGCGATGCTGTCATAGCGCAGCGGGTTGCCATTCTTGTCTTTCAGCCCGTCGCGCGGCAGCACCATGACAGCACCGTTCATGCCGTGAGTGACGTGGTACGGGATCATCGCACCACCCGGGGCGCAGTGATAGGTAAAGCAGCCCGGCTTGGTTGCCTTCCAGCGCAGCACGGTTTCCTCTCCGGGATAGACGTGAGTCAGACCACCGCCACCCAGGGCACCGGTCGAGGCGTGGAAGTCGATATTGTGTTCCATCATGCTGTCGGTCGGATTGCGCAGGGTCAGTTCGACCATGTCGCCCTCATGGCAGATGATCAGCGGACCGGGGACCGAGCCATTGTAGGTCAGCGCCCAGATGCTGGCACCGGTGTCTTCGTCGACCACCATCAGCCGCTCGGTGGTTTCCATGGTGATCTCGATGATCTTCGGGCCGCCGGTTGCCACCTGTTCGTGGGCCGGGGCAAAAGGAGGAGCGACCAATTCCTGCTTCACACGTGTGTAGCCTGAAAGGTCCGCGGGTTTGGCAGTGCTTTCGGCGGCCTGCTGCCCCGCGGTCTTGTAGAGCTTTGCAGAGTTGGCATTGATGCCGGTCAGCTTCGGTGCGCGCGGTGTGGCCATGGCGCCAGCCCCTGCCATCGCGGCAGCACCGGCAAGAACGGATCCCCGCAGCACGTTGCGGCGGCTGGTTTTGACAAGTCCGGGGTTGATGAATTTGGTCATGATTCCCTCCAGGGGTTGATGTGGCGGCAGGCGTCATGCCTGCGCGCCGGAATTCGGTCAGAGTTGTCCAAGCTGCGCTTCGAACCGTTGCTTGGCTTTTGGCGGCACGCGCCCTTCGAAGAAATCGGCGGGTGCGTCGACGTCGCCGACGGCGATGGTCATCACCATGCCCATGGCGTAGTGCGGCTTGCAGATCACGCCGTAGACGCCTTCGGCATCCAGCGTGACTTCGAACTCCTCGTTGATCTTGCCGGAGAACGCCTCGGCGCCCTCGGGCAGCATGCCTTTGTTGACCTCGGCATTGTGGCCCCTGTCGGCCGCAACGAACTTGACTGTGTCGCCAGGGGCCGCCTGGATGAAGGCTGGCTCGAATACCATCCGCTCGCCATCGGATCCCTTGTTCAGCATCTGGACTTCGAAGGTTTCCGCGAAAGCGGATGTTCCGATCAGGGCTGCGAGTGCGAGGCTGGTTGCGAAAGTGCGGTTCATTTGTCTGTCCTTTCAGATCGCTTGATTGCTTGACCTGAAGAATAGCCATTCACCGGCGTCGCAATTTGCTCTGGCGCAAACTTCTGGGCGATTGCATCTGCGGAATGCGTGATCCGGTCGTGGTCTCGACTTTCGATCTGTGCCAAGAGGGACGGCATGGAAGATCTCCCGCCCAGAAAGACCCTGCCGCGGCTCGATGAGAGCCTGCTGACGCATCTGCCGCCGTTCTCGCGCCTCGAGAAACGTCAGATCCGCACGATCCTGGATCAGGCGACCTCGCGCCGTTACCTGCCCGGGGTCGCCGTGTTCGAGGAAGGCCACGAGGCCGAACGATTCTACATGTTGCTGGACGGCTATGTCCGCGTCGTACGCATCACGCCCACCGGCGAACAGGTCACCGCGCTGCATATCCCCGCGGGGCAGCTCCTGGGCATCGCAAAGGCGATCGGGCGCGACACCTACCCGGCCACGGCGATGACAGCGACCGAATCCATTGTCATCAGCTGGCCAACGCGGCTTTGGGACACCTTCGTTGCCGAGTATGACGGCTTTGCCACCGAGACCTACAAGACCTTGGGCCACCGGGTGGGCGAAATGAACACGCGCATTGTGGAACTTGCGACCCAACAGGTCGAGCAGCGCGTCGCCAACGCGCTCTTGCGCCTGATCAACCAGACCGGCCGCAAGGTCGAGGGCGGGATCGAGATCGACTTTCCGATCACCCGTCAAGACCTGTCGGAACTGACGGCGACGACCCTGCACACCGTGAGCCGTCTTCTGAGTGGATGGGAAAAACGCGGGCTGGTTGAAAGCAAGCGCAAGCGGATCAAGGTGTGCGACCCACATGCGCTGGTGGTGCTCAGCCAGGGGTGAACGGATCGTTTCAGGGCTGCCATTGCGGGCGTCTGAGCCGTTTCGACGTTTCGGGCGATATCTGGGCCCGGGGCCTCAAGAGCCGCCTTCAAATAAACCCCATGGGCGATTGTCGCCTCGCGTGGCATGCTTCTCGGATGCAAACAAACTTTCGGGAAGAGTAGCGCGTTCATGGGCCAGGAAATGGATTATCTCGAAATATTCGGATGGCTTGGCGCGATCTTCACACTAAGCGCCTATTCGATGCGAAACATGCTTCCACTCCGCTGCATTGCACTTGCAGCGAACGTCGCCTTCATAACCTATGGGGCGTTGGTTCCGGTCTATCCCATGCTCGCCTTGCACGTTTCCCTCTTTCCTCTGAACCTGTTTCGCCTCTGGGAAATCCTGGTCAGCATGAGAAGGATGAACGAGGCGCGTTCGAGCGAGCGCCCCCTGGACGTTCTTCGCCCCTTTCTGAAACCGACACGATTTTCGGATGGTGATGTCCTCTTCCGTCGCGGAGATACGCCGGACCGCGTTTACTATGTCGATACCGGCACGGTTGAATTGCCGGAACTTGGCGAGTTTCTGACCGCCGGCACCTTGTTCGGTGAAATGGCGTACTTCACCGACTCCGCTGCCCGCACCACGTCCGCGATATGCAGGTCCGACTGCACGATACTTACGATCGACGAAAAGACCTTCATGAGCCTCTACCGTCAGCATCCGGAATTCGGTCACTACGTCATCCGGCTCATTGCGCAACGCCTGATCAAGGGCAGCAGCGTGAATTCCGATCTCTATGACGGCTTCAAGACGTCTCCAGACGGCTGAACCGCAGAAGGCATTCGGCGACAGCGCAACGGCCTTGTGTCTCTCGACGCCCTGACCATTCCAGCTTCACTCGCGTGTCGCCTGCATCAACTCCTCGAGAAACGCGTTTTCATCCAGATGGTATTCGGCGCAGGCGTCGGTGACCGTGTGGAACGGGCTGATCAGGCAGCCGACGCACAGCATCCTGTGGCGCACGAAGACGGGGATGGTCCTGGGCCAGTGGGTCATCAGGTCCGCAAGCGGCAGGTCGGGATCGTCCAGACGGGGATTGCGCATGGCAGGCTCCTTTCCCAGACATGTCTAAAGATGCAATCGCGCCAAACGTTGTGCTGGCGCAAACTTTGCCGCGCAGGCCCCGTCTAGAACAGGTCATCCCGAGTTCAAGGAGGCCTGAGCATGGCTGAAATCTTAACGAAATCGCGGGCGCGCAACATCTTCTACGGAGGCTCGATCTTCTTTGTCGTGATCTTCGTGGCGATGACCGTCCATTCGCACCGATACGTGGTGCAGACCTCGACCGCCGGCATGGCGCTCAGCAAGGAGGTCATTCACGGCAAACACGTGTGGGAGCAGAATTCCTGCATCAACTGCCACAGTCTGCACGGCGAAGGCGCCTATTTCGCCCCCGAGGTCGGCAATGTCATGACCCGCTGGGGTGTGCAGGACAGCCCCGAAGACGCGTTCGAAATCCTGCAAGGCTGGATGGAGAGCCAACCCAGCGGCATCGAAGGCCGCAGGCAGATGCCGGCATTCAACCTCAGCGACGAAGACATTCGCGGGCTCGCGGAATTCCTGCGCTGGGCCGATCAGACAGACACACAGGGCTGGCCGCCCAATGACGCCGGATAAGGAATAGACAGATGAAATACCAATCTCAAAAGGTGGCGTACTGGTACTTCCTTGCCGCGATGGCGCTGTTCGGCATCCAGGTGCTGGGCGGTCTGCTGGCAGGGTGGGTCTATGTCTCGCCCAACTTCCTGGCAGAGATCCTGCCGTTCCACATCATCCGCATGATCCACACAAACGCGCTGATCGTCTGGCTGTTGCTGGGCTTCTTCGGGGCTGCCTTCTTCCTGATCCCCGAAGAATCCGAGCGGGAAATCTGGTCGCCCAAGCTGGCCTATCTCCAGTTGATCATTCTTGTGGTGGGCACTTTGGGCGCTGTGGGGTCGTATCTTGTCGGTATCCACGGCGGACGCGAATTCCTTGAACAACCGCTCTGGGTCAAGTTCGGCATCCTTGTTGCTGCGCTGATCTTCCTGCTGAACATCTCGATGACCGTTCTGGCGGGCAAGAAAACCGCGATCACCAACGTGTTGCTCATGGGGCTGTGGCTTTTGTCGCTCTTGTGGGTGTTCGCCTTCATCAACCCCGACAACCTGTCGCTCGACAAGATGTACTGGTGGTTCGTCGTGCACCTCTGGGTCGAAGCGACCTGGGAACTGGTGATGGCCGCGATCCTGGCGTTCCTGTTGCTCAAGCTGACCGGCGTTGACCGCGAAGTGGTCGAAAAATGGCTCTATGTCATCGTCGCCACCGCGCTTTTCTCGGGCATTCTCGGCACCGGGCACCACTTCTACTGGATCGGCTTGCCGGGCTACTGGCAGTGGATCGGCTCCATCTTCTCGACCTTCGAGGTCATCCCTTTCTTCCTGATGATGTCCTTTGCCTTCGTCATGGTCTGGAAGGGCCGCAAGAACCACCCGAACAAGGCGGCGCTCCTGTGGTCGCTCGGATCCTCCACGGTGGCCTTCTTCGGCGCGGGTGTCTGGGGCTTCCTGCACACGCTGCATGGCGTGAACTTCTACAGCCACGGCACCCAGATCACCGCAGCACACGGGCACCTTGCCTTCTACGGCGCTTACGTGGCCCTGAACCTCGCGATCTTCACCTATGCGATGCCGATGCTGCGCGAGCGTGCACCCTACAACCAGGTGCTCAACATGGCGTCCTTCTGGCTGATGACCGGCGGCATGGCCTTCATGACCTTCGTGCTGACCTTCGCGGGCACCATCCAGACCCACATGCAGCGGGTCGTCGGCGACTATTACATGGACGTGCAGGACAGCCTGTCGATCTTCTACCTGATGCGCTGGGGCGCCGGACTGGCCGTCGTCATCGGTGCGATCCTGTTCATCTATTCCATCCTGGTCGTCCGCAGAACCGAGGTCATCACCCCCGGTGCCGCCAACCCTGTTCCCGGAGAATAAGCCATGAATATGCAAGTCACACCGACCCTGCCGTTCTACCAACCCACCGGCCGCGAATGCGACCTGTTCGAGACGGCTCATGACAACGGTTTGCCCCTTCTTCTGAAGGGGCCCACCGGCTGCGGCAAGACGCGCTTTGTCGAACATATGGCGGCGCGTCTGGGCAAGCCGCTTTACACCGTCGCCTGCCATGACGACCTGTCGGCAGCGGACCTGATCGGGCGCTATCTGCTCAAGGGCGGAGAGACCGTCTGGGTCGATGGCCCGCTGACCCGCGCGGTGCGGCACGGCGGCATCTGCTATCTCGACGAGGTTGTCGAGGCCCGCAAGGATGTCACCGTCGTCCTGCACCCGCTGACCGATACAAGGCGCACTCTCATGATCGATCGAACTGGCGAAGAACTGGTGGCCCCAAGGGACTTCATGTTGGTTGCAAGCTACAACCCCGGCTATCAGAACGTCCTGAAACGGCTGAAACCATCGACCCGTCAGCGGTTCCTGTCGATCTCGTTCGACTTTCCGGATCCGGAAACCGAGATCGCGGTGGTGTCGCGGGAAAGCCGTCTGGAGCCGGGACGCGTGGCGCCGCTGGTGCGGCTGGCCGGGCATATCCGGAACCTGTCGGGCATGGATCTGGAAGAGGGCGTGTCCACCCGGCTTCTGATCTACGCGGCCACGCTGATCGCCGGGTCGATGGGTGTCGATCAGGCACTCGAGGCCGCTGTCATCGAACCCCTGAGCGACGAGCCGGACGTGCAGCAGGCGCTGCGCGATCTGGTCTCGACCATTTACGGATAAGCGCCATGCACCTTCTCGATCTGATGGAACCCGAAGAGACGGTCGGAAACCTCTGGCACGATATGGCCAGCCGGATCGGGGCAGAGGTCAGCTACCCTGACGCTGCCGTGTCGCTGGTCTCGGTCCGGCCCAGCCTTGCCGTCCTGTTCCGTGCGCTGGGAGGCGCGGCGGGGGTCGAACTGGCCGAGGCGGCGCCGACACTGGCCCGCCATCGCCGTCCCCTGCGCCGCAAGCTGGGGGCGGAGCGGGACCGCGAATGGGTTGCGGGCTTTGACGGCGAACGGCTGACCCTGCCACCGTTTCTGGCAGCGTTCCCGGACCCGGCCCTCAACCGGGCAGCCTATTTCTGGCTCACCGCAATGGCCGCCAAAAGCGCCTTTGATCCCGGCGATCTTGCCGGTGACGGGCCGCTGCACGATTGCGCACAGATCCGCGCCAATGTCGCGGCCTCCGATGCGGTCTATGCCGCCTGTCCGGGCTTGCGCACCACCTATGCCGCGATGGCGCAACTGTGCCTCAATGCCCGGTCCGACATCGCCCGCCCGCCGCAGGAGGCGGTGTTCGAGACAGCGATCCGCGACCAGTTGGGCGGCAGCGCACCGACCCTCACGGTCGATCCGGTCGCAAGATCACACATGCCCTTTGCCCCCGTGCCGATCTGGCTGCGCTTTGCTCTGCCGGGTTCGGGCAAGGCCGCGGGCGACGAACAGGCCGATCCCGCCGCACCGCCCCCCAACGCGGCGCACACCACGCGCAAGCTGGGCAACCGCAAGGATCAGGACCAGCACAACCGAAAGGACAGCTTCATCATCCACCGGTTCGAATCGATCCTGTCCTGGGTCGAGTCGATGAACATCAATCGCAGTGTTGACGATGATGATGACGAGAACGCTCAGAAGGCGGCAGACGATCAGGACGAGATCACCCTGTCGAAGCAGGATCGCAAGGCGGCGACCCGCCTGCGCCTGCATCTGGACCTGTCGCCCTCGGATGCCGATCACGAGGCCTTGGCCGGGGAGCACACCTATCCCGAATGGAACCACCGCAGCCGCAGCTACATGGACGGCCATTGCCGCGTTCTGGACGCGCCCGCCCGGCCCGAAGGCCCACCTTTCGTGCCCAACGACCGCCGCATGCGCGAGGTGCGCCGCCAGTTCGAGGCGCTGCGCCCGCGCCGCGTGCTGCAACCACGTCAGGTGGACGGAACCGAGCTTGATCTGGATGCGCTGCTGACAGCACGCGCCGATCTGATGGCAACCGGGCGCGGGTCCGACCGCATCTGGCAATCGGCGCGCCAGACCGAACGGGACCTGTCCGTGGCCTTCCTGATCGACACGTCGCGGTCCACCGAAGCCGCCATCGGCGATACCTCCGTGATCGAGGTGGCTCGCGAAGCGATGGCGGCCTTGGCAGGTGGCATCGACGCGGCGGGCGACCGGCTGGGTATCTGGGGGTTTTCCTCGCTCCGCCGCGACAGGGTGTTCCTGACCCGCTGCAAGACTTTCGAGGACCAGATGTCATCCGACATCACCGCCAATATCGGCGCGTTGCGGCCTGGTCACTATACCCGCCTCGGCGCGGCCATCCGTCATGTCAGCGCGCAACTGGCCGACCAGCCCAGCGCCCGGAAGCTGCTGATCGTGTTGACCGACGGCAAACCCAACGATCTGGACCATTACGAAGGCCAGCACGGCATCGAAGACAGTCACATGGCCGTGCGGGAGGCCCGAAATGCGGGTCAAAGCCTGCATGGTATCATCATCGACGAAGACGGGCAGGACTGGTTCGCTCGCATCTTTGGCCGGGGCGGCTTTACGCTGCTGCCCAATCCCGAGCGCCTGACCAAGGCGCT
>Ga0102938_10002050_pt1 | contig 15316 bp, 9 predicted proteins | sample SalPonR2_B_D2_MG_FD_84516 | JGI IMG/M metagenome (GOLD analysis project Ga0102938, IMG submission 84516) | Salt pond soil microbial communities from South San Francisco under conditions of wetland restoration - Salt Pond MetaG R2_B_D2_MG | ecosystem: Environmental > Aquatic > Marine > Intertidal...
AGCCTTCCGAGCGGCTGTGTGGCTCACCGGTGTGGGCGCGGTCACCCATGTTCGAATTTCATTTGACGGCCCCGGTGCATCGGCCCCGGCGTCCCGACGCCGCAGACGCCTCCGGGCTCGGAAGGCTGAGACACTCGCCCTGCGGCGTCTGCAGCGCCGTGCCGCCAATCCCGGCACATACCCGGCCTTCGGTTAACTCCTGCTCCCTGGAACGATCCCGCTGACGACCACGCCGGTGAGCCGCACAGAGCGAGTGTCTCAGCCTTCCGAGCGGCTGTGTGGTTCACCGGCGTGGGCGTGGTCACCCATGTTCGATTTTCATTCAACAAGCCCCGCGATGGCCCCCTCAGTGGCGGGCGAGCAAAATTGTCATCACGCCACCGCCGATAACCAGCACACTGCCGGACAGTGACCAGATATCCGGCACCTGGCTCCAGAACAGCCAGCCCCAGAAAGCGGCCAGGACAACAGCGAAATAGTTGATCGGTGCGATCAGTGCCGTCGGCGCCATGCCGTAGGCGCGCGTGTAGAGCTCCAGCGTGAAGTAGATTGCCGCACCGATATACAACATCGCCAGCCACTCCAGCACCGGGATCGACGCGAAATCGTCGAGGCTGAAAGGTGCCACGCAGGCCAGCGACAGCACAACGTAGTAGAACAGTATGCGCGACGTGGGCTCCGTGCGGGCGAGCTTGCGTGTCGCCACCATCGAAATCGCCAGGGTCACGGCCGAGAACAGGCCAGCCGCATGCCACAGGCTCAGGCCGTCGGGACTGGGCCGCAGTATGACCGCAATGCCGACAAAGCCCGTGAGCAGCGGCAGCCACGCGGCTCGCGGAATCCTCTCGCGCAGCCATATACCCAGCACCAGGGGTACGATCAACGGCGCGCTCTGGCGCAGCAGCATCGCGTCTACCAGCGGAATATGCTGTAGCGAGGCGTAGAACAGGTAAAAGCCCAGCACGCCGGCCGCGCCGCGCACGAGGTGCAAGCCCAGGTGCTCGCTTCGCAGGTTGACGGCCCCGGCACGGAGAATGCGCGGCAGGCATAACGCGGTGCACACCAGGTATTGAATGGTGACAATGGCGACCGTGCTGACGGTTTCAGAGGCAAATTTTGTGGCCGCCGCCGCGGTACTTGCCAGGGTGATCATCAACAGCGAGAGCAGTATGGCCTGGCGTGCGTTCTGGCTGTCGGTATTCATCGCTCGCAGACCCTGAAAGGGCCGCAGTATACCAGCTACCCGGCGCGCTGCACGGTTGCCGCGCGTACAGGTCGATGCAGGCCTGGCGCAGCTTTGGAGCCTGTGGCAGGCTGGTCGACCGCGGGCGGCGTCGTAGCGTTAGTGCCCGGCACTGGGGCATAATGCCGGCTCGGAATCAGGCACGGGCGATTGGCGCGCAACTGAATGTATCATCAATACTTCGGGCTCACGGAAGCGCCCTTTTCCATCGCGGTGAACCCGCGTTACCTGTTCATGAGCGCGCGCCACCGCGATGCGCTGGCGCACCTGCTGTACGGCGTGGGGGCGGGTGGTGGTTTTATTCTGCTCACCGGCGAAGTGGGCACCGGTAAAACCACCATCAACCGCTGTCTGCTCGAGCAACTGCCGCAGGACACCGACATCGCGATCATCCTGAACCCGGCGCTGAACGCGTTGGAACTCCTCGCCAGCGTGTGTGACGAATTCGGTATCGATTATCCCCACGGTTCCGCGCAGGATCGACCCACCCTGAAAATGTTGACGGACCGGTTGCACCGGTTTCTGCTCGAGAATCACCAGCGCGGTCGCAAGACGGTGCTGCTGATAGACGAGGCACAGCACCTGGATTTCGATGTGCTCGAGCAGATTCGCCTGCTGACCAACCTGGAAACCAATAGCGAGAAACTGCTGCAGATTATTCTTATCGGGCAGCCCGAGTTGGCGCAAATGCTGGCGCGTCCCGAACTGCGCCAGCTCAACCAGCGCATCACCGCGCGGTATAACCTGCAACCGCTCAACCTGGAAGAGACCGGCGCCTATATTCAGCATCGCCTGCAGGTTGCCGGCATGAGCCCGGAGCGCGAAATTTTTCCGCCCGCCGTGGTCAGGGGTATCTATCACGCAACGCGCGGCATCCCCCGCGTCATCAATGTGCTGTGCGATCGCATTCTGCTCGGCGCTTACGGCCGAAACCAGAGCCGGGCCGATCGCGCGATGCTGGAGCTCGCTGTCGAGGAGGTGCTGGGCGACGCTCCGGGTCCGGCCGGACACTGGCGCTGGGGCGCTGCAATCGCCGGTGGACTGGCGCTGGTGATTGCGTTGGTGGCCGGTGGCTGGCTGTTACTCGGGCCGGGCCAGCCCGCGGCAGAGCGGAGCACAGCAATCGAGGCGGGCAGTTCCGCGCAGGTCCAGGTGCCGCAGTCGAGCACTGCAACGCAACCGCCCGCCGCAGCGCGCAAGCGGGTAGAGACGGGCCAGCCTATCGAAGCGCAGCAGGTGACCAACGTGGGCCCGCTCACTGCGCCCGCGGCCGATACCGACCTTGTGGTGCCCCCGGAGAGCGTGCTGCTGGCGCCGGGAGAGGGTCTGCGCGTACTGTGGTCGCTGACTTCAACGTTGCCCGCCCCCGAGGTCTCCTGCCCGCGTGGCGCCAGGGGTGGGGTATTGTGCGTCGAGGGAGAGGCGGGCACCTGGGATGAGTTGAGTCGCTTCAACCGGCCGCTGGTGTTGGTCATGGCAACTCGTGAACGATTTTCGGCAGAAGTGCTCTTGCTCGGCATGCAGGGTCAGCTGGCGTGGGTCTACGTCCCGGATGGAATCAAACGCGTTCAGCTCGCCGATCTCGCCCCGCTGTGGACGGGCAACTATCAGTATCTGTGGCGCCCTCCGGCCGGTTTCGAGACGCCGCTATCGCGCGGTGACAGTGGCGTGGCGGTTGCCGCGGTCGCACAGCTGTTCGCCCGGCTGGATGCGCAACCCAGGCCGCTCACCGACAACCGTTTCAACACGGCGCTCGAGGATCGCGTGCGCCTTTTCCAGCGGCGGGCGGGCCTCACCGAGGATGGCGTGGTCGGCGCGCGCACGCTGCTCAAGTTAAACGCTGCGCTGGGTATCGACATCACGGCTGACGAGGCGCGCCGGCGGCTCGTCCCGACAGACAACACGGGAGCACAATGATGCGCTACCAGCGCGAGGAAGAATGGCGCGAGGCCGTTGAATGTCGCTGATTCTTGATGCACTCAACCGGGCACGGCGCGAAGACGCCGCGGTACCCGGCCTGGACACCCACCATCCGGTGCAGGAGCAACCACGCAAGCTTGGCCGCTACCTGCCCTGGATCGCGTTGGCCCTGGCAGCACTGCTGATAATCTGGCTGTTGCTCGAGCGCGACCAGGCACCCACCCCCGCCGACGTTGCGCCGCTGAGCGAAGTGGCCGGGAACCTGGGCAGTGCACTCACATCGGTGCAGGGACAGCTGCAGGCCCGGGGCGAAGCCCCGCCGCGCACCGACGCAGCGCCGTCTCCAGGCACTGCAGGAGCCGAAGCCACGGCAGCGGCGCAACAAGCCGGGCCCGCGGGGGATGCATCCGCGCAGGGCGGCTCGTCGCAGGCGCCGGCACCGTCCGCGACGCTGAGCGCTGCACAGACGGCCGACCAGAGCCCCGGCGATGCGGTTGCATCGTCGCCGGAAGGTGGCAGCGAGTCGTCCACCGACCCGGCCGTGGCTGCGCTCTACCAGCGGCCTCCCGAGGAGGCTCCCCGGACAAAAACGGCAACAACACCGGCACCAAATACGGCATCACAGCCCACCTCAGACCCCACGACGACGGCAGACCGGGATACCGAGGAGCCCGTGGATATCGAGCGAATGCTGGTGCAGGCGCGCGAGGAAGTGGAAAACGCGCAGCTCGTTGAGCATCCCGCACCCTTTCTTGCGGCGTTATCGCAGCAGACCAAGAACGACATTCCCAGTATCTACTACCAGCGCCACGACTATGCAGAGAGCGCCGCGCGCTCCAGCGTTGTGCTCAACAACCAGACCCTGCGTGTGGGAGGCAGCCCGCTGGCGGGAATGCGGGTGGAGGAAATACTCCCGGATTCAGTGATTCTCTCCTACCGGGATACGCAGTTCCGCCTGCGCGCCCTGAACAGCTGGATCAACCTCTGACGGCGCCCGGGCGGACGTGTTTGTCGAGGACAGCCCGAGGTAATCGCGCATGATGGCAAACAGGTCTGGCTGTTGTACAAACGCCGCGACACGTCCCTGACCCTCGGCATTGCTGTATAGCGGCACCGCCGCACCGGTGTGTTCTTCCAGCATGAAGTTGGAGGTCGCGTAGTTCACCGTCATGTGGCTGCCCTCGGGGGTGATGATGCGCGCCAGCTTGCCCGGTGGATAGGTGGGTACGGGATACGCGGAAAAAAGGCTCTCGTGGGGAATCAGCTGCGCCGCGTGGGTGTGGTCGGCTGTCACCAGTATCAGGGTTCGTGGATGTTCGCGCGCAAACTCGAGCGCGCTGGCCAGTGCCTCATCGAGCTGTTGCAACTCGCCGATGGCGCCGCAGGGTTTGCGTTCATGCGATTGCTTGTCGATGGAGGCGGATTCAACCATCAACAGGAAGCCTCGCGGGTAGTTGCCGGCAAGCTGCTGCAATGCGGCAGCGGTCATGGTTTTCAGGCTGGGAACGTCGGCTGCCTGCGGGTTGGGCTCACAGGTCATCGGCTCGGGCAGGGTGACAGAACCCAGGTAGGGGTGCAGTCGATTCAGCAGGCTGGGCCGGGCCTCCTCGGCCTCCCGTGCATTCTCACCCTGCAGCCGCACCGGCAGGGTGCTCTCGGCAAACAGGCCGAGCAGGCGCTCGCCGGGCTGCGCAGTGGCCAGCTCCGCCGCGCTGTGCAGGATGCGAAAGCCGCGCTCGCGCGCCAGCCCGGCAACGCTCTGGTCACTGTTTTCAACCGCCGGCGAGAAATGCTTGCTGCCGCCACCCAGCACCACGTCCAGGGATGACTCTGCGATCTGCTCGGAGATGGAGCCCCTGCCGCCACGTGACTTCAGGTGCTGCGAGCAGTCGTCCAGCGGAATGCCCCGGTATTCGATATCCGTCATCATTTGCGGGTTCTCGCAGAGACGAAAGTTGATCTGCGCCGCGAAAGCGGCCGGGGTGGCATCGGTGACGCTGGCGGTAGTGACAATGCCCGCGCCCAGCCCCGCGGCTTTTGCCAGCGTTGTGATATTTTCAAGTGGCCTGTCCGCGCCTGCCGTGGTGCCGACCCTGCCCCGGCTGGTGATCGCACCCGTGGCGATACTGGTCGCCGTGTTGGCCGAGTCGGCAACGTACACGGGCACCCCGTCAACCGCGTCTTCGGTAGTCAGCACCTGTGCCGAAGAGCGCAGCGGCAGCGTGTCAAGCAGCAGTTTGCCGGCCGCGCCGTGCAGGTAATTGCGTGCTATCGCTATCTGGTGCTCATCCATGCCATCGCCGATGATGAGGATGACCTGTCGCGGCTCACTGGCGGCGGGTTCCGCTGGCCGCGCCGGGGTTTGCGGGCTGATCAGGGCGAGCGAGAGGATAAGGATCGCGTTGAGTCTCAGGTGCATGCAGTTAGTCCGGTTCCGGCTTGCGTTAAAGTGGTGCGCTGTCGGGCTGCGCGCCTCAAAGAGGTTAACCTTTGCACCACTCTGTGGCACGATGCGCCAGTCCCCGCTGAGACATGGGGTTATTCCAGACGCCCGAGAGCAAGCCAGAATAGAATAATCGGGTCAGACTAGCGCAGAGGAATTCGAATGAAGATGATGACTGCAATTGTCAAGCCGTTCAAGCTTGATGATGTTCGTGACGCCCTACAGCAGATTGGCATTACCGGCATGACGGTGGAGGAGGTAAAGGGTTATGGCCGCCAGAAGGGCCACACCGAGCTGTATCGCGGCGCCGAGTACGTGGTGGAGTTTCAGCCCAAGGTGAAGATCCAGATTGCGATCAGCGACGACCAGGTGGAGCCGGCGATCGAGGCCATCTGCAAAGTCGCGAGCACCGGCAAGATTGGCGATGGCAAGATATTTGTCTCGCCCCTGGAACAGAGTATCCGCATCCGCACAGGTGAAACCGGCGAAGAGGCGCTCTGACCGTGAAAAACACGAGAAAAATAACGATAGTATCTGCCGCGCTGCTGGGCGCGGCCCTGGTATCCGGCGGCGCCCAGGCGCAGTCAGTCAACGGCGCGGACACCGCCTGGATACTCACTTCCACGGCCCTGGTATTGTTCATGACGATTCCCGGGCTATCGCTGTTCTACGCCGGCCTGGTGCGCTCGAAGAACGTACTCTCGGTGTTGATGCAGTGTTTTGCACTGACCTGCCTGATGTCTCTCCTCTGGTTCGCGGCCGGCTATACCATTGCCTTCGGCAGCGACGGTGTCGAGCAGGGCCCCCTGATCGGTGATTTCGGCAACCTGTTTTTTGCCGGCATCAGCATCGAGAGCGTCAACGGTACGATACCCGCGAGCCTGTTCGCGGTGTTCCAGATGACCTTCGCTATCATTACGCCAGCGCTCATCGTGGGCGCTTTTGCAGAGCGTATGCGTTTTTCCGCGATGCTGACCTTCAGCGCCATCTGGCTGCTGGTGGTGTACGCGCCGGTCTGTCACTGGGTCTGGGGCGGCGGCTGGCTGGGCGACATGGGCCTGCAGGATTTTGCCGGCGGCACCGTGGTACACGTGACGGCAGGTGTAGCGGCTGTGGTCGCCGCGATGGTCATGGGGCCGCGGCGCGGCTTCGGTTCCGTGCCCATGCCGCCGCACAACCTGACGCTCACGGTTGCCGGTGCCGGCATGCTCTGGGTCGGCTGGTTCGGCTTCAATGCCGGTTCGGCAGTGGCCGCGGATGGCAGTGCCGCGATGGCCATGCTGGTCACGCACCTGTCGGCCTCCTGTGGCGCGCTTGCCTGGATGCTCATGGAGTGGTTGCGTCACGGCAAACCCTCGATGCTGGGGATGGTGACCGGCATGGTGGCGGGGCTGGGCACCATTACCCCGGCCTCCGGCTCCGTGGGTCCGGCGGGCGCAGTGGTGATTGGTCTCAGCGCCGGCGTAATCTGCTATTTCGCCACCAACTACCTCAAAAACGCGCTGAAGATCGACGACAGCCTCGATGTGTTTCCCGTGCATGGCGTGGGTGGCATTCTGGGCACCCTGCTGGCGGGCGTGTTCTGCTCCACGCAGCTCGGCCTGTTCAGTGGCAACGGCTTCTCTGACGGTATCGACAGTATCGGCGGCCAGCTCACAGTGCAGGCCACCGGTGTGCTCGCGACTTTTGCCTACACCGCGGTAGTCACCTGGGTGATCCTGAAGCTGGTGGATGCGATGGTCGGATTGCGGGTCAACGACGAGGAAGAGACCATGGGCCTCGACCTGGTGCTGCACGACGAGCGCGGTTACGATCTGTAAATCCGTGTACAGCGATTCAAGGGCCACGCTGTGGCCCTTTTTTATCCGCCGTGCAACGGCCATGGGTATCGTTTGTTTTGACTCCGATAAGCATGCGCCGCAATTGCTTGTCCGTCGGGCACAGTCACCGGCCTGCCCTCTGCTTTAGCCTCGTCTTTCCTCCATCCACTTCGCAAACGCCATCGCATCGAGCGGCCTGGAATAGTAGTAGCCCTGTGCATGCGGGCACCCGACCTCCCGCAGAAATTCACTTTGCTCGAGGGTCTCTACACCCTCCGCCATGATGTCCATCTCCATTGATTTTCCGAAATCAACGATCACTTTAACGATGGCGCTTGCATCCATGCTGTGCGGCACATCCTGTATGAAGCTCTTGTCAATCTTCAACTGTTGAGCCGGAATCTGTCGCAAGTAGGCCAGGCTGGAATAGCCCGTACCAAAATCGTCGATTGCCAGGCGCACCCCGATCTTGCGCAGTTGCTTCAGTTTTGGCAGCGTTTTTTCCGTTGCAATCATGAGCAGGCTCTCAGTGAGCTCCAGTTCAAGGAGGCCCGGCTCCACCCGCGTTTCATCCAGTACTTCTATCACGGTGTCGATAAACCCGTCCTGCTGAAACTGCAACGCGGAAACGTTGACCGATATCGGGACAGCGGCGATGCCGGTATCCGCCCAGAGCCGCCTCTGTCGACAGGCTTCCGCCAGTACCCATTGCCCGATATCCACGATCTGTCCGCTGTCTTCGGCGATGGCGATGAACTGATCCGGTGGTACCTGGCCGAAGCGGGGATGGCGCCAGCGCAGCAGCGCCTCCATGCCAACCAGGTGTCCTTCATCGATTGACAGTTGCGGCTGAAATACCAGGTATAGCTCTCCCCGTTTTCTTGCAAACCGCAATTCATTCTGCATATCGAGGTAGGCTTCCGCGTCCCGGGCCATCTCCTCGGAATAGAAATGGAAGGCGTCCTGCCCGCTTTGTTTCGCGACCAACATGGCTGCGTCTGCCATTTGCGTCAGTTCCGACACGTTATCGCTATTCTCAGGGTAAACGGCGACACCAATACTTGCGGTCACAATAAGTTGATGCGGGCCAAGCTGGAGCGGCTCTGCAATGGTCTCGTTGATCTTGCGGGCGATAATCGCCGCGTTGTCGGCACAGAGTAACTCCGCCAGCAGTATGACAAACTCATCTCCACCGACCCGGCAGACAGTATCGGTTTTGCGCAAGACTCCCACTATGCGGTCCGCTGTCGCCTTCAGTATCTCATCTCCGGCATCATGGCCCAGGGTATCGTTGACCAACTTGAAACGGTCCAGATCGACGAAGAGGACCGCCACATGGCGATTAGTGCGCTCTGCCTGCGCAAGAGCGTACTCAGTACGATTCTCGAAAATCAGGCGGTTGGGCAGATCCGTCAAGAGGTCGTGACTGGCGATGTGCCGGATCTGCTCTTCGTACTCTTTGCGCGCCGTGATGTCGCGTGTTATGGCGATGTAGGAATGGTCGCTAGTGGCGTCATCCTTCACTCTTGTGAGAGACAGCCACGCGGGAAAGGTTTCCCCGCTCTGCCGGGTGTTCCAGATTTCTCCCTGCCATTTCCCATGGCGCCGAAGTTCGTTGGTAATCGCCGCGTAAAAGGCCTCGTCATGCTTCTGCGACTTCAGCATATCTGGCGACTTGCCGATCAGCTCGCTTTCTGCATAGCCCATCATCTCGCAAAAGGCCGGATTGACCAGGGTGATTTCATTGTCCTGATTTGCAATGTAGAGGCCTTCGTGTGTCGATTCGATGATCCTGGCATTTTGCAGCAGCTCGGCCTGCGCCTGTTCGCGCTCCTTGCGCAGGGCGAGCATGTCCAGGCTATAGGCGAGGTCGGCGGCCAGCTCCTCCAGCAGCGCTACCAGATCGTCTGCAAAAAATTCCGACTGTTCGTTGAAAAACAGCAGTACGCCCCACACCTCGCCCGAGCGACGTAAAGGGCATGCGAGTACCGACTTGAGCCCCAGCTGTCGTGCGTAGTCGTACCACGCATGCGGCGCATCGATGCGCTCCAGATCCTGCGCCACCGAGATCGAGCCACTGCCTAGCGCCTGGCTGATAACGCACTGGCTTTGCGGGGAGTCATCAACTGTACTGAAACTAATTTCGTCCAGAAAAGGGCTCTCAAGACCATGCGAGGCCAGCTTCTTCAGCCGTCCCGGCTCCGTCAGTTCACCGACCCAGACAAGCTCCAGATCACCCGATACGCAAGCAATGCGGCATGCGTCCTGCAATATCTGTTGCGGATTAACGGCGCGAATGATCGCCTTGTTCATCTCACTCAGCGTGGCATAAAAGCGGTTCAGCCGCTGTAAATGTTGCTCTGCCAGCTTTTGCTGGGTGACATCGTTATGGGCAACCACTATATGTCGCACAAACGACTCAGCGGGGAAGACGGTAATATCGACCACGAACCAACGCAACTCGTGTTCGGAGTGGCAGGGGTACTCGTGACTAAAATGCGCCTCGCGGCCGCGCATCACGTCCTCGATACCCCCCAGAACTGCGGCGGCATCCTCATCGCCGTCCAGCGCGGATCGCCGGCACACATCCAGGTAGCTCACGCCTTCCGATACGCTGGCCAGATTGCCGCCATTGGCCTGGGCAAACTCCACCCATTTGTTGTTCGTAGCCAGAATGACACCCTGGCTGTCCAGCACTGCGATATGCAGCTCCAGCGAAGCTATTGTCGCGTTCAAAAAGCGCTCGGACTCCTCTATGAGGGCCAGTTGATATATTCTGCGCTGCTGCATCCCTATCTGGAACAATATGACATTGATCGCGAGCATGATCGCCAATAAAGCTATGCCGACCCAGCCTGCCAGGGAGCGTAGCGGTGCAAATGCCTCCGCGTGATCAATCTTTGCCAGCATGAACCAGCCCAGGTCAGGGATCTGCTTTATGACTGCAAACGTGGCGTTGCCGTGATGGTCGAGCATTTCCATAGTGCCCGAACCGTCGGAAACGATACGTGACCATTGAGTCACAGACTCCGCGCCGGGTGAGATCCTGGTGATCTGCGGTTCGTCGCTGTCGATTTGCGTCAGGTGTATGCCGGTGATGGCCTCCGGCTTGCTCAGGTCGACGAGGAGCGTTTCCAGCGTCCTGGCTGCCCCTGGCTGGTCGCTCAGGTCGTCCGAAAACAGACGGCCGGGCAGGGCTTCCAGTCGGATATAGCCGAGCAAAGCAGTATTGTCTCCGTCAATGCCATCGAGTACGGGCGCAATCATTTCGACGACAGCGAGCTGCTCGCCCACCACGCTCATGCGAAGTTGCGTATCGCTGCCAGCGGTGTCGGTCCGGGTCACGCGTGTTTGCGCAGAAGTGGCAGTGACGCGGGATGGAACGCCGACGTGCACAATGGTGTCGAGTTGCGTGTCGAGCAGGGAGATGGACTCATAGTTGTACGCGCGCACTACAACCTGTAGCCGCTCCTCCAACAACGCCAACGCGCTCTTTCGGGGGGCGCTATCGGCAAGGTACTGCGACAGGCTGTCCCTGAAGGATTGGCTATAACGTAATGCGTCGATATCCTGGCGGCGTTCCTCGATCCACAGGTTGATAGCGTCGATCTCGAGGTTGACGACGGTACCCAGCCGAAGATAAGTCTGCTTTTTGACGCCCGGGGACGTAAAGTAATAGATGCTGATAGCGATCAGCGGGGCAAGCAACAGCAGGCCAATCCCGATTCCGCGATAGCGACGGAAACCGGGTTCCACCGCCGCGGACACTTTGTGCAGTTCGGAGCTCAGCGGCGCGAGCAGCAAAAAAAACAGGAGCAGGCCGCTTGTGAGCACAAAGGCGAGGCCCTTGCCAAGCTCTGCGCGCCAACGCAAGGCCGGGTCTGCGATAGTAAATTCGAGCAGGTAGCTTGAGCCGACGATCCAGGCGGACGCGAACACCACGTACAATAGCGCAATGAAGCCGGCGGACCTGCGCCTGGCGGCACGGTTGTGCAGTCCAGCCTTTTCCATATGCACCTCCAACCAGAGCGCTTGTGTTTTTAAGCTCTGGCTGAATTGTTGCGCAGCGCAAGGGCGGTGTTCTGCGCAAAGCAGAAAACTGCGCGGATTGATTATCCAAGCTAGCAAACGAGGTAAGCGCCGGCAATACCGCGAGTGGACCCTTGTCACAGAAACAGCGCACGACGCCGCCACGTCACCGCAGCAGCGTTCGACACAATTGGGGTACGCAGGGCCGGCCGCGCTCAAGCACAGCGCCGATGGTGACAGTGAACTGCCTGCGTTCGCTGGTGTATGCTCTGGGGAGAGGAAGGCGCAGCAGGAGAGGTATTTGTGAACTGGCAACACCACCACGCGACGATCAATGGCATTCGCATGCACTACGTGGAGCAGGGCGAGGGGCTGCCCGTGGTGCTCTGCCACGGCTTTCCGCACTTGTGGTTCAGCTGGCACCGGCAGATTCCGGCACTGGCGGAGGCGGGCTACCGCGTGATCGTGCCGGACATGCGCGGCATGGGCCAGACCGGGGCCCCCGCTGACCCGGCGGCCTACGATGTAGACCACATCTGCGGCGACCTGCTCGGTTTACTGGAACACGCGGGCGTCGAGCGCGCGGTGTTCGCCGGCCTCGATTTCGGCGCATTTGCAGTCTACGACTTCGCCCTGCGCCACCCGGAGCGAGTGGTGGCGGTGATCGGTCTCGAGAACCCTGCGGCGCCGCATGACCCCGATGAGCCGCCGCTGGTGGGCTACCGTCGCATGGGCGAGCAGCATTTTTTGCATATCGAATATTTTCGCGAACCACCGCGCGCCGATGATGAACTCGCGGCCCAGCCTCGCCGCTTTCTGCACAAGGTGTTTCATACCCTGAGCGGCGCGGGCAATTATTTTGACGTGTTCAAGTATCCACCCGGTACCTCCTATATCGAGGCTATGGCGGAACCGCCGCCACTACCCTGGCCCTGGCTGTCGGAGCTGGAGCTGGAATTTTTTGTCAGTGAGTACAGCCGTAGCGGCTTCACCGGCGGACTCAACTGGTATCGTTCGATGGATTTGAAGTGGGCGCAGCGCAAACCCTACGAGGGTGTACAGAGTGGCGTGCCGGCCTACTTCCTCGGCAGTGAGCACGATGTGGACCTGGAAGGCTTTCATGGCGATGACCCGATCGCCCTGATGCGCGCGATTTTTCCGCAGCTACGTGAGGTGCGCATGATCCCCGGTGCCGGGCACATGGTACAGTTGGAGGCGTCGGACGCTGTAAACACCATACTGCTGGACTACCTGGCTGACATCCAGGTGCATGACGCCTGACCGGCGGGCGCTCAGCGAATCGTCAACGCCAGCCCGAGGCTGGCCAGCGCCCTGCACTCGTCCTGTAGTTCCTGCGCGGTGAGGGGATGGGCATCCAGCCAGCCCTCGGGAAAGTCCAGCGTCAGCGAATTCGGCCCCGCCTGGATGGAGAAATCCGGCAGTTGCTCGAGTTTTTCCGCATACTTGAAACAGGTTGCGATGCGCATGATCGCGACCAGGTACCGCAGGCGCGGTACGTCGGCTTCCGCCACGTCGGTGAACAATTCATCCGCCAGTTTGCTGCGATGCCCCAGGGTCAACACCGCGAGCTGTTCCTGCTCCGATTGCGAGAAGCCCGGCAGGTCGGCATTGCGCAGCAGGTAGGCCGTGTGGCGGTTGAATTGCTTGTGCGAAATAGCCATACCTATCTCGTGTGTGCGCGCCGCCCAGCGCAGCAGTTCGCGGTCGTCGCGAGTCAGGTTCCACGGCTTGCTGGTAGCCTTGTAGAGCGTGCGCACGCGACGCTCCACGATGCCCGCGATATCGGGGTCTGCCGCGTAGCGCTGCACGAGGGCGTTGACGGTACGCTCGCGGACATCCTCGTGGCTGAGGCGGCCCATCAGGTCATAGATTACGCCCTCGCGCAGCGCGCCCTTGGAGGTTCGCATATGGTTGATTTCCAGGATATCGAACAACGCACTGACAATGGCAACGCCGGGCAGGATGACTTCCCGGCGTTGCGCCGCCAGACCCTCGACGCGAATATTCGCCATGCGCTTGAACTTCAGCAGTTTCTTTTCCAGTTTGCGCAGGCCCTTGCGCGTAATACCACCCTCGTCCCAGCCGTTCAGGCTGAGAATCGTCTCGATCGCCTGCAAAGTGCCGGATGAACCGACGCACTCCTGCCAGTGGCGCGAGTGGTAGCGGTGGCGAACGTGCGAGGCCTCAATGCACGCCCGGTCATAGGCCGCCCGGTAGCTTCCCTTTGAGATCTGCCCATCGGGAAAGCAGCTTTTGCCGTAGGACACGCAGCCCATTTGCAGGCTCTCCATGACCCGCGGCTCGAAGCGTTCGCCGATAATCAGTTCAGTGCTGCCGCCGCCGATATCCACCACCAGCCGCGACTGGCTGTCGTCTGCCAGCGTGTGCGCCACGCCGAGGTAGACCAGGCGCGCTTCCTCCTGCCCATAGATCACGTCCACCCGGGTGCCCAGGAGCTGTTTCGCCGGTTGGGTGAAGGCGTTGCGATTTTTGGCCATGCGCAGGGCGTTGGTCCCCACGACGCGCACGCGCTCCGGCTCAACGCTCACCAGGGCCTGGGCGAATCTCGACAGGCATTCCAGGCCGCGCTCGATGGCTTCCGTGGACAGCACCCCGTCCTCCAGCCCGGCGCCGAGCTGCACTTTTTCCGCCAGCACCTGCACCGGCCGCATTTCGCCGTGCTCGATTTTCGCGATGATCAGGTGGAACGAGTTGCTGCCAAGGTCTACTGCCGCAAGCTGGCTGCCGTCGGTCAGAACGTCCTGTGTGTCAGAGTCTGAAGTTGAATCCAAGCCCGGGGAATCCTTGTCTGGCGGCACGCGCTGCGCCACAACGGCCAATGGTAAAGGATTGCCCGCGCGGGCGCACACACCGCGGCTGAAAATGTGTTGACGGGATGGGTGCAGGGCCCGGTCCGGCAATGTGTAGGTGACGTCTTATAGCTCGAAGGTATTGAGCCCGTCGTTGCTGCGCACTTGGCCCGTCTGCCCGATCGGGTCTTCCGCCAGCAGGCGTTCCAGGCCAGCCTGGTCGTCCGGCGTGTTGGCCACGATGCGTTCGCCGGCCGCGTTGCGGGCCATGACGATCCCCCGCTTCGGGCCGTTGCGGTCGAACGCCACCGTCCAGGTTTCCACTGTCGCCGGGCCCGCCGGGTCGCTGGCCGGGACGACACGGGGCCCCGCATCTATACGCTGCTGCAGCGCGCTGTTGTCTACCGGCGCGGAAACTTCCGCGACGGGCTCGGTGGAGTAGAGGCCGAGGGAGTGCTTGGTCAGGTAAAAGCCATTGGCGGTGACCAGCGCGTGTCCACTCGCGGCCTTGCGCAATTCCTCGACTGTCTGGGCGATGGCGTGCAGGGAGTAGTTGTTGCCCGGCCCGCCAAAGAAGGGCAGCCCGCCGGTGACAGTCACGCCCCGGCTGTCCAGTGGCGAGAGGCCAATGGCGGCGCAGGCCACCTCGACCGCGGCCGGGAAGCAGCTGTAGATGTCAAAGTAGCTGATTTCGTCGAGTTTTATACCGCTGTGCTGCGTCAGCGCCTGCCAGGCCAGTGCAATGGCCGGGGAACTGTGCAGGTCGTGACGCTCTATGGGGTACCAGATGTCATTCACATCGACGCCGCCGCGCAGGTAGATCCAGCGCGCCGGGTCAATCCCGAGTTCGCGTGCCCGGCCTGCCGTAGTGAGTACCAGTGCCGCGCTCATATCCACTTCCAGCAGCGCGTTCATGGCGCGCGTGTAGGGGTAGCCGATATAGCGGTTGTGCCGCGCAACGGTGCCGATCTCTTCCGCGGAAAGCGGGTCCCGACGCCAGGCCAGCGGGTTGTCGGCGGCCACCGCGCTC
>Ga0102938_10002052_pt1 | contig 15311 bp, 11 predicted proteins | sample SalPonR2_B_D2_MG_FD_84516 | JGI IMG/M metagenome (GOLD analysis project Ga0102938, IMG submission 84516) | Salt pond soil microbial communities from South San Francisco under conditions of wetland restoration - Salt Pond MetaG R2_B_D2_MG | ecosystem: Environmental > Aquatic > Marine >...
GAAGAAAACGGTGACACGTCGCAGACGCAGTACGCGATGCTGGCGCTTTGGACGCTGGATCGCTACGAGTTCCCCGTGGACTTGCCGAGGGTCGTCGAGACGGTGAATTGGCTCGGTCGTGTGCAAGATCCTAGTGGCGGTTGGCCTTATCACGGCGTCGATCCGGAGGGGCGTGGCAAGGTCCGCCAGAGCAGCATTTCGATGTCGACGACCTTGGCCGCCGGCAGCGCGATCTTGATCGCCGGCGACGTGCTGCGAACCTTCGGGGATACCGCCAGCGACGAGCTCAGCGACATCGAAGGTTTGCCCGAGGCGCTCAAGATCTATCGCGAAGACGACAACGAACGCCAACGTCGCCGAGCCCGCGTTCCTCTGGGGACGGTGATGGAACCTGTCGCCGCGGCACAACGGTATCGCCGGGAGAATCCTTACGAGCGGCAAGGAAGACGCGGCGGCTTCGATTGGTACTACTACCAGCTTTACACGCTGGAGCGCTACGAGAGCTTTTTGGAAATCGCACGCGGATCGGCTAAGGACAAAAGCCCGGCTTGGTACAACCAGGGCGTGACCGAGCTGATGGGCTACCAAGACGCGGCAACCGGCGCGTTCGGGCTCAATGACATGAGCAGCACGCCGCCCCCGGTCTCCACCGCGTTTGCGATCCTGTTTTTGATTCGCAGCACGCAAAAGGCGATCGACGATTTGAACCGCGGTTCATTGGCCGGATCGCGGGGCTTGCCGGGCGACACCACGGACATTCGCGTCGAAGGGACGAAAATCAAAGGCCGACCGATCGCCACGGCGGTGACCGACTTGTTGCAGATTTTGGAACAAGACGGTGCCGACAAGCTGAGCGGCCAAAGCCTGCCCGAGGACATGCAGGTTTCCCAGGATCCGGCCGAGCGAAGCGCGCAACTCGATCGCTTGGAACGTCTGGTCCGCGGCAGCCGATCCTGGCAGGCCCGCCGGGTGGCGGCGCGATTGCTGGGCAGTACCGACGAACTACGCGTCGTGCCGTCGTTGATTTTCGCGCTCAGTGACGGCGACGCCGTCGTCCGTCACTATGCCCGCGACGGGTTGCGGTTCATCAGCCGAAAATTCGACGGCTTCGAGATGCCCGACGATCCGACGCAGGAGGAAATTCGCAACGCCCAGCGTTCCTGGCGGGATTGGTACCGCAAAATGGATCCGTCTTACGTTTTTCTGGATTATGACTTGCGCTGATCGATCCGTGTTTTCGTCGTCAACCCTTTGAATCTGAATGTCTGTTTCTACTCCCAGCGAATCGACCGAGACGAGTGCCCCGGCCGGTGGCGATCCGTCGGGCGACGGGACGTTGGATCCTCGCTTGGGCCAGATCCGCGAAACGCGAAAGGCCGCCCGCGACAAGCTCCGCACCAGTCGCTTTGACATCGTCACCTCTTTGTTCATGGCGTTGATCCTGTTCATCGGGACGTTCGTCACGTTGCTGTTCATCGTTTGGCTGCTTTCGGGCGATCCCAAGCCCCTGATCTTGAAACCACAGATCGAAGAGGCCAACGGACGCGCCGACAACGCCGAAGGCTTCGAACGGGATTTCGAACCGCCGGGCGAGGAGGAAGTCGAAGAGTTGCTCGAACCGACGCTGGAAGACACGATCGAAGCGGTCACCGACGCGGTCAGCACGGTCGCGGCCAGTTTGGCGACCGCCGACACCAACCAAGCGGCGACCAATGTCGGCGACGGGATGGGGGACAGCCGGCCGCCGGGGCCGGCCGGAGAAGGCCCCGGCACGGTCCCCCGTGGCGAACGCTGGCAGCTGAATTTCGTCGCCAAGGACGTCAAGACTTACGCCAAGCAACTGGATCACTTCGGCATCGAATTGGCTGCGATGGGCGAAAGCCAAGGCGTCGATTATGCCTATGACCTTTCGACGTCGCCCAAGACCCGCAAGCTGATCGACACGACGACCGAAAATCGCTTGTACTTCATGTGGACCAAGCCCAGCCCGTTGCAAAGATTCGATGAACAATTGATGCAACAAGCCGGCGTTCCCTTGCAGGGCAACCGCGCCAAGCTGCGTTTCATTCCGCCCGACCTGGAGGATCAGTTGTACGCCTTGGAAATGCAGTACGCGGGGACCCAAGGGCGAACGTCGGTGACCGAAATCGCGAAAACCATTTTCGAATGCAAGTCGGGCGGCAACGGTTTCGTTTTCGAAGTCGTCGACCAGCGTTACCGCGTGCCCAAGCGATGACCGGGCAAGCCACAGCCGATCGCTACAACCCGCACAATCTGCCGAGATGCCCGGGCACCCCCACATGGCGTCGGCGAACTTTTTCTTCGGTGGTGTCGTTTCTAGTCAGGAGGGACCAAGATTGTCGGATCGCCGTGGCCGTTCACGCCGCAAACATTGCGGCGCCGCGGTCTCCGGGCGACATCGGGCAGGGTACATTGACGCGGGGTGGGCCGTTTTCACGTCGACCGACCGATTGCGGTCGGCCGGCTGATCCGTGTTGATGGGCTGGTCCGTTCACTTTTCCGACTTGTTTTACTACCGGCTGAAGGATGGGATCCCTTGATGGTCCTCGCTACCACACTTTTTGACGTCATCGCTTCATCGACCTACTTGGCGTTGGGGTTGGTCGCTTTTTGGGGAATCTACTGCATCGTCGTGGTCTGGACCCGCGTCGGCCAGAAACGTTTTGCCAGCGAAGAAGAACAGGACGCTTATTTAGACGAGATCGAACCGTTGCTGGAATCGGGCCAGTTCGACGCGGCACTGGAACGATGCGAAGGCGACTCGCGGGCGATTCCGCAAATGGTCGAACTGGCCGTCGTCAATCGGCATCACGGCCTGCGGCGATCGCGGCAAATCATGACCGACCGTTTCCAACGCGACGTGCTCAGTGATCTGGAGTACCGCCTGAGTTGGGTCGGCACGGTGATCAAGAGCGCGCCGATGATCGGGTTGTTCGGAACGGTCTTCGGCATGATGGGTGCCTTCCAAACCTTGGCGACCGCCGAAACCGTCGAACCGTCGGCCCTGGCCGGTGACATCCAAGTCGCGCTGGTCACGACCGCCAGCGGGCTGGCGATCGCGATCCCGCTGATGATCTTGGTCGCCAACGTCAACATCAAGATCTCCAAGATGGAAGACTTGATCGGATCGGGCGTCACGCGGTTCTACGAAGCCTTCAAGACGGGGTTGTCTAGACAATGAGCCAGCATCTTTACGAACAGGATGATTCCTTTCACTTGCCACGCAAAAAACGTGTCGAGGAAGAAATGGACATCACGCCGATGATCGACATCACGTTCCTGTTGCTGATCTTTTTTGTCGTCGCGTCGAAAATGGACCCCGCGCAAACCGGAAAGATTCCCAGCGCCGACAACGGGTTGGCGGTCTCGGCCGACGATTCGGCTTTGCTGTTCTTGGAACCCGGACCCGGCGACAACGCCGTCGTGACGCGGCGCGACGGCACGCCGTTCAGCATGGACGAAGAACAACAGGCCGCCGAAATCGTCGAGTACATCGATAGTGAGATCAATAAAACCGTCGGCCAAAGCAAAAATCATGTCATGTTGATGGGCGACGCCAACATCAACGTCGGGCAAGTCACTCGGGTGCAACAGATCATCGGCGATGCGTTCGAAGGACTGGACAACACCTTCATCGCGGTCAAGGAGCAGTAGCGTGTCGATCGCTTTGACCTGCGAACATTGCGGCAGCCGGCATTCGGTGCATCCCCGGATGGCGGGACGCGAAATCCGCTGCCCTTCCTGTGACGCCACGATCACCGTACCCCTCCGAACTGCCCGCGACGAGGCCGCGTCGGATCCCGGCGACGTCGAAGAACCGGTCACCGCCCCATCCGGCCGCTGGTTGAATCCCGACGACGAGGAGGAGACCGGAAGACCGTTCGCGGCAACCTCCTCGGTCGCCGCACCGGCGATGTCCGTCGGCGGCGGGGGGCCTGCGACCTTGGACGACGACAATGATCCGGCGTGGGGATCGGCCCCAGAGCCGACGTTGGCCAACATGCCTTCGCTGGAAGATGACGTCGACGAAGCGGATTTGGTCGACGACCTGTTTCGCCGCAAGCAACGCGAAGAGGAAGAACTGGACATGACTCCGATGGTCGACGTGACCTTCTTGTTGCTGATTTTTTTCATGGTCACGGCGTCGTTCACCTTGCAAAAGTCGATCGAGATGCCGCGTCAGACGACGGACCTCCCCAGCACGGCCGACGAAGACATCGTGGACGAATTGGATGTCGTGGAACTGGAGATCGACGAATTCGGTTCCTTCTTGGTCTTGGCCCCCGACTGGGAACGGGAAACACCCGGTAAACAAAACTTGACGAACACTCTGATCGAAGCCGTCGCCGGGCGGCGTGACGGCATGAAGTTGAACATCAAGGTTCACGAGATGGCGAAACTGCAAGCCTTGGTCGATGGCATGGATGCGGGCACGATCGCCGGGTACACCGAAATCAAAGTCGCTCAGGTCGACGGTTTCGACTGATCGACTGGTCACCAAGACTATCATCCTCTTTCTTGTCACTAGCCACGAACTTCTTCTCCTCATGCTTGCCAAAGATTTGATCGACCGACTGGAGCGACTCGCGTTGCTCGATCAAGAGATCATCGAAGCGCTGCGCGAACAGCTTCAACAAAGCGGGAATCGTGTGACGCCCGAAGCGGTCGCCAAGTTGTTGGTCGACAACGGACAACTCACCCGCTTTCAAGCGACCAAGCTGATCGGCGAACTCCGCAGCGAGCAGTACGACGACGAGGATCAACCGGCCGAACCGGACGCGGCGACCGAGCCGGACGACTTGACGTTTTTGGATGACGAAAGCACGCAAGAGGAGACCGAAGCGATCGCCGATGCCGTGCCGATCGCCGAGGCGGTGCCGATCGCGGTTCCGGTCGACAACGACCCGATGATGGCCGATCCGATTGCCGACGATCCGACCGGCATCGGTTCGGATCTGGCCGACGTCCCGATCGGTCCCCCGGACCGCACGGTTCGCCGTCCGTCGGGTAACCAGAAATCGGTCTGGGATTCGTTCAAAATCTACGGCTACGCGGGCATCATCGTGTTGCTGTGCCTGGCCTTCGCCGCGTTGTATTTCGTGCTCAGCAAAGGCAGCGCGGACGACGCCATCGAACTGGCCGACCGGGCGTACGATCAACAAAGTTACCAGCCCGCTCAAGAAAGCTACATGGATTTCTTGGACAGCTACGGCGCCGAAAACCAGTATTCCTCCCGCGCCCGGACTCGCATCACCCTGACCGAACTGTATCGCGCCGAAGGGCTGCCGGATCCCGTCCGTGGCTCGGCAGTCGCCCAGGCGGAGCTGCCGAAAATCGCCGACGAACCCGCCCTCAATGAGGATCGGGACGACTTGGCGGCTCTGTTGACCGACATCGCCGAAAACATCGCCGATGCCGCCGATCGCAGCGATTCGACGCAGGAAAAGCAAACCTTGCTGAAACGTTTGGACGAACAGATCGAATTCATGAAGGACCCGGTGTACGTGTCGTCCAAGATGCGCGTCACGCTAGGGGGGCGTCTGGCGGCCGTCGCCGAATCGAGGGCCCGAGTGCAACGCGAGATCAACCGCAACTTGCAACTCGACGACGCGGTCACCGCCATGACCGCGTCGTTGGCCGAACAGGAAACCAAAGCGGCCTACGACACACGGTTCGCCCTGCTGCGTGACTTTCCCGAGCTTCGCGACAACCAGCGACTGGAAGAACTGATTCAAGAAGCCAGCGAGATTCAGGCGACACTGGTCGCGTCATCCCGCGAGCTTCCTGAAACGACCGACGTGGCCGTCCAGACCGATACGTTGCGGTCGATCGCCCTGACCACGTTGGTCGGCGAAGCGGTCCCGCGACTGCGAAGCGAAATCGTGGCGATCCGTGCCGGCGAATCGGTGTTGGCGTTTTCCGCCGAAGACGGCCGCTTGCTGTGGCGAAAGTACGTCGGCGAAGCGTTGGACTATCCACCGATTCCCGTCGACGGCGGCGACGGGTTGATCCTGACCAACGGCAATCGAAACGAAATCTCTCTCTGCCAAGGCTCCGACGGCGACATCCGGTGGCGCTCGATCCTCGGCGAACCGTTCAGTCAGCCCGTCTTGGTCGACCGTGAACTGTACGTGTCCGGCCGGTCCGGCAAGCTGTACGCGCTGGACGTCGAAACCGGCGACGTTCGCTGGGTGACGCAAATCCCGCAAGCCTTGGAAGCCAGCCCCGGTATCGACGGCCGTGCGAACAAGGCTTACTTGCCCGGCGATCACAGCAACCTGTATGTGCTCAACACGCGTGACGGATCGTGCCAGGAAAGCTTTTACGTCGGTCACGCCGAAGGAACGATATCGGTCGCCCCGGTGCCGTTGCTCGGACACTTGTTCGTCTTCGAAAATTCGGCCACCAACAAGTCCAAGGTTCATATCCTCAAGTTCGACGAAAGCGGGACGGGACTGCAAGTCGCACAATCTCCGGTGCAACTCGATGGTAACGTCCGCGTGCGACCGATCGTTCAGAAACGCCGGCTGATCGTGTTGACCGACCGCGGGCAGGTCAGCGTGTTTGATGTCGAACCGAGCGCCGAACGGGACAAGGTTTCACGGATCGCCCGGTGCGCGCCGTCGTACAAACGATCGACGTCCACCCGGATGGCCGCCAGCGGCAGCCAGATGTGGATCACCGGGACCCGAATCGCGCGGTTCCAGCTCCAGATCAACACCGGTCAGGTGGTCCGGGATTGGGTCAAGCACGAGGGCGACGCGTTCGTCGGTCAGCCCGTGGCGATCGAAGACACTTTGATTCACGCCAGAGTGATGCGTGGCACGTCGGGGATTCGCGTCACGGCGGCGTCCCCGGAAACCGGCGACACCCTTTGGCGGACCGACGTCGGCGTTCCGATCGCCATGATTCAGTCGGTTCCCGGTAAACGAGTCTTTCACGCCGTTACCAGTCAAGGCGCGTTGTTCGAAATCGATGCCCAGTCGATCTCCTCGGGCAGCACCAAAGGCCCCATCGAAAACCCCGGCGGCGAAGGCGTGGCCATGCGATTCATGGACCCCATCGCCGCCTCCACGGCCGACAAATCGACGCCGACTCGGATCTTGATCAATCGCGAAGAACCCAGCGAGATTTTGTTATACGATCCGTCACGAACCCGCGACCAACTGAGAAAAGTCACGATCCAGTTGCCCACTCGCAGTCAAGCTTCCGGACAAGCCGTGGTGTCGGGCGGCGGCTTGCTGATGCCACTGGATTCGGGACGCATCGTCTTGGTGCGGCCACAGACCGGTGCCATGTTGGGCAGCCCGTTCCAGCCCGTCAGTGACCCGACCGGGACAGTCCGTTGGACCGATCCGATCCCACTGGCCGACGATCCCGATCAGGTCGTCATCGCGGACAGCCGAAACCGTTTGTATCGGCTGCGGGTCGGTGACCAGATCCGGGAATTGTCGCAGGTCGAACTGGAATCGCCGCTGCTGGGCCCCGCGACGCGGATCGGCAAGACCATGGTGGCGACCAAAGCCGGACCTTCGGCGGATTACGTCGTCGGTTTCGACACGACCAGCTTGGAAAGTCGTTTCGAGGTCCTGTTGAGCGCGCGGGTCCGGTGGGGACCGGTCTCGTCGGACGATCGACCGGAAGTCTGTTTGCTGCGTACCGACGATGGCCTGCTGAGGGCGCTGGACGAACAGGGGCGACAACAGTTCCAGGTCGAACTGCCCGAAGGCGAAATCGTCGGAAAACCGAGTCTGACCGGCGAGAATTGGTTGGTGACGGGCAAACGGGGTTGGATCGTCGTCGTCGATTCGTCGACCGGAAAGGTCGTCGACCAAGTCGACATCGGGCAGCCGATTTCCGCGCCGCCGCTCGCGCTGGGGGGCGGACGATTGTTGGTCCCTGGTGCCGAAGGTGTCATTTACATCGTGTCGTTATGATGACCAAGGTTTTTCGTATCTCAGGCAACCTGATTTCACTGTTCATGACTGTCATCGCACCAACGCTTGTCGCATCACGGGGCCAGCGAAACGCGACGGCCCGGCCCGGCTGGGGCGTGACGGCCGCCTTGCTGCTGATCGCGTCGGGATGGGTTTGCCAAGCCGGCACCGCGCGGGCGCAGCTTGCCAATTACGCGCAGTCCGGGTCGCCGCCGGATCCCGGTCTGGCTTTGCTGCAAGAAGAACCGCACGACTTGATTTTCTTTACCGAGGAATCCGGCGGCGGCTGGGTCAAGGCACGCTTGTTGGACGTCCCCGATCGCCGTGCCGGCACGAAGCAAACCGGGGTCTTGAAGGTCGCGGTCTTGGGGATCGACGATCAGGTCTTTGGTGCCAACTGGTCCGACGTTCGCCGCATCGATTTCTGGGAACAGCGTTTGGAACGCGAAGCGAAAGAGCGGATCGCGCGGCGGGATTTTAAGGGGGCTTATCCTTTTTTGTCCGTGTTGATTCGGGATTTCCCCGGACTTCCCAACCTGGAAATGATTCGCAGCGACTTTTTGTGGCAAGACGCGATCGATCGCGCCTCGCGGCAAGAATTTCTCCAATCGTTGACCATGTTGGAAGAGCTTCGCGACTACAACCCCGACTACGAACCCACCCGGGTGATGCGGGCGATCGACGGTTTGAACGACAAACTGATGCAGCAGTTGGTGCGAGAGCGAAAACTGGACGATGCCCAAGCGATGTTGTCACGACTGGAGGAAAAGTATCGCGGCGACAATTTGCAGTCGATCGCAAAATGGGACGAAGCGTTCCTGACCTTGGCGAAACGAAAACGACAGCAGGCCGTCGAGGCACGGGACCGTGGCGATTATCGCGAAGCCGGAAAGTTGGCGCGAGAATCCGTCGCACTGAAACCTTCGATCGCCGGCGGGAAAGAACTGGTCCGACAGATTCAACAGATCTATCCGATCGTCACCGTCGGCGTCTTGCAGTCGGCCACGGAATTTGATCCGACCAGCATGTCCAACTGGGCGGCCCGCCGTTCCGGTCGTCTGCTGTACCGAACCCTGTTCGAAATGAAAGGGGCCGGCCCCGAAGGCGGCGAGTACGATTTCCTGTTCGGCGACACCGAGCAACGTGCCGATCGGATGGAATTCGATTTGACCCTGCGACCGGAACAGCTGCGAGAACCCCTGAACCGGATCAAAGGGTTTCAGCTTTACGACAAGATCGCCGATCGCGCCCGCCCGCAGAGCGACGAATTTTTTACCGCTTGGGCCGCCGCGATCGAAGCGATGGGCATGGACGGTCCCACGCAGTTGCGTTGCAAACTGCGACGGCCTCACATCCTGCCATCGTCGCTGTTGCAATTGCCCGTCGATGGCAGTTGGTTCGGTGACGTGGCCGGTTCACCGACCGGCGACTACCGACGTGCCGGCGTCAGCGAGGACGAAGTCCAGTACAAGTTGATCGGCCAGCCTCGCATCGAAACTCAGCCACGCGAAATCATCGAAGTCCGTACCGAATCGGCGGCCGATGGGGTCGCGGCCTTGTTGGGCGGTGAGATCGACGTCTTGGATCGCTTGTTCCCCTCCGACGCGGCGCGGTTGCGCGACAGTCGCAACATTCGCGTGGCGGAATACCCCTTGCCGACCGTTCACATGCTGATCCCGTGCAGTGATCATGCTTACCTCGCCGAACAAACCTTTCGCCGCGCGTTGATGTACGGAACCAATCGCGAAGACATCTTGAAAGGCGAACTGCTGGAAGGTTTCGATTCTCCCGGGTGTCAGGTGATTTCGGGGCCCTTTCCCGCCGGCAAAGAACGTGACGATCCGATGGGCTACGCCTATGACCGATCGATCGAACCGAAACGCTATGAACCGTCCCTGGCGCAACTGTTGATCGAACTGAACCGGAATCAAATGAAGGCGTTCGCCGATCGGGCCGAAGAAGAAATGCCGGCGATGACACCGATCCGGTTGGCGTATCCCGCCGAGAACCTTTCCCGTACCGCTTGCGAAGCGATCAAGTCCCAGTGGGAATTGCTGGGGCTGGAGGTCGAATTGGTTCGCTTGCCCGTCGGCGAGAGCATTCCCGGCGAAGGTGTCGCCGATTTGTATTATGCCGCGATCGCGTTGTGGGAACCGATCATCGATGCGAGACGTTTGCTGGGCCCCGACGGCTTGGCCGCCAGCGGCAATCCGTTCATCGGATCGGGGCTGCGGCGGTTGGAAGAATCGCGGAATTGGAAAGAAGCCCGCGATCGATTGCTGCAACTTCACGACAACGTGCATCGTTTCTTGCCCGTGTTACCGCTCTGGCAATTGATCGACTCCTACGCGTACCGACGCGATCTGCGAGGCGTCGGAACCAACATCGTTTCGCTTTATCAAAACGCAGACGATTGGCAGGTGCAATGAGATCCGTTTTGGTGACCGTGTTGATGGTGGCGCTGACCGCCGGCTTGCCGGACCGTCTCGTGGCGCAAGAGTCGCAGGACGTGGCAAGTCCGCGATCCGTGCAGCCTTGGGACTATGACCCTTATCGAGTTTTGGTGTGGCTGGTCGCCGATGATCCGGCGCTCCGTGCCGAGACGCTCTGCGATGACGTCCGGGCCTTTCTGAAACGTGACTTCGACGCCCTCTGGCGAGTCGATTTTGCCGACGCGCCGGCGTCGGTCCGGACGGCCGCCGGACGGACGTTCGAAAAGCTGGATTTCGACACGCTGGCGGCTTCCGACCCGGTCGTCGCGGTCAAGCGAAACCATCCCGAAGCGATTCGGCTGCGTTTCGCCAGCGATCTGCCGAAGTACCTGCAAACGATTCATGTCAATCAAAGCCGTCTGGACGACGTCCGCCGGCGGGGCAGGGCGGTGGGCGACGAAACCTTGGCAGGGTTGGTCGACAAGTTCTCGGTCGTCGACGGCGACGCACGAGCCTTGGTGGATCGGTGGCGGCAAAGCGACACCGAAGCGGTGTTGTTGACCCGAGGAATGGCGGCCACGTTGACCGATCCGGAGGCCAAGATGATCTCTCCGCCGATCAGCGACTTGGTCATCGAAGCGATCCGAGACTACGACAAGATCCAGATCGTCCGAATCGAAACGGCGTCCGGTCAGGGGAAAGTCAGCGCGGTCGAATTCGACACCTTGATGCGATACTTCGGGACGCCCGCGACCGTATCGTTCCTCCGCCGCGACGACTTGCCGGTGGCGATCGGTGAATGCTTGACCGAGGCCTTCGCGCCGGTCGTCCGCTTGGACGAAGCGGGCACCAAGACGACCAGCGGTTTGGTCCGCGGCGGTGGCTTGATCGTCGACGAAGATTCGCCGGCACGAATCCGTGTCGGCGATGTGCTCAGGCCGATGATCCGAAAGAACGATCGCAACGGCCGACCGATCCAAATCGGACCGGTCGATTGGGCGACCTTGCTGGTTCAACAGGCGGACGCGAGGAAGGTCAAAGCGGAGATCCACGCCGGCAAAAGGGGCGGATTGAAAGTCCGCATGAACAACCGCACCTTTCGGACGGCTTTGAAAATACGCCGGCCCCACGAAGCGACTCTGTTGCGGCTGCACGCCAAGGGCGACGAAGATCAGCCCTTGGTGGGTTACGAAATTCATGAGCGTCAGTTGGACTCGAAGCACATGGATTTCGTCGGGCGGACGGACTGGAACGGACGTTTGACGATCGAAAAGAATGATCAGCCGATGCGTCTGTTTTACGTCCAGAACGGCGGCGCGGTGTTGGCGAAGCTGCCGATGGTGCCCGGCGGGTCGCGGTCCGAATCGGCCGGCTTGATCGGCGACGACTTGCGTCTCCAAGCCGAAGCCTATGTCCGCGGCGTCCAAAACGCGATCGTCGACTTGGTGGCGATCCGCGAACTCTTTGCCGCCAGGATTCGGCTGCGGCTGAAACAGGGCGAGGTGGACAAAGCCAGAGACCTTTTGCAGCAGCTTCAAAAACAACCGACCAACCAAACGATCGCCGACGCGTTGAGCAACAAGCAAGACGAATTCGTCAAAGCGATCGGACGCAACGCGAATCAGCGACGCAAGGTGGACGAACTGTTCGCGACGACCCGCGAAACGCTGGTCAAGTTCATCAACGGCCGAATGATTTCCGAGCTGGAAATCGAAGTCGTCAATGCCGGTGAAGGCGAATCGCCGGACAATTCGGCCGAATGATCCGCGAAGCGTCGTCCAGCGGAGTTCACTCCGTTTCCGATCATGAGCGTTTGACTGAGGAACGAGCGACAAGCAAAAGTAGGATGGGCACTCCTGCCCGTCCGCTGCATCTCGGGCAAGAGTGCCCAAGCTACCGTGTGGTTACTTCCGCCAGTCGGGGCGTTTCTTGCGAGCCTTCGGGTGGTGTTTGATGATCAAGTGCGGCGCGTCGCGTCCGGACAACTTGCGTCCCAGCGGGCGGCCCGTCGGACGGACGACCTTGGCGCGAAGCTGATTCTTTTCGCGGTAATGATCGTCGTCGATTTCGAATTCGACGGCCATCTTTTCCTGCGGGACTTGGTTGTGTGGCGATTGCCAACTCATGCGGTGAAAGAAAACGTCGTCGCGAATGTAGCGAATCTGGCCGACTCGCTTCCGCTGGATCGGAAAGGGCTTGGAAGTCGAGGTCATGGAAGCTCGCAAAGCCTCGTCGGACGGACGTCATTGGGGGCGGAGCATTTCCAGCAACAATTGAGGGTCGATCGACCGGTTGTTTGCTTCGACGCGGCCGTCAGCGTATCCGAAGTAGGCTAGCGCCGCGTGTGGCGAACCTCAATTGTCCTCGTAGCGAATCGCTAATCCATCGGTCTGGATAGTCGATCCACCCCTCGCCGTTCCCTGGCTGCCTCCAACATAGACCGGTTCATCCCACCACCAACTCGTTTCGGTTTGGACGGTCGGGTCGAAGGCTTTCTCACCCAGCAATATCGTTTGACTCAGGCCACGTTTCAACTCTCGAACCCTCGGGGATGCGGGGCGTTTGATGATGAATCGCGCGTTGGCGGCAAAATCAGTCTTCGCCATGGCGTGTCCACCCGATTCATACCGGCCGAACGAATCCGTCTCGGGAGCCAGGGCAGCAGCCCGACTGCGAGACGCACACCGAAAGATAGGAAGATCAGCCACGAAAAAGTTTTCAGTGTCGAATGCATCGAGCTCCACATAGCTGAAAAGCGAGTAACCCCATGATCCGGTTTGGTCACGCGGGTGGGCGCGGGACGATCCTACTCCCCATGGACGTGTCACTCCGACAAGAAAATCCGTCGTTGATGGGACAACCCAGTGGCCGTCAACGCCGCGGAGTCGATTGCCTTCCATGTATCCCCCGTTGTTCGGAAACTGTTTCGAGGCAAGCTCGAATTGGGCCATGGCCAACGTCAACTGACGCAACCGGTTTTGACATTGGGTTCGTCGGGACGCTTCTCGGGCGGATTGAACGGCAGGCAATAAGACGGCCACCAACAACGCGCTGATCGACAACACAACCAACACCTCGATCAGCGTCATCGCGTAGCGGCGATTTTTCTTGGTTCGACGACTGGGCATCTTCTTCTCCGGCGGTTAAGCATCGTGAATGCGACAACGCAGCTTTGGAAACGATTCATCCAGCCCAGCGGCAGCAAATGACTCGGCGAACCACGTGGAATCCGTCGGCCCAACGCAGTTTCTTGCCTTCGGCCTGACATCGTGGAGAGTATCCGATCGACACTTGACGAATGTGGCATCCGGATCGAAGTAACTGACAGGTGATTTCGACACAGCCATCAAACCGGTTTGATTTCATATTCATTCGTCGCAACCGTTCGGTCTGAATCAATTTGAAACATGTGGCGTGATCACGAACGAACTGGCCAAATAAACACCAGGTCAGCACATCGATCGACAGAACCCCCATCGCCATCGGCCATCGGCTCAAACGCGACCACGGACCTTGACGAACTCCGTAGATCGCTTTGTCCCCCGGGCGAATCGCAGACACCAGCCGCAACAGATCCGCAGACTGATACTCGAGGTCCGCGTCGGGAACGACAAACCACTGACCGGTCGCCACCTCCAAGCCACGCCGAACCGCCGAAGTTTTTCCGAAGTTCCTTGGCTGAACAATGACACGGTCGCCAGTGCCCGCGACCGCGCGGACAATATCCAAACTCCCGTCGGTCGATCCGTCATCAACGATCACAACCTGGACGAGACAGTCCCGTCGCAGTTTCTCGACGACTTCTGCCAAACCTCTCAGAGACCTCTCGACACAGTCGCGCTCATTGAACACCGGTACAACAATGGTCAAGGATTCGACCATGTCAACGTGATGCCGTTTCTTGAGGGACTTCGACGTCTCGAGTCCACCCAGTCGCCACGCATCCGACAAACATCAACAGCGGTAAACCCATGGACTTCAGGGAGATCGGCTCCTCAGAGAAACCGAAGCAGCCACAACCGAACTCGGCACCACGCCACCATGCGATGGCCTGCGCGGCCACAAAGATCGTGCATACCAGAGCGAGGCAGTTCAGGCATAGTGCCACACGCGGTCCGAACAGGACACCGACCGCCAAGAAAACGAGCAACGCGGGCAACCCGAGCGCCACGCCTCCGACTAAGATTTCCGGAACGATTTCGTAGTTGCGAACGGTCGATGCGAACAAGATCGGGTTGGCCAAATGGAGGTATCCGCTGTAGAGGAACACCGCACCGATCACGCATTCGGTTGCTCGCAAGCCGGGACGAACCAGCCTACGAACCGTCGTCGGCGGTATCAAAGCGTTGTCGGAACTCATGGTAACCCTCCTCACACACGCTGACAGATTGAAACCCCATCCGTACCAACTTTTCCCCAACGATGTCGTCGTAAGGGCAAGTTCGGCTTTGGCAATACACCATCACGGGGACCGTGCGAGGGGTTTTTGCCAGGAACTGCTTCATGCTGGTTGCGGTCGCGTTGACCGGGAAATTGATCGACCGGGGCAATGTTGCATAGCTATGCGAAGCGATCGATCGTGCGTCGATCAGCAAAACCGAATCATCCATCGTTGCTTCGCGTAAGCCGGTCAAAGTTGCCGTCTGCAATGCAACGGTCACATCGCCAGTCGACTTTCCGGAGTCGATCGTCCGTGCGACGTATGCTTTCCCACTTCCAAACATCAAGCTCGCGCTTAGCAGAACCGCCGAAACTCCGACAAGACTGCCAACGGCCACGCCTTTTGCATCGTTCATCCACCCATGGGCAACACACGCCAGGATACGACGCAAACCCCAACTAGTGACGTCGGAACGAACCGAGGCGGCTTGATCGGGTGATGTTACCTGAACTGACATTTGCATTGTCACGCGGCAAGAAC
>Ga0102938_10002053_pt1 | contig 15305 bp, 13 predicted proteins | sample SalPonR2_B_D2_MG_FD_84516 | JGI IMG/M metagenome (GOLD analysis project Ga0102938, IMG submission 84516) | Salt pond soil microbial communities from South San Francisco under conditions of wetland restoration - Salt Pond MetaG R2_B_D2_MG | ecosystem: Environmental > Aquatic > Marine >...
AGCCGGAACGAAGCGTTCGAAATCTGGCGAACGATTCACGCGATCGGGATGGCTGCCGGTTCCGCGGCGGTCACGGTGGGCTTCTTGAGCGGTTTGATGTACTTGATCCAGTCGTGGCGGCTGAAACGAAAACAGGCCGGATCGTCGCTGCGGTTACCGGGACTGGAAACACTGCAACGACTCAGCCGAGGGTGTCTGTTGACCAGCACGATTGCCGTCGGCGTCGGCTTGCTCGGCGGCGTGGTGATGAACTTGAACAGCGCGAACCGACTCGGCTGGACCGACAGCAACGTGTTGATCAGCGGCGCGTTGTTCCTTTACTTGGTCGTCGCCAGCACGATCGAGATGCTGTACGCCCCGGCACGGCGTGGTCGAAAGGTGGCCTACTTGACGCTGGTCAGTTTCGGTTTCTTGGTGTTCGTCTTGGTGGGGGTCGTCGGATCATCCCACGGCGCGAGAGACGCTGCGAAGGAAGACCGGATCGAGGCGGCGGCATGAAACCAGATACCACGACGAAACCGTCCGGCGGTCTGCACATGATCGGCTGCAGTCACCACGACGCGGCCGTCGACTTTCGCGAGCGGATGTCGATCTCCGGCGATCGGGTCGGTGAAGTCTTGACCGCGTTCCGGCATCAGTTCCCCAAGGGTGAACTGGTTTTGCTGAGCACTTGCAACCGCGTCGAATTGTATGCGGCCGCCGGCGACGATTCGCTGTTGAACCGCCGCACGATGGTCGACTTCATCGCGACGCAACAAAATCTGAGCAGCGATCGCGTGCTCGAGCAGATGATTCATCGCAGCGGTCCCGAAGCGGTCGAGCACCTGTTTACGGTCGCGGCCAGCTTGGACAGCATGGTGCTGGGTGAAGCGCAGATCTTGTCGCAAGTCAAACAGGCTTACGAAATCGCCAACTCGTCCGGGTCGACCGGTCCGTTGACGCACGCGGTTTTTCAGGCGGCCAATCGAACCGCCAAGCGTGTCCAGCAAGAAACCGCCATTCATCGCCGCCGCGTCAGCGTGCCCAGTGTGGCGGTCGGCGAAGTCGTTCCCGAAGTCTTCGAATCGCTGGTCGATAAAAAAGTGGTGCTGTGTGGTGCCGGCGAAATGGGCGAGGAAACACTCCGGTATTTGAAACAAGCCGGTGCCAACGACATCGTCGTGCTGAACCGTCACCGCGCACGGGCCGACGACTTGGCTGCCGCCTTCGACGTGTCCAGCGGAGATTGGGAAACCTTGCCGGGGAAAACCGTCGGTGCCGACTTGTTGATCGGAACAACCGCCGCGGAGGAGCCGATCATCGATGACGCTTTGTTTGCCCGCTTGCATCCCAAGCGACGCGGCAAGGTGCTGTTGATTTTGGACTTGGCGGTGCCACGCGACTTTGACGTGCGGATCGGCGACTACAGCGGTGTCTACCTTTACCAAATCGACGACCTGGAAGCGGCGTGTTCCCGCAATCGCAAAGAACGCGAAAAGGAATGGCCGAAAGCCAAGAAAATCATTGCCGAAGAAACCGAGCGGTTTTTTCAAGGTCTGAACCATCGCGCGACCGGGCCGGTGATCAAGCGGCTTCGCGATCAGGCCGAAGACATCAAGGCCGATGAATTGGTCCGACTGGCCAACAAGCTGAAAGAAATGAACACGGACCCGGCGGCAGTCAAAGAGATCGAAAAATCTTTTGACCGTTTGGTGAACAAGCTGTTGCATCCGCCACTGGCGTCGCTTCGCGATGACGCGGCCGAAGGTCACAGCCGTGGTTTACTCGATGCACTGCGACACCTGTTCAATCTGGGCGACGACTGATCGCCGAGCGGATCGAAACTTTATTCGGTCCAGTCCTCGTCGTCCTCGGCCGACTCGTCGTCCTCTTCCCAGTCGTCGTCCTCTTCTTCCTCGTCGTCGTCCCAGTCTTCTTCTTCGTCGTCGTCGTCGTCGCCGACTTCTTCCCAGTCCGAATCGGTCTCGGCTACGTCCTCGTCGTCATCATCTTCGTCGTCGTCGAGTTCGTCTTCCTCGTCGTCGTCGTCATCCTCCTCGTCATCCTCGTCATCCCAGTCGTCGCTGAATTCGTCGTCGTCGATTTCTTCATCGTCGTCGGTCTCGAAACCGCCTTCGTACAGATCGTCTTCCTCGTCTTCGATGACGGCGACGGGATCGACGACGTTGCCGGGGACGCCGTGGTTCAGCGGCGCGTGGGCGCCGGCGGCGGGGGAATCGGGTTCAGATAACACGGCGGCGGATGCTAGGGCGGTACTCACGACGGACTCCTTCGTTGATGTCGATGTTTCGTGGGGGGATTCATGGGCGAGGGATCCCGTCGTCGGAACTTCCGTCGGTGGGGGATCGCTGGGCAGGTCGTCGGTTGATTTCGCTGAAATCTCATCGCGGATGGTGTGCCAATCGATCGTCGGCAAGGCGTCCGTTCCGGTCAGGCCAAAGAGTTGTAAAAAACGTTTGGTGGTTCCGTAAAGATAGGGACGTCCCAGCTCTTCGCTACGGCCCGTCATTCGGATCAAGTCTCGTTCCATCAGTTGTCGGAGCAATTCGCCGCAGGCGACGCCTCGAACCGCTTCGGTGTCGGCTCGCGAGACCGGCTGACGATAGGCAACGACGGCCAAAGTTTCCATCATCGGTGTCGACAGCCGGATCGGTGATGGTACGTGGCTGAGCCGACGCAACCAGGGTGCCAAAGCCGGCCGCGTGACCATCCGAAATCCCCCGGCAACCTTTTCGATCCGGATCGCCCGTCCGTGTTCCTCATACAAATCGTTCAGTTGACGAATCATCGTTCTGGCCTCGGTTCCATCGGCCAAACGAGCCAGCTGGGCCAGTTTTCTTGTCGAAACGGGGGCTTTGGTGACCAACAAGACCGCCTCGGCTCGCATCCGACGCCGTCGCGGGTCTTCGTCGGCCGGGTCGATCGGCGACGGATCTTCGGCGGGCCCCTGCCCGTCGTCGGCGACCTCGCCGCTGCAACCCAGCAACCCCAGCGGTGCGTAAGGTCGTCTGAGGGACGCACCGCCGGCAGCAAACGTCGTGCGACGAGGGTACAGGGGCGTGGCCGCGTCGGATCCGCCGGTTAGATTGAATCGAATCAAGTCCATGGCCGAAGCGTAGGAAAAATGAGTCCCCAAAGCCACACCTCCGACACCTTGGCCGCTCCGGAGCCGCCCCGGCGGCCCGTCGCCGAACTGCGGATGAACCGGCGTCGGCTGAGGTTCTGGATCGTCGCCTTGACGACACTGGCGACCGCGGCCGGCCTGGCGGTGAGCGTGTGGCTGCTCGGAAGCGTTTCGGGAGAAGAATTCTCCCCGCGAACCTTTCGAAGTCGATCGTTTCGCTTTTATGAACTTCCCGTGCTGCAGCGACAAATCACGCCGATCCGCCGCAAAGTCTTGGCCACCGATGTCCCACGCTACCTGCGTCAACAGCATCTGATCGATTTGAATCTGTCCCCCGGCCGCGAGGATTCTCGGACCGACGATGCCGGACCGACCGGCGAGGACGACGTCTGGCATTTGGTTCGTCTGGGCCGTGGCATGCGGGGCAGCACCGCCGCGGACGCGCAAATGTTGGTCCGGCAGTTGTCCGTCAGCGGCGACGGCGACGACGAACCGTACTGGAAAACTTGGTCGAAAGAGCATCCCGAAAAAGCAAAAATTCTGTGGCCCATCGTGCAGCGTCTCGCCATGCGGGAACTCTACGTTGTCTTACCGGGGTTGCTGGAAATCGCCCAGCGCGACCGACCGATCGATGCTTGGATCGGTCAAATCCGGAGCCATCTGGCCGACGCATACCGCGGCTTGATCCAGGACGCTCGTGCCGCGGGCCGCCCGCGGCTGGCCGACGAACTGTTTCGCGAAGCTCGAACCGACGACCCGACTTTCGAACTCTCCCCATGACCCGATCGGCCGCCGAAATTTATCTGGACAACAACGCGACCACTGCGATCGATCCGGCGGTCGCCCGGGTGATCCATGAGGCGATGTTGGCGGGCCCCGCCAACGCGTCCAGTCAGCACGCCATCGGACAGACGGCCCGATCGGTGTTGGATGACGCCGTCGAACGGATCGGCAGATGCCTGGGGAGCGATCTGAATCGACCCGGCGGCCCCAGGTTGATCGTCACCAGCGGCGGCACCGAATCGAACAACTTGGCGCTGACCGGTATCGCCGCACCCGACGCACCGATCGTCGTCAGCGCGGTCGAGCACCCCAGTGTGCTGGCGGTGGCCCTGGCAATGAACCGAGCGGACGGCGCCGGCCCGCGGCGCGAAATCCGTCTGATCCCCGTCCTTCCCAGCGGCGTCGTCGACGTCGATCGCCTGGCCGACCTGATCGGCGGCGAAGGCACCGGCCGCGCCAAAGCCGGCTTGGTCTCCGTCATGTCGGCCAACAACGAAACCGGCGTGATCCAGCCGACCGCCGAAGTCGCCAAGATTTGTCGTTGGAAAAACGTCCCGCTGCACATCGATGCCACCCAATCGATCGGCAAAGTCCCCTTTGCCGTTCACGCCAGCGGGGCTTCCGCCGTGTCGTTCAGCCCCCACAAATTCCATGGCCCGACCGGCGTGGGCGGGTTGTGGCTGGATGCCGGGGTCAAGCTTTCGCCGATGCTTCGGGGCGGCGAGCAGCAACTGCTGACCCGCCCGGGGACCGAACCGGTCGCCTTGGTCGTCGGCATGGCCGAAGCCTTGCAAATCGCGACGGCGAACCTGGTCGACTTCGCCGCCCACGCCCAAAGCCTGCGGGATCGGCTGGAAACTCGGCTGGCCGAGGCTTGTCCGAACAGCGTCATTCACGGCCACGGCCGACAGCGGTTGCCGACGACGACCTGCGTTTCTCTGATCGGCTGCGACCGCCAAACGATGTTGATGGCCTTGGACGTCGCCGGCATCGCTTGCAGCAGCGGTTCGGCTTGCAGCAGCGGCAGCAGCCCGCCCAGCCACGTGCTGACCGCGATGCGGTGCCCCGAGAATCAAATCGATTCGGCCCTGCGTTTCGGAGTATCGAAGTTTTCCACACAGGAAGAAATAAATCGAGCTGCTGAACTTATCTCCCGATGTAACAATCGTTTACGTCAAATGTGAAGTGTGGAAAACTTTGGCCTTTGGGGTCGATTTCCCGGATGATTCGACGTATAAACGGGAATCCGGTTTTGTCCTCGTCCCGCTCCGAAACGCACCGCCGCATCCCGAAACGAACTCGTGCCTGCTGCCGACGCCACGCCCTTTACCGAAGCCATGTCAGCCACGCCGGCGTCGGACCGACCGGTCGGGGTGACCTCGTTTCCGATCGAACGCCCGCGTTTGAAGGTCCGCCGAAACCTCCGCAGCCGCCGGTCCAGCACCGCGACGACGACGTCAGTCTCGCTGCCGTACTTCATCGCGGGCGCCGAAAACCGTTTGGCGACTTATTTGGCCGGCCAGCGGGAAACGCTGGTCGACTTCGCCAATCCGCTCCTGTTGACCGGACCGAGCGGCGTCGGCAAGTCGACGCTTGCGTTGCATTTGGCGGCCACCGAAGCGATCAAATCGCCGGTCGATGGCCAAGCCGCGGTGGTGCATTATTTGACCGCCGTTGATTTCGCCCGGCAGTACGCCGAAGCGGTCGGCGCTGACGACTTGCCGCCGTTGCAGACGGAAATCGATCAGGTCGCCGTGTTGGTGATCGACGATCTGCATTTGATGTCCGAAAAAACGGCCGCCCAAGAGGAACTGACCCATCGCATCGATCACCGCTGCGAACAGGGAAAATTGACGATCTTGACGTCGCGCCGCTTGCCTTCGGACGTCCGCGGTTTGCGGCCGCGATTGGTCAGCCGGACGATCAGCGGTCTGAACGTGGCGGTCGCCCCGCCGGTCGGTCAGACGCGTCGCGTCTTGTTGAGCGAACTGGCGATGTTGCACGAAGCCGTCTTGCCGGGCGACATGATCGATGTGTTGAACGAGGGTCTGCCGGCCAATTTGACGCCGCGAGATTTGGAAGCCTGCATCAAACAGATCACCTTGTGGTGTCGCATGAACGATCAGCCGGCCTGTTTGGAGGCGGTCCAGTTCGCCTTGGACTCGGTCCACAAAGAATCGGACTTGTCGATCGCCGCGATCACCCGCTCGGTCGCCCGATACTACCGATTGAAATCGGCGGACTTGCGTAGCAGTTCGCGACAGCAGCGAATCGGCCGAGCCCGTTCGCTGGCGATGACCTTGGCAAGGCAACTGACCTCGCACAGCTTGCACAGCATCGGCGAGGCCTTCGGTGGACGTGATCACTCCACGGTCTTGCACGCGATCCGCAAGACGGAGGCGCTCTTGGAAAACGACGCCGACTTGCGTCACGCCGTCGCCGCGGTCAGCGAGAAACTTTGATTCCCGTTTGCGACAAACTTTTTTGCTTTTTTTGGCCGTGGACAACCTGTCGATCGGGTGTCACCGGACGGTCGATCGCAGTTTCGACATGAGCACCCCCCCGGCCATGGTCTTGTCGCCGGGTGTCGACAAACACTGGCCCAGCGGACCGTCCGGACACAGGGTTTCGACCGCTTTTCCACAACCGCACCGTTCCGATAAGTCCTTCACTGGTCAACGTTTGGGTCGTCGAAACTCGGTTCGGTGACACTTTCCTCGTCCTTATTACGACGACGACGGTAGATAAAATTAACTCTCTCTCGACCGACAGCCACTGACCACCGAAAGGAAAAGCCGCCACCGGGCCATCGGTGGATGCCACAACCCGGGTTCTCGGTTACAAATTCGTTCATCAACTCACCGAGTCAGACCGTCCGTCCTTTTCTCCCCCGCGACCACGCCCGCCCCTCGATGAAAATTACTTGCCAGCGAGACGTTTTGACCGCCGCCTTCGGCTTGGCCGCTAGCATCGCGCCGACCCGATCGCCCAAAGAGATCCTGCAAAACGTCAAGGTCACCGCCGCCGGGGGCAAGCTGACTTTGTCGGCGACGGACATGGAGGTCGGCATTCGCTTGGAACTGACCGAGGGGATCGAAGTGGAAGTCGAGGGAGCCGCGTTGCTGCCCGTTCAACGCACCAACGCGATTCTTCGCGAGAGCAATGACGAGACACTGACGATCGAAACGGAAGACGGGGGAGTCCGCCTGACCGGAACGCGCAGCAAGTTCAAGCTTCCCGGGGCCAACCCGGATGAGTTTCCGGTCGTCGATGGGTTCGACGAAGACAAATACCACGTCGTGCCGACTCGCCTGTTCCGTGAAATGGTCAAACGAACCGTCTTTGCGACCGATTCGGAAAGCAGTCGTTACGCGCTCGGCGGTGTGCTGTTGGAAATGGACGCCGACAAGATCATTGCCGTGGGCACCGACGGACGGCGGTTGGCACGGATGGAAGGCAAGGGCGAAGCTCAAGGCGGTCACGAAACGACCAGTTCCAGCACGATCGTGCCCACCCGGGCGATCCAGTTGATGGAACGGGCACTCAACGACAAGGAAGACACGATCGACGTAGCGGCGCGGGCCAACGATCTGTTGCTGCGTACCAGCAACGCCGTCATCTACAGTCGCCTAGTCGAAGGTCGCTATCCGAACTGGCGACAAGTCTTTCCCAGTCGTGACAACGCCACGCAATTGGACATGACCGTGGGCCCGTTCTTCGCCGCCCTTCGACAGGCCGCGATCGTGACGGATCAGGAGAGCCGCGGGATCGATTTCACCTTCGCCGACGGGACGCTGAAATTGGAAGCCAGTACCGCGGAGATCGGAGAATCACAAGTCGAGCTTCCCATCGCCTACGATGGGGAACCGGTCACGTTGACGATGGATCATCGCTACGTCGCGGATTTTTGCAAAGTCTTGGATGCGGAATCCGCCTTCCTTTTCGAATTCGAATCCGGCAGCACCCCGGCGTTACTTTCGACCGACGATGGCTACGGTTACGTGATCATGCCCATGGCCCGAGACCGTTAGCCGCCGCCCACCGTTCGAGCAACTTCATGACGCCACCGAAATCGCGGATTCGCAAAGTCGGGTCGATCGTCAATCAGTTGATGGCTCGGCGTGGTTACGCCCAAGTCACCGCCAGCGAAGAACTCCAAGCGATCGTTCGCTCCGCCGTCGGCCGGCCCTTGGGGGACAGCGTCGAAGTCGGCAAAGTCAGAGCGGGCGTGGTGCAGTTGTTCGCAGCCGATTCGGTCAGCCTGCAAGAACTGAACTTTCAAAAGCGAAAGATCCTGAAAAAGATCCAAGCCGACATGCCGGCCGCCAACGTCACGGATCTGCGATTCAGGATCCAATCCAAATCTTGACCGACTGGCTTTCTCGGTGGCTATGGTGATTCGCCGTCGTGTCCGAAACGCTTAGAATACAGGGCCCCCTTTTTTTGGCCCTGACGATGGAGTCGTATCGATGAGCGTGTCCACCAGCATTGAATTGCTTCCCGAAGTCGAAGCTTTTCTTCATCAGAGTCCCTTCCCCGGTTTCGTCGGGGGCAAAGATTTCCCGTCGGTCGGTGAACGGCTGATCCCGACGATCGATCCCGGATCAGGCGACACCCTTGCGGAAATCCATGATTCGGACGCCGCCGACATCGACCGGGCCGTCGGGATCGCCGCGGACGCGTTTCCGGCTTGGTCGGCGTTGTCGGTGGCCGATCGAAGCGAAATCTTGCTCCGCTTGGCCGATGCGGTCGAAGAACACAAGCCGATCATCGCCCAAATCGAGGCGCTCGACTCCGGCAAGATCCAAGCCCAAGCCGCCGGCGACGTCCAGAACTTCGTCGACACGATGCGTTACTTCGTCGGCTTGTCCCAAGACGTCCAAGAACGCACGCCTTTGGACGTCCCCGGACACGACGCTTGGACGATCAAAAAACCTTGGGGCGCGTGTGCGTTCATCTTTCCTTGGAACTTTCCGATGTTGCTGATCGGCTGGGGGATCAGCCCGGCTTTGGCGGCCGGAAACACCGTCGTCATCAAGCCTGCCGAGGACACGTCCTTGTCGGCGATCTACTTGGCCCGCCTGGCCAAGAAAGTCGGTGTACCCGATGGCGTCATCAATGTCGTGACCGGCCTGGGATCGACCGCCGGTGCGGCACTGTCGGCCAACACGCAAATCAAGCGGATGTCGTTCACCGGATCGCCGGAAGTCGGACGTTTGGTCGGTGAAGCCTGTGGACGAAACCTCGTCCCGGTCAAACTGGAACTCGGCGGCAAGGGTGCCGCGGTCGTCTTTGACGACGTCGATGTGCCGGCGACCGCAAAGGCGTTGGTCGGCGCGATCACCTTTCACACCGGACAAGTCTGTTGTGACGCGACGCGTTGGTTGATTCACGAAAACATCTATGACGATTTTGTCCGGCACTGCAAACAAAACCTAGAAACGATTCGCATCGGTCATCCGTTGGACCCGCAAAGTCAAATGGGACCGGTCGTCAATCGGAAACAGTGCGATCGTGTCCTGGGTTATCAAGACAAGGGAACCGCGACGGGAGCCCAGATCGTCTTCGGCGGTGGCGTTGCGGAGGTGGACGGCTTCAAAGGAAACTACGTCCGCCCCGCTTTGATGGCCGGTCCGCTGGACAACGTGGCGGCGAAAGATGAAATCTTTGGTCCCGTCGCGTATCTGGCGAAATTCGCCAGCGAGGGCGAAGCCGTCGCGATGGCCAACGACACCGACTACGGACTTGCCAACAGCGTCTGGACGAATGACGCCGAGCGGGCGAATCGCGTCGCCGAGTCCATGATCGCCGGCAACAGCTGGATCAACGCACACAACGTCTTTGCCCACGGGGTGCCCTACGGCGGTGTCAACAAGAGCGGCATGGGCGGCGGAGTGTTGTCGGTCGAAACTTTGATGGACTACTACCGCAGCACCTCCTGCGTGCGACCTTTGTCATGACGGCGACCGACCCCACCGGACGAACCGGATCGCTGCTCCATCCACGCGATGAAATCATGCAAACGATGGATCGGATCTATCGGTTTCGAATGACGACGACGTCGGGCGGCAATCTATCGATCCGTGATTCCGCCGGCGACGTATGGATTTCTCCGGCCCGAGTCGACAAGGGAAACCTGACCCGTGACGACATCGTTTGCGTTCGCGCCGACGCGACGATCGAGGGCCGGCATCCGCCTTCGTCAGAGTATCCTTTTCACAGGGCCATCTATGAGGCGCGACCGGACGTCGGAGCGATCGTTCACGCCCACCCGGTCGCGCTGGTCGCCTTTAGCATTTGCCGATCGACGCCCAACACCAGACTGTTTCACCAAGCGTACACGGTTTGCGGCGACGTGGGTTTCGCCAAATACGCGTGTCCGGGCAGTCGACAACTCGGAACGAACATCGCCGAGACCTTTGCGGCGGGCAGCGACAGTGTGATCTTGGAAAACCACGGTGTGGTCGTCGGCGGGCGGTCCCTGGGCGACGCTTTCGAGCGTTTCGAGGCGTTCGAGTTTGCCGGTAAGACGTTGATCAAAGCCGGCCGACTCGGCGAAGTCCGCTACTTGACCGATGCACAACTGGAACAGGCGGCCGCTCGCAGCGTCGATTTCGAATCCTTTCATCCACCGGTCGCCACGTCGGTCGAACGCGAACTCCGCCGGCAACTCGGCGAGTTCCTGCGGCGCGGTTGTCGCCAGCGATTGTTGATCAGCACCGAAGGCAGCTTTTCGGCCCGCGTCGACACGCAATCCTTTTTGATCACGCCGACCCAGCGAGATCGAGAACGCATCCGCGCCGAAGACTTCGTCCTTGTCAGCGGCCCACGCCGGGAAGCCGGCAAACGAGCCAGTCGCGCCGCGGCGGCACATCAAGCCATCTACGACAAGCATCCCGGCGTCATGTCCATTGTCTTGGCGCATCCGGTCAATGCGACCGCGTTCAGTGTCACCGATACTCCCCTGGACGTGCGAACGATCCCCGAAAGCTACGTCTTCCTCCGTGACGTCCACCGAGTCCCGTACGGCGTGCAGTATCGGGACGACGGAAAGATAGCCGATCACGTCTCGGAGAGTTCGCCGGCGGCTTTGCTGGAAAACGACGGCGTCCTGGTTACCGGACGAAGCGTCCTGGACGCCTTCGATCGATTGGAAGTTCTGGAATCAACCGCCGAAGCCGTCATCAACGCCCGAGCCGTCGGCGAAGTCACTCCGATGCCCGACAGGGTCATCGATGAACTTCGCCGCACGTTTCACTTGGAATAAAGAATCAAAGTAATTTGACCCTTTGAACCGTCTGTTCAGAGATTTCGGTTCGATGCGGTGACGCCCAGTCGACCGATCAAGCGAACGGGTCGTACTTTCCAGGCACCGGAATCGGGTATTCGCCGTTGGCGTCGGGTCGGGCCGACAAGGGGACGTCGGATTCCAGCGTCAATTCGTCGATGTTCGGGGCCAGATCACGGCCGTTGGCCAACAGCTCGTCCCACTTGAGTTCTTTCGCGCTGTAGCAAGCCTCGCGTCCCAGAATCGCCGTGAACGTCGACTTCGCACCGTACTCACCCTCATTGTAAACGTCGCCGCGGACCAACGCCGCGATCAGGTCGTTCTGCTCCAACTGGTGACCCTTGACCCGCTTTTCATCGCTGGAGTAGTGCCACTCGTAGTTGCCCAAGATTTGTCCGGAGGGGTCCGCCATTCCTTTGGTGCCCTGAGCGAATTCGGAAACGTTCGTCCAACCGCCTTTCAGATGACGGCCTTGGCTGAACATCTTGCTTCCATCGGCAAAAGTGAATTCGCAGAACGTATGGTCAAAGATCTGTGACTTGGTGGGATCGCCTTCCATCCGTTGCTCGCGACCACCCATGCCGTTGCATTTGACCGGATACATGTCCTTGACCCAGCAGCCGACGTCCAGATTGTGGATGTGCTGCTCGCAGATTTGGTCGCCCGACAGCCAATTGAAGTGGTACCAATTATTGCACTGAAACTGCATCTCGTTTTGTTCCGCGGTGCGGTTGCGATACCAGATGCCGCCACCGTTCCAATAGACCTGCTGGGAAATCACGTCACCGATCGCACCATCGTGAATGCGTTGGATCGTTTCCATGTACTGAGGTTCGTGCCGGCGTTGCAGCCCCACGCCGACCATCAGGTTTTTTTTCTTCGATTCTTCGACGGCGGCGAGAACGCGACGGACGCCGGGTGCGTCCGAGGCGACGGGTTTCTCCATGAAGACGTGTTTGCCTTTGTTGACGGCGTATTCGAACTGTTGCGGTTTGAAACCCGGCGGCGTCGCGATGATGATCAAATCGCCGTCGGCGTTATCGATCGCAGCCTTGTAACCGTCCAGCCCGGTGAAGACGTACTCGGGTTTGACATCGATCTTGTCGGCATACTCCTTTCTCGTCTTCATGGACCGGATCATCGAATCGGCTTTGTGCCCGAAGGCGTCGGCGACGGCGACGAGTTTGACGTTGCCTTCGGTCCCGAACAAGTTGATCACGGCGCCGCTACCCCGGCCTCCGCATCCGATCAAAGTCAGCTTGATCTCGTCGCTGCCGGCCGCGTGAGCCGTGCGGGCGATCGAACCGCCCAGGGCGACACCCGCCGTTGCAGCCGAGGATGTCTTGAGAAACGAGCGACGGTCCGAAGATGATGGGTTCAGCGGACTTGACATGATTGAACTCACGAAGTGGAGGAAGGGGGATGGGCAGGCATCAGAACTTTTCGACGCCGGGAGAGCTTGTACCAAACGCTTGATGATAGTCGAATTCGCTTCGGCGAGTTGCCGGCATCGCCCGATGCGACAAGACAGCGCTCCTTGAAGCCGGACGCGGCCCGAAATCCGAAACCCCCGTTCCCGAGATTCGGTTGCACTCATCGTGTCGTCCGCCCGCGAGGCATCCGGGGCGTGAACGGAAACTCGACTAATCGGCGACCCCGGAAGAATTGTCGACGAAGGGATCGGAGAATTTTGGGTCTCGGAGCAATTCGTGATCCGTCAGCGTGAACAGAAAGGCGGCCAAGGCATTCTTCTCGGGTTCGCGAAGGGCTAAGCCTTCCTTGGAAGCCAGGCGAAGCGATCCGCCCAGGTTCGGGTGTGGTTTGACGGACCAGTTGTAATGTTCGATGACTTGATGGATCGTGACCAAACGGCCGTCGTGCATGTAAGGTCCGGTGACCTCGACGTTCCGCAGCGACGGTGATTTGAACCTTCCGATGTCCAAATCGACGCTGTTGAAACCTCCGACGCCTTGATCGACGTCGGGGACGTCGGCATCGACCCCGTTGGCCACCGGACGCAACATGTGAAAAAAAGCGTTCTGACGGGGCGGCCGACCGCCATCAGCTTGCACCCGAGGGATGCCATTGCTGAAGTGACAGCTTGCACAGCGGCCGCGCCCCAAGAAGATCTCCTTCCCGCGGTTTTCTTCGGCGGTGTAATTCGGAAACGCTTGGGCGACGGATCGCACCTGTGCTCGACCGACGTCGTATTTGGATCGGTAGGAAACGATGGAACGGACGAATTGCGCCAGCGCTTTGGCAATCTCATCGGCACAAATCTCTGGCGATCCGAAGGCGGCATCGAACAACGGCGGGTAGATCGGGTCGTCTCGCAGTTGTGTCTCGAGTTCGGCAAGATCGTGTCCCATCTCGATCTCGTCTTGAATCGGCATCAAGACTTGGTCTTCCAGCGTACGGGCACGTTCATCCCAAAAGAACTTACCGCGTTGGTAAAAGCGGGAATTGATCAGACTCATCGAATTCCGCCGCACCGTTTCACCCTGATGGCCGACGCTCAGTTTGGCGTCATCGGTGAACGCCAGTTTTTGTTGATGGCAACTGGCGCACGACGTCTTGCCGCTGACCGACAAAGTCGTGTCATAAAACAGCACCCGCCCCAGCGTCGCCCCGGCGTCGGTGATCGAGTTGTCGTCGGGCGTGTTGTCGAAGCGGTCGATCACTTCGGCAAAATGCTCGGGCCAATCGACGTTTGCGTATGCGTAAGGCGGATCGGGCAAGCGAAGTTGCCGCCGGGGTTGATCCGCAAGGACGTTTTGAATCGCCAGTGAAGTCAGCACACAGGCAGCGATGTGAAGAAGTCGGAAATCCATTTTGTCACCTTGATGTTCGTGTTGATTACCAGCGTACCGCCAATCAGCTCGTAAAGAGATCCATTGTCTCACTTTCTACATCCCAAAACGGTGCCACCCAGGCAAAGGCAAAACGGTGCCACCCATCTTTCGTTGTTTCAAATGGTGCCAGCCACGAATGGCACAGTCATTTGAGCTAACTACTTCGTCTCAAACGAGTTGTCGCCGAGGGCCAGTCGCCTGCGCAGTTCTTCGCGAGGTTGCATCATCAGGTTGTAGTTGCTGCCGCGTTTCTTTCGCACCCGCGGTTCGAAACGGCCCGGACGCTGTCCCACAATGCACTTACCGATCTGCTCCAGTCGACTTAGGCAGTAAGTCCGGTGGTCGATGCCGGTCTTGGAGTCGATCACATCCCAGGCCGCTAATACGAATTGGCAGCAACTAACGAACTCACCTCTCGTGGTCGGCTGCCGCATATCCACGCAATGCCAAGTGTGGTCGTTCGGATCGCGTTGTACGCCAGCATCGTGACTCAGAACTCCTTACGAACCATCTCCGGACTTTTGCAGCGAAGATGATTTATGTTTAGGTGTGTCTTGATGCTCCGGATATCCAATTCCGCATTCCACCGAAAGCCAAATAATTCCGCGAGATCCTCGTACTGCACCGAGTCCTCACCGTCGACCTGGGTGATGGTCGTCACAATGATGAACGGATCTTGTTTCCGCTCCGGCTTGGTGATGACATAACGAATCTCCCGAAGCTCAATGGACTGGGGCATCAAGTCATACATCTCCTTGCTCATCCACGTCGGTCGATTCGGACGATGCCAACTGACCACATTGTGCCATTCGTGCCTGTGCCATTTGTGCCAGCCACCTTCCGTGCCATTTGTGCCAGCCACCTTCCGTGCCATTTGTGCCAGCCACCTTCCGTGCCATTTGTGCCAGCCACCTTCCGTGTGCCATTTGTGCCAGCCACCTTCCGTGCTCTTCCGGGAAGGGCAAATCAAATGGTTGGATGGAACGGACCGGCCAGTTTGCCGGTATCGGACCTGGGAACCTCGCTCTATGACTCGATGGGCGACGACGGGCGCGGACCGCCAGGCAGTGGCTTGGCTGATCACTAAGGATCGACACAGAATCAGCTTCCGGCAGACCGCTCAGCCGCCGGCGAAACAGCCCGCTGCGATTCGTTGGCCGCGATGCCAGTGCTTGCCTCGCCGCTGGGCATCTGCCGACATCGACTCCGACGTCCCCACACAGGGGCTACCGCCGAAGTACTTCTTGAAGTTCCACAC
>Ga0102938_10002054_pt1 | contig 15304 bp, 15 predicted proteins | sample SalPonR2_B_D2_MG_FD_84516 | JGI IMG/M metagenome (GOLD analysis project Ga0102938, IMG submission 84516) | Salt pond soil microbial communities from South San Francisco under conditions of wetland restoration - Salt Pond MetaG R2_B_D2_MG | ecosystem: Environmental > Aquatic > Marine >...
CATGACATATACTGTCTACAAGTTCCACTTCAGATTTCAGGTAGTAGCTAGTGGTAATTGCCTTGAAATCTGAAGTGGGACGTGTACATAGTAACTGTCCTGAGATAACGGTAGCTCCGCCGGGAAGCGAAGGGTCCGGCGAACCTTCTCCCCGCTCTGGGGCTTCATCATCACCGGAGGGCTTTCGGCTGCTTACTGTCGCACACTGGACGCCCGCCAAAAACCATCGGTTTCTTCTGCCGGTGCTTTCGGAATTGATGAATACACCCGGAGAGAAGGCGCCCCCGTGGTGTTGGAAAATTTTCGGCAGCTGCTTTGAGGGGGAATCACTGGTGAAGGAGTTCCGGCAACAGGCCCGGACCCTTGGAATTGAGGCCCAGATTCAAATAGGCGAAGAAATCACTCCCGCAGAGGTGCGGAGGGAAATGGAACAGGCCGATCTGTTTCTTTACCCCTCACTTTTTGAAAGTTACGGTATGACCGTGGCCGAAGCCCTCACCGCCGGCTTACCTATTGTAGCCAACCGTATCGGGGGAATTCCCGAGGTTGTGGGCGAACCACCGGCGGCGGTACTTTGCAGTGGAGATGGAAACACAACCAAAAACCGAAACGAATGGCATAGGGCTCTTACCCACCTCCTAAATGTATCGAAGGAACGCCGACGCCTGAGTCGGTCCGCTCTGGACAGAGCACAGCACCTTCCAAGCTGGCAAGCGAGTGCCGATACCATTAGAGAAAGCTTGGAGACCCTATGAAAAGGGATTTGTTATCGTATAAAAAGTGGAAATACCTGCAGTCCGTGCCGGCGCTGCTGTTTGTTGGAAGCCTTATCGCAGGCCCTATGCCCTGGCTGCAGATATTCCTTGGGGCGATGCTCTACCTTCAGATGCTGCTGCTTATATTAGTTGTCCGTGCTTCTCTAAGGAGACCAGCGAATATACTCACCCTTGTACGCGCATTCGGGACGATACCCCTGCTTCTGCTGACCGCACCAAGCAGCACAACCAATTATATGCTGGTGGCTGTGCTAATTCTATTAGTATGTACCGACCTTGCCGACGGGTACATTGCACGGCGTTTCGGTACCACCAAATCTGGAGCGGTGCTCGATGAAGAAACCGATGCCCTGTTTACACTGGTAGTGGCATATCTGCTGCATCGCGTCGCCGGTTACGGAGTGTGGGTACTCGGCTTCGGGGCAATCCGCTATGCCTTTGTGCTGCTTTTCGCTTTCACCGGCACACGGAAATCATATCCGCCACTGTTCTCAAACTTCTCGCGCCGGGTGTGTGCAATTTCAGTATCTGTACTGGTAGGCGGATTTGCCCTCTTTCTTCCGCATTCTCTGCGGATTGCGGCGCTGATGATAGGGATGTTTCTGCTGACATTCTCGTTTTTGTGGGAAGCATATCTCAACTTTCAGAGCGACAGGATGAAAAGAATACGGGGGATCTTCAAATCATTGTTAATATACTACGGTGTACCTGCAAAGGGGCTGCGAATGCGACGTCTGTACAGCCGCTTTATCACGCCGGGGAGCCTGGCCTTCGATATTGGTTCGCACCTCGGCAATCGTATAGGAGTATGGTCGCGGCTCGGAGCCCGGGTGGTAGCACTGGAACCGAATCCCGATTGTCATCCCCTTCTTGAGTACCTCCACGGGCGACGCCCAAACCTTACTCTACTGCCAGTAGCGGCGGGGGCACATCCGGGTAAAGCGGTTTTATATTGCGACCCCGCTCATCCGACGCTCAACACCCTTTCAAATGAATGGATACGGACTGTAAAGGCCACTTCCCCCTTTACGCACATTAACTGGACCACGAGCTGTGAAACCGAGGTTGTCACCCTCGATATGTTGATTGACGAATATGGGATTCCCGATTTCTGTAAGATTGATGTGGAAGGTTTTGAGCTGGAGGTACTGAAGGGACTTTCCATCCCCCTGCCGGCACTCTCGGTGGAGTATCTCCCCTCAGCCATACAAGAGGCCTGCCGATGCGTCGAGCATCTGAATACACTAGGAAGTTATGAGTTTAACCTCTCAGCCCGCGAAACAATGCGCTTCAAATGGAAGCAATGGCAGCCAGCGGAAAATATTTTCAGAGAATTAAATAACCTGACTGTAACCGCAAATGCCGGTGATATCTATGCCCGGCTTCTCAAGGAAGACCATGGAAACAACAGTCAGCTTTCATCGGGAACGACAAAGTGAAGTACGTAAATAGAATCTGCAGAGCATTCTCCGGCGTTGCAGCAGTGTACGGGTTACTGTGCATTCTCAATGTGTTCCTGGGAGCACACATTTGGTTCCCCCGCTTCGAATGGCGATGGATTTTTATTCCCCTTCCGGAGGCGGCAGCGGCAGCGGTAATCTTGTTGGCCATTGCCGGACTTTTTCATTCCCCCGGCCCTTCGCGGAATTTTCCCCGATCTTCCGTACATAACCATCACAGTCCCCCCCATTCGCCATTATCAGCCTCGCTTTTACTGCTTTTGTTCACCGTCCTTTTTCTGCTGTTGTGTATCTTTTCAATTCTCGAGGCCTTCTTTCAACATGTGTACCTAAGGACCTTTGATATTCGTGCCAATATTCCCCTGATCTCTCACTTTTTCAATATGCTCTTTAATACCGAAATCTTTTCCCGACCTCTCATGCTGATTCTCCCGGGAGCGGCAGGATTAGGACTAACAGCGGCACTCTTTTGGGCTCTATTCCGACATACAGTTTCTGGACTAGGACGCCTTCCCCGCAGTCCTGCAATAACTGCCGCTGTGTGTGCCCTTTTGATTTCACTGGCAGTCAGTCCCGCCCGACCGGCGGCGCTTCGCTTGAGTGATCAGCTTTTTTTCTACCGGCCCGCCTTTGATACTACCGCAGTTCCCCGTTTTGACGATTCTGCTTCATACGGGGCCTATACTAACACCAGGAACTCCGGCTTGGCGCTGCCGGGAATTCGTGATGTACATATCCACCTGTGTATCGTTGAGTCCTACGGTACCACCGTTTTTACCAATCAGCACCATTTCAACCGGATAGAGGCATTCTATAACCGCCAGGAGACCCTTCTGCGGCAGGAGGGCTTTTCGGCCTTCAGTCACGCCTACGATTCAACGGCCTTCGGCGGAACATCCTGGCTGGCCGATGCGACCATACTCAGCGGAATTGAAATTCGCAGTCAATCCCATTACGACAGTGTAGTAAAAGGCGGTACAAAGAATATCCTCCACCTGCTCAGGAAGGCAGGCTACCACACCATACTCTCCGCCCCGGGGACAAAGTTTATGACCGACGAGTATACCGGTTTCTACGACTATGACACCTACATTCTTTATGATGATTTTGAATACCACGGTCCGTTTTTTACCTTCGGAAAACTGCCGGACCAGTATCAGCTGCACTTTATCTATTCAAGAGTGATTGATCATACCTCTCAGCAGCCCCGCTTTGTTCAATATATTCTCTGCTCCAGTCACGTTCCATGGAATTTTATTCCCCCTTACATTTCATCCTGGAGTGGTTTCAACGAGGGTAGAATTTTCTACAATCACGACAACAATACCTGGTATGATAATTCCTGGGCACTGGGCAGCGAGCTGTTTGAGGGCTATGCCCACTCCATCCGCTATTCCCTTGAATCGGTCTTCGGATATGCCCGGACCCATCTGGATGAAAACGATCTGCTGATTGTTATTGGTGACCACCAGCCGAAATTTCCGGTCAGTGAAAAGGGAGCCGGCTTCGGTGTTCCTGTCCACTTAATCGGAAAAAACAGGAGCATCCTGCTTCCCTTTCAACGCTTCGGCTATGAAGAAGGACTTCTTCCCCCACGTACGGAAAAGCTTTCGGGGCTGGAACGCTTTCTTGTCCATTTTATGACCGTGGCGGAGGGTACTTTTCTGCAGCCGCGCCCCACCGATGCCCCGCTGTCGATTCCCAAATAAACCGGTCCTGCGGTCGGGCCGGCAGACCTGGTCGAGAAAGATGTGGCTCTTACTCAGTAAGAGGAGGTAATTCTTTGTTCTGATTTATAAATGCACTAAGCTTCGGGACAGTCTATACCCTATACGCTTTTGTTCTATACTTTTTTGAAATGAAACAGCAAATAGCGAAGATCCCCGCCAAGCAAAAGCCTCTGCAGCGAATCTCCGCCCAGCAGATTCTGCCAAAAAGGCCACCGCGGGGGGACCCACCAGAACAGCTTCACTAGAATGCGTATGAATACATCCCTCGGTCGGTTTAATTCGAGATAAGGAGTAAGATCGGTTTCCCTTTCCCGGGCTGGTAAAAAGCCGTGTTTCCCGGCACTCTGCTGCAGGTCTGATGGCACGCACAGACTATGTACCTGCCATCCGAGCTTAAAGAGTCGTATCAGCCGGTCCCGATTCTTAGATCCCGATACCCCGCCGGGGGGTGCCAGAAAATCATCGCAAATGTACAGGTCGCCCCCAGGCCGTATTAGACGAGCCGCCTGTTCAAAAAAGAGATCGGCCTCCGGCATATGCAGAAACGACTCGATTGCGTAGGCTATATCAAAGGGAGGAGAAAGCTGTTCGGCCGTTTCCGGTGCGGTAAAATCGCCGGCTATCAGTTTGCAGCGCCCTTCGCTGCCGGTGGATGCGATAAAGCGCCTGCCGGCCTCCGCCTGTTTCTGACTAATAGTTATCCCCTCGATTCGAGCGGAAGTTTTCTCAGCTATATAGAGCATACTTCCGCCCACCCCGCAGCCGATATCAAGCAATTGCTTTGCTCCTGAACTACGTACCGCATCTACTATCAGTGAATTGACAAAGTTCATCCCCTGCTGCCGGTTTTCTACCCCTTCAGCCCACACGGCACGATGTATAGCTTTACTGCTGCTGCCGTGACCGAATCGCAGAAAGCGGGAGGTATTACTATCGTAGTAGCGTATTATTTCATTACTCACTATACTTCTTATACTGGAGGAAAAGTGCGAACGCAAGGGATCTACAGAGATTTTGTGCTCATGCTCAGCGGCCAGCTGATTTCAAAGTTGGGATCCAGCGTATATTTAGTGGCGGTGATCCTGTTTATCAAACAGCTGACCGGAAGTCCCGGCGCATTGGGGATATTTCAGTTTATTGCCTACCTTCCTATCGTACTACTCACACCCCTTGGCGGAATGTTCGCAGATTCCACTTATAAAAAACGCATTATTGTCGGCAGCGATATTATACGCGGAATAGTGATGATCGCCCTGGGTTTACTGGCTTTACAGGGAAATTTAAACTTCGGTATTTTGCTGATTGGAACATTTGTGGTGTCAAGCTGCACAGCTCTGTTTTTGCCGGCAGCCCACGCCCTCTTTCCGGAGATTGTTCCCTCCAGTCGGCTCCGCACACTGAACTCGGTAAAAAGCACTTCCCTTATTGGAGCGAACTTTGCTGGAACATCCCTAGGGGGAGCAGCCTTTGTATTCTTCGGCCCGGCAGCGCTTTTCATTGCAAACGGTTTTTCCTTTGCCTTCTCTGCGATTCCAGAGGCATGTATCCGGTATAAAATCCCTTCAAAAGACGGGACACTTTCTGCGCCAAAAGCGTGGAGGATTATAAAGCAACAATTCAGAGAGGTTCTTGGCTATATACGCACAAGCCCTGGGCTCGGTCCGCTGCTGCTGTCCTACAGCTTTGTAAATAGTTTGTATCCCCCGGTCATCCTTGCCCTCCCCTTTCTTTTAGAGAAGCACTACGGTTTCGGACCGCAAGTGTTCGGTGTGGCTTTAGCCTTGCTGCTGGCCGGCGGGGGTGCAGGAGCCCTGCTTTACGGCTTTTTACCTGCCAAAACACGCTACAACAACAGATTATTGCAGGCAGCTTTGGGTGGGCTGGCCATATTACTGGCCCTGATTTGGCCAATCCGCACACCCCTTTACCTGTGGTGTGCACTTCCGGCATCCGGGGCTGCAATCGGGGTAGTACATCAGATAATAACCACATCCTTATACCGCCTGATCACTCCAAATGCCCGCGGCAAAGTGTTTGGAATTATGGAGTCAATGGCCTCATTTTCCGTCCCCCTGGCCTACGCTGCTGCCGGGTTTCTGATTCAGGCTTTTTTGGTACAGTTGCCCCTTTTCTTTGCAGTCATGGGAGCCGCAATTGGGGTAATGACCCTTTTAATCCATTTTTTTAGCCGAATCGGACAGTTTATCTCTCAATAGCACCTATCACCTAGCAAATTTTACATTTTTTCTCTCTATTTTTACCTATAAAACAGATACATCAGCAGCCTAGATTCATACTTTTTGCATTGGAGGTAAAAAATGCACATAAAAAAGACCATTTCTACAGAACATTCAGTGCAGCAATGGGAACAGCTGCCCTGCTAATCCTTTTGCTTGTTGGTTCCTGTGCTACGGCACCGCAAGAGAGTCCTGAACAAACAACTATAGATATATATTCAGCTGAAAAGATTGAATATATCTCACCCGCACACTCTCCGCCGAAGTAACTGACAGCCTGCAGCAAGCGGTTACAAGCGATGCCTATAAAATCGTGGTGGATAACAAGTCACCCGAGGCAAGGGTCGAAGTGAGCCCAACTCTATTTTCCCCAAACACCGACGGCAAGCAGGATACGGTACAGATAAGTCAAAGCGGCACTTCTACCCCACCGAAGGAAATAGTGCTCAAGGGAGAAATGGACGACACGGAGCTGCAGGCCGAAGGTTTCTCTCCCAACGGCGATGGAGAGATGGAGTCGATTCAGATAAGCCAAGAAACTGAAAAAGGTTATAGATGGACCGGCAGAATATTGCCGGAGGAAGAGGAGAGCCCGGTATTGGAGACCCGCTGGGAACAGGATGTGCCTGACGTATTTTCCTGGAACGGACAAACCGATGGTTCTCGGAAGGCTGAATCGGGTCGGTATTTTTACGAACTCCAAGGCCGTGACCACCGCAACGGATGCCTTCACTCTGGATGTACAACCTCCTCGCCTTGAGGCTTCGGTAGAGAACATTCCATTCACCCCCGACGATGATGGAAACAAGGATACCCTGGAAATAGACCTCAACGCCGAAGATAATTTCGGTATCGAGAGCTGGAAGGTCACGATTGTCGACCCAAAGGGAAACCAGTTTCACCGCATACAGGGCTCTAATATACCTGAAGAGCCCAACGGAGACTAGCGGATTCGGATTACCAGAATCCGTTTTGTGCCCTTTGAAGCCGATTACCAGAACCTTGAAGATCAAGGTCTAATCGAGGAAAACAAGAAGGCCCTCGACCGCCTGGCCGAAATTCTCAAGGAATACCCCGATCATGACATACGAATTGAGGGCCACGCGGTTCACCTGTTTTATGGTGACGAGGAACTTCGAGAAGAGGAACAGCAGGAGACCCTGCTGCCCTTGAGCCGTAAACACGCCGAAGCGATAAAAGAGGCTCTAGTTGAGCGTGGCGTAAAGGCTGAACGCATTACTAACGTCGGACGCGGGGGCAGCGAACCGGTGGTGCCCCACTTCGATATGGACAACCGCTGGAAAAACCACCGAGTCGAGTTCGAACTTATGAGGCGGCAATCCTAGTAGTCCCACTATCATAGGTTTTGCCTAGTGGTTTTGCCGAGGCATTTAGCGGGCCCCAGGGCGTTTTTATGCGCTCCGGGGCTCTTCATTTATCGTCTCGTTTGACTTCTCGTTTAACTCAATTTTCACAATGACATTTCTCCATTTTCAGATTATAATTGGTCCGTTATGATTATTAAAACCTTTGCTTACCCGCGGGCGGCCCTCATCGGCAACCCCTCCGACGGCTATTTCGGCAAAACAATGGCCTTTACCTTCTCTAATTTTCAGGCAGACATTACCCTCTATCCCAGCGACGAGCTGGAGATTTTACCGTCAAGACGGGACAAAACCAAATTTACCGATCCTTCGGAGTTGATGTCGGAGATAAAAGCGTTCGGCTATTACGGGGGCATCCGCATCATCAAGGCGGCCTTGAAACGCTTTTTTGACTATTGTGAAGAACATAGTATACAACGGCGTCAGGGGAATTTTACTATCCGCTATCACACCTCGATACCACCGCATCTCGGTTTGGCCGGCTCCAGCGCCATTATTACCGCCTGCATGCGGGCCCTGATGAGTTATTATTCGGTTGCAATACCCCGGGAAGAACTTGCCAATGTAGTGCTTTCGGTAGAAAGGGACGAATTGGGTATTGGAGGGGGCCTCCAGGACCGGGTTGCCCAGTCCTATCAAAGCCTGGTGTTTATGGATTTCGACCGAGAGTATATGGAAAAACACGGGTATGGTCGCTATGAAGTACTGAAGGACTTCAAACTTCCCCCTCTGTACATTGCATATAGAAACGATTTGGCCGAGGGTTCTGAGATGACCCATAACACACTCCGATTCCGCTGGGAACAGGGTGACCGGGAAGTGCACGATGCGATGGATGAGTGGGCAAACTTGTCGGTTACATTTCGACGGGCAATAGAATCCGGAGATGATGCAACCGCCACAGAATGTATAAATAGAAATTTCGACCTTCGTAAACAAATCTGTACCGTTAGTAAAGCAAACGAGGGGATGATCAATTTGGCCCGTTCGACCGGTGCTTCGGCAAAATTTACCGGCTCCGGCGGCGCGATAATTGGGACCTACAAGGATGAAGCTATGCTATCACACTTACAAGAGGCATTGAAGGCGGAAAATATCGAGGTGATACAACCGGAGGTCTGTAATGGTTAAAAAAGCGGTCATTCCGGCAGCCGGCTACGGTACACGGTTTCTGCCGGCTACCAAAGCGCAACCGAAGGAAATGCTCCCCCTGGTAGACAAGCCGGTTATTCAGTACGTGGTGGAAGAGGCGGTTGAATCAGGTATAAAGGATATTCTCTTAATCATCGGACGGGGCAAGCGCACATTGGAAGAGCATTTTTCAAAAAATTATGAATTAGAAGAACAATTACGCAAAAGCCGAAAGTTTACTGAGCTGTAGATAATAAAAGACCTTCCGAAGGATGTGTGGATTCATTTTGTCTGGCAGCATGAGCAAAAGGGCCTGGGCGACGCGGTTAAATGCGCCCGGAACCATGTGGGCAACGAACCTTTTGCAGTGTTATTGGGGGACACCGTGCTGGAGTCCTACACTGACACCCCTGTGACCGGCCAGCTTATTGATGTGTATAACCAATTTGAAGAGGCGGTCCTTGCCCTGGAGGAAGTCCCGAAGGAGAAGGTCAGTCGCTACGGTGTTATCGGTGGTGAGGAACTTGAGGAGCGTATTTACAGTATTCAGAGGCTGGTGGAAAAACCCGATATCGATACTGCGCCGTCCAACCTTGTGATTGCAAGTCGTTACATCCTCCCTCCGGAGATTTTTAGCGCCCTCGACATGGTACAACCGGGCAAGGGAGGGGAAATTCAACTAACCGATGCCCTCCACCTGTTAGTGCAGGACCGCAATATGTACGGTTATCATTTTATTGGACGCCGCCACGATTTAGGAAACAAGCTCGACTGGCTGAAAACAAACATCCTCTACGGGCTTAAGCGTGAGGACATCTCCGAAGGGCTGGTGCCCTGGCTCAGACAGGTGCTGGACGGAGAAACTTCCCACTAAAGCGGGCAAGTCTAACCCGCATCATCCCTCTAACCTGCATCATCCCAAAGACGAGGCCAGCCGTGGCTCCCCGGCATAGTGAGTTGAAGGTCTTTCCTCATTTTTTCCATCTCTTCCTTGCTTGGACCGCCTTTATCATGCTCATAGCTTGAGGCAGCCTCCAAAACCCTCGGCAGCAGTGATATGTCGCCGACCGAACAGAGAAACAGATCGGGGAAGGTCATTACAAACTGCACGGCCCTATCAATGTCTTCCGCTTCTTCCAGAGGTTGATACCACACATCCCGGGTATGGGGCTGTTTATCCCATGGACCGCGGGCAATGGACTTGATGGTTTGTACAGCAATTCCCCGTTCCCGGCATACCCTTGTAAAGGCATCAAAATCGGGACGATATTGGGGATGAGTACTTAAATAGTAGTTAAAAGGCAATAAGACCGAATCGAAGGGATACTCATCAATACAGCGTTGAAGGATCTTTGGTGCATCAAAGCCGTGGGCAGTAACTCCTACAAACCTGGCCAAATCCTTCTCCTTCGCCTCGTCAAGAACCTTGACCGCGCCATCTTTGGAGAAAAAGGTATCAGCATCACCCTTGCGAACCAATTCGTGCATCTGCAGTAAATCTACCTGCCCGCTGTTGAGGCTTTTCAAAGAGGTATCAAGTTCCGCCCGTGCTTCGGAATAGGTCCGGGCATCGATCTTTGTAGCCAAAAAGAATCGGTCCCGGTACTCTTTCATCCAGCGGCCGATATGCTTTTCCGAATCACCATAGGTTACGGAGGTGTCAATATGGTTCACTCCGTGTTGAAGGAGCAGCTCGAATACTCGATCTGCTTCTGCGGGAAGTACCTCGGACAGGGCAGCCCCGCCAAAAATTACCCGGCTGCTTTTATGGCCGGTTTTTCCAAACTCTAACTTTTCTATCTTCTGTTTCATACTTTAAGTGTGAAGGCTTAGGGGCAAATTGTCAAACAGAAGACAGTTAAACTGAAGTTACTGGTACAAACCTTGTGGGATGAAAAATTTCACACTCTCAAGGAGAGTAATCACATAAAAACGGTTCAGTAAAAATCATTTTTATAGCCTGAGAGAGAGTGCAACATTAGTTTCTGTAAATCCCACATGGTTTGTACCACTACATATTCCTCAGGCGCTTTTAAAGAAATTCACCCTTCAGCCGAAGTTCTAGAGGGGAGGAATTGATTATGAAGAAAAAACGAATTCCCATAGGTAAATTTCTTGTCTCCCGCGGTCTCCTTTCGGTAGATGAAGAAAAGGAAATCGCCGCGGAACAGGCACAGTTAGATGAAGATGATTATGAGGCCTTCGGCAGAATTGCAGTTCGAAAGGGTTTTATTAGCGCAGAAAAAGTGAAGGATGCCATAAGAGAACGTCGCGCATTAGAAGAAAAGAGATAAAGCCGCATTTTTGCAATGTTACAGTGTCCACTACCTATCACCACCATTCTCCTGTTGATTTCTTGAAGATATACAGTATTATTATGAGGTGGGAGGACATATGTCATACGAACCGGTAAAAAAGTACTTTCCCTATCTCGGCCATTACCTAGAATCCGAGCGTTCCGCCGAGCTTGAACAGCGCCGATGGAAAAAGGGTGAATATATTTGCCATGCCGGAGAGCCTATCAGCCACCTCCATTTTCTCACCCGAGGGAAAGCCAGAGTTTTCCTGCCGCTCTACAACGGAAAACGTTTCCTCTTCCGCATTTATCACCCCGGTGCAGTAATTGGGGACCTTGAATTCTTTACCGGAGGAAGTACCACCTGTGCAGTACAGTGCCTTAGCGCATGCACTACCACCTGTATGCCCATGGACACGCTTCGACGCAACTCGGACGTAAACAGCACCCTTCTCTTTTCTTTGGGACGTATGCTGGCGGAGAAACTCGAACGCAATTCCGTCGCAGAGGCCATCAACACCAGTTACGACCTTGTAGCCCGGGTGGCCGCCTATTATCTTACTCACACCGAACGATCCCTTCAGGCCGGGTCGCTCCAGGAGCTCAGTGAATGGCTTGGCACAAGTTATCGTCATCTCTCGCGAATCCACACCAAACTGGTTGAAGCCGGGGCCCTAAAAAAGGTAAAAAGCCGTTATGAAGTTAAGGACAAAGCCCTGCTTGCACAATATGCCGACACAACCCTTTTGGAAGGGACCTACCAAATCTGACAAAATATCAGATGGGTATCAATCAAAAATGCCCCCTTCTCCAGAGACCTTATGGGTGCGTACACTGGACCAGGTGTCCTTCCGGTTGTTCGCCGGAACCTTGTTATTTTTCGTTTAAACGCACCATGTGTACATGGTCTCTCCAGCAGCCGTTGATGCGCAGATAGCTCCTGGAAATCCCCTCGTCTTCGAAGCCCAGACCGGCGACCGTTCGCAGCGAGGCCTCGTTTTCCGGTACAATATTGGCCTCAATCCGGTGCATCCGCTCGAATTCGAACAAGTACCCGATAGCCGCCTCCAGCGCCTCGCTCATGTAGCCGCGCCGGGTCTGCTCCCCGTCCAAGGCATAACTGAGATAGCAGGATTGAAAGGGTCCCCGGATAATATTGGAAAACTTCACAAACCCAATTAAGCGGCCGGCATCATCCCCGGAATTCAGCCGTACCCAGAAGACAAGAATATCCGAACTCTCCACCTGCTGCTGCAGAAGCTCTTGCTGTACCGCCGCTGTATAAAACTGCTCCTCCCTCTCAGGCTCCCAGGGCGACAAAAAATCACGGTTGCGGCGATAGTACTCACTTACTTCGTCGGCCTGCTCTGGTCGTGAAGGCTCCAGCCGCAGCCGAGAAGAGGATAATCCCCGTTGGTACTGGTTGTCGAGACCTCGTAGTGCTAAAAAGGTCCGAGCCCTGGCTACTATCTCTGCTGCCCCGGTTTCTACCTCTGCCTGGGCCGCTTCTATGTAGTCCAGCAGATCCTCGGGCATGTCGTCGGTCAGCTCATGCCGGTCCAGCACTGTCCATGTACCCTCGGGATATAGGAGCACGTCCACAATAAGGTCGCGGTACTCTACCTGTTCGCGGCCCAGTCTCACCGAATCCACCACATTAAAGTAGGCCGCATCCAGACTTCCGTCGGCTCGATACCACAAATACAAATTGTAGGGCCGATCTTCCCAGTAAAAGGCATAGGTGTACATCGGTGGGCCGAGGTGAAGCTCTTCCAAATGCCACTTGGAGCGAAAATAATATTTAAGAACCGCCATGCCCTCTTCTAAATGCACCAGACCGCAGTCAGCTTTCCATATTTTCCCGCTGTAGTGGTATTTTACTTCCCTGCATTTTGGCAACTTCTCATCCATATTCACAGTATAAAGTCCAACGGCCGCCGCGAAAAGGAAAAAAAGAATTGTGTTTACAACCAGCCGGGAATCGGCTACGCTCAAAAAGGGACCAAGCTAAAAGTGCCAAACTAAAGAGGAGCAGACTATGAACCGCGAATTCAAAGGGATAAATACAAAACTGGTCCATGCCGGCGAACCGCGCCCCCTTATCGAAGGGTCGGTCAGCCTGCCCATATTTCAATCTTCAACCTTCGAGTACAGCGGGAATGAACAGAACGGCCCGCCCCGGTATATGCGGCTCAACAACACCCCCAATCACATTGCACTCCATGAAAAACTAGCGGCAATTGAGGGGGGCGAGGCGGCCCTGGTATGTGCCAGCGGCATGGCCGCCGTCTCCACAACCCTGCTGTCGGTCCTTAAGCCGGGTGATCGGCTGATGATACAGTCGGACCTTTACGGCGGGACCCACAGCTTCGTCACCACCAACTTGCCTGAACTGGGCATCGGTATCGACTTCATCGATGCGCATAATCCAGCTGCCTGGGCCGACGGGCTGAGCAAAAACACTAAAGCAATTTATGTTGAATCAATTACCAATCCCCTTATGAAAGTCTGCGATCTAAAAGCGGTGGTAGCCTTTGCCGGAAAACACAATCTCATAAGCATGATCGACAACACCTTTACCAGTCCTATCAATTACCGCCCCCCGCAGGCCGGTTTCGACCTCTCGCTGCACAGCTGCACCAAATACCTCAACGGCCATTCCGATGTACTAGCCGGGGCGATTATAGGACGCCGTGAACTGGTTGAGAAATGTGCCCACACACTGATTCATCTCGGCGGCAGTCTGGACACCCATGCCTGCTCTATGCTGCACCGGGGTATGAAGACCCTTGCTATTCGAATGCAGCGGCACAATCAAAATGCCATGGAAATAGCCCGATATCTACATAAGCACCCAAAGGTCACCCAGGTGAACTTTCCCGGGCTTTCCGATTCACCCTATTACCACTTGGCCGAAGCTCTGTTCGACGGATTCGGCGGAATGCTCAGTTTCGAAGTAGAAGGGGGAACCAAGGCCGCCGGTGACCTCATCAAAAACCTGGAGCTTCCGATAAGTGCCCCCAGTCTGGGCGGAGTCGAAAGTCTGATAACCCGGCCGGCTACCACCAGCCATTCAAGCATGTCCTCCCAGGAGCGCCGCAAAGCCGGAATAACCGACAGTCTGATCCGCTTTTCGGCGGGTATAGAAGATGCCGAAGACCTTATTCACGACCTCGAAACAGGACTGACCCGAATATAGAAACTGATAAGGAAGTTTCTTCTATATATGCGTCGTAGTGTCTATATAGAACCGATTACGGCCGTCTTCCTTAGCCTTGTAGAGGCATTGGTCCGCCCGAAGAAACCAGGACTCGGCATCCTTGGCTGAGCCGAGCAGGGCCGCACCGATAGAGACTGTGACAGGGTTTGCCCCGCACCGAAGGGTGCTTCTAATCTTCTGAAGCACATTCCTGCACACCTCCTCCAATCCCCTGGAGTTGATATTCGACAGTAGGATGACAAACTCATCACCGCCATAGCGAAAGGCATGGTCGCTTAGGCGGATTGAGGTGGAGATGAGGTGGGCAAGTTCACGCAGCACCCTGTCCCCTTCGGAATGGCCCATAGTATCATTGATATATTTGAAGCTGTCCAGATCCATAACCAGCAGACCGTAATCGGTGGTATTGTCGGTTTTTGTCGAAAGTGCACACTGAATCTGCTTTTCTAAACCCCGTCGGTTGTCCAGCCCGGTGAGAGGATCCTTAGTCGCCCAGTGTAGCAGCTGGCTGCGCTGTCTCTGGTTTCTCCCGGCAAAGAGATAGCTGAAGGAGGTTGCCGTTGCCGCGGTAGTCAGAAAGCTAATCAGTTGCACTTGGGTATAAAAGATTGTATGGGGTAAAAAAAACTCCCATACAACAAGGGCCGCCGTTACCGTCGACACCTGAATGAGTGCCGGCAGGGGTGGAGAGAGATAAAACACAAACATAATGAGGGGGTATATCCAAAAAACTCCTTCTATCCCCATGGAAAAGGTGACAATAATAAAGCCAAAAGAGCTTACTATAGAGATAATCAGACCTGACACACGGGTGTCCCCGGTTTTCCAGGCCCTTACCGCAGAGGATCCTGCGGCGAGAACAATAATAAGATCAGAGGCAGCTACCAGATAATCACCTTCCAGGAAACGGTGCACCCCAAAGGGGGTTATAAATAAAAATGCCAATACCGCAACAATCACAATAAGAGTCAGCTGCAAGTCTTCGGTTAATTTCCCGCCCATACACCCCCCATGCATAAAAGTATCAACCAGGCGAGCTGCCTTGTCAATCGGCATGTGTTCTAGCTGA
>Ga0102938_10002055_pt1 | contig 15304 bp, 16 predicted proteins | sample SalPonR2_B_D2_MG_FD_84516 | JGI IMG/M metagenome (GOLD analysis project Ga0102938, IMG submission 84516) | Salt pond soil microbial communities from South San Francisco under conditions of wetland restoration - Salt Pond MetaG R2_B_D2_MG | ecosystem: Environmental > Aquatic > Marine >...
GGAACAAGCAGAACACATTTCCGCACAGCACGTTCTGGTGGGAGGGCCTCGACGGCTCGCGGGTGCTCACCCACTTCCCGCCGGTCGACACCTACAACGCCGAGATCACCCCGGACGAGTTCGCCTTCTCGATCACCAACTTCAAGGACCATGCCTGGAGCACCGACTCGCTGATGCCGTTCGGCTACGGCGACGGCGGCGGCGGGCCCACCCGCGAAATGCTCGAGCGTGCTCGACGACTCGCGCGCATCGACTCGCGCGCCACCCTCGCCGTCGGCACTCCCGACGCGATGTTCGACCGCATCGAACGCGACATCGACCGTGGTGCGCCTGCCCCGGTGTGGCGCGGCGAGCTCTATTTCGAGACGCATCGTGGCACCCTCACCAGCCAGATCGAGACCAAGCTCGGCAACCGTCGTTGCGAACGACTGCTGGTCGAGGCCGAGCTGTGGGCGGCCACCCTCGGGCGCGACGCCGATGTCGATCATCTCTGGAAGCAGGTACTCACCCAGCAGTTCCACGACATCCTCCCCGGCTCGTCGATCGCCTGGGCCCATGACGACGCCGAGGCGGTGCTCGCAGAGGTCGGCGCCGAGCTGGAGGCACGTATCGCTTCGCTGCTCGCCGACATCGCCGGCCCTGTGACGTCGGTCGCCAACCGGGCCGACGTCGCGGTGGACGAGGTCGTCGTGTTCCCCGCCGGCGCCGTCGACGCCGCCGAGCACGGTCAGACACTGAGCGATGGTCGTTACGCGATCCGCGTCGCGGTCCCAGCGCTCGGTGTTGCGGCCCTCGAACCGCGAGCTGTCGACGACCGGGTGGTGCTGTCGGACTCGTCGATGACCAATGGACACCTCGCGGTGCGCTGGGATCCACTCGGCAACATCACCTCGATCATCGACCTGGCCCGTGCCCGCGAGATCGTGCCGACCGGAGAGGTCGCCGCAGCGCTCGAGCTCGCCGTCGACCAACCCGTCGAGTACGACGCGTGGGACCTCGAGTCGTGGACGCGTGCCGGCGGGGTGCCGTTGACCGGGCCGGCGACCGCCGAGGGTGACAGCGTGGACGTGACGATCCTCGACGACGGCCCGCTCGTCGGTCGCGTCCAGGTGGCTCGCACCTTCGGTCCGTCCCGTGCCGTCACCACCTACGAGCTGCGCGCCGACAGCCCGCAACTGCTCGTGCACGTGGAGTTCGATTGGCACCACGACGAGCACTTGCTGTCGATGGCGTTCCCGCTCGACGTGCGCAGCGACACCGCGATGTGCGACATCCAGTTCGGTGTCGTCGCCCGCCCCACGCATCCGTCGAGTCCGTGGGACGCCGCCAAGTTCGAGGTGTGCGCCCACCGGTTCGTTGACGTCGCCGAGCCCGACTTCGGCGTCGCCGTCCTCAACACCGGTCGCTACGGCCACGGCGTGTTCGACCGCGCCGTTCGCGTCAGCATCGCCAGAGCGGCGAAGTACCCGGACCCGAACGCCGACCGCGGCCACCACGAGGTCACCCTCGCGATCCGCCCCCACGGTGCCGGGCTCGCGGAAGTACGCGACGCGGCCGCCCGTCTCAATGCGCCACCGCGGATCGTGGCCGACGGCCGGGCTGACGCCCCCAGCGCCCCGGTCGTGCGAGTCGGCGGCGCCGGCCGAGCGTCGGCGGCCGGGGTGGAGACCGACGCCGTCAAGCTCGCCGACGACGGATCCGGCGACCTGATCGTGCGACTGCACGAGGCGATCGGCAACCGCACCCGCATCTCGGTCGCCACCCCGGGTCGAGTCACCGACGCCTGGCGCTGCAACCTGCTCGAGGAGGAGCAGACGGGCGAAGAGGTCGGCGACGGTGCGGTCTCCCTCACGCTGCGACCGTTCGAGATCGTCACCCTCCGCCTCCGCCGATCCGCCACCGACGACGGTCGCACCCGCTGAGCACCCCAAGGCGATGAGTCCTCGTGACGCCAGTCGTCGTGGAAACTCATCGCTGCGAAGCGTCGCCACCAGGCGATGAGTCTTCGTGACGCCTGTTGTCGCGCAAGCTCATCGCTCGGGGTGGGCTCGGGGTCTGCGCGGGTGCCGAGCGAGTCAGGCGGGGGCGAGGTGGCGCAGGGCGGCCGCGGCGTAGAGCGCGGTGCCGGTGGCCATCGCCGGCTCGTCGAACATCACCCGGTTCGAGTGGTTCGGCGCGGCGGTCGCCGGGTTCTCGCCGGCGGGGGTGCCGCCGAGGAACATCATCGCGCCGGGCAGGTTCTGCAGGACGTAGCTGAAGTCCTCGGCGCCCATCACCGGGTGGGGCAGCGTGACGACGTGGTCGCTGCCGGCGACGTCACCGGCCAGGTCGAGTGCCCAGTCGGCGAATCGGTCGTCGTTGGTGGTGACCGGATACCCGAACACCAACTCGACGTCGCAGTCGCAGGCGTGCGCCGCGGCGACGTTCTCGGCGACACGCCGGATGCCGTCGTGCACCTTGGCCCTGGTGCGTTCGCTGGTGGCACGGATCGTTCCTTCGATCTCGGCCACCTCGGGGATCACGTTGTTGGTGGTGCCGGCGCTGATGCGGCCGACGGTGACCACCGATGGGTCGAACACGTCGATCGACCGGGTGATCATCGTCTGCAGTGCCTGCACGATCTCGCATGCCACCGGGATCGGATCGAGCGTGCGATGCGGTTCGCTGGCGTGTCCGCCGCGTCCGGTGACGAGGATCGTGAACTGGTCGGCCGACGCCATGATCGGCCCGCGTCGCGTGCTCACCCAGCCGCTCGGCAGCGCGGAGGTGATGTGGAGCGCGAACGCCGCATCGACCGGCGACTGGGTGCCGTCGGACAGCGACGGCACCTCGAGCAACCCTTCGTCGAGCATGAACCGCGCGCCGTGGTGGCCCTCCTCGCCCGGTTGGAACATGAACAGCACCCGCCCGGCGATGTCGTCTCGCCGCTCGTTCAGCAGGTGGGCGGCGCTCGACAGCATGGCGGTGTGGGTGTCGTGGCCGCAGGCGTGCATGCATCCGTCGACGTGCGAGGCGAAGTCGAGTCCGGTGTCCTCCGGCATCTCCAGGGCGTCCATGTCGCCGCGCAGCAGCATCGTCGGACCCGGCTTCGACCCTTCGAGCATCGCCACGATGCCGCTGGTCGACTCGTGTGTGGTCACCGACAGCGGCAGACCCTCCAACGACTCCAACACCCGGTCACGGGTGATCGGCAGGTCGTTGCCGAGCTCGGGCCACTCGTGCAGCGCCCGCCGCATGGCGATGGTGTCGCCGAGGAGATCCTGTGCGTGCGCCTTCACCGCGCCGATCATGGGGTCGATGTCCTGGTTCAGGGGGTCGATGTCTCGCTGTTCGTTGCGGCGGTCGTGGGCGTCGGCGGTCATCGAGCAATGGTACGCGTTCCCCTCCGGCGCTGTCACCGCCCACTGATGCGCCGAGCGTCGACACCCGGTCGACGGGCGACCAGCACGGATGGAGCAACACGATGACGATGTACGGAGCCAACCCCGAACAGCTCACCAACCTCGGGAGCACCCTGAACCGCCAGATCGACGCCATCACCCAGGTGATGTCGACGGTCGACGGCGTGCTCGACGGCACTGCCTGGACCGGTCCGGCGCGCGACCGGTTCGTCGAGGACTGGAACGGCAGTTTCAAGCAGGCGCTCGGCAAACTCAACGAGGCATTCGGCCTGGCCGGCCGCGACTGCATCGTGATGTCGGACGAACTCCGCAGGCTGCTCGGCGCCCGCGGCTGATTCTCGAAGCCTCTACGCTGGCCGCGTGGCATACGTCGAGTTCACCATCGAGCCGTTCGTCGAGGGTCGACCCGGGCCGCACGTGACGGCGGCCATCGAGGCGGTCGAGGCCGGCGGCCTCGATGTCGAGGTCGGCCCGTTCGGTTCGTCGGTGGTCGTCGATCTCGCCGAGGTCGGCGGTGTCATCGGCGCCCTGACCGATGCGGCCATGGTCAACGGTGCGTCGCACGTCAGCGTGCACGTCGCTCGCGAGATGCCGACCGAGCCACCTGCCTACAACGTCCCCCACGAGGATGACGAGTGAGCGACGTCACGTCGCCACGACCGGCCGGTCGTCCCTCGGATGCAGATGGTCGGCCGAACGTGCACCCGCTGATCCGCTCGGTGAAGCCGGTGGTCGAGGCGCTCGGTGCGTCGTTCGTGGCGGTCGACGACATGGAGGCCAGCGACGTCGCCCTGGTCTGGGACGGCCAGACGGTCGCCGGCGTTCGGATGCCACCACTGCACGGTGCACTCGACCGCCTGATCGACGCGGTCGAGGCCGAACTCGGCGGGCGGCTGCCGTTGCTGTCGCGCGAGGACAAACAACGCGCCGTCAGGCTCCTCGACGAGCGGGGAGCGTTCATCCTGCGCAGGGCGGTCGAGGACGTCGCCGACGCGATGGGCGTCAGCCGCATCACCGTGTACAACTACCTCAACGCCATCCACCGGTGAAGTCGCTGGTGAGTCGCTGGTGAGCCGAAGGATCGAGCAGTTCGACGTCGTCGCGTTCGACGCCGACGACACCCTGTGGCGCAGTGAGGACTCGTTCCGTCACGCCGAGCATCGCTTCATCGAACTCGTCGGGCCGCACGCTCCGCCCGGTGTCGACGTCCATGCGGCGCTCGTGGCGGTCGAGCGTGCCGACATCTCGGTGACGGGCTACGGCGTCAAGGCGTTCACGCTGTCGATGGTGCGGGCGGCGATCACCGTCACCGAGGGCGCGATCCCGAGCACGGTCATCGGCGAACTCGCCGACCTGGGACGCTCGATGCTGCTCGACGACGTGCATCTGCTCCCGCACGTGAGCGAGGTGCTCGCCGCCGTCGCGCCGCACGTGCGCACGGTGCTGATCACCAAGGGCGATCTGGTCCACCAGACCCGCAAGGTCACCACGTCGGGCATCGATCACCATTTCGCCGACATCGAGATCGTGCTGGAGAAGGATCCGGACACCTACGCCAAGATCATGCGACACCTCGGTGTCGACGCCGATCGATTCCTGATGATCGGCAACTCGGTGCGCAGCGACGTGCTGCCGGTGCTCGCCCTCGGCGGCCACGCCATCCACGTGCCGTATCACATCACCTGGGAGCACGAACGCGTCGACGACCACGGCGTCGACCTGGTGGAACTCGCGTCGATCGCCGACGTGCCGATCTGGCTCGGGCTCGCCGATCTGTAGGCGAGCGCGGACCGGACGCTCCAGTGGGCGGGACTCGCTCGCACGGCCTCAGCGTTCGCCGTGGTCTGTCAGTCGGGCAGGCGGCCGTTGGTGAAGGTGGCAGCGAAGCGTCCACCGTCAGCGGGGGCTGTGTCCGAGGTGAACCGGCCGCCGGCAGCGACGACGACGCCGGCGAGCGCTGCGTGGTCCCAGTGCATGCCGAAGTGCACGGCGAGGTCGAGCGAACCATCGGCGACCATCAGCGCCGGGTAGGTGGTCCAATCGGCCATCGCGACGTAGCGTCCGCGCCCGTCGAAGCGGGCGATCCGATCTCGTTCGGCGCCGTCGAGTTCATCGACGATCGGGCCGGTCGACCACCGCATCGCATCGATGTCCGACTCGCTGCTGACCTCGATCGGCTGAGGCGTTGCGCCCGGCTCGGCGGCGAACCAGGCGCCGCCGTCGACCGTCCCCCACCAGCGGCGTCCGAGCGCCGGCATCGTCACCATGCCGGCGACCGCCCGACCGTCGACTTCGAGGGCGATCAGCGATCCCCATGCCCGCCGGCCGGCGACGTAGCTCTCGGTGCCGTCGATCGGGTCGAGCACCCAGCAGCGCGGGCCCGACCCGGTGTCGCCCGCCTCCTCGCCCAGGATGCGATCGCCGGCACGGTGCTCGGCCAACAGTTCACGCAGCAACCGTTCGATCAGCTGGTCCGTGGCCGACACCGGTGAGCCGTCGGGCTTGATCTCGACCTCGAGTTCGTCGCTGCGCCACGTCGCCATCGATTCGCGATCGGCGATGTCGGCTGCGAGCAGCAGGAGATCGAGGTCGGACGGAGCGCTCATGGCGGACACCTTGCTACAGCCGCAGCAGCTGCACGCGGTCGACACGGTGGTCGCCCGTCTTGTGCACCACGAGCGACGCCCGCTCGCGCGTGGGCTCGATGTTCTCGCGCAGGTTCAGCCCGTTGATCTCCCGCCAGATCGTGCGTGCCGTCTCGACGGCCTCGTCGTCGCTGAGCTCTGCGTAGAACCGGAAGAACGAATTGGGATCCTGGAACACCGAGGCCCGCAGGGCCAGGAACCGATCGACGTACCACTGCTCGATGTCGTCCTCGTCGGCGTCGACGTAGATCGAGAAGTCGAAGTAGTCGCTGACGAACTCCGGGGCCCCACTGCGGGTCTGCAACACGTTGAGGCCCTCGATGATCACGATGTCGGCGCCGCTCACCACCGCCTTCTCGTCGGGCACGATGTCGTACACGACGTGGCTGTACACCGGTGCTTCGACGGTCTCGTACCCGCTCTTGATCTCGCGCAGCACCTGCAGCAACGCCTTGGTGTCGTACGACTCGGGGAACCCCTTGCGGTTCATGATGCCGCGCGCTTCGAGCACCCGGTTGGGGTACAGGAAGCCGTCGGTGGTGATCAGGTCGACCTTGGGGTGGTCCGGCCACTGCTCGAGCAGCGCCTGCAGGATGCGTGCGAACGTGCTTTTGCCGACGGCGACGCTGCCGGCGATGCCGATCACGTAGGGCACCTTCGGCGCGATCGTGCCGAGGAAGGTGGCCGACACCCGGTGCAGGTCCTGGGTGGCGCTGATGTACAGGTTCAGCAGTCGGCTGAGCGGCAGGTACACGGTGGCGACCTCGTCGAGGTCGATGCGCTCGTTGATGCCGCGGAGGCGTTCGAGTTCGGGTTGCTCCAGCGTCAGCGGTGTGGCCGCTCGCAACTCGGACCATGTGTCGCGGTCGAAGTCGTGATAGCGACTCGTGCCGTTCGCTGCTGAACTCGGGCCGCCGGTCGCGGTGTGGGTCACGGCGTCGACTGTAGGTCGTCCCGGCCGTCTGGCCCCAGAGGACACGCCGAGCCCTACGCTGCGCGAGTGGTCGGGACGCGCAAAGAGCTGGGCGCTTGGTACACGCCGCACGATCTCGTCGACACCGTGGTCGATGCCGTGATCACGCCCGGATTCGTGGCGTCGCGTCGTCACCCGATCAGCGTGCTGGACCCCGCGTGCGGTGACGGTCGGTTCCTCGCCGCCGCCCACCGTCGGATCAGTTCCCTCGGTGCGCCCGTCGCGCTGACCGGCTGCGACCTCGACCCGGCCGCGGTCGCTGCTGCGCAGGGCCACCTGCCGGCCCACGCCGACATCCGCCGGGCGGATGCCCTGACGACGACGTGGGCGACGGATCCGGTCGACCTCGTGATCGGGAATCCGCCCTATCTCTCGCAGATGGCGACCGCCACCACGCGTGGCGGCTCCAGCAGGCGCGGCGGTGGCCCCTATGCCGATGCGGCCGTCGAGTTCCTCGCGCTCGCCGGCGACCTGGTCGACCCCGTCGGCGGCCGCGTGGCGCTGGTGCTCCCGCAGTCGTTGCTCGCCTCTCGCGATGCTGCCGCGGTGCGCGCCGCCATCGGCGGACGCGCCGAGATGGTCTGGTCGTGGTGGTCGGGCCGTCGGGTGTTCGACGCGCAGGTGCACGTGTGCGTGGTGGCGTTCGAGTTCGGGGGCGCCGAGCCGGAGGAACGCCGAGCGAACTGGTCGCACGTGGTCACCAGCCGGCGTGGTGTCCCCGCCGTGCCCGACGACCTCGCCACCGACGGCCGTCTCGGCGGCCGGGCGCGCCTGAACGCCAACTTCCGTGACGAGTACTACGGCATGGTCCCCGCCGTCGGCGACCACCCCGGTGGGCCCCGGCTGGTGACCTCCGGGCTGATCGATCCGGGCCGGTCGTGGTGGGGCGAGCGGGAGATCACGTTCGCGAAACAGCGGTTCGAGCGTCCGCGTGTCGACCTCGCCCGTCTCGACGACCCCATGGCCCGCTGGGCCGCCCGGCGTCTCGTCCCGAAGGTGCTCGTCGCGAACCAGACGCGAATCGTCGAGGCGGTGTGCGACCCGCACGGCGACTGGTTGCCGGCTGTGCCCGTACTCGGCGTCTACCCGACCGGTGCCCACTGGGACGACGAGGCCGGCGGTGCGCGCGACGATCTCGCCCGGTCGGCCTGGGAGATCGCTGCGGTGCTCACCTCGCCGGTGGCGTCGGCGTGGTTGTGGCACCGTGGTGCAGGTACCGGTCTGTCGGCCGACGCGATCCGGCTGTCGCCGGTGACCTTGGCGGCGCTGCCCTGGCCGTCCGGTGATCTCGGCCCGGCGGTGGCGGCGCTGCAGCACGGCGACGTGCGCGGATGTGGCGCAGCGATCGACGACGCGTACCGCGTCGGCGATGCCTCGCCGCTGTTCGGGGCAGCGCTGTTCGACTGGTGGTCGGCGCTATTGCAGCGGGTCGAGCGACGGCAACCGTCGTCGGCCCGACCTTCGCCGACCACGCCAGCCGGGTGAGCCGGCCACCATCCACAGCAGCATGAGGCCGGCCAGTTCGGTGACGTGGATCAGTTCCGCGAGCGGTGTCCGCGAGCCGGTGACGAGGTCGGCGACGACGCTCACCGTGGTGGTCGCCACCAGTGCAGCGGTGAACGGCAGGAGGCCGAACGCCCGATGTGGCTTCCAGGCGGCGTAGGCGAAGCCGATCGCCAGCGCCGCCCCGAACGCCCCCAGGTGGCGGGCGAGGTGGGGATCGGTGCCCGCAGCCCGGCCGAACAGCAGTGCCGGAATGCTCTGTACCAGCATCACCACGGCCACCCAGGCGAGCGCCGGTCGGATCCAGCCGCCACGCCCGAGGCGCGCCGGGCGAGAGCGCGCGGTGACCGCCGCCACGAGGCTCGGCACGGGTTCTGCCGGACGGATGCGCACCATCCGGTCGACGTGCTCCATGTCGACCGCGAAGCTCCGACACGAGACACAGCCGCTGAGGTGATCGTCGACGAGTGCGAGGTCGTCGCTGCCGGCCTCGCCGTCGGCGCGGGCGGACAACGCTTCGCGGATGGTGTCGCAATCGATCGGCTCCATGGGCGGTTCCATGGAGGTGTCAGTCGTCGGTCGGCTCCGGATGGTTCCCTCCGGCGACACCTTCGAAAACTGACGTTCGTCACCACGCGGTCGGCTCGAACCGCTGCGACACTGACATCGTGGATCATCTGACCCGCCTGCTCGTTGCTGCACGCGACGGCGATCGTGTGGCGCTCGAGCGGTTCGTCGCCGAGACCCAGGCCGATGTCTGGCGCCTGTGTCGGTATCTCGGCGACGCCCAGTACGCGGACGATCTCGCACAGGAGGCCTACGAGCGGGCGATCGGCTCGATCCACCGGTTCCGTGCCGATGGGTCGGCGCGCGGGTGGCTGCTCACCATCGCCCGACGCACCTGTGTCGACCACACTCGCCGAGCGGGCCGTCGGCGCCGACTCGAGAGCGCCGTGCTGGCGAACACGACCGCAGGTTCGCTCGACGGGTCCGTGATCGCCCCGGACATGTCGGGCCGGATCGACCTCGACGACGTACTCGCGCACCTCGACGGCGACCGTCGCAGCGCGTTCGTCCTCACGCAGGTCCTCGGTCTGCGCTACGACGAGGCGGCCGAGATCCTCGGCTGCCCGATCGGCACCGTCCGGTCGCGCGTCGCGCGCGCTCGAAGCGACCTGGTGACGATGTTGCGCGAACCTGGAGAGGGTTCCGGTGGAGTCGTGGCGCAATGAGCCCGAAGCCACTCGAACCGATGACCCCGAACCGACCGAGTTCGGGAACCAACCGCCAGTGGGCAACGACCGTGCACTTCGACCATCCCAGCACTCCATCCCAGCACTTCGAGAGGAGACGAACATCGTGAGTGAACGAGTTGCGCCGTCGAGCAGGAGCTTCGGCCGTCTGGTCGCTGCGTCGGCGATCACGACGATGCTGGCGGTGGCGGCGGTCTCGTGCGGTGGCGATGCCGACGATGCCGCACCGGCCGGAGGTGGCGCAGTGGTCACCGATGCCACCATCGGCACCACGACCGACGCATCCTCGAACGGCTCGGTCAGCGCCGGCGACCCTGCGATCGGCGAGCAGCTCATGCGCAGTCAGGGGTGCGCCGGATGCCATGGGCAGAACTTCGGTGGCGGAGCCGGCCCACCGCTGGTGGGGCTCGCGGGCTCGGAGGTCTCCCTCGCCGACGGCACCACAGTGGTCGCCGACACCGACTATCTCGTCCGATCGATCGCCGACCCGGCGGCCCAACTGGTCGCCGGCTACAACCTGCGGATGCCGGCCAACAGCCTGTCCGACGGGGAGATCGCCGACATCGTCGCCTTCATCGAGACACTGGGATGATTCACCGACGACGACGTCGCGAACGCCGAGGTCGCCCCGGGATGCGGACGTTGGCCGCCGCCGTTGCGACGTTCGCGCTGCTCGGCTGCACGAGCGACGGTTCCGACGAGGCAGCGAGCGCACCCGAGACGACCGGGGAGGCGCAGGGCGACCGCATGCTGGCGGGCATCGTCCGCGACCCCGCACCGGTCGTCGACGAGACCACGGTGCCGTCGCTCACCGATCCCGGCACCGACGTGGTGTTCCGGGCCGAGCCCGGCGGATTCCGGTCGGTCTACTTCGGTTACACGAACTGCCCCGACGTGTGTCCGACCACCATGGCCGACTGGGCGATCACCATGCGGCGTCTGCCCGAGGATCTCGCCGCGCGGGTGAGCACGGTGATGGTCACCGTCGATCCGGATCGTGACAACCCGCTGCTGCCCGGCTACATCGAGAGCTTCGTCGCCGACGCCGAGGCCGCAGGCACCACCGACGCCGACCGTCTGGCAGCCGCCGCCGAGCCGTTCGGTGCGAGCTACGACGTGACCACCGCCGGCGACGGCGACATCGAGGTCTCCCACAGCGGGTTCCTCTACCTCGTCGACGACCAGGGCCGCCTCGTGGTGACGTGGCCGTTCGGTACGTCGTCGGCCGAGATGGCCGCCGACGTCGAGCAACTGTTCGCCGGACAGGAGAACGCATGAGCTCCCGTCGTCCGACCACCGTCCGCCCGATGGCCGTTGCTGCGGTCGTCGTCGGCGGCCTGCTCGGCGGTGCCCTCGTCGGTTGCGGGAACGAAGATGCTGCGCAACCGCAGACCGAAGCGGTGGCCGACAGCGACTCCGCCACGCTCGAATACGTCATCCCCGTCGGCGCAGGCGAGGCGCTCGATGCCGGCACGCCGCTCGAGATCCTGCCGGGCGAACTCGAGGTGAACGTCGGCGACACCATCCGCATCGAGAACCAGGACGACCGCGGCCACACCGTCGGGCCGTTCTTCGTGGGGGCCAACGAGACGCTCACGCAACGGTTCTCCACCCCGGGCGAGTTCGAGGGTGTCTGCACCGTGCATCCGAGCGGTCAGCTCGTGCTCGTCGTGAACGCATGAGGCGCCGACGAACGCATCCGATGGCGCCCGAGCGTCCCCGGCGCCTCCACCGGCTCCGGTGCATCGTGGGTGGTGCCCTGGCCGGACTCGGTCTGGCCGCGGCGATCGCGACGCCGGCGTTCGCCGACCCGCCGGGGCCCACCGACTACCTGTCCGAGGTGCGCTCGGTCGATCCGGTGACCTCGGCGATCGAGGTGGGCATCATCGGCGGCGACTCGTTCTTCGAGCTGCGCGTCGAGTCCGGCACCGAGGCGATGGTGGTCGGCTACCAGGGCGAGGACTACCTGTGGTTCCGACCTGATGGTGTGGTGCTCGAGAACCAGAACTCGCCGGCGAAGTACCTGAACACCGACCGCTACGGCGTCGACGGCGTCCCGCCGACGGCGAGCGCCGACGCCCCACCGAGTTGGGAGCAGATCGCCACCGGCGGCTACTGGGCCTGGCACGACCACCGTGCGCACTGGATGCTGGACATCCGCCCCCTCGGTCGCAGCGCCGGCGACCAGATCCTCGAAGCGGTGATCCCGATCGTCGTCGACGGCGACATCGTGGAGGTCACCGTGATCAGTACCTGGCAGCCCGAGCCGTCACCGGTGCCGATGGTGCTCGGCGCCCTGGCCGGCGCAGGCGTCGCCGCCGGTGCCTGGTGGCTGCGCGGCCGCCGGTTGTCGCCGCTGTTCGCCACCGTTGCACTGGTGTTGCTCGCCCTCGGCGTGGGGCTCGCGCAGTTCCTGTCGCTGCCGAGCGCCACCGAGCCGCGCCCGGTGTGGTTCCTCTTGCCGGTGATCGCCGTCGTCTCGGCGTCGGTCGGCCTCGGGCTGTCCGTCCGCGGCCAGCGGTTCGCCGCGGACGCCGCGCTGCTGCTCATCGGCGCCGAGTTGGCGATCTGGGGATTCGTCAAGCGTGACGGACTCTCGGCGGCGATCATCCCGACGGCAGCGCCGTACTGGCTCGACCGGTTCGCCACGACGGCGGCGCTGACCGGCGGCGTGCTGCTGGCGGCGATGGCGCTGTGGTGGCTGTTCGCGGTCCCGGTGAGTTCGCCGACCGGCGAGGGGCACCGCGATTCCGACGGTGGCGTCAGCGGTTCCAGGGAGCCGTCGGGCTCACCGCGCCCGGCCCACCCGTGAGCACGTCGCAGCCGTCCTCGGTGACCAGGATCGTGTGCTCGAACTGGGCGGTGCGGCGGCCATCGGCGGTCACCGCGGTCCAGTCGTCGTCCCACACCTTGTAGTTCACGGTGCCGAGGGTGATCATCGGCTCGATGGTGAAGGTCATGCCAGGGCGCATGATGGTGGAGGCCCGAGAGTCGTAGTAGTGCAGCACCTGGATGTCGGTGTGGAACTGCTCGCCGATGCCGTGCCCGACGAACGCCCGCACCACCCCGTAGCGGTACTTCTTGGCATGATTCTCGATCGCCCTGCCGATGTCGCTGAGCGGACGGCCGGGCGTGACCGCTTCGATGCCGTACCAGGTGCATTCCTCGGTGACCTGGACCAGCTGGCGGCTCTCGGGGTCGACGTCGCCGACGAAGAACGTGGCGTTGGTGTCGCCGTGCACGCCACCGATCCAGCCGGTGACGTCGATGTTGCAGATGTCCCCGGCCTGCAGCACACGCGAGTCGGGGATGCCGTGGCAGATCACTTCGTTGATCGACGTGCAGCAGGCCTTCGGGTAGCCGTGGTAGTTGATCGTCGACGGGTAGGCGCCACGCTCGACGAACAGGTCGTGGACGTAGACGTCGATCTCCTCGGTGGTGACGCCGGGCGCCACCATCTCGCCGGCCAACCGCAGGACCTCGGCTGCGACCTTGCCCGAGTGGCGCATCGCCTCGATCGTCTCGGAGCTCTTGACGCGTGGCTCGTCCCACGGGACCACCTCGCCGGTGTCGGCGTACGACGGACGAGCGATGCTGTCGGGCACGCCGCGCATCGGGGTGACGATCCCGGGCAGCACCCGACCTTCGGACTTCTTGTGACAGCGCTTGTACTTGCGGCCGCTGCCGCACCAGCACGGTTCGTTCGCCTTCGGCAGCATGGCGGGTGCGGTCGCCGTCACAGACATGGAGTCAAGGATAGGGGTGCCCGGCGCCAGGGGCGACCCGGGTCCGTCGTGCTCGCTCGTGCGTGTGTCGCCGGGCGCGCCTAGCCTGTCCGCCGTGTCCCAGGAAGAGCTGCTGGCCCCCAACGGCATGTCGCCGCTGTTGACCCTTGCCTCGATGGACGCGGACCGCGAGCGCATCGAAGCAGCGATGCATGCCGCAGTGGTCACCCCCGACGCCTACCTCAACGAGATCGCCTCGCACCTGATCGTCGCCGGTGGCAAACGCCTCCGGCCGGTGCTGGCCGTCGCCGGCGCGCAGATCTTCGGTGCTGCGGCGTCCAACGACGTGGTGCGCGGCGGCGTGGCGTGCGAGCTGGTCCACCTGGGCTCGCTCTACCACGACGACGTGATGGACGAAGCCGACACCCGCCGTGGCGTCGAGACCGTCAACGCCAAGTGGGGCAATCTGCAGGCGATCCTCGCCGGCGACTTCCTGCTGTCGAGGGCGTCGGAGATCGCGGCGTCGCTCGGCACCGAGGTCGCCGGCCTGCTGGCGCGCACCATCGGCTGGTTGTGCGAAGGTCAGATCGAAGAGCTCCGCCACACCTACGACCGCTCGCGCACCGAGACCAGCTACCTCGCCTCGATCCACGGCAAGACCGCGTCGCTGTACGGCACCGCGGCGCGCATCGGTGGCATCGTCGCCGGCCACGACCGCCCGGTCGTCGACGCGCTCACCGAGTACGGCAACGCCTACGGCACCGTGTTCCAGATCGTCGACGACATCTTGGACATCACCGCCACCGACGAGCAGCTCGGCAAGCCGGCCGGCCACGACATCGTCGAGGGGGTCTACACCCTGCCGGTGCTGCGCACGTTGGCGCTCGGCAACGCTGCGGCGTCGGAACTCTTCGAGCTGCTGGGGGCGCCGCTCGATGCCGTTGCACAGCACGAGGCGCTCGCCATCTTGCGCTCGAACGACGGCATCGCGTCGGCGATCGACACCGCCCGCGAGTTCGTCGCCCGCGCCGAGGCCTGCTGCGACGACTTCCCCGACTCCGACGCCACCGCCGTGCTGCGCACCGCGCCCGCAGCGTTGCTCGAGTCGGTCCCGGTCACCGCCTGAACCCTCACACCGAGGCCGGTCCACTGTGACACTCGGTCTTCGACGTGCCTGACGTTCGCGATCGGTCCGGTCGATCAGGCAGGCTGTGACGATGCATGTGGTGATCGTCGGCGCGGGTGAGGTCGGTTGGTATCTGGCCCAACGGCTCGGAGCCGAGGGAAACGACGTCGTCGTCGTCGAGCAGGACGAGGTGATCGCCGCGGCGATCGGCGCCGAACTCGACGTGCAGGTGGTCGTCGGCAACGCCACCGTGCCGTCGACGCTGCGCGCCGCGGGCATCGAGCGCGCCGAGTTGCTCGCCGGGGTCACCCAGAACGACGAGGTCAACCTCCTCGCGTCGTTGCTCGCCAAGGAGTTCGGTGTCGAGCAGACCGTGGTGCGCATCCAGACCGAGGAGCTGCGCGGGCCGATGGGCGAGAAGCTGCTCGCCACGATGGGGGCCGACGTGATTATCGACCCCGACGCCGACACCGCCGACGAGATCATGGAGCTCGCGCACGTGTCCGGCGCCGACGAGGTCTACCCGATGTCGAACGGCGAACTGCTGGTGCTCGGCGCGGTGATCGGCGAGACCTCGCCGTTCATCGGCCACGACCTCGCCGAGATCGGCCAGTCGTTCGAGCCCAACTGGAAGTTCCTGTTCGGCGCGTTGACCCGCGACGGCGAGACCGTGATCCC
>Ga0102938_10002056_pt1 | contig 15301 bp, 15 predicted proteins | sample SalPonR2_B_D2_MG_FD_84516 | JGI IMG/M metagenome (GOLD analysis project Ga0102938, IMG submission 84516) | Salt pond soil microbial communities from South San Francisco under conditions of wetland restoration - Salt Pond MetaG R2_B_D2_MG | ecosystem: Environmental > Aquatic > Marine >...
CCTGCAACTGGTCGGCATAGTGGGCCTCCTCCTCGGCCATGAGTCCCCGCACTCCGACGGCGCCCCCCGCCACCAGCACCAGGCCCACGGCCACCAGGCCGGCCACGAGCCAGCGGCGGGAGGGTAGTGAGGGGACCGCCATGGCTTCCCGGCCGCGGCGCAGGGCCCAATGGAGGAGCAGGGAGGTGACGGCCACGAAGCCGAGCCCCTTGAAGGCGCTGACCATGCTCAGGGCCCGGGGCTCCTGCACCAGGGTCGCCACCAGGAGGTCCGAGAGCAGGATCCACAGGGTGGCCCCCAGGGCATAGACAAGCACGGGGGTGCGGGAGCCGCCGGCGACAGGCGTCACGGGGCCCGCCATGGGATCAGCCCGTTGCGGCCGGTGCCGTGGCGCCGTCACGGTGGCGCACGGCGATGTCCGTGAACGCCCCGTAGTCCGCCAGGAAGGCGTCCGTCAGATCGGGGTCGAAGTGGGTGCCCCGGCCAGTGGCGATGACCTCCCGGGCCTCGGCGAAGGACATGGCGGGCTTGTATACGCGCTGGGAGATAATGGCATCGAAGACATCCGCCACCGCCATCAGCCGGGCCGACAGAGGGATGTCGTCCCCCGCCCGGCCGTCGGGATAGCCGCTGCCATCCCAGCGTTCGTGGTGCCAGTGGGCGATCTCCTTGGCCAGCCTGAAGAACACCACCGGCCGCTCCACCTCCGCCTCGGCACGCTCGATGGCCTGGGCGCCGATCTCGGCATGGGTCTTCATGACGGCCCACTCTTCGGCAGTGAGCCTGCCGGGCTTGAGGAGGATATGGTCGGGGATCCCCACCTTGCCGATGTCGTGCAGAGGCGCCGACTTGGTGGCCAGGCGGATGAACTGGTGGTCGATGGTGCCCCGGAAGCGCGGGTGGTCCTGCACCAGCAGGGCCAGGCGCTCCACGTAGGACTGGGTGCGCAGAATGTGGTCGCCGGTCTCGGGGTCCCGGGTCTCCGCCAGGTGGGCCAGGGCGCGGATGCCGACTTGCTGCGCCGCCTCGTTGTCGGACATGCGCCGGGCGATCTCCGCCTCCAGGAAGGTATTCTTGTCGCGCAAGAACTCACGTGCGCGCTTCGCCTCCAGCTGGGCCCGGACCCGCGCCTGCAACACGGCGGGCTTGATCGGCTTCGTTATGTAATCCGCGGCGCCCGACTGCAGGCCGCGTTCCTCGTCACCGGCATCGACCAGTGCGGTCAGGAAAATCACCGGGACATCGCGCGTCTCCGGACGACTGCGCCATACCGACAGCACTTCGTAACCATCCATGTCCGGCATCAAGACGTCGAGGAGAAGCAGGTCGGGCAACGGCGCATTCTTGATGGCGTCAAAAGCCCGCTTGCCGCTGTTCACGGCGCGAACGCGGTACTCCGGACACAACAACCTGGTGAGCAGCGCGAGGTTCACGGCCTCGTCATCGACGATCAGCAGGGTGGGTTTGCCGTGGGGTATCGGATCAGACGACACGGGAATTCCCGCCCGGGAGATAACAGGCACCTGACTCTAGCAGCCGCCTTCAAGGCCCTGTATCAGGGTTTACACCACCCCGATAAGTTGTTTTCCACTGAAATGCCCCGTCAGGGCATGACGCCCGACTCGTCGTCCTTGGGCTGCGGCGGGATCAGGTCCACGGTGCTCACCTTCAGCGCCAGGGCCGTGGCGCTGGCGATATAGATGGATGAGTACGTGCCGACCAGCACGCCGATGATCAGCGCCATGGAAAAGCCGGAGATAGCCTCGCCGCCGAGGAAATAAAGCGCCAGCAACACCAGCAGCGTCGTGACGCCCGTCATGATGGTGCGCGACAGCGTCTGGTTGAGCGAGGTGTTCATGACCTCCTCGGTGGTCTTGCGTCGCATGCGCAGCATGTTCTCGCGGATGCGATCGAAGATGACGATGGTGTCGTTCAGCGAGTAGCCGATCACGGCCAGCAGGGCCGCCAGCACGGCGAGGTCGAAGGCCAGCTGCAGCAACGAGAAGATGCCCATCGTGATGATGACGTCATGCACCAACGCCGCCACCGCGCCGAGCGAGAACTTCCACTGGAAGCGGAATGACACGTAGGCGAGGATCATCAACAATGCGAACAGCGCGGCCAGGCCGCCGGCCTCCGCCAGTTCCCGCCCCACCTGCGGGCCCACGAACTCGACGCGCCGCAGTTCCGCGCCGGAGTCCACCGAGCGCAGCAGGGCCATGATCCTGTCCCGTGTCTCACCGGCCCGGGCGCCCTCTTCGGCCAGCAGCTGCACAGTCACTTCGCGCGAACTGCCGAAGTGCTGCACCACGCTGCGCTCAATCCCGGCGGCCTCGAGCGCGTCGCGGATGGGCGGCAACTCGACCGAGTCCGGGAAACCGGCCTCGACCACCACGCCGCCGCGGAACTCGATGCCGAAGTTGAGTCCGCGGGTCGCGAGGGAAACCAGCGAAACGACGATCAGCACGGCCGAGATGACAAAGGCGATCTTCTTCGGCTTCAGGAAATCGACATGCGATTCGATCTTGAAAAAATCCATCCCGGCAGACTCCTCAGATCGGCAGCGTCTGGACGCGCCGACCGCCGTAAAGCAGGTTGACCACGGCGCGGGTGCCCACGATCGCGGTGAACATCGACGTGATGATGCCGAGCGACAGCGTCACGGCGAAGCCGCGGATCGGCCCCGTGCCGAACGTGAACAGCACGATCGCGGCGATCAGCGTGGTGATATTGGCGTCGGCGATCGACGAGAAAGCTTTCTCGTAACCGGCGTGGATCGCCGCCTGTGGCGTATTGCCGTTGCGTAACTCCTCGCGGATGCGCTCGAAGATCAGCACGTTCGCATCCACGGCCATGCCGACCGTCAGCACGATGCCGGCGATGCCCGGCAGGGTCAGCGCTGCCTGGAGCATCGACAACAGGGCAATGACGAGCACGAGGTTGGTCAGCAGCGCGAGGTTGGCGACGAGACCGAAAACCCGGTAATAAATCGCCATGAACACGATGACGAGCAGGAAGCCGATGGCGACCGCCTGCATACCGCGATCGATGTTCTCCTGGCCGAGGCTCGGCCCGATGGTGCGCTCCTCGACCTTGAAGATCGGCGCGGCCAGCGAACCGGCGCGCAGCAACAACGCCAGGTCCCGCGCTTCGAGCGGCTCCAGGCCCGTGATCATGAAGCGGTTGGAAAACACGCCGCGAATCGTGGCCACGCTGATGACGCGTTCCTCGGTGCGCGTGACCTCTTCCGTCTCGCCTCCCCGCTCCACGAGATCGCGTTTCTGTTCGATGAACACGACCGCCATGCGCTTGTTCAGGTTGGCGCGGGTGGTCTCGCCCATCTTGCGCGCGCCGCGTGCGTCGAGATTGACGAACACGGCCGGCTGGCCCTCGTCGAAGCCCGCGGACGCGCCGGTCAACTGGTCGCCGCTGACGATCAGGTCACGACGCAGCAGAATCGGCTGGCCGTTGCGGTCCGTGTAGAGCGCCGAGCCGAGCGGCGCGCGTCCCCGCTCGGCGGCCTCGAAGGGGCTGTTGACCTCGTCCACGAGGCGGAATTCCAGGGTGGCCGTGGCGCCCAGCACCCGTTCGGCCTGCGCCGGGTCCTGTACGCCGGGCAGCTGCACGACGATGCGATCGGCGCCCTGGCGCTGCACTACGGGCTCGGACACGCCGAGCTCGTTGACACGATTCCGCAGCGTGACCGTGTTCTGCTCGATGGCGAAATCCTGGCGCTCCTGGATCTGTTCCTCGGTCATGCGCACGACCAACTCGAAATCGCCGCCGCTCTGGCGCCGGTCGACGTCGAGCATGGCGTCCGCCTCGGCGATCACGTCGGCCGCGGCCTGCTGGTCTGCGGCGCTGTCGAGCACCAGGCGCACCACGTCGCCGTCGCGCCGCACCGCCTTGTAGCGGATGCGCGCGTCGCGCAGCAGGGTCTTGAAATCGGCCTCGTAGCGATCCAGCGCCTGGCCGATGGCGGCCTCCATGTCCACTTCGTACATGAAATGCACGCCGCCGCGCAGGTCGAGGCCGAGGCTCATCGGCTGCAGGCCGAGCTGTCTGAGGAACGCAGGCGTACGCGGCGCCAGGGTAAGAGCGGCGACGAAACCATCACCGAGCTGCTCCCGGACCAGGTCGAGCGCGCGCAGTTGCTCCTCCACGTCCGGAAACTTCACCGTCACCCGGCCGTCCTCGATGTAACTTGGGCCGTGAGTGATCCCGCGTGCATCGAGGATGGCGGTCACCCGGTTTAATGCCAGTTCGTCGAGCGGCTGGCCGCCTTCCGCAGTGACCTGGACCGCCGGCGCGTCACCGTAGATGTTGGGCAGCGCGAAAACGATCCCGACGAGCAGGATCACTACGACAAGCAAATTCTTCCAGAGAGGAAAACGGTTGAGAACCACGTGAAATTCCTGGTAGTCGGCCGCTCAGACGGACTTGACGGTGCCCTTGGGCAGGATGGAAATGACGGTCTGGCGCTGGACCTTGAGCACGACGCCGTCGGCGACCTCGACCTTGATGAACTGCTCGCCGGCCTCGGTGATGCGCCCGAGAATCCCCCCGCCGGTCACGACCTCGTCGCCGGCTTTCAGCTCGGAGACCATCTTCCGATGCTCCTTGGCGCGCTTGGTCTGCGGCCGGATCAGCAGGAAGTAGAAAATCACGAAAATCAGGATCAGCGGCAGGAAACTCATGAACGGGTCGGGTTGCCCGGCCGCCTGCGCCCACGCGTCGGAAATAAAGAAATCCATTGAATAAGCCCCCCGCAGTGCGCCGCCCCGGATCGAGCGGCGGTAAAACAGCGCGCTATTATGCCACGCCCGGCGCCGCTTGCCTCATTCCTCGCCGCTGCGTTGCAGATAGAAGGCACGGCGCCAGCTTTCGAAGCCGCCGGCCTCGATGGCGGCACGCATCTGGGCCATCAGGTCGAGGTAGTAATGGAGGTTGTGGATGGTGTTGAGGCGGGCGCCGAGGATCTCCCCGCAGCGCTCCAGGTGTCGCAGATAGGCGCGCGAGTAGTTTCTGCAGGTGTAGCAGCCGCATTCGGGATCCAGCGGAGCCGTGTCGTCGCGATGCCGCGCATTGCGGATTCGCACGGTGCCGCGGCGCGTGAACAGGTAGCCATTGCGGGCGTGGCGCGTCGGCATGACGCAATCGAACATGTCGATCCCCCGCGCCACGGACTCCACCAGGTCTTCCGGGGTCCCCACGCCCATCAGGTAGCGCGGCCGATCCACGGGCATCGCCGGCCCCACCGCGTCGATGACTGCCTCGCGCTCCCCGGCGGTCTCGCCCACCGACAGGCCGCCGAGCGCATAGCCGTCGAATCCGAGTTCGAGTAATCCGGAGAGTGACGCCTGGCGGAGCGCGGGGAACATGCCGCCCTGGACGATGCCGAACAGGGCCGAGGGGTGATCCCCGTGCGCCGCGCGACAGCGGGCCGCCCAGCGCAGGGACAGCGCCATGGAATCGTGGGCCTGGCGCTCGGTAGCCGGATGCGGCGTGCACTCGTCGAACACCATGACGATGTCGGCGCCCAGAGCATGCTGGATCTCGATGGACCGCTCCGGTCCCAGGAAGACGGGCGACCCGTCCACGGGCGAGGCGAAACGCACGCCCTCCTCCGTAATCTTGCGCATCTCGGCCAGGCTCCAGACCTGGAAACCGCCGGAGTCGGTAAGGATAGGGCGCTCCCAGTGCGTGAAGTCGTGCAGCCCGCCATGGGCGCGAATGATCGTCTCGCCGGGACGCAGCATCAGGTGGAACGTGTTGCCAAGGATGATCCGCGCGCCGAGAGACTCGAGTTCCTCGGGCGTCATCGCCTTGACCGTCCCGTAGGTGCCGACCGGCATGAACACGGGCGTCTCGATCGTCCCGCGGGGAAACTCCAGGCGTGCCCGGCGCGCACGCCCGTCGGTACCGAGCAAAGTGAACTTCACGTGTCCGCCCCTCGGGCGGTGGGGGTCGGCCAGATCAACATCGCATCCCCGTAGCTGAAGAAGCGATAGCGGGCGGCCACGGCATGGCGGTAAGCCCCCAGCAGGGTCTGCTGGCCGCCGAAGGCGCACACGAGCATCAGCAATGAAGACTCCGGCAAATGGAAATTGGTGATCAGCCCGTCCACCACGCGGAAGCGATGCCCCGGCAGAATGTAGAGGTCTGTCTCACCCGTAAAGGGCTTGAGATCTCCACCCTGGGCCGCACCCTCGAGGCTGCGCACCACGGTGGTACCGACCGCGATCACGCGTCCGCCGCGGGCCCGGGCGGCGGCTATGGCCGCGCAGGCCGCCGCGCTCACCTCGACGCGCTCGGCATGCAGGCGATGGGCGCGCGGATCTTCCGTGCGCACCGGCTGGAAAGTGCCGGCGCCGACGTGCAGCGTCACCGTAGTCACCTCTACGCCCCGCGTCGCCAGCGCAGCCAGCAGTGGCGGATCGAAGTGCAGACCCGCTGTGGGCGCCGCCACGGCGCCGGGCTGGCGACCGTAGACCGTCTGGTAACGCATACTGTCGGCGGCGTCCGGATCACGACGGATGTACGGCGGCAACGGCATGCGTCCATGCGCCTCGAGCCAAGGCAATACGGCCGCGTCGAATCGCAGTTCGAACAGGCCGTCACCCGGTCCGCAGCGTCCCTGCACCACCGCGCGGGCGCCGCCGTCGAAGTCCAGGCGGGTCCCGCTGCGTGGCGTCTTGCTGGAACGCAGCTGGCCCACGATCGTGTGTTCACCGGTGACGCGTTCCACCAGCAGCTCCACCCGCCCCCCGGACGCCTTGCGACCGAAAACCCGCGCCGGAATGACGCGCGTGTCGTTGACCACGAGCAGGTCGCCGGCCTGCAACAGGTCCGGCAGGTCGCGGAAAGCGCCGTCGCGCCAATTCGCGGCGGCACCGTCCACGACCAGCAGCCGGCTGGCGGAGCGCTCGGCCAGGGGTTCCTGGGCGATCAGCTCCTCGGGGAGTTCGTAACTGAAGTCGGCGCGCCGCATGGGGCGCAGATATTACCTCAGCCGGGAATGTCCGCCTCCAGTTGTTCGGACTGCCCCTTGCGAATCACGGTCATCACCAGCCTCTCGCCGGGCGCATAGGAGCGCAGAATCCGCACCACGTGGCCCGGATCGGCCGGCTTGCGGCCCGCAATATCCACGATGACGTCGCCGTCCCGAAGTCCCAGCACCGGATCGGAGGGCGCGCGCACCACCAGCACCCCCTCGCTGGCGGAGAAATACTCACCCAGGGCGGGCGTCAGCTCCACCAGCTCCATGTCGCCCCAGCCGGCGGTGATGAAACGGTGCATGAATGCGGGTGGGTGCGGCGCATCCGGAGGCGTCGGGATGCCGAAGCGGTCGGACGACCAGCCGAACAGCTGCTCCGTCCAGGGGCGAATCTCCACGGCAACCGAGGCGATTTCGTCGTCGCGCCGGTAGCGAAGCTCGAGTTCGTCGCCCGCCTCGCTGCCATCCAGCGCCGCCAGCAGCTTGTCGCTCGGCGCAGTGTCGTCGGCCCAGTCCAGCTCTGTGTCGCCGATCGCCAGCAGGACGTCGCCGCTGCGGATACCTGCCTCCTCCGCGGGCCCGCCCGGCGTCACGCCGAGCACCTGCACGCCTGCCGTGCGCGCCTCACCCTCTTCAGCAGAATCGGTCGGGCCAATGCTGACGCCGAGCATCATGCGCCGCGGAACACGTAGCAACTCGCGGATCTCGACGCCGCTCTCGCCCACGGCCTGCGCGGTCAGTTCCGCGATTTCCCGCGCAGCCGCCTCGAGGCGCGCGCGGGCCTCGCGGAAGCGGGCATCGGTATCGGCATCGGGCGGCACGACGACTTCCACTTCGACATCGACTTCCGGCGCAGGCGCGGGCGCGGGCGCGCGATCCTCCTGCTGCGCGACGGCCTTCGCACCGCCCGCCGCAAAGATCATGAGTATCATCAGCGCACTGCCATGGAACACGTTTCTCATCAGGCTTCTCCTTCGATCGGCGGGGACGTTTGTCCCTCAATAGGTTTCGGCGAGTTCGGCGTAGCGGACCTGCATCAGCGCATCCATCAGTCCGACGCGCTGGCGCCAGAGCGCGACTTCCTTTTCCGGCGGAAGGCCCTGGCGGTTCAATTCGGCATCGATCTGCATGAGGCCGTCCTCCAGTTCGGCGACGGTGAGCGCCGTGCTGGCGCGGGTCACGCGGGGCGCTGCCGGCAGGGCGCGCAACGCGGCCTCCAGTTCGCGGGAGGTCTGGACGAGCGCCGTGGCCTGCCCGCCCTGGACGGAGTTCGACGGCGCCGGAGTGGAAGCGACCAGATCCGTCGTGGTGCCGGGCGCGGGACGATCGGCCGGGTCGTCATCGACGATCCAGAGCAGTGACAGCGCCAGGGTGATGCTCGCCGCCATCGCCAGCCAGGACCAGGCCGGATGGCGTGTGGTCCGGCCCGGTCGGGCCGGACCACACGCCAGCTGCGCCGCAATGGCGTCCCACGACGCGGCAGGGGGCGCGACCTCGGGCAGTGCGCGCAGCCGTGCGCGCATCTCGACGAGGTCTTCGAGTTCCTGCCGGCAGGTCGGACAGGTCCGGACGTGCGCGGCAGTCAGCTCCGCGACCGGTGCCCCGTCGCGCAGGCTCAGCAGCTGTTCGGTTGTCGCATGCATGGTTGCACCTCTTCGTCTTCGGCCAGCAGGGCGCGCAATTTCTGGTGAGCACGCGCGAGCCGGGACTTGGAAAAACTGACGCTCTTGCCCATCAGGGCGGCGATCTCCTCGTGACTGAATCCCTCGACGTCGTAGAGCCAGACCACGGCACGCGCCGTGGGCGTCAGCACGGCAAGTGCCCGGGCCAGGCGTTCCTGATCGGCGACACCGATGGCGACATCGCTCTGTACGGACCCGGCCATGGCCGGGTCCGCGGCCTCGTCGTCGGCGAAGCGCCTTCCCTTGCGATGCCATGCGCTGCGCAGGTGCGCGAGCGCCTTGTTGGTGGCAATACGTTTCACCCAACCGCCGAATGCAGCGTCCGCGCGGAATCCGGCCACGTTGCGGATGATCTCCATGGAGGTGTCCTGCAGCACCTCCTCGGCCTGCGCCGCGTCGTCGAGGATCCGGCTGGCCAGCGTGAACACGGCTCGCGAGTAGCCCCGGTACAGGACTTCGTGCGCTTTCATGTCGCCACGCCGGGCCCGTTCGAGTATCGCCGGGTCAGGTATGCAATCTGCGAATCCCGCCACGCTGGCTCCGGTAGACGAGTGATCCTGCTGTTCAGATGCGGCAGAAGGGCAAACCGTCGCAGTATCCACCTTGAGGTGGACCAATGGTAAGCTTCGCCGCTGCGGGTGGCCCTGCCTCCCCGCAAGCCCGGGTGGCGGAACTGGTAGACGCAGCGGACTCAAAATCCGCCGATGGTGACATCGTGCGAGTTCGACTCTCGCCCCGGGCACCACTTCCCCGAGGATCCATGACGGTCGACGGCTCTTACGTATTGGTTGATACGTATTGTCTGCCTGTCAAGGTTCGTCGTATTGTTGCGAATAGGAACCGTTCTTATTCTCAACAATAAGGGAGCCACCATGGAATGGGGTTTGCCGCAACGGACCGACACGATAGCCCGTCGCGGGTGTCGTCGATCGAACCGGACACATTCGTCCGGGAAAAAGACTTTATTGGCACTTACGCTGGGCATGAGCGCCACCTGCTGGATGGCCTCGGCCCAGGCGCAGGGGCCCGGGGCCGATGTCTCCTTGTCGGAGCGCCTCAGGCTGACGGGCGACTGGAACGGGCTGCGCAGTGACTGGGCGGACCGGGGGATCGAGATCGACCTGGCGCACACCGGTGACGTCATCGCCGTGACGGACGGCGGAGAGGCACGGAGCACGTACTTCTCCGGGCTCGTGGAAGCCGGCGTCTCGATCGATGCCGAGCAGCTGTTCGGCTGGTCCAGCACGCAGATCTTCGTGCTGGGAATCGGCACTTTCGGGCGCGATCCGGGCGACGGCGCCGGCAGCGCGCATGCCCCGAGCAACCTGGCCAACGTCGAGACCGCGAAACTTCTCGAAGCGTGGGTCGAGCGCTCCTTCTTCGACGACCGGCTTGCGATCCTCGGCGGGCTCTACGGGGCCGACGCCGAGTTCGACGTCAAGGAAACCGCCGGCGTGTTCATCAACGGCGGCTTCGGCACCGGACTGGACCTGTCGGAGACCGGCCTCAACGGGCCTTGCGTCTATCCCACCACCTGCCTCGGCCTGCGGGCGCGTTTCCAGGCTACCGATGCGCACTACGTGCAGGCGGCGGTGCTCGACGGCGTGGCCGGTGACCCGGATGACCCGAAGGGCACCCAGATCATCCTCGGCGGCGACGACGGACTGTTGTTTCTCGCCGAGGCGGGATTCCAGCAGAGTGCCGATGAAGGTCGCTTCGTGCGCGCAGCGCTCGGCGCCTGGCACTACACGACGGACTTCGATGACCTGCTCGCCACCGACTCGCAGGGCGAGCCGCGACGCCGCCAGGGCACGCAGGGGGTCTACGGGCTCGTGGAAGGCGCCCTGTACACCGAACCCGGCCAGCTCACGCAGGGCCTCAGCGGCTTTCTCAGGCTCGGCCTGGCCGACGAAGATGTCAACCAGTTCGGCTACTATGCGGGGGGTGGTCTCGTATACACGGGTCCGTTCCCCGGGCGCGACGAGGACGTGCTCGGCCTAGGCGTCTCGGCGGCCTTCAACGGGGACAGCTTCGAGACGGCCCAGGAGGCCGCGGGCGCCCCGGTTGAAAGCCGGGAGATCGCCTTCGAGCTGACGTACTGGATTCCGGTGTTGCCCTGGCTGAGCGTGCAGTTCGATGCCCAGTACATCAAGAATCCTTCGACCGATCCCATGCTGGATGACGCGACCCTCGTCGGCCTGCGTTACCAGGTCACATTCTGAGGACGTTGCCATGACTTTCCCGAAACCCGCCTCTTGCCGCCTCGGCCTTTTCGGCCTGCTGCTGCTGTCGGGCGGATGGGGTTGCACGACCGGCCCGGAACCGGCGGCCACCGCATCCGCTTCAGGCGCAACCCTGCAGGCCGCGAGCGCTCTCGACTGCCCGCAGACCCGCCAGACGGAGCAGGCGCCCGACACCTACCTGGCACTGACCAATCCGCTCCCTCCGAGCGAACAGAACATCGCCCGCGGTCGGCTGCTTTATGAAGCGCCACGGTCCCCCACCTCGTGCGCGGTGTGCCACGGCGACGATGGCCGCGGCGGCCCCGCCGGCGAGTCACTCGTGCCGCCACCGCGGAACCTCGCCTGCGCCGAAACAATGAACCCGCTCCCTGACGGGCAGCTGTACTGGGTCATCGAGCGCGGCTCCGGTGCGTTCCATGACCCCGCCACGCAGGGCGCCCAGCAGATCGAGCGTCCCGGCCGCCGCAGCGCGACCTCGATGCAGCCGTTCGGCGAGCAGCTCAGCGAGACCGAGATCTGGCAGCTCGTGACCTACATGCGCACACTCGCGGAGCAGACCGATGAACGATAAAGACGCCATGACGCTCGGTGACCTGCAGACCGGCGACCGCGTCCGTATCACGGGCTTCACAGGCGCCTCGGCCTCCTACCGACGCAAGCTGCTGGCCATGGGCCTGACCCCCGGTGCCGAGCTGAGCGTCACCCGTCTCGCCCCGATGGGCGACCCGGTGGAAATCTCCGTGCGCGGCTTTTCCATGTCGCTGCGCCGGGGCGAAGCCGCCGCCGTACTCGTGGAGAAACTCTCATGAAAACCCTTTACACCCTTGGACTGATCGGCAACCCGAACTGCGGCAAGACCACGCTGTTCAACACGCTGACCGGCTCGAAGCAGCGGGTCGGCAACTGGCCGGGCGTGACGGTGGAGAAGAAAACCGGCGAATTCCGCCACGCGGACAAGCGCTTCGAGGTGGTCGACCTGCCGGGCACCTACTCCATCGACGTGGTGGACCAGGAAATCTCGCTTGACGAGAAGATCGCGCGCGACTTCATCCACGCCAACGAAGTGGACCTGATGATCAACGTCGTGGATGCGTCGAACCTGGAACGCAATCTCTACCTCACGACACAGCTCGCGGAGATGCGCCTGCCGCTCTTGGTGGTGCTCAACATGAGCGACGTCGCGGAAAACAAGGGCGTGCGTATCGATCCCGCGGCGCTGTCGCAGCGGCTTGGTTGCCCCGTCGTGGCGGTGATCGCCACGAGTGGGTCCGGCATGGCGGAACTCAGGGAGGCGATCACGGCGAGTGTCGCCAGCGGGCAGCGCCCTTCACTCGAGGTGCCTTACGACGAGCGACTCGCACCGGTGCGCCAGGCGCTGGCGGACCGGCTCGCGCCGGCGGCCGAGAGCACCGGTGTGTCGCCCTACTGGCTGGCCGTGCAATTGCTCGAGGGCGATCCGCTCGCCCGTCGCGTCGCGGGTCCGGAACTCGCGGCCGAGGCACAGCGCCACGCCGACGAACTGGGCGCCGACCTCGACATCCTGATCGCGGATGCGCGCTACGGCCTTGCCAATGATATCGTGCGCGGCGTAGTGAGCATCAGCGGTCGCGTCGCCAGCAATCTCACCCAAGCCATCGACCGCGTCGTGCTGAACAGGATCCTCGGCATCCCGATATTCCTGCTCATGATGTACCTGATGTTCATGTTCACCATCAACATCGGCAGCGCCTTTATCGATTTCTTCGACCAGGCGGTAGGCCTCGTGGCGATCGACGGCTTCGCGGCGCTCTTGAGCAGTATCGGCAGTCCCGAGTGGGCCACCGTCCTGCTCGCCAACGGCCTCGGCGGCGGCATCCAGACGGTCGCTACGTTCATCCCGATCATCGCCTTCCTGTTCTTCTTCCTATCCATCCTGGAAGACTCCGGATACATGGCACGCGCCGCGTTCGTCATGGACCGCTTCATGCGCTGGATCGGGCTACCCGGCAAGTCCTTCGTCCCGTTGATCGTGGGATTCGGCTGCAACGTGCCGGCCATCATGGCCACCCGCACGCTCGAGCACCGCCGCGACCGCCTGCTGACGATCGCGATGGCGCCGTTCATGTCCTGCGGCGCCCGCCTCCCGGTGTACGTGTTGTTCGCCGCCGCGTTCTTTCCGCAGGGCGCACAGAATGTTGTCTTCGGGCTCTACATGATCGGCATCGCCGTGGCGGTGGCGACGGGACTGGCGTTGAAAAACACGGTGCTCAGAGGCGAATCGGCGCCGTTCATCATGGAGTTGCCGCCCTACCATGTACCCAAGGCCAAGGGTCTCCTGATCCACACCTGGGACCGCCTGAAGAGCTTCATCGTGCGGGCCGGCCGCGTGATCGTGCCCATGGTGCTGGTACTCAACGTGCTGAATTCCGTCGGCACGGACGGCACCTTCAACCACGAGGACAGCGAGTCCTCGGTCCTCGCGGAAATCGGCCGCACCGTGGCGCCCGCCTTCGGTCCGATGGGGCTGGACGAGGAGAACTGGCCGGCCGCCGTCGGCATCTTCACCGGGATCCTGGCCAAGGAAGCCGTCGTCGGCACGCTGGATGCGACCTACAGCGCGCTGGCCGCCGCCGACGCGGCAGCCGAGGGTGTGGCTGAAGCTGTGGACGAGGATCCGGGTTTCGCCGCCGGCATGCTTGGGGCGCTGGCGACCATTCCTGCCAACCTGGGTGACGCACTGAGTACCTGGACAGACCCGCTCGGCATCGGTGTCGGCGACATGACGGACGCCGCCGCCGCGGCCGAGGCACAGGAAGTCGCGAGCGCGACGTTCGGCGCCATGGCGCTGCGCTTCGACGGCACGGCAGGCGCCTTCGCTTACCTGCTGTTCATCCTGCTGTACTTCCCGTGCGCGGCCGCCATCGCCGCGGTCTACCAGGAGTCGGGTGCCCGCTGGGCCATGTTCGTCGCCCTGTGGACGACCGGCCTCGGCTATGGCCTGGCCACGGTCTACTACCAGGCGGCCATCTTCTCGCGCCATCCGGCAAGCTCGACGGCCTGGATCGTCGGCGTACTCGCAGCGCTCGCCGCAACCATTTTCGTGCTGCGCTGGCAGAGTCGGGGACTGGCGTCTCCAGCCGTGCCGGCGCGCCAGCAAACCTGAGGACGCACCATGATTCTCACTCGTCTCCATGATTATCTGCGCATGCACGGGCGTGCCAACGTGACGGATCTTGCGCATCACCTGCAAGCCTCGCCGGCCGCGGTCGAAGGCATGCTGGAAGCGCTCGAGCGCAAGGGCGTCGTGCGCAAGACCGACTTGACCGACGGTTGCGGCGCCTGTAGCAAATGCGGCCCGAACGCAATGGAGTTCTACGAATGGATGGGAGAACGCTCGACCTGATCCGAGGGTAAGCCGCTCCGGACAAACGGGCAGAAGGATCGAGGTTCGAGGGGGGCGCTGGCAGCACCGCCTCCGGCGAGGCAGAATAGCGCCCCCTCGTTTTTACGGCGAACCATGAACTTCTGCAGCGCCTGCGGGCACACGGTGGAGCTTCGCATCCCGGACGGTGATTCGTTCACCCGCTACGTGTGTCCGTCCTGCGGCAAGGTCCATTACCAGAATCCACTGCTCGTCGTCGGGTGCGTACCCGATTGGAACGGACAGATCCTGCTGTGCCGCCGCGCCATCGAACCTCGACGCGGTTACTGGACCATCCCGGCGGGCTTCATGGAGAACGACGAGACCCTCGCCGAAGGCGCGGCGCGCGAGACCATGGAAGAAGCCATGGCCCGCGTCGAGATCCAGGACCTGTTCGCGGTTGTCGATGTGGTGCACGCTCGGCAGGTGCACGTGATGTTTCGCGCGAGATTGCTGGACGGCCGATTCGGCGCCGGCGCCGAAAGCCTCGAGGTCGCGCTGTTCGATCCCGAGAACATTCCATGGGATGAGATCGCCTTCCTGTCGGTCCGCTTCGCGCTGGAAAAATTCCTCGAGGACCAGGCCGCCGGTGTCGCGCGGCTCCATACGATCGCCCTGGAGCGGCGCGGCCGCGAGTGAGTCGACTCGCTGCGGCCTGGATGAGACCGGCTGCGATCGCGTCAACACGAACGCCCTGTGGCACAATATCGGGGCGTTCCCTGCGGCTGTCAGATTCAATTCGGAGTTACGATCACCATGACTTTCGTCGTCACAGAAAATTGCATCAAGTGCAAATACATGGACTGTGTCGAGGTCTGCCCCGTGGACTGTTTCCACGAAGGCCCGAACTTCCTGGTCATCGATCCTGAAGAATGCATCGACTGCACGCTGTGCGAACCGGAATGCCCGGCCGAGGCGATCTTCTCGGAGGAAGACCTGCCCGCAGCCCAGGCGCACTTCCTGGAACTCAACAAGGAAC
>Ga0102938_10002057_pt1 | contig 15300 bp, 13 predicted proteins | sample SalPonR2_B_D2_MG_FD_84516 | JGI IMG/M metagenome (GOLD analysis project Ga0102938, IMG submission 84516) | Salt pond soil microbial communities from South San Francisco under conditions of wetland restoration - Salt Pond MetaG R2_B_D2_MG | ecosystem: Environmental > Aquatic > Marine >...
ACCGCCCACCCCGACCGACCCCGACCACAACCCGAAAAATTGCGCCAGCGTCCCGCTGAGCGCAACGCTGGCGCAACATTTCGGGGAAGGGACGAAAAAAGCACGGAGCGGGTGGTCCGCCACCACCCGCTCCGAGAGCTTCGCCGGCCGAATCCGCCATTCGGCCGGCGGTGGTTCCCGCCAGATGGGGAAACCTCGATGGGAGCGGATCTCCCAAGGGGGAGGGAAGGAGATCCGATCCGTTTGTCGTCCCGAGGGACGTGAAGTTCTTCGGACCGAAACGGCACCAACTTGAGGAGTTCTTCGGCAACCGAGCACACTCTGTTCATGACTTCGACCATCGACGGCGCCGAGGGCGCAGCCACTGCGCCGACGCGCACCAAGGACCGCCCGTGGATGATGCGGACGTACTCGGGCCACTCGAGCGCCGAGGCGTCGAACGAGCTCTATCGAACGAACCTCGCGAAGGGCCAGACCGGGCTGTCGATCGCGTTCGACCTGCCGACCCAGACCGGCTACGACCCCGACTCGGCGATGTCGAAGGGCGAGGTCGGCAAGGTCGGCGTCCCCGTCGCCCACCTCGGGCACATGCGCGCGCTGCTCGACCAGATCCCGCCCGGGAAGATGAACACCTCGATGACGATCAACGCCACCGCATCGTGGTTGCTGGCGCTGTACGTCGCCAACGCCGACGAGCAGGGCACACCGTCGGCCGAGCTGCGCGGCACGACGCAGAACGACATCGTCAAGGAATACCTCTCGCGAGGCACCTACATCTTCCCACCGGGCCCGTCGCGTCGCCTGATCGTCGACATGGTGGCATGGTGCGCCGAGCATGCACCGCTGTGGAACCCGATGAACGTGTGCTCGTACCACCTGCAGGAAGCGGGTGCGACCCCCGAGCAGGAGATCGCCTACTCGATGGCGACCGCGATCGGCGTGCTCGATGCCGTACGCGAGTCGGGCCAGGTGTCGCCCGAGCAGTTCACGCAGGTGTTCGGTTCGATCTCCTTCTTCGTCAACGCCGGTATCCGGTTCGTCGAGGAGGTCTGCAAGCTCCGGGCGATGACTGACATGTGGGAGCAGATCGGCCGCGAGCGGTACGGGGTCACCGACGCCAAGGCGTTGCGGTTTCGCTACGGCGTCCAGGTCAATTCGCTCGGGCTCACCGAGGCCCAGCCCGAGAACAACGTGCAGCGCATCGTGTTGGAGATGCTGGCCGTGACCCTCTCGAAGCGGGCCCGCGCCCGATCGGTGCAACTGCCCGCCTGGAACGAGGCCCTCGGGCTCCCCCGACCGTGGGATCAGCAGTGGTCGCTGCGGATGCAACAGGTGTTGGCGTTCGAGACCGACCTGCTCGAATACGGCGACATCTTCGACGGCTCCACGGTGATCGAGGGTCGCACCGACGAGCTGCGCACCGCCGCGCAGGCCGAGCTGGACGACGTGCTCGAGATGGGCGGCGCGTTCGAGGCGGTCGAGACGCTCAAGTCGCGCCTGGTCACGTCGATGGCGGCTCGCACACGTCGGATCGAGGCCGGCGAGCAGATCGTGGTGGGCGTCAACGACTTCGTGGAGGCGGCCGACTCACCGCTCGGCGGCGAGGGTGCGATCTTGAAGGTCGACCCGACGGTCGAGCGGCATCTGGCCACCGACATCGCCGACTGGCGCTCGCAGCGCGATCAAGCGGTGGTCGATGCGGCGCTCGACGAGTTGCGACGTGCCGCCGAGGGAGGCGACAACATCATGCCCCCGTCGATCGCCCTGGCGAAGGCCGGTGGCACCACGGGCGAGTGGGGCGACGTGATGCGCTCGGTGTTCGGCGAGTACCGGGCTCCGACCGGCGTGAGCGGCGCCACGGGCTCGGCGCAGGGTCTGGGCGATGTGGTCGAGTTCGTGAAGTCGATGGACGGCGGTCCCCCGAAGTTCCTCGTCGCGAAACCCGGACTCGACGGTCATTCGAACGGTGCCGAGCAGATCGCCGTCGCCGCACGCGACTCCGGGATGGAGGTCGTCTACTCGGGCATCCGATCGACCCCCGAACAGATTGCGGCATCGGCGCGCGACGAGGACCCCGATGTGATCGGGCTGTCGATCCTGTCCGGTTCACACCTCGACCTGGTCCCCGACGTGCTCGACCACCTGCGCGAGATGGGCGTCGACGCACCGGTCGTCGTGGGCGGCATCATTCCCGAGGACGACCGTCTCCGCCTGGCCGAACTCGGTATCGCCGCCGTCTACACGCCCAAGGATTTCGAGCTCGCGAAGATCATGCGCGACGTCGCCGACCTGGCAGTGGCCCACCGCTCCAGCTGAGCCGGACGTCCACCTGCGGCATCGTTCGGTCACCGGCGCGCCGCCGCGCTGCACCACGTGTTTGGGGTCCGAGAGGCGGGGAACCGTCGAGGTGTCGCTCGATCCACAACCGGAGGAATCCATGGCCCGCATCGCATTCGTGCTCGGCAACGACTTCGAAGACGCCGAGTTCGAGACCCCACACACGACGTTGCTGAAACACGGGGTGCTCGTCGACGTGATCGGCGTCGACACCGACGATGTCAACGGCAAACACGGCACGGTGGTGTCGATCGACAAGGCCGTCGACGACGCCTCGGCCGACGACTACGACGCCTTGGTGATCCCCGGTGGGTTCTCGCCCGACCATCTCCGTACCAACGGTCGCATCGTCGACTTCGTGCAGGCGTTCGCCGCGCAGGACAAGGTGATCGCTGCGGTGTGCCATGCCCCGAGTCTGCTCATCGAGGCAGGGCTCGTCGAGGGCAGGACCCTGACGTCGTGGCCGTCGATCCGTGCCGACCTGCGCAACGCCGGCGCCGAGGTGGTCGACCGTGAGGTGGTGGTCGACGGCAAGCTGATCACGTCGCGCAATCCCGACGACCTGCCGGCGTTCACCGACACCCTCCTGGCGGCGATCGGCGAACTCGATCCGGGCGAAGTGGCCGCGGACAACTCGTTCACCGCCTGAATCTGCAGCGGGCGGGCCCGAGCATCTCCTAGGCGTTGGCGGGCTGGCGTTGCTCGCGCTCGATCCACGAACCGAGCGTGTCGCTCGACTCGAAGCTCGTGATCAACGCGTAGCGAGGTGCGTCACCGTTGTGCACCACGACGTGCCAGAGGCGCTGGGTGTCGACGACGAACCTGGCACCCTTGGTGAGCGGCACGCGTTGCTCGGTCGCCGGGTCGGGGAGCCCGTCGGGACCGTTGTCCATCAGCAGCATGTAGCTGTCCGGGTTGTCGGTGAGCTCGACCCACGACCGCACGACCCAGCCCTCGTCGTCTGGATTGAACCGGTTGTTGTCGTCGCGGTGGATCGAAGTCATCGCCTGCTCGCGGTCCTGTGGTTCGAGTTTGATGATCCGCACCCGACCGAAATTGGCACCGACCTCGTCGACGTACGCCCGGATCGTGGGAGCGATCTCGGCGTTCGTGGTCCAGAGCGCGTCCTTGTCGGTCTTGCCCTTGTCCCAGAACCCGCGGCAATCGAGTTCGCCGTCGGCCGAAGCGAGCGGAGCGAAGTTGGTGTCGCCACCGGACTTCCAGTCCATGTACTCGAGGTCCATGAACTCGGACTCGGGGATCTCGTACGGCAGATCGCGGAGTGCGACGAAACCGGTCTCGTCGAGCGCTCCGAGACGGCGGTGGGGCGTGTCGAGCGGGATCGCCACGCTCCAGTGATCGGGGGTCGGCCAGAAACTCATGGAAACGAGTCTACGAATCGGGCGCCGCCGGAGCAGGGCACTGTGACCCATCGACCTCGGAGCCGTGTTGCCGGCGTCGGTTGCGCGCCGCGTCAGGGTTCGGTGGTGTCCGATGTCCGACTGTCGTCGATCACCAGGAGGCCCTCGGGGATCTCGAGGGTCTGCTCAGCCTGGATGGCGTCGCTCGTGAGACCGTTGCGCTCCATGATCGAGGCGACCGTGACACTGAAGCGTTCGGCGATCTCGCCGAGCGTGTCGCCGGACTGGACGACGTACAAGAAGTCGCCGGGGGCGACCGTGGTGGTCGTCGTGGTGGTGGTCGGCATCGTGGTCTGGATGGGCGGCAACCGCTCCTGCGCGGCCGGGTCGGTCGTTCCGCAGGCAACACCGACTGCGGTCAACGTGACCACGATGGCCGCAGTCGCAACTCGATCAGGGCGCCGCATGGCGTCGGATGTTACTGCCCCGCCGGTCGACGTTCCCGTCGGTGACGCAGCGGCGCCGGACGCTGCGGCGGGAGATGGCGTACGAGCAGCATCCGCGACGTACCCTCGGAAGCCGTGATGAGCACCCCTTCCCAGAGGACGACCGAGCAGTCGTTCAGCGACCCGGCGTCCGAGATCGACTACCCCGACGCAGTGCGACCGGAGCGCGAGTACCACCTCGACGCGAACGGCCTGGCGATCGCGGTCCACGAGTGGGGCGATGCCGACGCGCCGACGCTGCTGCTCGTCCACGGCGGCTTCGACTTCGCCCGCACCTACGACGTCTTCGCACCAAAGCTCGCCGCCGGCGGATGGCGCGTCGTCAGTTGGGACCAGCGCGGCCACGGCGACAGCGAGCACCCCGAGCTGTACTCGTGGGATGCCGACATGCGCGATGCGCTCACCGTGTTCGACCACGTCAGTCCGGGCCGACCGGCCCCCGTCGTCGGGCACTCCAAGGGTGGCGCACTGATGACGCAGCTCGCGGATGCCCAACCGTTCCGGTTCACCCATCTCGTCAACATGGACGGCATCCCCTTCAACCGGCGCATCCCCGACGTGGCCGAACACGAACGCACCAAGATGGTCTCCGCCGAGATCGCCGGCTGGCTCGACCACCGTCGCTCGACTGCGACGGCGCAACGCAAACCCGGCACGATCGAGGAGCTCGCGGCACGACGTGGCCGCATGAACCCGCGGCTCGACCCCGGTTGGCTCGAGCGCCTCGTCACCACCGGCGGCTTCGAATCCGCCGACGGATGGCGCTGGAAGATCGACCCGTCGATGCGCTTCGGCGGATTCGGGCCGTGGCGACCGGAGTGGACGCTGATGCGCCTCCCGGGACTCCCGATGCCGTTTCTCGGCATCCTCGGCCGGGAGATGGAGGAGATGGGCTGGGGCACCCCACCGGAGAAGGTACTGCCCTACATGCCGCTCGACGGCCGATGCGAAATCCTCGACGACGTCGGTCACTTCGTGCACATCGAGCAACCACGGTTCGTGGCCGACATGGTGCTCGACTTCGTCGGCGATCCCGACGTGGCCCCGGCCGGAGCCGGCTCATGAGCCCCGGTGCCATCACGATGCTGCGCCATGGCAAGGTCGAGCTGGCGCTGCACCACCTGCGCGACGCCAACGCGTCCGGCAGTCGGCCACTGCTGATCCTGCACGGCCTCGGCGAGGCTGCCCCGCGATCGGCACCGAGGTGGGCCGACCACTGGACGGGCTCGGTGACCGCGCTCGACTTCACCGGCCACGGGTTGTCCACGATCCCCCGGGGTGGCGGCTACACGGCGGAGCTGCTGCTGGGCGACGCCGACGCCGCCCTGAACTCGCTGACCGGCGGAGATCCCGCCCGCTCGATCACCGTCGTCGGTCGCGGGCTCGGGGCCTACATCGCACTGCAGATCGCCGGGGCCCGGGCGAGCCAGGTACACGGGGCGGTCCTGGTCGACGGCCCGGGTTTGGCGGGTGGTCCGACCGGGCCGACGTCGCAGAGCTTCTTCTCGCTGCCGGCCGGCGACAGCACACCCGACCCCTATGCCCTGGTGGAGTTGGGGCGCGATCTCCGCCCGCCGGACTACGCCACGCTCTTCGTCCGCCTGGCACTCGCCGGATCCGATCTCGACGAACCGATCACGGTGGCCAGCGTGTTCCGGCCCGAGTGGTTGGACGCAGTGTCACGCGAGCACGGGGTGGTCGACGCCGGTCTCGTCGAAGCTCTCGCTTCTTACCAGGACTGACCGGCACGTGCCCGGGTAACATCTGTGCCGTGTCACCCCTCGCGTTCGCGCTGATCACGCTCGGCGGGTTCATCCTGATGGAACCCTTCACCGCCGCCACCCATCGTTGGGTGATGCACGGCATCGGCGAATGGTTCCACCGCAGCCACCATCGTCCGGGTCGCAAACCCGCATGGGAACGCAACGACTGGTTCCCGGTCGCCTTCGCCGCGCTGGTGATGTTCGGTCTCTGGCTCGGCTTCAACGCCGGACTCACCGCGCTGATCCCCCTCGCGGTCGGCGTCACGCTGTACGGCATCGCGTACGCACTGGTGCACGACGGCTACATCCATCGACGCCTCGGGGTGTTCGGAGCCCGCCGTGTGGCGGTGCTCGAGCGGCTCGCCGAGGCCCACCGGATCCACCACCTGTACAACGCCGCACCGTACGGGATGCTGGCGCCGGTCGTCCCCGCCGAGTTGCGCGCCCGCGCCGCCACGACCGATCGGGATCCGTTCGCCGAGATCACACGGTCGATGTCGCCCACCGCGAGCTGATGAGCGAAACCCCGCCATCCGGGGGTTTGACTCATCGCCCACGCGGCCGGGCACATCGGATCGGATCACCTGGTGGATTGCCGAACAGCGGCTGCTAGATTCAGGTCGCTCTCAACGAGACAAGGCCATTGCCTACAGGCCCCCATCGTCTAGTGGCCTAGGACACCACCCTTTCAAGGTGGCGGCACGGGTTCGAATCCCGTTGGGGGTGCGACGCGAGAGCGTCATACATAGCTGGTCCCGTGGTGAAGTCTGGAGTTCACGCCGGCCTGTCAAGCCGGAGGTCGCGGGTTCAAATCCCGTCGGGACCGCAGCAGGGGGCCACTCGTCATCGCAAGGTGGCGGGTGGCTCTTCTGTACGAACACCGGTGGCGAACTCCAGATTCGTCACCACCACGGTCGAGTAGCTCAGTTGGCAGAGCACACGCCTGAAAAGCGTGGGGTCACCGGATCGACGCCGGTCTCGACCACCGGGGAATTCGACGTCAGGCAGAGGTGACCGGGATCAGCCGTTCAGCGCCTCGGTCGAGTTCCTTCATCAGATCCACCACGTAGGTGTCGAAGTCGACCTGCATGCGATGGCGGGGGCTGTCGTAGAAGTGACCGAGGTGGATCTTTTCGTCGGCAACGGTGGTCTCGTGCATCTCCGACGGCGACGGGAACGCGTACTGCCCGCCGATCGCTGCAGCGACGAGCTTCGACTGCTGCTCCGCGAAGTTCACGAGCGTCGGCAGTGGCTGGGCCAAACCGAGGAAGAACAGGTTCTCGAAGCCGGGCTTGACCATCCGCTTGAACAGCGGGAAGGTGTTGTCCTGCGGGGTCAGCTCCGGCTGGCGGAAGAACGGGAACGACACGTTGTACCCGGTGGCCCACACGATGGCGTCGACCTGTTCACGTGACCCGTCCGCGAACACCACCGCATCGCCGTCGAGGCGATCGATCGCACCCTTGGGGACGATGTCGCCGCAGCCGACGCGGGTGAGGAACTCGCCCGACACCGACGGGTGGGCGTCGAGCGGGCGGTGATCGGGCTTCGGGAGCCCGTAGTCCTCCATCTTGCCGATCGACTTCTTGATCTTCGCGCGGGCCAGCGCGCGGCCGACGCGTGCGGGCATCCAGGTCGGCAGCGACGCCTTGTCGGCGGGCTTGCCGTCGAAGTACTTGGGCAGCACCCACACGCCGTGACGCATCGAGATGACGAGTCGTTCGGCTATCGGTCGTTGTGACAACTCGGACGAGATGTCCATCGCCGAGTTTCCGGCACCGACCACCATCACCCGCTTGCCACGGAAGTCGTACGGCTCGAACGGGTCGCGATAGTGGTGCGAATGCACTTGGTAGCCGTCGAACGTGCCCGGATACGCGGGCGTTCGAGCATCCCAGTGATGGCCGTTGCCGACGACGAGATGGTCGTACTCGCGAGACTCACCGGTCGACAGGGTGACCTTCCAGCGTCCGTCGTCGAGACGTTCGCAGTCGGTGACCGCCGTGTCGAACGTGATCGTCTCGCGAAGGCCGAAGTGGTCGACGTAGTCGCGGAAGTAGGCGAGGATCTGGCTGTGGTGCGGGAAGTCGGGCCAGTCGCCGGGCACCGGGTGGTCCTCGAACGCCAGGCGCCACTTCGAGGTGTCGATGTGCAGACTCCGGTAGCACGACGACATCCCGTTCGGGTTGCCGAAGTACCAGTTGCCGCCGATGTCGTCGGACATCTCGAAGCAGTCGTACGACAGTCCGTGGTCCTGCAGGCGCTTGGCCATCGTGAAGCCCGAGCACCCGGCACCGATGATGCACGTGCGCGGCCCCGTGTCGGCAACCGACACGATCATCCGCCTCGGAGTGCAGCAAGCGTGGCGTCGACCGTCTCCTGATCGATGCCGCAGTCGAGCGCCGCCTGGACCACCGGTTGAGCCGCTGCGTCGTCGCCTGCGAGCACTGCTCCGGTGTCGACACTGCCGATACCACCCGGTATCGACTCGATCGCGCAGTTCGCCTGGTTCGGCGGGACGCCCTGGCCGGTCAACGTGTCGAACAAGATGCCCTCGATCGGTCCGGTCGGCCGGTCGCTACCGAAGTCGTCGGGGTTGATCACCGGACCCTCGGGCACCGTTTCATCCGGCACCGTGTCACCCGGGACCGTGGTCGGCGGGATCGTGGTGGTGGTGGTCGTGGTGGTCGTGGTCGTGGTGGGCAACGGTGTGGCCTCGAACGAGATCTCGCTCGCCTGCCCGGTGCTGGTGTCCGCAGTGGAGTACACGACACCGCCGGCCGCCACGAACCCGACCGCGCCGACCGCAGCACCCAGCGCCTGCGGTCCGGGGAACGCCGCCGCGAGACGAACCGAATCGATCGGACCGGCGACGCGATCCTGCGTGCCGAGCCAGCCTCGGTCGTCGACCCAGACCGCCAGCGGCGGCATGACGACCAATGCTGCGAGCAGGGCGATCGCCACGTTCAACGTGACGATCAGGCCGAAGTCACGCAGCAGCGGCAACGACGATCCGATCAACACGGCGAAGCCACAGATCGTGGTGACCGCCGAAGTGAAGAACGCGCGGCCGGTACGACTCGCCGCCGTGTCGGTGGCGTCGCGTGGCGACAGCCCGCGCTGGCGCTCCTCGAGATACCTGCCGAGGATCAGTACCGAGAACTCGGCACAACTCGCGATCACCAACGGCCCGCTCACGGTGGTCAGCGGGCTGAGCGTGAAGCCCAGCAGCCCGACCACCAGCGACGACACGCCGACGGCGAGCACCACCGGCACGAGCGCCAACAACGCGCGGGAAAGGCTACGGAACCGCAACACGAGCCACAGACCGGCGAGTGCCAGGGAGAGATACGTGAGTGCCGCCCGGTTGGCCGACAGGTTCTCGAGCAGCCCGATGCCGACGGTGGCGAGTCCGGCCGGCGTCGCCCGAACGGGTTCCTGCCCTGCCGCGAGATCGACGAGCAGGATGCTGTCATCAGGCAGGTCGAGTGCGTCGATACGTGACTGGAGGTCGGCCTCGAGCTCGCTCACGAAGTCGGCGCGGTCGTCGAGGCTGCTCGGGGCCAGGCGGAGGTTCAGTTGCGTCGAGGTCGCGAGTTCGGAGTCCGCCCCGTCGGGCAGGAGCGCGTTCTTGATCGCGTCGGGCATCTGAACGACCGAGGCTTGGATGTCCTGGGTCGTGGGGGCGATCGGCGTGGCGCCGTCGATCAGGATGATCTTGCCCATCGTGTTGACCATGCTCGACGACGACACCACCTCGGACCGCTCCTCGGCGTCGAGGGTGAACTCCCAGATGAGATCGATGACCTCCTGGTCGTAGATGTTGTTGGCGGCCACGAGGATGCCGAGCGTGGACGAGAATCCGGTTTCGTCCTCGAGCTGGCCGATGTCGTTGACCACCTGGCTGTCCTGGTCGATCCACTTGATCGGGTCGGATTCGATCTTCGCACGGCCCTCGACCAGGACGCCGCCGACGAACAGCACCACCGCGAGCCCGATGAACAGCGGGCCGATCTTCGTCGGGAGACCGCCGAGCTTCACCACGACCCGTTCGACGGCCGACGGGGGCCGCACTTCGGTGCGCTTGGTGTACTCGCGGATACCCAGTGCCGAGGCGGTGACCACGATGCCGATGACGACCAAGACCGAGATACCGATGGCCAGCAGCACTCCGAAGTCGCGGATCATCGGCACCTTCGAGATGCGGAGCGCGACGAACGCGGCCACGCCCGTGACGGTGGCGGCAATGAGCGGTGGGCCGACGTTCGCGAGTGTCTCCGCGATCGGGTGCGCTTCCCTGTCGAGGACCACCTCCTCCTCGACGCGGTTGTGTACCTGGATGGCGAAGTCGATGCCGACACCGATCAGGATCGGCAGACCCGAGATCGTGACGAGCGAGAGGTCGATGCCGATGATGCCGAGCAGCGAGAAGGCCCACAGCACGCCGATCAGCACTGACAGCAGCGGCAAGAGCCGCCACCGCACGCGGAACATCAGGGCCAACACCACGGCCATCAGCCCGAGGGCAGCCGCGCCGAGGCGCAGCATCCCACCCTGCAGGTAGTCGTTGATCTCGGCGAGGTACACCGGCGAACCGGTGACGGTGAGATCGAAGCCGTCGAACGACGCTTCCTCGAGACGCTCGAGCACGTCTTTGGTCGCAGCCGTCTGTTCGTCGAGCGTGGCGTTGCCGTCGAGCACCACGCCGCCGACAGCGGTGCCGTTGATCGGGCCGCCCTCGACGTTGGGGAACGTGCCCTCCAGCGACTTGCGGATGACCAGGTCTTCTCGAGCCGGGGCCACCGGTTCACCGTCGACGATCTCGAAGCCGCTGTTGTCGAACAGCAGGAGCTGGTTGTAGTCGGGGTCACCGATGACGCGCCGCTCGTCGGGAATGGCGTTGAGACGGGCGAGCGCGATCTGCACGTCGGCACCACGTGCCTCGGCACCGGCCTCGTCGCTCGCAGCTGCCGCCAGCAGTGCGTCGGTGCCGACACCTTCGGAGAGCAGGTTCGAGCTGAAGTCGAGTGAGATCAGCGGCGTGACCACTGCGAATGCACCCTCGACCGCTTCGAGGTCGGTGGTGATCCGTTCGAGCTCGGCGAGGTTGTCGCCTTCGTACAGTTCGCTGACGTCGGAGCCGTCGTTCGAGCTGAACAGCAGAATCACCGTTTCGCCGCCGAAGTCCTCCTGGAACGCCACGTTGTCGATGGCGATCTGCGAGTCGGGATTCAGATAGCTGTCCTGACCGGTCGCGAACTCGATGTTGCGGGCACCGATCGCGAACACGAGTGTGATCAGACCGACCGCCGCAGCGACGAACTTCCAGTGCTTGCCGAGCGCGACTCCGAGCCAGCGCCAGAACGATTCCATCCTCATGTCCTCTCCCCCCTCGAAATGCTGGGCCGATCGTAGACCCCAGCGCGGTACGAGGTCCCAAATTGCTGCGAGGCCTGCCACACTGCGCTCGTGGATCGGACCGCCGAACTCGTGCGTTCGCTGAGTGCGATCGTCGGCGAACGTCATGTGCTCGTCGACGCCGACCAGCGAGCGAGCTACGAGACCGATTGGACCGGTCGCTACACCGGCCACTGCTCGGCCGTGGTCAGACCGGCCGACACCAGCGAGGTCGCCCGGGTACTCCGCCAGTGCAACGACCGGGGTGTGACCGTGGTGACCCAAGCGGGCAACACCGGTCTGGTGGGCGCAAGCGTCCCGCGGCCTGGCAGACCCGATGGACGGGAACCGACGATCGTGCTGTCGACGCGCCGGCTCGACCGGATCACCGAACCCGATGTGGCTGCGATGCAGGTCACCGTCGGCGCCGGCGTCACGATCGCCGACTGGCGCAGCGCCGCCCGCTCGATGGGGCTCGACACTCCGATCGACTTCGCCGCCCGCGAGAGCGCAACCGTCGGTGGCGCGATCGCCACCAACGCCGGAGGTTCACGGGTGGTCCGCTTCGCCACGATGCGCCAGCAGGTCGTCGGGGTGGAGGCGGTGCTCGCCGACGGAACCGTCGTCGGCTCACTCGCCGGGCTGGCGAAGGAGACCGTCGGTCTCCATTGGCCGTCACTGCTCGCGGGCTCCGAAGGCACCCTCGCCGTCGTCACCGCGGCGCGACTACGTCTCGTCCCACGTTTCGATCACGTCACGACGATGCTTGCCGCACTCGAGTCCGTCGACACCGCGCGCGATGTGCTGGGCGCCGTCCGCCGGCAGGTCGGGTCTCTCGACTCGATCGAGATCATGTTCCCCGCCGCGCTCGAACTCGTCGCAGCGCATCTCGACACCGGCGTGCCCGTCGACCTCGCCGGTGACGGCGTGGCGTTGCTCATCGAGTGCGCCGACCACGTCGATCCCACCTCCGAACTCCACGCCGCGCTCGACGGTGTCGATGGGATCACCGCCACCGCCGTCTCCGTCGGCGGGTCGCAGCGCGAGCACCTCCTGTCGTTCCGCGATCGGATCACCGAGGCGATCGCTGCGGCCGCAACCGCGTCGGGTGCACCGACCTACAAGCTCGACGTGGCTGTGCCGGTCGGATCGATCGAGCCGGTGCTCGACGCGGCCCGACGGGCTGCGGGTCACCAGGGCGCCCGGCTGATCCCGTTCGGTCATCTCGCCGAAGGGAACCTGCATCTGAACTTCCTCGACACGTCCGCTCCCGACGACATCGCCGACGCGGTCCTGCCGGTCGTCGCCGAGGTCGGTGGCACGATCTCGGCCGAGCACGGCGTCGGCATCGCGAAGACCCGATGGCTCCACCTGGTGCGCAGCTCCGGCGAGCTCGCGGCCCAACGATCGATCAGGCGTGCGCTCGACCCGAACGGCATCCTGAACCCTGGCGTCCTCGACGCGCCGGACGAGCGACACCGTCCCGATCCACGTCAGGTGCCGTAGCCGAAACCGAGATCGGGAGCGGTCAGCAGCGGTCGGTAGTCGATGCCCCTGTCCGCGGCCATGGCGGCGCAGGTGCCCCCGCGATCGACGATCACGGTCATCCACACCGGCACCGCACCGAAGGCCCGGATCTCCTCGGCGGCTTCGATGAGCGACGTGCCGCGAGTCGTGGTGTCCTCGGTGACGAGTACACGGTCGCCAGGACGCAGCGCACCGGCGATGCGGCCGGTGACACCGCCCTGCTTGGCCTCCTTGCGAACGCTGAAGCTTCGCATGTGGTGGCCGCGGGTGGCGGCGACCGCAGCGACGCCGTAGGCCACCGGATCGCCACCCATGGTGAGGCCGCCGATGGCGTCGATCTGGTCGATGACGTCGCCGAACACCTCGTACACCGCGTCGGCCACGGCGATGATCCCGTCGGGCGTGCACGCCGTCTGTTTCGTATCGAGGAACCACGTGCTGGTGGCGCCGGACTTCAACGTGAACTCGCCGTGCTTCACCGACTGCTCGTCGACATGTGTCCGCAGCGTCTCCAGGGTCGCAGTCAACGGTGCGGGAGTCGGGGCATCGCTCATCGAGTGCGACGGTAGTGCCCGGGCACGCAACGATCAGTCGCGGTCGCGGGCGTCGCGGACCAGGACCTCCTGGGCGACGGTGGCGACGTGGGCGCCGTCGGCTGCGAAGACGTGACCGAGCGAGAGCCCGCGGCCGCCGACGTAGTGGTGGCACGAGAAGTCGTAGAGATGCCAGCGGTCGGCGCGCAGCGAACGGTGGAACCAGATCGTGTGGTCGAGGCTGGCGCAGAACAGGCTTGCGCGCGCCTCCGGATCGTCAGCGACGGGATGGGCCCGGATCACCGAGTCGGTCGGCATGTCGTCGGACAGGTAGGCGAGCCAGCACCGATGCAGGAGCTGAGCGCTCGCGTCGTCGGGGTCACCGAGATCGTCGGTGACCCGCATCCACGCGACCGCGCGGCCTGCGCCGTCACGGCGGACGCCGTCCACCCGGTCGACGGGCACCATCACACGGTTGAAGGTGGACGTCCACGAGTCCTCGTCGAGCGACTCGGCATCAGGGACGTCCGGCATCGTCACCGACTGGAATGCAGCTGCCCGCTCCGGACGCTGGAAGGAACTCTCCGCGTTGAGAATCGCACCGACCGCCTGGCGCGCAACCACCCGCCGAGTGGCGAAACTCCGGCCGTTGCGGATCCGGTCGACCTCGTAGCGGACCGGCTCGGTGTGCTCTCCGCGGCGGATGAAGTAGGCGCGTATCGAATGCGGCTCGAGTTCGGGCTCGACCGAGAACGCAGCTGCTCTCAGTGCCTGGGCGACGATCTGTCCGCCGTAGAGGCCACCCCACGGATATCGGGGACCTTCACCGACGTGCACGTCGGTCCCATGTGGTGACAGTTCGAACATGGAATTCGAGGCTATTGCAATTGCGCCAATTCTCCATAAGATCTAGGTCCATGGCTGGCAAAAGAGGTCCGAGAACTCCGATGACCGACGAGCACAAGGCAGCGCTCGCCAAAGGTCGTATGGAAGGCCGCGTCGTGCGTGACTACCTCGAAGGTCTCCGAGCCACCAAGCCCAAACGAGGCAGAAAGCGCACCCCCGACACGATCCGCAAACGCCTCGAAGCCGTCGACGTCGAACTGGCCAGTGCGAGCCCGCTCGACGAACTCCTGCTCGTCCAGGAGCGCCGCGATCTCGAAGCCGAGTTGGCGGCAAAGTCGAACGCCATCGACATGGATGCCCTCGAAGCCGAGTTCGTGAAGGTGGCGAAGAGCTATTCCGACAGCAAGTCGATCTCGTACGCCTCGTGGCGTGACGTCGGTGTGCCCGCCGGCACCCTCAAGCAAGCGGGCATCGGCCGATCCGACTGATGTAACGATTGGTGTCTGACACCAATCGTTACATGTCGATCGGGTCGAGTTGCGCGAACAGGTGGTCGAGGTTGCGGAGTGAACGACGCAGATCGAACGCGTCGTCGAGCACCGAGTCGTCGACGTCGTCGTCGGCCTCGAGCAGCGAGCGGAAGTCGACGCCGTCATCCCACGCCTGCATCGCGTTGCGTTGCACGATCCGGTAGGCGTCGTCGCGGGTCGCTCCCGCCTGCACCAGCGCGAGCAGCACCGGCTGGCTGAACACCAGGCCGTAGCTGGCGTCGAGGTTCGCCTGCATGCGCTCGGGAAAGACCATCAGCCCGTCGAGCAGCCGATGCAGCCGACGCATCACGTAGAACGCCAGCTGTGACGAGTCGGGCAGGATCACCCGTTCGACCGAGGAGTGCGAGATGTCGCGCTCGTGCCACAACGCCACGTCCTGCATCCCCGCCGACAGGTTGGCGCGCAACACACGGGCGAGCCCCGAGATCGTCTCGGCCGAGATCGGGTTGCGCTTGTGCGGCATCGCCGACGACCCCTTC
>Ga0102938_10002058_pt1 | contig 15297 bp, 13 predicted proteins | sample SalPonR2_B_D2_MG_FD_84516 | JGI IMG/M metagenome (GOLD analysis project Ga0102938, IMG submission 84516) | Salt pond soil microbial communities from South San Francisco under conditions of wetland restoration - Salt Pond MetaG R2_B_D2_MG | ecosystem: Environmental > Aquatic > Marine >...
GCATTTTCGGGCTTAAAACCGAAATGTCAAATGTCACTTTCGCGATTTGTCACTTTCGATTTTCGCCAATCGGCCTCGAAATTTTCGTGTCCAATCCCCACCCCTCACTATTTTTTGAGACCCCTGTATTTATTTTTCGTTGAACAAGATAAATGAATTCAATGAATTATAAAACGCAAAAAGCCCAGGGACCCAACCATGAATCAACAGAAACGGCACATCAATAACAATGGCAACTACACTCAAACTAACCCACCCCTCTTCAAGTAAGAACTTGTGCCTACGTTAACAAAGCTTACAAGCCCAACAGCAGAAGATCTGGAAATTAATACATACGGCGTATGCCAGAAAAACACATCGCGATACAAGCCTGTTACTTACTTGGGCAAAGACGGCTTTGTATACAAAGGACCTTACATGCCCGATAAGCACAAATTAATCGACCTGGTCTATCTGCGTTACAATATCCTGTCCGAGATATGGACGCTGGATGTCGCCTGTCCGTACCAAGTTTTGCAAGCATCAGACAACGAAGACGCTCACTATCTGAAGATGGTCCACGTCAGCAGTAAACACAACGGCATACAGGAGCAATTATTAGACGGAAAAGAAACCGAAGTGCCCAACTTCGACGACCCGGTAAAGGTCTTAACCAAAGCCGGCCAAGGATTCGTCGAGCTACCGCAATACTTTGACAGCGCCAAGCAGACCGGCAAAGTCGAGGCGCAGGCGCTTGTTCACTTGATGGCCCGTTATATTCTTGACCCCATTGTCGAAGACTCTACACTGAGCAACATATTGGTGGTCGATGACGACGACAACGGTCCCGTGGTCTACGCAGTCGACTACGAAGAATACCGCCGTTGCAGCGAAGACACAATAGAGGAAGAGCGCGAACTAGGTGTGGATGTCGCCCTGACTGGCGCCAGTCCTGTGCGACTTGACTACCTTAAGAGACTGTTTGCCGACGAGGTGCTTGCGTCAGAGGTGTGCAAGGATTTTCTGACAACGGTCGACCAGAAGTGGGTCGAAGTAGAGAGCTTGATCATCATGGCAGGATTCGACAAGCTGTGCTCTGTTGACAAGATGAAGCAGCGTGCCGCTTATGTGAAGGCAAAGGTCGCCGATGCGGAGTCGGGCGACGACGATCAGACGATCGACAAAGAGGCAGAGGCGGAGGCGGAGGCGGAACAGTCTGACGAGCGCAAAGCAAAACGCCCGCGCGGGGACGCTTCGTATCACGATCGAAGCCAGAAGAAGCGCAAGCGCTAGACAGGGCGTCGAATGAATAATTGCATTGACACTGCCCTACAAAAAAATCCGCTCGTCTTATTGATCACCCAACCATGAAAGATGTGCTACGAAAAGCCACAGTCGGACTTGTTGCGCTGGCCCTGGCTGTCTCTCTGATGGCAGCGGTCAAGTTCCTGCTTGGCGGCAAGATTGAACTCGGCTGCTACCTAGTACTCGTGGAATACTGCACTCAGACGTGTTGGGTGGGCAGACCCGTGCAGGCGTACCCGTGGCAGTGTCGTGGCGCCGTCGAGATTGTTTCGCTGGTTTTTATCAACATCGGCATCTTTCTGGCCTGCCTCTGCGTTGCGTCCGGCTTGCTCGTGGCGATTTTGGTGTGTTGCTGCGGGTGTGAATTGGGCTGTTCTCGCCAAGACGAGGCCTTGAACTACGCTCGACTGATGGAGGAGGAAACAGACCCGCAGATGGACAGCTATGCGGCGCCGCTCAAAGTGATCACCAGCGCATCGGAGTTGTACAGCTCCAACGACAATTCTAATTCCGAATCGGAGATTTCGCCCGAATGAACACCAGACAACAAACCGCGAGCTCTGTATGTTCTCTTGGATCGCACCGCTCGCCTTGACGTCGACTGCGCACAATCTGTGCGTCCGGATGCAAGACCGCGAACTGCAAGGCTTCGGAGCAGATTTCATGGCACTGGCGCGCATGTCGCTTTGGTCTGCGCACAACGGCTACAGCGTCTGCGTCGAAAAAGGCCCATACGACAAAGTCCCCGAGCCAGAGTCAGACGCGTCGTGGCACTTCTACTTGAACTCGCTGGCCGAGTGCCGCCGCCACGACTGCGACAAGCGAGCCGACTGGTACGGGCCAGAGAACGACTGCGACAGACACCCGAGGCGGTTGTTCAGCGAAGCGGTACGCATGCTTTACAAACCGAACAGGTGGGTCAGGACGACTGTGGAAGAAAAGGTAGACTACCTGGCGCCCCATCGCGCCGTCGTGCTGCACGTGCGCCGCGGTGACAAGATAGCCGGTCCGTGGCGCGAGACCACGGAAACGCACCAGCACCCTTCGCTGGAGGACTATTACCGCGCCGCGGTCGACGCCAAGGGTGCACACACGCGTCTTCTAGTGCTGGCCGACGAAGACGAGACGATTACAAGGATCGTTGCCATCAACGACCACTTGAAAAAGTTCGAGCAGGTCGTCTACGCCGAAAAAGAAAAACGGCGCGGCGGTTTCGGCTTCAATCAACTGCGCAGCAAACTGACCGACCACGACCTCAAAGACGAAGCGCTGGTGTTCTTCTCGCTGATCGAGACGATGCGCACCGCTGGCGTGCTAGTTGGTGCGCGCCTGTCGAGCGTCTTTGTCATCGCCGAGCTCTTGCGGTCGCCCAACCAGAGTACCGTGAGCCTGATGGACAACCCGCGCTACCCGACGCGGTACATCTTCGACCAATGAACTTTATTGTGCATCTTCGAACTGCTCGAGTCCTACCGCTCTGCCGTGCAACGATTCGACACTGCCGCCACGCAGGTTCTTCCACTTGACATTGTACGAACTGGAAACGGCAAACAGCCGCGCGTCGTTACCAGTGTACCCGACCATCGGCCACTGGTCAGGATGTCCGCCGTCGCCGTTTCGACCGGTGTAGGTCTCCGGATCGACGTCCACGCCCATCCACTCGCGGCGCCCGGCGAACGCCGGCGGTCCGCTGGCGTGGACGCTGCCCAGGTTGACGTTGTTCAGGTACACAGACTCCGACGACTGCACGCGCAGAACCATGGCCCCCTTGTTGACGTGGCCCATGCCGTCCGTGTTGGCGCCGATAGCCCAGCCGTGCTGCTCGACGAGCTGCCACAGCTCCGGTCCGACGGGCCCGCCAGTTTCGAGCCACCAGTCGACGAGCGGCTGCGGAACGTTGGGCCTTCCTGCGACGCGGCGCTCTTCGTCTGTCAGTCCGCTGGCGAAGAGCTTGGCAAAGTGCAGAATGGCGTCTGACAGCGGGTCGGCCGAGAAGCTGCCGTAGTCGCGAGACACGCGTTGCAAGTCGAACAACTCGCCGGCCGGGCCCGTGATGAACTTGTTGTCCTGGTCGACCAGGCTGACAAACTCGACTGGGTGGCACCGGGTATCGTCGAGGTCAACGTCTTCGATCAGAACGCGCTTGGAAGCTGTGTCTTGCGTGTGGCCCAGCTGGAACGGCCCCACGGCGTTGCCCAGGTCCGTGATCATCATGGTGGCAACGGTGCCGCCGGTCTGCATGCCGGACTGGGCGGCGAACAGTCGGTGCGCCTCGGCGTGCTTGCTGGCGTCGATGGCGTCGTGCCGCAGGATGTCGTGCTTGGCCTGCTCGTGCAGCTGGCGCAGTTTCAAATAGGCGGCGTCGTGGGCTTCGTCTCGGCCGGAGAATGTCTGCATGAACTGCAGCAGGAACGTGGCCTGGCTGAACTCGGCGTTGACCGGCGTGCCGGTGAAGAGACCCGTTCCGGTTGCGTTTCTGATCCAGGCGTTGTGAACGCCGTTCAGCTTGATGGTGGCCAGCTCGTAGTCGCTCATGTGCAAGTTGTGCAGTTTGACGTTGCGGTTGCCGTTGCCTGACACGCTGAAGTGCGAAGTGCGGCCAAAGCGGACGTTGCTGATCACGATGTCGACGCCCGCCTCGAACACGGGGCCGAACGGCACTGGGCCCTCGCCGACAATGAACACCGACGAAGCTAGCTCTATGTGCGAGTAGAATCGCTGGAGGGCGGCGTGCATGTGGTGTTGTTTGAGCACGTGGTTCTGGCCGTCCAGGACGATGCGATTGCCGACAATGACGATTGCGGCAAAAAAGCCCAGTTGGAACCCGCTGAGCACCGGGTACTTGTCGTTCTGTGCAGGTCTGTTGATTGTGAAGTCGTGGTCTGCGTTGGGCCCGAACTCTACGTCTTCCGTCAGAAGCAACAGACAGCTCTCGCGCACAACCAGCGTTCCTTGCTTGAAGTCGTCGTTCCGAAGCAGCACCCTTTTGCCGGCGTGCTTTTGCTGGTCAGCGTCGAACGTCGACCAGTCGACCGTGCCGAGCATGCTAGCCGCGCGGCGGACGTCTGTCTCGACGCCCGTCAGTTGCTGGTCGAGGTCGCTCCGCATCGCGTTGAACTCTGTCTGACTTTCTGTGTAGGGCAGCACTGCGCACCCCAGCAAAACCAGCGACGTCAGCCCCGCGAGGATGGCCAGGAGTAAAACGAGACGCATTCTGTTTGATTTCTGTGTGGCAATGTTAGCTTAATTGACGGTCGGTAATCAATTTGTAAAACACCTACCAGTATTGCAAACTAAGAGACTTCCAACCAGAAATTCAACAATGTTGCTGTTAGTGACCACTTTGCTTGTCCTTGCCACCGCCATCGCGACGGCGTCGCCCGACACACCGCCCATTTTCGTTATCAATCTGGCGCGAAAAACCGAGCGCATGAATCGCTTCGCTCTACAGGCGGACCGATCGGCAATCCAGTACGAGCGCGTCGACGCCTGCGACGGTGCCGAAGCAGAATCTTTGCTTCGAAGCGGCAAGATCAATATCAACGACACGTTCCGAGACCCAGCGACCGGGCGGCGCATGAAGCTGGGCGAGATTGGATGCGCCGTGTCGCACATCCGCGTCTGGCAGAAAGTGGCAAAGTTGCACAGGGACCAGTACGCCGTGGTGCTCGAGGACGACGCCAAGTTCACCGGCTTCGAAACTGGCCTCGCCGACGTGGTGACCGAGGCCGCTGCACTGGACGCAGGCTTTGTGTACCTGGCCTACCGCGACGGCGTCCCGCAGGATCGCAAGAACGAAGGCCGTCTGATGCAGTCGTGCGGATTCACCTATTGGACCATTGCCTACCTGCTGCGCTCCTCGGCCGCAAAAGCGCTGGTCAAAGAGGCTCGTCTGTACCGCAAGCAGCTCATCCCTGTCGACGAGTTTTTGCCCATTGTGCTCGGTGCACTGGACACGAGCGCTGAGTCCGTGACAATGACGTGCGACCACACGCAAGGCTGCAAGGCCGGAGCCGGTGCGGACGGCCGGTACGCGACGCGTCTCAAGTGCCTGGCGGTCCGCGAGCAGCTGGTCTCTCCGCACTTCGACAGTGTGCCGAGCGACACGGAAACCAGCGACCTGGTTGCACTCGGCGACCACGACGAAGACGGGGCGGGTCTGACTGTGTTGACGGTTGCGACGGACCCGGGCCACTTTGGCTACCAGAGCCTCGCCAGATCGGCGCACTACTTTGGCTACAGTCTGCGCACTCTGGGCAGCGAGACGAAGTGGACCGGCGGCGACATGATCTCGGGAACGGGAGGCGGCATGAAGCTGGCCCTGGTCAAGAGAGCCTTGCGGAACATGGACGGCGATAAACTGGTCCTGTTCGTCGACGGCTACGACACTCTGCTGCAACAGCCGCCAGAAGTGCTGCTGCGCCGCTGGGAGATTGCCAGCAGCGCGGCAGACGTTGTGTTTGGCGCCGAGCTGCTCTGCTGGCCGTCGCAGGACATTTGCTCGCGGTACGAGGCCAGCGTCCCAGACGGACGCCGGTTCAGGTACCTCAACAGCGGCACGTACATGGGCCGCGCTCGCCACTTGGCCGCCCTGTTGGACAGCTTCGACGAGCGGCACGTGCGCTCCGACGACCAGCTGTTTTTTTCCAAAAAGCTGGCCGGCTACGCCGAGGGAAAGGTGACGACCAGAATCGCGCTCGACAGCGACTGCCAGCTGTTCCAGCCGATGAACGGAATGTCCAACGACGAGTGGACCTGCGACGCGCCCGGCTTTCGGCTTTTCAACAAAGAAACCGAATCGGAACCCGTCGTCCTGCACGGCAACGGACCGGCCTCGCGCACTCTGATCGGGCTTGCCAACTACGCGGCGGGCGCCTACAGCAGCTTCTACCAGACCATGCGGCACCCGAGCGACGATACTGTCAAGCCGACGCGTCTGGCGCTGGGCGTTTTTTTCACCGGAACGCCGTTCGAAGAGGAGTTTGTCGCCGGTCTGACGTCGCTGCGGATCAACCGCGCGGCCACGTCTCTGTTTGTCTGGTACGCGGCAGACTCGAGGTTCAGGCTGCACCACGAGCTGCGCAGCTCGTTCCGCACCTACGCCACCATGGACACAGACGACGAAGCATCAGCCCGGGCGCTTTTCCTCGAACAGGCCGAGCTCGACGGCGCCCATTACGCCCTGATGGTCCAGTCGGACGTCATGATCAACAGGCCAACCGCCGTGTCCGACCTGGCCGAGTGGAACCAGACCGTCGTGGCCGGCCTGGCGAGGCGCGAAGGTCAGGCCTGGTCCAACTTTTGGACCGACATGCGACCCGACGGCTGGTACAGGCGCGGTTTCGACACGCTGGACGTGTACCTGCAGCGGAACGTCGGCCTGTTCCAAGTACCATACGCCCACTCGGTTCTGCTGTTCCGCAACGACACGTTCGCTCGATTCGCCGACTGCCTGCGCCGGCACGAGGGATCCGGCGACGACAGCATGCGTCTAGCGGCAATAGACGCGCTGGACCAAGGCCTGCCCGTCTACGCCGACAACCGGCACCTGTACGCCACGCTGCTCGGCGAAGAGCACGCAGCGCAGCCCGATGCCGTGCACAGGGAGCTGTTCGAGGCCCACATCAGTCCCAGTCTCTGGCGCAAGCGATACCTGGTCGAAGGCTGGGAGACAGTCCGCTTCGACGAGCCGTGCCCGGACGCCTACGGGGCCGTGCTGTTCTCCGAGGCGTTCTGCTCGGAGCTGATCGCCACCGTGGAAGCAGCCGACTCCTGGTCGTCGGGCACCAACGACGACGAGCGCATCCAAGGCGGCTACGAGAACGTGCCGACCCAGGACACGCACATGAACCAGTTTGACTGGGAAGAGCAGTGGGTCCACATCCTGGACAGCGTCATCAAGCCGCTCGTCGTGCAGCAGTACCAGGGCGTGACGTTCAAAGCGGAGATCAACATCGCCTTTGTCGTCCGCTACAGCATGACTGGCCAGCGCGAGCTCCAGCCGCACAACGACGCCTCCCAGGTGACGACGACGGTGCTGCTCAACTCGGAGTTCGAGGGCGGCGGTGTCAAGTTCACGCGGTACAACTGCTCGCACGTCAGCAACCAGCCGGGCTTTCTGCTGATGCACCCCGGCCGCGTCACGCACAACCATCTTGCGTATCCGATTACCAGCGGCAAGCGGTATGTCCTGGTGTCGTTCAATGAATGAATAGGGCTGCAGTTTATTCGGAATTGGCTATTCAACTGTGGCCGAGAGAACGGGAGCCGAAAACTTCTGATGGTATAAGCTTAGGAAGTTTTGCGGTATAAGTATGGCACTGTTTTGCAAAATAACAAGTCTGTCTCTGATATAAGTTTTGCCGTAGTTGAAATTGCTAACAAAATGCCAAATGAATAACCCTTTGGGTGCATTGACAAAGCTATTGTCGCTCTCGATTTCTTCATCGTCGTCTCCCTCGTCGTCTTCCAAATAATCTGTCTGTTCCAGCAGAAGGAAATATTTGTTGTTTCTTGCCACAACATAGGACCCGGAAACGCGCAACGGGAAAAAGCTCGCCTTGACGACAGGGTCTAAACCCGCTAGTGAATAGTTGGTCAATTCAAAAACCGGACTGCTTTTGCCTTCTACTACAAATGTGCGCTTCGTAGGGTTGATCGTGATGCCTCTGCGAAGAGATAGGTCGTCTACAATGACACGCTCCACTGAAAATGTAATTTTTTCCCCGGGTGTTTGCTTAGCAATTATACGGAAGGGCTCATTTTGTCCTGAAGGATATCTTGAAAATATCGCCAGCATATTTGGACTGGTTTTGTCCACAAAGCACACATCCTCGATTGTTTCGATAGGATCACCACGTTGCCGTTCTGTGATACGGTAGCGAGTTCTGTCACTGCGAGAAATGATGTCAATGCCATCGTTTCTGGAGACGATCCAATTTTTGTTCATGTCTAAAATGTCGATGCGACTGAAAGCTTCAAATTCTGGTGCAGTTGCCAAATTTCCGGATTGGAAAATCTCGTCTAGGATACTGTATTTGACGACTGGGCCCTGATCAGTTTGCACAGTCAATTGCAAAATCGGCCTATCTCCAAAACGGAAATCAACGGGGTCCTCAAGTGTAACTGTCTTTGCTTTTCCGTAAGCCGAATTGTCTTCTTTTGCAATGTCAGGGAACATAAAATGCAGAAAGGGCACCAGTGTAACCTTAGTTTCATCGGTGAAAGCACAAATGCCGTCAACAAAGTTTTTCTCTATGTCGGGTCCAATTTCGGGATATTCAATGGGCTTCTGAAGCGCCAAGAAAATGCGCCGAGCGTCGTTTGCTGCCCGTGCTCGGTCAAATCCATTTTTGTAATTCCCGGAGCGCAGAATCAGCATAAACGACTGCACGGCGCGGTTGGCCCAGTCGGACCGGAACGGGTTGTCGGAGAAGTTTTCGGCATAGAGGCCAAAGTGGATTTCGATGCAAGCCACCCAAAACAAGTTGTTCCCGCAGATGCTCCGCTCCAGCTCTTTGTTGACCCGGCAAAGCGCGACGGCGGCCTTGTAGCCTTCGGACTTCACGACGGAGCGCATTATTTCAATGCGCGTCAGCTCCGACGCGTCGAGCAGCGATCGCAACCGGGCATCTTTGTCGGTTGTCTCGGGAGTTCTCGAGGTCTTCTGTTTCTTGGCTCCCACTGCCAGCGGCGCCGCTTTGTCAACTGTCCAGCTCATTTCTGGGTTTTTGCGTGAGAAGGCCGCGGTGGTTTTGTAGTGGCTGGATTCAATTTTTGTTCTTTTTTTCATTGGTCTGATCCAAGCTCGCGAGAGTTCTGTGCGAATTTCAAATCTAGGTCGGCTCCGGGATCAATTCCATTCGAAGCTATTCGAATTAACAATATCGACCGCCTTTTCCATCGTTGCCAGGACAAGATCTTTGGTCGCCAGAAACCACTCCTTCTGGAACGACACGGTGCCACAATCAAACCGCCTGTAGCGCACGTCGGCAAGCTTGGCAAAAACCAGCTTCTCTGCCGACAGCGCCTTGCTGACGCGAAAATAGTCCTGGCCCTCGATGCCGCGCTTGGCGCCGCTGAGGAACACAGCACCTCTCTGCTCCTTGATGCGCTGGTAGGGCGTTCGCGTTGTCATGCCGATCTTGTAAAAAAAGGTGTCGTCGGCTGGCAGCTTGTCCTTGTCGAAGCGCTGATGGTCCAAGTCGTACTGGCTGACGTAGACGTACAGAAAGCCATCGGCGTGTGTGCTCTTCTCTGCTTCCTTGAGCTGTTTCTGCAGCAGCTTTTCGACCTCGGGCTCCCGGCGGTAAAACCTCTCGGTGAACGGCAGCCGCTCGCAGTCGAACCTGCGCGCCTTTTCGCACCGTAGACTCTTGTGAAGTTCAAGGTGACTGGCACAGAACGGCGACAAGTTCCTCCAGTGAAACCGGTGCCGCGGCTCCATGCAATTGCTGCTGGTGCCGTCTGCTTCGCGGCACTTGTGGCGGCAAAGGTGTTCCGGGTGCTTTCCGATCCGAGTCCACTTGCGATAAGCGTAACTGATTGGCCACAGTGCCAGTTTGATAAGCCGGTAAACAAAGCCGAATCCGCGGAGAATTGCCCACGCCATAGTGTAGCCTATCGCGACAAAAATCACTGTGGCTAGCGCGTAAGCGACGTAACCCGGTTGATGCTCCACCAGGACCTTGTTCATGATTGTTTGTTTTTGTCTTGCGGAACCTTCTGCGGCTTTCGCAACGAAGTAAAAAGCAAATGTTTGAGTGGCTTAGCAGCTTTTGCGGTTCAATAGTGAGAACGCTGACGTCGACGCGCGACCGGCGCGTGTTTCAGACGCTGGAAAGCGCAATTTACATTGACGACGACCTCTACGAGACTGATCCTTACTACCTCGGCCAAGCAGACACCGAGAAAACTGAGTCGTGGCTTTTTCACGTCGCCAGAACGAACGAATGGGAAGCGCAAGTTGGCGACTATGCGCCCATAGGCGCATCTGGCATAAAAGAAACAACTGTGCCGCTTTTCGATTCTGACCGCCTGCAGAATTACGTTCGCGGGTCTGTGTTCACGAAGTCGATGGCTATTCAGGAGCGACAAAAAACATACGAGAATTCAAGCATTGACAACGATGACCATCTGGAAGTTGAAATTGACGTCTCGGACCACAAGCTGATTGCAATTCCCATCCAAAACGAAGACATCGAATGGGTCGGAGAATTGAACTACCCACAGCTGAAAAGGCCTTTGCGCCGAAGTGAGGATAAATTTGTGGCGTTCGATTTGGTTTTTGACGTTGAAACCGTTGAGGTGCTAGTGCCCGAGTCGTGGGAAATTAACGACGCCATAGAAGCACAAGAGACAGAGCGCAAGAGAATTGAGCGCCAGGAACAATTCTAAATAAACACCGAGCACCCATTCTGGCCGCCATGCAAGAAGACGAGTGCCAGCGCCACCTGGTTAGCATTGGACGCGACATGAACGACACCAGAGCGACGGTGGCCTCTATCATGAGCGGAGTTCTGGAGCGCGGCGACAAACTCGCTGCACTCACAGAAAAAAGCAACAGTCTGTCGGTTTATTCGCAAAACTTCTCGCAGGCTACTGCTCGGCAACTGCGGCGCCAGAAAATTAAATCTGCTTATTTCCTTGTTTTCTTAACAACAATTTCGATTGCAACAACCATCCTTCTTTACAAAAACTGGAACCAAAGATGACAAGCACAGTGGCAAAATCCGGAGCCGAGACAAGCAACCAAAAGCTCGTCCCTGTCACCAAGACCGTCGGCGACATGTACAACGAGGACATCGCCGACAACGGTCCGTTCATCAAACCACCGGAAGGAGCAGACGCCGAGCTCGTGCAAAAGCACCGCGAGGCCGACTTCCGACGCTGGATGTCAATTCGCATGGCTCGCAGCATGGGCAACGACAACGGCGACTACTTTGAGAAACTGCTGCTCGCCGACACAATAGAGAAACTGAACCGCGCTCAGTCGTCTGACCCCAAAATCAAGGGAATCGACGACCTCATGAAGAACGAAGGCACGCGCAGGACGATCGAAATGATAGAGAGTTCACAGGCCGGTGTACAGGAGGAATTCGAGAGCCGCATTGCCAAATTTCAAGCCGCAGGAGGCACCGTCTCGGAGAGAGTCGACGTCCCGCGCAGGCCAATGACACTGGCCGAGGTCACCAAGCTGACGAAAAAGTACAACGTCTTAGTGCGCCAGGCGCTGCACGAAATCAACGAGGGCGACGAAAAGTACAAACTGTTGCGGCAGAACGCCGACGCGGCCCGCAAGTTCGTAGAGCTCGGCATGCAGAGGCCCGAGTACAACGAAGGCATAGACGAAAACACCGACGCAGAAACCCGAGAAAAGTTCGAGCGCGACGCGCTGGTCGCAGCCGACGCCATTCTGAAGTTCGAAGAGTGGCGCGATCCGCGCACGCGCCCCGACGGGGCCTGCTACCGTCAAGTCTCCGTGGACATCAAGGAGTTCTCAGATCGCATGGTCCGCGAGTCGCAGGGCCTGCTCAAGCCGATCAAAGACTTCTTCATGCTCGACGACTACGTCATCCAGACGCGCATCGAGCAGACGCGCGAGACTCTGTTCGCCGCCCTGCTGTTCACAGAAATCGTCGAGGTGCCCGTGTTCACGTCGCGCCTCATGAACATTGTCTGCGGCCAGCCTCTGGCGCGCGTCATTCGCTTCACCGACGCCTACAAAGTCTACACGGCCTCGATCCACGTGCTGCTGCACAGCGACGTCGCCCCGGAACACGATGAGATTGTCCAGCAGCGCGCCAAGAAAATGCGCACCATGAAGCGAGCCGGCGTCAAGGTGCTGAAGCCGAAAAGCAAGCAGAACGTCGACAAGTACAGCAAGCGGGAATGCCTCCGCGCGCTGCAGGAGCAGAGGCTCGAGTCGCGCAGGCGCTTTGTCCAGGAGGTCAAAGCGCTGATTGACTGGTTCACCGATCTGGACCGCGCGGCCGAAGACGCCGCCTACTGGGAAAGCATGCCCGACCAAGAGCGCCCGGACGTCGACGTGGGCGCAGCCACGCGCTGGGAGATTGTGTTCTACCAGAGACTGTTGGAGTGCATCCGAGCCCATTGCGTCGACATCCTCGTTGCGCAAGAAGGGTGTATTTTGCTTTTGTTGCAAGATTATATCCCGAAAAAAGAGCTCTACTATCTGTCGACGCCGCTCAAGGAACCGCCAGAGAGCTTGATGCACCCAGATTTCCCGGCTCTGATCCGCGAAGGCAACGAGGGCTTCGGGGCCAAGAGACGGCAGTTCTACGAAACTCAGCGAGCGGCCGGCAAAGTCAGAGAACTGGGATTCGCCGATATACCCGAGGACGGGTTGTCTGTTCCTGTTAAATCTGGTGCTTCTTGGGCGCCGACCTTTGGTCAGCTGCAAGGGTTCTTGAAGTTTTTCGGTTCCGTGCTTTCTGTTGACCAGAGTGACCTCAAACAGCACCTCAAAGAGTTTGAGAAGCACATGAGAGACAAGGAATTGCAACAGAAGCGGGAAAATGAGATATTCGAAAAAAAGAAGAGCCAAATTTCACAGGGACCCGGCATGGTCATGTCCTCCAGAACGGGTGTCTAACATGGCGTTGCCCGGGAAATGAATGAATTGTGGTTTTTGGGATCCAATCCGAATTTCACTGCAAGCTTTGAGTTCAAAACGGCTATTGTGCGTATCACACACACACAAATAATGAACAACGAAATTTGGTGCCAGCAACCTTTTATTGAAGGTCTAATCAAATACGCTGGATTGCACAAAACACTCTCTTTTGTATCCCTCAACAGACAGCAAAAATTGTCTAGAGATCGTATACTACAGAATTTTTGCGTCGTTCCTGCACCGTTAGCTTATATTCTCTTAGAGAGAAAGTTACACGTAAAAAATACGAGCCATAGCGTGGGCCATTTATTACAGTTCAAGTTCTTGCCGGAGTCTGCAGTCAAACTCAAATTTCAAACGGAATACGTCGGAAGTTTTGACAACACTCCCTTTCCCACGAGACTGGAAAAACTTATGTTTTGTTGCAAAACTAGCCGGATTCTTCGATCAAAGAGGCTTCCTCTTGGACTAAAAGAACTTCTAATTTACTCACACCTTTCAGTGGCGACTTCGCCAAGTGATTTTAATCCTAAAATCATTCTACCTCCAAAATTGGAAGTTCTTTTTTGTCACGTGGACGCCATTGACTTGGACGCAGCGCCATTCCCAAGCTCTCTGCTTGAGTTGACCCTAAACTTCGATAAAAGCAAAGTGAAACTCAGCTCTTTGAAATTGCCGTCGAGCCTTGAATATTTAAATCTGGTTTGCTTTAGTGCGCAACCAGACGACATCGAGTTTCTGCGAAAGTTATCGAACTTATGCATTGAAAACAACCGCGAAATTAGCGGATTGGAAAACCAGACAACAACTGTATCTTTTTTAAAACCACCCGGCAGCAACAACAACCACAAGGCCCCAAATAAACCAGTCCTCTAATTCATTGCAACCGCCACGGCGATAACCACTATTATAATCAGGACCCCGATGCAGACGACCTTTCCCTTGGCGTTGACGTAGTGCTTCGGATAGCCCGGCGGCACCATTTCGTGCTCTTCGCATTGCAAACACACAGGATAAAGTCTCAGCTGGCGCATGCTGACTACATTGACGAACGGTAACGCCAGTTCGCCGTCGAACTCCTCTAGGTTTGACTGGTGGGACCTGAAGTGGGACTTGCAGATCCATTGATTGCACATCTCGCACGTCGTGTCTGTTTTGATTCCGTCTCCCGCTGCACAAAGTCCCATTTGCGAAGAAGCGTCGTGCTGGACGTTGTGAATTACCACGGACGGTGACTCTGGGCCAGGGTGCAAAAGCGGGCTGCGTTCGTTCATGATTAAGTTGGTGACTGGGTGCGTAGTCCTGGCGGGTTTTACAGTAACAATAAGACCACAGCGATACTGCTGAAATCTACTAGAAATTTCATTTTGCTTTGTCCCTTATTCGCCAGCAAACAACTTTCCACAGCACAACTCGACCTCGTCTTGTCCCTCTTCGGCGTCTCGATTGCACTGTCCCACGAAATACTCCGCCAGGTTGTCTTCTCCTTCGCTCTCGTTGGGACTGAATCCGCTACGCTCCGAAAAACCTCCCGGGAAGCGGTCAAGACAGTTGAGGTTGTAATTTTTGCCGTCTGCCGTCCCGGTCGAGCCATTGTCAGACGTGACCGTCGTCAGCGTCGCCTGTGTGTCGTTGGACACAAATACCCCAACGCGCACCGCAGTTGGATTCTCCACACAAACGACTCCCACAACAGATGCGAGGACGACAGGGTCAAACATGACCCCGTCACCCTGGTCGTCCAGTCCCGGACAAGGAGCTTCTACGCGCTCGCGGTCGGCGATACGAAACAAACTCAGCGTTAAGGCTGTACTGATTTTGTCCAGTCCTCTTTGCTCGAATCTATCCCGTGCTGATTGGAGGAACAGGAAAACATTCCGATTGAGAAGCTCGCGAAGCGATTGTGCCTGAACGGCACAGCACGATGATAATGCCAGGATTAATACAACGGATAACATAGAGTAGTTTGTTCTTCGTAAATTAAACAGTTGTTGTATAGTAAAGCTGAATAAATTTTTCTTGTGCAGGACAAACGGCCATCGTCTCTCAGCCTTTCGCGCAACTTCATCGCTGTTGCTTTCATTACTAGATGCCGCTCCGCTGGGATGCTCCTCTAGGCGAAAAATAAATACGGGGCCCCGAAAAAATAGTGAGGGGTGGGGATTGGACACGAAAATTTCGCGGCCGATTGGCGAAAATCGAAAGTGACAAATCGCGAAAGTGACATCTGACATTTGGGTTTTAAGCCCGAAAACGCAATAAAAATTTTTTTGGTGGTCGACTACCCCCTCCGAAAGAATTTTTTATGTTCTGAGACGCTCCTCTCAGCGGCCAAATAACTATATTGAATTCATTATATTAATTCGAATTCAAAAAGA
>Ga0102938_10002061_pt1 | contig 15286 bp, 11 predicted proteins | sample SalPonR2_B_D2_MG_FD_84516 | JGI IMG/M metagenome (GOLD analysis project Ga0102938, IMG submission 84516) | Salt pond soil microbial communities from South San Francisco under conditions of wetland restoration - Salt Pond MetaG R2_B_D2_MG | ecosystem: Environmental > Aquatic > Marine >...
GGCCTGTGAGTGGGGGCACGAGGGTATCCGTACCAACGTCATCCTGCCGCATGCCATGTCACCCGGGCTGAAGTGGTGGACGGCGAATCACCCGGAAGAGGCAGAGGCGTTTGTCGCCAGCATTCCGCAACGGCGTATTGGCGATTGCGAAGCGGACATCGGTCGCTTTGTGGCGATGTTGTGCAGCGACGCCTCTGCCTATGTCAACGGCCAGAGTATCGCGCTGGATGGCGGGCAGGCGCTGATCGGCTGAGAGTTGCGCTAAATGGCACCACCCGATGCGCGCCGCTTTGTCGCTGGAACTGGCGCGCAATCACAAGGAGCTGACGCCGGTGCCTATACACCGGGCGGTCACGGCGCCGTATAATACAGGTTCAAGACTTCCACAGGGCGCGTGGCGCCGGGAACCACGATGAAAGTCAGCGATTATTTGTCCCGTGAAGAGGTCGCGTATTTCACCGCCAAGAGCGATTGGCAGGCCTGGCGGCTGGTGCTGGGCAACTGGCTGGCGATCGCGGCCATACTCGGTGTTGCTGGCGCCTATCCCAACTTCGTGACCATTCCCGTGGCGATTGTGCTGCTCGGCGGCAGACAACTCGGTTTGTCGGTACTCATGCACGACTGCGGGCATCGCACGCTGTTTCGCACGCCCTGGCTGAACGATGTCGTCGGCCAGTGGTTGTGCGCGCTGCCGGTAATGAACGACCAGCCAGCCTATGCGCGCGGGCATCTGGGGCATCATCGTCTCGCGGGAACGCCCCAGGATCCGGATCTGCCAAACTACCAGGCCTACCCGGTAGCGCGCGACAGCTTCCGTCGCAAGGTTATCCGCGACCTCACCGGGCAGACCGGTTTGAAACTGATCGCCTACATTCTGCGTGGCGCTTCGGGCATTGTCGCGGACGAGAAACGCAGCAGCGCCTGGCCGTTTGTGCAGCAGCTGCTGGTGCAGGTGCTACTTTTTACAATACTCCTGGCCTGCGGTATTGGCTGGGCTTACCTGCTGTGGGTGGTGTCATTCATGACGGTATTCATGCTTATTGTGCGGGTCCGCCAGATCGCCGAGCACGCCGCGGTGCCGGATCGCTTCGACGCCGACCCGCGCAACAATACGCGCACCGTGGAGGCGCCGTGGTGGCAGCGTCTTTTGTTGGCGCCGAACGGCGTTAACTACCATATGGAACACCACTTCATGGCCAGCGTCCCGTGTTACCGCCTGCGCGAACTGCGCGAGCACCTGCGGCGTCGGCATGCGTTGGATGATGTGCCGGTGTTCCGCGGCTATGGCCAGGTGCTGCGTCATGCGGTGGCCGTGGCCTGAGCCAGGGCACGGCGACACATAGCGCCCGCGGATTCAGTCAGCCCCGCGCTGGGCCCTGGCGGCTTTAAGCCGGGCGTCAGTGGTCGGTTCCCCCGTCTCGTAGTAAAGCTGCATGGCGAGCGCCACGTCTGCAATGGTGCTTTGTACAAAGCCCGCCATGCGCTTTTCCAGCCAGCGCCCGAAGCCACCCCAGGGCAAGGTGTAGGTCAGGCTTGCGGTAAAGCGTGTTTTATCGCCCCCCGCATCTTCCAGCAGGTAGCGGAAACTGGCTTCCCGGAAGGGAGGGGCGGGTCTGTCGCCCCGGTGCAGCTTGATGACGAATCCCTCGCCCTCGCGCCATTCGGTCACGGTTTCCTGGATGTACTTTTTCTTGCCGCTGTACACATAGCGGCTGGCGCCGACGCCTTCGCGCGAATCCGTGACGATTTCAGTGCGTACGATACCCGGCACGTAGTTGTGCGCCTGTGAGAGATCCCTGAGGCGCTGCCACGCATCGAGGCGCGGCATGTCGATGATGACCGATGATGCGACGGACCGGGTCATAGGGCGTCCTCTCGTTTTGTGTGTGCGGCCGCCAGTTTACCACCGGGAGCGCGCGATGCGTGCGCTTCGCAGCGTGTGTGGGCGCAGGGTCCACTGCCGCGGCGCTGAAGAAAGCGTGCTAGGCTTGCGCGAAAACAGGAGGAGCGCTCATGGCGAGGTTCAGTGGCAGTTGCACCGTGGTGACCGGCGGTGCGAGCGGGATCGGCGAGGCAACCGCCCGTGCATTGGTGAGTGAGGGCGGCAGTGTGGTGATCGCCGACCTGCAGCGTGAACGCGGCGAGGCCCTGGCAGCCGAGCTCGGTGGCGCGGCGCTTTTCACAATGACAGATGTGACGCGCGAGCCGGATATTGCCGCGGCCGTCTCCGCCGCTGTGCAGGAATTCGGTGCGCTGGACGGGATGGTGAATAACGCGGGTGTGGTGGGCGCGGTGGGTTCGATCATGGACACCAGCGTGGAGGCGTTCGACACCACCATGGCGATTCTCACGCGTGGCGTTTTCCTGGGGATCAAGCACGCCGCCCGCGCGATGCGCACGCAAGGCCGCGGCGCCATTGTTTCACTGGCAAGTACAGCGGGCATACAGGGTGGGCTGGGTCCGCATGTGTACACCATGGCCAAGCATGGCGTGGTGGGTATGACCAAGTCGGCGGCTGCGGAGCTCGCAGCTCTCGGTATACGGGTGAACGCGGTGGCACCCGGTGGCACGGTCACGCCGATGATCAATGATCTCGGCGGCAGCGACGCGGGCGACACCGCCGCACGCATTGCCGCGGGGTCTCCCCTCGGTATCCCGTGCATGCCCGCGGATATCGCTGCCGGCATACTGTATCTGCTGAGTGACGATGCGCGGCAGATAACCGGGCACACGCTGGTAATAGACGCGGGTGTCACCACCGGCGCACAGCTGAGCCCGTTCCACACTGGCGAAGCGCTGACCCTGCTGCACGCGGGCCAGCGCGGCGCCGGCTGAGCTCCGGGGGTTTTTCCCGCTGCCGGCTTGCAATTTTCCGTGGTCGGCGGCAGACTCAAAACAGACAGTACTGATTGCTTTTTTTGCCGGCGGTAAAGCCCGGAGAAGTCTGCGGTACCGGGAATTCGCTGCCCAATTATTACAATAACCGCCGCAATGCGGCAGGCAGGAGCAGACCCATGAGCACGCCCGCAAACAGGTATCGCGTTGTATCCACGTTCCCGGGAAAAGTTTTTGCACGCTCTCTAACCACCTGCGCGGTAGCCGCCGCCGTTGGCCTGGGCGCGCCCGTCGTGGCCGCGGAGCAGTCGCCGCAACTGGAAGAGGTGATCGTCACGGCCCGCAAAATGCTCGAGTCCATGCAGGATGTCTCGCTCGCCGTGTCGGCCTTTTCCGGCGAACAGCTGGACAGGTTGATCATGCGGGATATTCGAGAGATAGAGGGCTTTGTGCCCAATTTCGTGATAGACACGCTCGCGGTGTCACCGGCCAGCGCGGCCATCTATGTTCGCGGCGTGGGCACCCAGGAGGTGGAACGGTCATTCGACCCGGCGGTGGGTGTGGTGATCGATGGGGTACCCCTGTCGTTCGCCAACGGCTCGCTCGCCAACACCTTCGACTTTCAGAGCGTTGAGGTACTGCGCGGGCCGCAGGGTACGCTGTTCGGGCGCAATACCACGGGCGGGGTCATCAATATCACTCGCTCCCGGCCTACCGGGGAGCCCGGTTTCAAGTATGAGGCCACGGCGGGAACCGATGACCTGCTGGATTTCAAGGGCGTGGCGAATGCAGCGCTGGGTGACCTGTTCGCCGCCAAACTGGGCTATGCCAGCCAGAGCGACGGCATCAACCGCACCAACGTGCTTACCGGCAACGAGGTGGGCAACCCGGATAACGAGGAATTCAACGCCACGCTGCTGTTCACGCCCACGGAAAATTTCGAGGCCCTGTTCACCTATGTGAATTTCCAGGACCAGAGTGACGGCGTACCGCTGTCGAACCGCGCCTCGTTGAATACCGACAACCCCGTGAACCCGGAGCCGGAAATCGTCTGCACCTTCGGTTTTTGCCAGCGTGCGGATATAGAGGAGATGGAGCAGGATTTTTACGGCCGCGACCTGGATTTCGAGTGGGACGCCTACACGTTGAATATGGAGTACGCGCTCGGGGCAGGCACGTTAACGGCGATACTGGGTTACCAGGAAACGAACGAAGACGTGGCAACGGATTTTGACGCGACACCGCTGAATACGTTTCACGTGCTGCGTCGGCAGGATTCCGAACAGACCACCGCGGAGCTGCGCTTCGCCTCCGATGATTTCCTGGACGACCGGCTGAATTTTGTCGCCGGGGTGTTCTGGGTGGACGATGAATATCAGCTGGATCAGAAAACCTCCATCACCGCTGCGCTGGGACCGGATGCGGCGCTGTTTCAGAACCCGTTGGCCGATCACCAGCGCGAGGCCTGGGCCATATTTGGCGAGTTCCATTACGACCTGACGGAGCAACTGATGCTGACGCTGGGTGGCCGCTACACGGAGGAAGAAAAGGACTACGCGGGCTCGATCAGTTTCGGTGGCGGCGCGGCCAATGGGCTGCCGGGTTATGTGCCCGGCAGCCCCATGGACGACTTCTTCATATTCGGCGAGCCGATCTGGGTGCCTGCCGACGCAGCGAACGGGAATGAATCCTGGGAGGAGTTCACGCCGAAGATCGGGCTCGACTACCGCGTTAGTGACGACATCCTCACCTATGTCAGCTACTCCGAGGGCTTTCGCTCGGGTGGTTTTAATGGTCGCAACCAGAACCTGGCCAATATCGGCCCCTTCGACCCGGAGTTCGTGAACAACGTCGAAGTGGGAATGAAGAGCGACCTGCTCGAGAACACCCTGCGCCTGAACCTTGCGGCGTTTTATAACGAGTACGATGACAAGCAGGAAGAGATTATTGAGCCCGACGGCTTCGGTGGTTCCAATACCGTGGTGCGCAACGCGTCCACTGCGGAGATATCCGGTCTGGAGGCGGAACTCACGTGGGTTGCCTCCAGCAATCTGGTGGTGAATGCCAACCTCGGCTACCTCGACGCCAGTTACGATGATTTCGATGCCGATCTCACGGGGGATGGCATCATCACCGATAACTCCGATCTCGAGCTGCGGCGCGTGCCCGAGTGGACAGGCGGCGTGAACGGCACCTACACCCTTGACCTGGGACCCGGCCACCTCAGCCTGTACGCCAGTTACCGCTACACCGATGAATACTGGGTGGAGGTGCGCAACGATCCCCGCGGGTTGCTCAATGACCGTGGTGTGGTGGATGCCACCATCGCCTACGAGTGGGAGTGGGATGAAGGGCGCAGCGTGCGCATTGCGCTGTGGGGCCGCGACATGACCGACGAAGTGGATTACAACTCCGCCGTGGTGGTGCCGGGCACGATTGCGTTTTCCGGTGTGTCCGGCGGCGAGCAGTACGGCGTGCGCCTGAGCGGTAATTTCTAGCGCAATGAGCCGCGGAAGGCCGGTTGAACAGGCCCACGCAAAAACAAACAAGGTTGACTGCTTTTTTGCGTAGCGATAAGGTGTCTGCTATCAGCGGCTCCGGAGGGGGAGCCGCGGAACAAAATAGGTAGCCGGCATGAGCGATAAACTGACACTCACACCTGAACAGATTGCTGCCCGGGATCCGTCCTACAGCTTCCAGCAGCTTCTCGACAAGGAAACGGTGCCCGTGCCGGACGCCCTGCGCGACAGCACCGAAACCTACCTCGGCTCCGAGGATCTGTCGATTTCCCGCTGGACCTCGCGGGAATTTTTCCAGCGCGAAGTGGAAAAGGTCTGGCGTAAAACCTGGCAGATGGCCTGTCGCGAGAGCGGTCTGCGCAATCCCGGTGACTACTTTGTGTACGATATTGTCGATGATTCGATCGTGCTCACGCGCACGGCCTCAGGGGAGATCAAGGGTTATCACAACTCCTGCCTGCACCGCGGGCGGGCGCTGAAGCGCGGAGCCGGGCGCGGGGCTGAACAGCTGCGCTGCCCCTACCACGGCTGGAGCTGGAGCCTGGAGGGCGAATTCCAGGGCGCGCCGTGCCAGTGGGATTTCCCGCATGTCACCCCGGAGGAGTTCCGGCTTCCCGAGGTGCAGGTTGCTACCTGGGACGGCTGGGTGTTTATCAACATGGACCAGCAGGCGCCGCCACTCGCCGAGTACATGGGCGTACTTCCCGAGCACTTCGCGCAGTGGAAGCATCAGCCGCGCTTTGTCGCCGCTCACGTGGAGAAAGTGATAGCCGCCAACTGGAAGGCGGTGCTGGAGGCTTTTATCGAGTCCTATCACGCCATTGCCACACACCCGCAACTCATGGCCTTTCAGGCGATCGACAACTCCCAGTACGACGTATGGGGCGATCACGTGAGCCGCACCATTACCCCCTACGGCGTGCCCAACCCCAGCGATGCGCATCGCTTCAGCGAGCAGGATTCAATGAATGACATGATGAAACTCGCCGGCCTTGAGCTGCGCCCGGAAGTGCCGCCGGGCCAGACCGCGCGCGAGGCGCTCGCGGAACTGACGCTGCCTACCGTGAATGAACAGGCGGGTGAAGATTTCAGCGGCCGTGCCACCATGTCAGAACTGATGGATTCAAACCTGTACTTGTTATTCCCGAACTTCGCGCCCTGGGCGGGCCATGGCACGGTCATCACCTACCGGCACCGCCCGAATGGCGATGACGTGGACAGCTGTTTAATGGATATCTATCTGCTGACGCGCTATCCCGAGGGGCAGGAGCCCCCGGAAGACGCGCCCACACTGCGCCTCGCCATTGATGAGCCCTTCAAAAAAGCCGCACACGTACTTGGCGGCGGGCTGGCGGGCGTCTTCGAGCAGGATGCGGCCAACCTGCCCCAGGTACAAAAGGGCATGAAGGCTTCGAAAAAAGGCGCCGTGACGCTGGCAAACTACCAGGAGGTGCGTATCCGCCACTTTCACCAGACGCTCGACAAGTATCTCAACGCCTGAAAGCTGCGCCGCCGCTGATTGTTGGCGACCTGCCAGGGCGCACGACCGCGTCCGTTTGGCGGCCGTATGCCGGTGCAGGTCGTCCATAAGGGCAGTTTTCGCGTAGTCTCTGTATGCTGGTGAAGGAGATAACGTGTGACTGCCCTATTCTGGTTCCGTAACGACCTGCGTCTTGAAGACAACGCCGGCCTGACGGCCATGGCGGGTTCCCGGAGACTGCTGTGCGTCTATTGTTGGCCGCGGTCTGTGCCCTGGTGTAATTTGACGGGGATGGGGGCGCAGCGCCGCCGCTTCCTGTTGGAGTCACTGGCCTGCCTGCAACGCAGCCTGCGTGCGCGTGGACAGGAGCTGTTGGTGCTGCGCGAGGCACCGGAAGACGCGTTGCCGCGCCTTGCCCGGCGCTACCGCGTCACCCGGGCGGCGGTGGCATCGGCGCCGGGGGTGTTTGAAACGCGGGAACTCGCGCAGGTGCGGGCGGGCTTGCCCGTGCCGCTGGAAGTGTTTCCAGGGAATGCGCTGTTTGAACCCCCCGTGTTGCCGGCCGGCTTGAAATCGCTACCAGCGCATTACACGCCGTTTCGCGAGGCCGTTGCCGAGCACTTGCCCGCGGCGCCCACGGCATCGCCGGCACTACCGCCACCGCCGCCCGGCCTCCAATGTCCTGCGGTCGAGACTGCGGAGGTGCAGCCCCATCCCACCTTTATTGCGCGCGGCGGAGAGGAGGCCGCAGCGCGTCGACTGCAGGCATGGATGTTCCGGGAAGGCGCCGTGGCGACCTATCGCGATACCCGTGATGCGCTGCAGGGTTTGTATTCAAGCAGCGCGCTATCGCCCTGGCTGGCGAACGGTTCGCTATCGGTGCGCACGGTCGCCCGCGCGCTCGCCGTTTACGAGCGTGAGCACGGTGCCAGTGAATCCAGCGACTGGTTTTACCGTGAGCTGGTGTGGCGTGAATTTATCCACTACCGGGCCTATGCCGACGGCTCGAAGCTGTTTCGTCCCTCGCGATCGGCGGCGTGTATCGGCTGTAGCTTTGATCCGCGCGCTTTCGCGCGCTGGTGCGCTGGCGACACCGACTTTCCCCTGGTCAACGCGCTCATGCATCAGCTTGTGCAAACCGGCTGGATGAGCAACCGTGGCCGGCAGATTGCGGCGAGTTGCCTGATGCATGAGCTGCGGCTCGACTGGCGCTTCGGCGCGGCGTTTTTTGAAAAACACCTGCTCGACTACGATGTGGCGAGCAACTACGGCAATTGGGCCTACATTGCCGGCGCGGGCGCCGACCCCCGTGGCGGCAGGCGCTTCGATATCGACAAGCAGACGCAGCGCTTTGACCCCGACGGCGAGTTTATTGCGCGTTGGCAGGGCGTGACACCTTCGCAGCCGCTCCACGTGGTAGATGCGGCGGACTGGCCCATCGCGCCGGAAAACCAGGAGCCGTGAGCGCCTGCATCGGCGGGGGACAGCGGCAGGTGGCGCAAACGGTATCTACCAGCTGATTTCTATTTCGATGCTCGATTCATCGCTTTCCACTTCCACTTCCACCTCCACGCTCACCTTCTCGGGGACACGCACGGTGAGCGTCTTGCCGGATTGCTGAAATTCCACGCCGTTGTGGCGTGCGAGGGAATCGGCGATACCGTGCAGTAACTGCGCGGCATCCTCGCGTTTGAGCGTGCGTTTTTCAGATATTTCGAGCAGATCCATGAGTATTTTCCTCAGGAGCATCGTTTAGACAGTCGCGGTAACATACCGTAAACAGTCAGTCGCGAATATGACAGAAATCAATTGGCGGCGCCCCTTCAGGTGGGGGAGGGTGACACCTGCGCCAGCACGCCGTTCATATGCGCCATGCCGGAGCCGGGTTCCAGCGCCCGGGGCCCGTCCGGCATGATGATATTGACGTTGACACCGGTTGTGCCGCTCGCCACGCGCAGGCCGGTTGCCTGCTGGTGTCCCCAGCCGTGCGGCACGCTGATGGTACCCGGGAGCAGGTCGGGGTCGAGACGCACGGGCACGTCGATATGCTGGCCGCTGGCGCTCACCCTGGCGCTGTCGCCATCGGCGAGGGCGCGCGCCTGCGCGTCCTGTGGGTGGATGTAGAGATAATTCGTACTGTGTTCGCCTTTGACGAACGCGGGGGCGTTGTGCGCCCAGCTATTGTGGGTGAAGCGTTCGCGCTTCTGGATGAGTCGCAACGTGCCGAGATTGTCCAGTGCCGCCTGGTAGGCGCTCTCCAGCGTGGCGGCTCGCGCCACCAGGTCGGCGGGCGCGAGTTCCACCTTCCCGGAGGCGGTGCGCACGCGCTGGCCGAGGTAGTCTCCCGGTACGTTCGGTTGCAGCAGCAGCCCGTTCGGGTGCTTGCGCAGCTTGCCCAGCCCCCCGATACCCCCGGCCCGCGCCATCAGGCCCAGAAAGAGCCGGTCGAGCCCCGGCCGCCGACCGGGCCAGGGCAGTTTTGCCAGTGCCTCGGAACCGTTGCTCAACCATTGCAGCGCGCGGCTACCGCCCATGGGCCTGCCCGCGGCGCGGCAGAGCTGGCGCAGGATCAGCCCCTCGTCACGCGCTTCCCCAGCCGGCGGCAGCACCGCATCGGTGTAACTGAAGCTGCGCGTCGGCATCAGGCCCATCACGGTGAAGAAGTAGAACGGAATGTCGGCGCGCTCGAGGCTGTGCAGCCCGGGCAGGAGATAGTCGGCATGCTGCGCCGTCTCGTTCTGTACGATGTCCATGCACACGAACAGTTCCAGCTCATCGAAGGCCCGGCCCAGGCGTTCGCTGCCCGGACAGGTCAACAGCGGGTTTCCCGACATGTTGAACATGGCGCGCACCTTGCCCGGCCCGGGGTCGAGAATCTCGTCGGCCATGATGCCGGCCGGGATGGTGCTGTTGACGTAGGGCACATCCGCAATGCGCGAGTGGCGCGTTTCTACTGGTGGCGGCCGCGGTAGCACCGGCTTGCCCGCCAGCACACCGCCGCGCCGGTCCAGGTTGCCGCTGATGGCGTTGATGGCCTCCTGCAGCCAGTACACCAGCAGTCCGAAACTGCCCTGGTTGACGCCGGTGGACGAGTAGATTGCCGCGCCATCGGCCGCCAGGTAAGCGGCGACCATCTCGCGCAGGCGCTCTGCGGGAATCTGTGTCACCCGCGCCACGCGCTCCGGCGTCCAGGGGCGAGCGACGCGCTCCAGCTCCTCAAAACCCTGCATGTGGCGGTCGACGCGGGCGCGATCCACGCCATTCACCTGAATCAGTTCATGCAGAAAACCCAGCATGAAGAACACATCGGCATCGGGCCTGATCGGCACGTGTTCACCGCAACGCTTTGCCGACTCCGTGCGCCGCGGGTTGACCCAGTAGACCTTGCCGCCGCGGGCCTCGATGGCCTGTATGCGTTCCATTGGATGCGGCAGGGAGATGAAGCTCATTTTCGAAATGACCGGGTTGGTGCCCACCGCGATCAGCAGTTGCGTGTGATCGATATCCGGAAACACCTGGTCATTGGGACTGCCGAACAGGCGTTCACCGCCGGCGAATTTGTTGGCGCAGTCCTGCGTGCCCGGGGTGAACAGCTTGTGTGCGTCGAAGGCCTTGAGGAAGAAGGTCATTACGGTGGTGGGCCACAGGCTGAAGCCGATGGGATTGCCCATGTAAGCGGCGATAGCCTCGCCGCCGTGGCGCCGGTGAATATCGCGCAGTCGTGCGCCGATTTCCCGGATCGCCGTCTCCCAGGGGATGGGCACAAACTCACCGTTCACTTTTTTCATCGGGCGCTGCAGGCGATCCGGGCTGTGCACGAAGTCGGCCATGCGCAACCCCTTGATACAGGCGTAGCCGGCACTCGCGACGTGATCACGGTTGGGGGCTATAGCCACGACCTGCGCGCGCTCCACACCCACTTTCAGCCCGCACTGGGCCTCGCAGATGCGGCAGAAGGTGGCGTGTTCCCGGCGTTGTGCAGTGCTCATGGCGGCTCAGGCCACCAATGCCCGATAGGCATCGACTATGGGGCAAACTCCTGGGGCGTCGAGCCGTGAATCACCACGCCATCGGCCCCGCAGCGTAGCTGGTTCTGCCAGGCTTTCGCGCAGTCTTGTGCGCTGCCGCGAGCGGCGGGCAGCCATTCCTCCGGGATCAGCTCACTGATCTCTTCGAGCTGTTCGAGGTTGGCGACGCTGTCGATACCGCCCGGCATGCTGGCGACCGTGGGGTTGGCACGAAAGGCCTCGAGTACCTCCCTGTCCCATTCATTCAGGGCAATCAGCATTTCGGCGTAGCCCGGTGCCTGCATGTAGGTGGCCATGCGAGCCACCATCTTGCGCAGGTGGTCTTCGGGGCCGGGGTTCAACGCGGTGGCGAACACCGAGTGCACGGCAATGCTGTCCGGGTCCCTGCCCGCGTCGGCCGCGCCTTCCTGCACCAGCGCCTTCGCCTTGCGCAGGCCCGCGTCGGTGATGAAGGTGTGCAGGTGCACGCCATCGAAATGCGCCCCCGCAAAGCGCAGGCTTTTGGGGCCGAAGCCGACGAAGTGCACCGGGATGCTGGCATCCATCCAGTCGCCCATCGACAGGTAGGGCAGTTCGCCCATGCTGCCGCTGTAGCCCATGATTTTTTCGCCTCGCCAGAGCTTGCGCAGGATGTCGAGCCCATCCACCAGCCGGGCGTTGTTCACGCTGGGGAGCCCCATCAGTTGATTGCGTATCTCCACGCCGCGGCTCAGGCCGAGCTCGAAACGCCCGCCCGAGAGATAGTGCAGGCTCGCGCACATTGTGGCCAGCACCATCGGGTGGCGGGTGTGGATATTGGTGGCCGCGGTGGCAACCCGGATGCGTTGCGTCACGGCGAGTGCCGCCGCGCAGATTACGCCTGCGTCTTTTACGTCGAAGCGCTCCGACAGCCAGACCCGGCCCAGCCCCAGGGCCTCGGCAGCCTGTGCCTCGGCAATGGCATCGGCAGGCGTGGTGGTGTGACCGGGCAGCAGGTAGCAGCTGAGCTCCTCGAGTGTTGCAGTGGCGGGCATGCTTGGGGTCCTCTCTGGTCATCGCGCGGGGACGTCTGCGCTGCGGGGTGTACCTGGTACGACAGTGTTGTGCACCAATGTGCGGCTCCAATGTATAACGTCGGCCCTGAAACTTCACGTTACGTGGAGGTTTGTGCGCGCCCGCGGGCTGGAATATGGCGGGCGGTTCAGTATGTTCCACTGTGAGCGCTGCCGTCGTTTACTTTGCCCGCGCCGGTTCCGGTGCACGCACCAGGCGAGAGGTTGTCATCGGCAAATTACTCTAGAATGCACGCCAGGCCAGACCACACACATGGGCGTGACAGAGGAGTAACCCCACATGAGCGAGTTTCCTGCAACACCGGAGGCGTTGGACGCAGAGCGGATAACGGAATACCTGCGCCGGTGTGGGTGCCTGCGCGATGGCCGCGTGGCGAGCGTGGAATGCGCACTCATCGGCAATGGGAAAATGGGCGACAATGCCCGTTTTCGCCTGCGTTACGATGGCCCTGCGGCGCAGGCGCCGGCAACGCTCGTGGGCAAGTTCCCGGCGGCGGATGAACACGCCCGCGCCATGGCGGGCGCGCAGGGCGCCTACCGCAACGAAGTGATGTTCTACCGCGAACTGGCGCCGCACACGAGTATGCGCACGCCGCGCATCTATGCCAGTGAACTCAGCGACGACGGCACCCGCTTCATGCTGTTGATGGAAGATATGGCACCGGCGGAGCCCGGCGACCAGATTGCCGGTGAAACACAGGGTCGCGCCCGGGCGGCACTTGCCCAGGCCGCGCGCCTTGCGGCGAGTTTCTACGGTGATGATGGCCTCGCCGCGCGGGAGTATGTGATGACACCGGCGCGCGATGACGGAGGCGCCTTTGGCCAACAACTGATGGAACAGTCATGGCCGGGGTTCCTGGATCGTTTCGGGCAAGGGCTCAGCAGCGAGGCCATTGCCTTTGGCGAGCGCTACGTGCGAGGGCATGCGCATTTTGTCACGCGTCTGCAGGGGCCAAAGACACTGGTGCACGGTGATTTTCGCAGCGAGAACATCCTGTTCGCGCCCGACGCGGCTGTCACGGTCGATTGGCAGACTACCAGTGAATCCAGCGTGCTGGCGGATGCGGCATACTTTCTCGGCGGCAGTCTGGAGCTTGAGCACCGGCGCGCGTGGGAAGAATCCCTGATCGAGGAATACCGTCAACTACTGGCGGAGCAGGGTGTCGAGTTGAGCGCGCAGGACTGCTGGGACCAATACCGCGAGTACGCCATGCACGGGGTTCTGATCACGGTGTTGGGTGCGAGTTTCAGTTCGCCGGACGAGCGCGGGGAGCGCATGTTCATGGCAATGATCCAGCGCCATCTGCAGCAATGTATTGATCTCGACGCCGGCGAATTTCTGCCACGCTAGCGTGCTGGCGGTTGGTGGGGGTGGTCATCGGACATGGCGAGTGCCGAAATGCAGGGAACGGCTAGCCCAGCACTGCGTGTAACTGTCGGTGCATGTTCTGTACGCCCGGCTCATTGCGTCCCACCAGTACCTTGCGCTCGATGCCCGCGCGCAGGCCGCGATGAATCTTGTCCACCAGCGAGTAGTCTTCCGCCACGGCCACGTCGTTGATCATCTGGAAATAGGCCTCGTACTCCTCGCGCTCGGCCGGACTTGCAGGCTCATGGGGCAGGAACATACTGTGATACACCACGGAGCGATCGGGTGTGACGGGGTAGACGCGCCAGGTCTGGAAGTGATCCGCCACCACGAAAATCACGGTGTTCGGGAAGATGTAGTTTACAAACGAGCTGTATTCGCGCGGTTGCCATTCGCTTTCCGGAATGTCTTTCAACTCGTTGATGGCCAGTGCCGGCGATCCCATGGAGTGGTTGCGCCCGTACTGGCGGTAGCTCGCGATGTTGGAATAGGCCATGGTGGCGATGCTCTGCGGGTGCAGAAATTCAAAGTGATAGTATTCGTGGAAAGTATCCATGTTCAGCTTCCAGCTGAAATCGGTGAACACTTTTTTCGCTCCCAGATAGTAGTGATCGTCAAAGCCGAAACCACACAGGCGTTCCTGCAGGCCCCCCAGCACTTCATCGATGTCGAAACTCAACTCCGGGTTGGGCATGACGAAGATCATGCCGTGCTTCTCCTGTACGTCCAGCCGGCGCAGGCCGAGCGCTTCGCGATCGATGCCGGTGAAGCCTTCCCTGGCAAACGGTACACCAATGAGGTTGCCTTCCAGGTCATAGGACCAGCCGTGGTAGGGACAGGAGAACATTTTCCCCTTGCGTGCCCGACCGTGGGTGCAGTCGTTGAGCGGCGCGCCGCGGTGGGAGCAGATGTTCACGAACGCGTTCAGGTGGCCTTCGCTGTTGCGCACGATGAGAATCGGCACGCCGGTGTCGTCGAAAGCGAAGTAGTCGCCGGCTGCCGGCACGATGCAACTGGGGCCTACGAACTGCGGGTAGTTGCGAAACAGTTGCTCCTGCTCGCGTTTGAACTGCGCCGGGTCGGTGTATTCGGTAACGTCGATCTCCATCACCGCGGGCGCCAGTGATGTGGTATTGCGCGCCACCAGGTCCATCAGCACCTTGATCTCTGCCACCAGTTGTTCTCGCTGCATCGCTCTGCTCCTACAGGCCCAACACCATGCGCGCGATGATGTTGCGCTGAATTTCCTGTGAGCCGCCGAAAATCGAGGCCGCCCGGTTGTTCAGGTAGCGCGGCACGATGGAGCTGGTGTAATCGGCGCGCACCGGGTTGTGGTCCGCAACCGGTTCCATCACCAGCGCGCCCAGCCCCATTACCTCGACGGCGAGTTCGTGCACAGACTGTTCGAGCTGCACGCTGGACACCTTGAGGATGGAGGATTCCGGCCCCGGGTTGCCGCCATCGCTGAGCGCCGAGAGAATGCGCAGCTCCGTGATCTCGAGTGCCTTCAGGTCGATGTCCAGCCGTGCAATGCGCCGCGCGATATCGCCGTTGTCGTCGAACTGCTGGTGCTCACTTTGCGTCTGCGCGACGAGCGAGCGCAGCTTGTCCATTTCGTGGCGGATTCTGTGCGCGCTGAAGCCACCGCCGCGCTCGAATTCGAGCAGGTACTTGGCGTAACCCCAGCCCTTGTTCTCCTCGCCGATGCGGTTGCCGACCGGCACTTTCACATTGTCGAAGAAAACCTGGTTAACCTCGTGGTCTCCCGCCATGGTGATGATGGGTTCGACGCTCACACCCGGGGAGTCCAGTTTAATCAACAGGAAGCTGATGCCCGCCTGCGGCTTCACGCTGCTGTCGGTGCGCACGAGACAAAAAATATGGTCGGCGAGATGGGCGTGGGTCGTCCACAGCTTCGAGCCGTTGACCAGATAGTGATCGCCCTCGCGCTCGGCCCTGAGTTTCAGGCTCGCCAGGTCGGAGCCGGCGCCGGGTTCCGAGTA
>Ga0102938_10002064_pt1 | contig 15268 bp, 11 predicted proteins | sample SalPonR2_B_D2_MG_FD_84516 | JGI IMG/M metagenome (GOLD analysis project Ga0102938, IMG submission 84516) | Salt pond soil microbial communities from South San Francisco under conditions of wetland restoration - Salt Pond MetaG R2_B_D2_MG | ecosystem: Environmental > Aquatic > Marine >...
AATATTGCCATGACGGTTGATCTGATCACCCCGATTGCCATGGACAAAGAGTTGCGCTTTGCGATCCGCGAAGGTGGCCGTACTGTCGGCGCCGGCGTTGTCAGTGAAGTGATTGAGTAACAACCAAAGAATCAAGCTGAACTGATCCCTGCCGATCTTCTCGGGAGGGATTTTACGAGGTAGCTATTATGCGTGACATTGTCACTCTTGCCTGCACCGAGTGCAAGCGCCGGAACTATACAACAACAAAGAACAAGAAAAACACTCCGGATAAACTGGAGTTTAACAAGTACTGTCGCTTCTGCAAGCGTCATACGGCTCATAAGGAAACCAAGTAGCTTAGTTTGGCTGCCCGGATTCTTTTGCAGGCCAGTAGCTCTAACGGCTAGAGCACCGGATTCCAAATCCGGGTGTTGGGGGTTCGAATCCCTCCTGGCCTGCCATTTTTTAAACAAGCTCCACACAGTGAGGCTCACGGATCAATGACTGGAAAAGTAAATGCATTCCTTGGCAATGTAAAAGCCGAGTTACAAAAAGTTACCTGGCCATCTAAAAAGGATACCTATGGTGCAACCATGGTTGTCATTGTCGTTGTCATGTTCTGTGCAGTGTATCTGGGGGTTGTCGATATGATTCTCTCGCGCCTGATCCAAGTGGTTCTGGGCTGACGGGAAAAAAGGCTTTTTCATGGCAATGAAATGGTACGGCGTACACACCTATTCTGGTTATGAAAACAAGGTGAAGCTAAGCCTCGAGGAGCGAATTCGTTCTGCTGGTGTTGAAGATCTTTTTGAAGAGATTCTGATTCCATCAGAAACGGTTGTGGAGATGCGCAAAGGTGAGCGCAAAACCTCAACCCGCAAATTCTTCCCCGGTTACATCCTGGTTAAAATGGTGTTAAACGATGAAACCTGGCATGTGGTTACAGGAACAACGAAGATAACCGGTTTTGTCGGAGGCGGTGTCAATCCACCGGCAATTCCTGAAGACGAGGTTGCCAAGATTACCAACCGAATGGTAGAGGGGGTCGAAAAGCCCAAACCCAAGGTTGAGTTCGATGTTGGTGAGACCGTGCGGGTTGTTGATGGACCCTTCCTGAATTTCACCGGTATTGTAGAAGATGTCAGGCCCGAACGCGGGACACTGAAAGTTATGGTCAGTATTTTTGGCCGGGTCACCCCGGTCGAGTTGGAATTTATTCAAGTCGAAAAAACCAGTTGAGTGTTTCTGGGGTAAAGGTTTTGGACGTTTAAGGAGTCGGTAATGGCCAAGAAAGTTATAGGACAGATTAAGTTGCAGATCCCTGCTGGCAAAGCAAATCCTTCGCCCCCAGTAGGCCCGGCACTCGGACAGCATGGTGTCAATATTATGGAATTTTGTAAGGCGTTCAATGCCAAAACCCAGGAGCAGGATGGTCTGATTATTCCTGTCGTTATTACGGTTTTCGCAGATCGTTCTTTTTCGTTTATCACCAAGACTCCGCCGGCAGCTGTTCTTCTGTTGCGGGCGGCCAGTCTCAAAAAAGGTTCCGGTGTACCTAACAAGGACAAGGTTGGGAATGTTACCAGCGATCAGGTTCTCGAAATTGCCCGTCTGAAGATGCCTGATCTCAATGCGTTTTCTGAAGATGCTGCGGTGCGGATCATCGAGGGTACGGCACGCAGTATGGGAATTGAAATCGTCTGAAATGGCGAGTAGTGGAGTGAAAAAAGATGGCAACTGGCAAGAATATTAAAAATTCAAAAGAGCTCGTAGATCGTACCCGCACCTATGGCATCGATGAGGCCCTGGAGCTGTTGAAAAAAACCGGATTCGCCAAGTTTGACGAAACCGTGGAAATCAGCGTGCGCCTTGGTGTCGATCCGCGTAAGGCCGATCAGATGGTTCGCGGCGCTCACGTTTTACCCAACGGTCTGGGTAAGAATGTCAGGGTTCTGGTCTTCGCCAAGGGCGAAAAAGCTCAGGAGGCGGAAACTGCCGGTGCTGACTATGTTGGAGCCGATGACCTCGCTGAAAAAATCCAGGGCGGCTGGTTTGATTTCGACACTGCGATCGCTTCTCCGGACATGATGGGTGTTGTTGGTAAGATCGGTCGTCTGCTCGGGCCGCGTGGCTTGATGCCCAACCCGAAGGTTGGGACCGTCACGATGGATCTGGCCCGTGCAGTTCAGGAAGCCAAGTCGGGCAAGATTGAATATCGGGTTGAAAAGGCCGGCATCGTCCACGCTCCGGTGGGTAAGATTTCATTTGATGCCGATAAGCTCAAGGAAAACATTTTGTCTCTTCTCGATGTTCTGATTAAGGCGAAACCCTCGACATCCAAGGGTATTTACCTGAAAAAAATGTCGCTGTCCAGCACCATGGGACCTGGTATCCATCTTGACATACCAGCGCTCCAGGCAATGATTAAATAACACAGGCTCTAAGTCAAAGACAGCAGGCATGCGTTAACGCATTTAATGGTTTTTCCACCTGCCGAGGCTGCAGGGTGCTGTGACAATAGGTCACCGCTCTCCCTCAAGCTGACTTGGTCGGGACATGGTAGTCCCACGATCTTAAAGAAAGGAGGAGAGTGAATGAACAGAACAGAAAAAGAACAAGTTGTTCAAGAACTGGCTAGCCGTTTTGCTGAGACTGATGCTACTTTTCTGGCTGATTATCGCGGCATTAACGTGGATCAGGCGACCAGACTACGGCGTGAATTAACCCAGGCCGGGGTTGAGTACCGGGTGGTCAAAAATAACCTGATCAAACTCGCTGCCAGGGGTACCTCTGCTGAACCCCTGCAGGTGTTCTGCGCCGGCCCCACAGCTATTGCTTTAGCGGGTGCCGATCCGGTTGCACCAGCAAAAATTCTTAGTAAGTTCGCTAAGGATGTACAGGCGTTTGAACTAAAGGCCGGGGTTCTAGGTGGCAAGCTGTTGTCTGTTGCAGACATCAATGCCCTTGCTGATCTGCCGAGTCGTGAAGAACTGTTGGCGCAAGCCCTTGCTTCGATGAATGCACCGGCAACCAATTTTGTTGGTACGCTGGCAGCAATTCCACGTTCGTTGGTTCAGGTCTTAAACGCTATTGGCGAAAGCAAAGCTGCCTGATCTTTGCTACTTAAATTTTAAAAACATCGATACATATATCTTACGGAGGAAAAAATGGCTGGAGTAACTAAAGAGCAAGTTGTTGAATTTCTGGAGAACATGACTGTTCTTGAAATGTCTGAATTTGTGAAGGAACTGGAAGAAAAGTTTGGTGTTTCTGCTGCTGCACCGGTAGCTGCTGCTGCCGCTGCGGGTCCCGCTGCAGAGGTTGTTGAAGAGAAGGACGAATTTGATGTTATACTTACCAGCGCCGGTGAGAAAAAAATCAACGTCATCAAGGTTGTTCGTTCACTGACCGGCCTGGGTCTCAAGGAAGCCAAGGATCTGGTTGACGGTGCCCCTAACGCGGTTAAGGAAGCGGTTTCAAAGGCCGAAGCTGAAGATGTCAAAAAGCAGCTTGAAGAAGCTGGCGCCGGCGTGGAGCTGAAATAATAATAGTAGGGAAATAGTCGAGCATTAGCCAAGGTCGCAGTGCGGCCTTGGCTATTCTCGTTGTTTGGAAACCCTTGCTCCGGGACGGATTCGGGACCCTCAGATCGATTATGACGATCTGGGCCAATACTGGATTCTGTGATCTGTAGCAGGTGCTTAATTGTTTTTACCGGCCTTTTGATTTTGACCCGAAGGAGAAACCATGGCCTATTCGTTTGCGAATAATCCGCTCCTCAGGAAGCACTTCGCGAAGGTTTCGAATATCATCGATATTCCTAACCTGATCGATATTCAAAAAACTTCCTATGCCCGTTTTTTACAAGCTGACATTCCTGTCCCTGCGCGTAAGCAGAGTGGTCTTGAGTCAGTTTTTCGCTCGGTTTTCCCCATTCGTGATTTCAGTGATACCTGCTCTATGGAGTACGTATCCTATGATCTTGGTACGCCCAAGTACGATGTCGATGAGTGCCACCAGCGCGGCATGACATTCGCTGCGCCGATGAAGGTCAAGGTCCGGCTTGTTACTCTTGATACCGACAAAGACTCAGGTACCCAGTCGATTCGTGACATCAAAGAGCAGGAAGTTTATTTCGGTGAGATCCCGTTGATGACCGAGAATGGTACCTTTATTATCAATGGTACCGAACGGGTTATTGTCAGCCAGTTACATCGCTCTCCCGGGGTCTTTTTCTCCCATGATAAGGGCAAAAGTCATTCCAGCGGGAAGGTTCTTTACAGCGCCCGCATTATCCCTTATCGCGGTTCCTGGCTGGATTTTGATTTTGATCACAAAGATCTGCTCTGGGTACGGATTGATCGCCGCCGTAAATTGCCGGCGACAGTGTTGCTCAAGGCCTTGGGTTATACCACTGAAGAGTTGCTGAAACATTACTACGACTTTGAAGAAATTTCGTGGAACGGTTCCGAATATGTCAAGCGCGTCAACTATGATCTGCTGGCAGGTCAGCGCGCTGCTACGGACGTTACCTCCAGTAATGGAGAAATTCTGGTCAAGGCCAACCGGAAATTTACTCGCGTAGCCATCCGTAAACTTAAAGAAGAGGGGCTTGAGTTTGTTCCGGTCACGACCGAAGAGTTGCTCGGCAAGGTTGTTGCGACCGATATTGTTGATGAAGCGACCGGCGAGGTGTTGCTTGAGTGTAATGCTGAGTTGACTGAAGACAAGCTGACTGAATTTAAAGAGCGCGGTATCCACGATTTCAACATCCTGTTTATTGATCATCTTTATGTCGGCTCCTATTTAAGTGATACCCTGCGCGCTGATAAGATCGAAACCGCCGAAGACGGCATTATCGAAATTTTCCGGCGCTTACGTCCGGGCGATCCTCCCACCGTCAAAACCGCAACGGCTCTGTTTGAAAGCTTGTTTTTCAACGCTGATCGCTACGATATCTCTGCCGTCGGGCGTCTTAAGTTGAACCACAAGCTGGGACTTGACTCGCCCCTCGAACAGTCAACCCTCACCAAGGATGACATTCTTGCTGTGGTGCGCTATCTCATCGATCTGCGCAACGGCAAAGGCTCGATTGACGACATTGACCATCTTGGTAATCGCCGCGTCAGGGCTGTTGGCGAATTGCTGGAGAACCAGTATCGTGTTGGTCTGGTGCGGATGGAACGGGCGATTAAAGAGCGTATGAGTCTGCAGGATGTCGATAGCCTGATGCCGCATGATCTGATCAACTCGAAGCCGGTTTCTGCTGTCGTCAAGGAGTTTTTCGGTTCGTCCCAGTTGTCGCAGTTTATGGATCAGACCAATCCCCTCTCCGAAGTTACCCACAAGCGTCGTTTGTCCGCCCTGGGACCGGGTGGTTTGACCCGTGAGCGGGCCGGTTTTGAGGTCCGTGATGTTCACCCTACGCACTATGGCCGGGTCTGCCCGATCGAGACGCCGGAGGGACCGAATATCGGTTTGATCGCCTCTTTGTCGACCTATGCGCGGATCAACGAATACGGTTTTGTTGAAACCCCGTACCGGATCGTCAGCAACTCTCAGGTAACGGACGAAATCAAATATTTCTCAGCACTTGAGGAAGAGGGTCACTCCATTGCCCAGGCCAACGCCCCGATCGACGACAACAATGTCTTTATCAATGATCTTGTCAACGTCCGTCGCAATGGCGAATTCCTGCTCTTGACTCCAGATGAAATCACCCTCATGGATGTGTCGCCGAAGCAGATTGTTTCGGTTGCCGCTGCGCTGATTCCGTTTTTGGAAAACGATGATGCCAACCGCGCCCTGATGGGTTCCAACATGCAGCGTCAGGCGGTTCCCTTGTTGCGCTCTGATGCCCCGCTGGTCGGTACCGGGATGGAACGGATTGTTGCCCATGATTCCGGGAGCTCGATTGTGGCTCGCCACGATGGGGTCGTTGAGCGAGTCGATGCCGGACGTATCGTTGTTCAGGTTGATGACAGGGAGATGGAAGAAACCGGAACCTGGGTGGATATTTATAATCTGCTCAAGTTCAGCCGCTCTAACCAGAACACCTGCATCAATCAGAAACCGATTGTGAAAATTGGCGATCGTGTCAAGACGGGTGACGTGATTGCTGATGGACCATCGACCCAATGGGGTGAATTAGCTCTGGGTCAGAATGTCCTGGTCGCTTTTATGCCCTGGCATGGTTACAACTTTGAGGATTCTATTCTGATTTCCGAGAAGCTGGTTCAGGATGACCGTTATACGTCAATTCATATTGAAGAATTTGAGTGTGTCGCACGTGACACCAAGCTTGGTAAGGAAGAAATTACTGATGATATCCCCAACCTTGGTGAAGATGCCTTAAGTGATCTGGACGAGTCGGGCATTATCCGTATCGGCGCCAGTGTTAAGGCGGGTGATATTCTGGTTGGCAAGATTACCCCCAAAGGGGAGACTCAACTCTCACCCGAAGAGAAACTGCTGCGTGCCATTTTTGGCGAAAAGGCCGGCGATGTCCGCGATACCTCGTTGCGCGTTCCTCCGGGTGAGGAGGGCGTGGTTATCGGTGCGCGGGTTTTTTCGCGCAAAGGTTCAGACAAGGATGCTCGTACTGAACAGATTGAAGCGCGCGAAATCGAACAACTGCGCAATGACCTAAATGATGAAATCCGCATTCTGCGGGCATCGACCCATAAGAAACTGCGCTCTTTGCTGTCCGGCCAGACAGCTGCTGTTTCTATCGAGGATAAAGACGGCAACGTACTGCTGCCCAAGCGGCGCAAAATAACTGATGAAGCTTTTGACAAGATTCCCTTTTCTCGCATCCAGGATATCTCTATTTCCGGCAACGATGAGATTGAAGGAAAAATCAGTAATCTGCTGGCGCGTCTGGCTGAGCGCGAGCAATCAGTCAATGCTGTGTTTGAGGACCGGATTGAAAAATGCAGACGCGGTGATGATCTGCCTCCGGGCGTCATCAAAATGGTCAAGGTGTATATCGCCATCAAACGTAAGCTTCAGGTTGGTGATAAAATGGCCGGGCGCCATGGTAACAAAGGTGTTCTTTCGCGGATTCTGCCGCAGGAAGATATGCCTTACATGGAAGATGGTACACCAGTTGAGATCGTTCTGAATCCCCTTGGGGTTCCGTCGCGGATGAACGTTGGACAGATTCTTGAAACCCACCTGGGCCTGGCGGCACGTGGTCTTGGGAACCAGATCAAAAAGGTGCTGGATGAACAGTACAGCGAAACTGCACTTAAAAAGCAGATCAGGAGCGCTTACGCTGATCCGGAACTCGACGACTTTATCGATGGTCTGGATGAGGATGATCTGAGGATTCTTGGCCGCCGATTGCAGTATGGGGTGCCGATGGCATCGCCGGTCTTCGAGGGGGTCAACGAAGAGTTGATCAAGAATGAACTTGAACGTTCCGGGTTTACAAAGAGTGGTCAGATGACCCTCTTTGACGGCAAATCAGGCGAGGCCTACAAAGAGAAGGTCACCGTGGGCATCATGTACATGCTCAAGCTTCATCACCTGGTTGATGACAAGATCCATGCACGCTCTATCGGGCCTTACAGCCTGGTCACCCAACAACCGCTGGGTGGTAAGGCGCAGTTTGGTGGTCAGCGCCTCGGTGAAATGGAGGTCTGGGCGATGGAAGCTTATGGCGCAGCTCATGCTCTGCAGGAGTTTTTGACGGTTAAGTCGGATGACGTGGCTGGTCGAACCCGTATGTATGAAGCCATCGTCAAGGGCAAGCATACCCTGGAGGCCGGCTTGCCGGAGTCCTTCAACGTTCTGATCAAAGAGCTGCAGGCTCTATGTCTGGATGTTGATCTGCTGGAAGAAGAATAGTCCAGAGCGTTTATTGCCGGCTCCTGACGTTACATAATTTACTACAAACCCAAGCACTCGTCCAATAAGGAGGATGCGTTTTGGAAGATATTTTCAGTCTCTTTGAACGCCCGAAAGATCCGTTGAGTTTTAATTCGATCCGTTTATCGTTGGCCTCTCCGGATAAAATCCGGGAGCGTTCATTCGGCGAGGTAAAAAAGCCGGAAACCATCAACTACCGGACCTTCAAGCCGGAGCGCGATGGTCTGTTCTGTGCCAAGATATTTGGCCCGATCAAAGACTACGAATGTAATTGCGGCAAATATAAACGCATGAAACATCGCGGCATTGTCTGTGAAAAATGTGGTGTTGAGGTTATTCCGAGCAAGGTCCGGCGTGAACGACTGGGCCACATTGACCTTGCCTGTCCGGTAGCGCATATCTGGTTTTTGAAGTCATTACCGTCACGGATCGGCGCTTTACTCGACATGACCCTAAAGGACCTCGAAAAAGTTCTCTATTTTGAGGCTTATGTCGTTCTTGATGGCGGCGATACCCCGCTGGTTAAAGGCCAGTTGCTGCCCGATGACAAATACAGCGAAGCGATGGACGAGTTCGCTGGACAGTTTGTTGCCGGTATGGGCGCCGAGGCCGTGCGTGAATTGCTGGCTGAACTGGATATGGACGTGATTGGTGAGCAGTTGCGTCTGGAAATGAAAGAAGCAACCAGTGAAGCCAAGCGTAAAAAGGTTTCCAAGCGTCTGAAGGTTGTTAATGCGTTTCGTCAGAGTGGTAATCAGGCTGAATGGATGATTCTTGAAACCATCCCGGTTCTGCCCCCGGAATTACGTCCGTTGGTGCCCCTCGATGGTGGGCGCTTTGCGACGTCGGATCTCAATGATCTCTACCGGCGGGTGATCAACCGCAACAATCGCCTCAAGCGCCTGATGGAATTACGTGCTCCTGAGGTGATCGTGCGTAACGAAAAACGCATGCTGCAGGAATCGGTTGATGCGCTGTTTGATAACGGCCGCCGTGGTCGTGCCATTACCGGTCCGAGCAAGCGCCCACTTAAGTCCCTGTCGGATATGCTGAAAGGTAAAGGCGGACGTTTCCGCCAGAACCTGCTCGGCAAACGGGTTGATTACTCTGGGCGTTCGGTTATCGTTGTCGGCCCTGAGTTGCGGCTCCATCAGTGTGGTCTACCCAAAAAGATGGCGCTGGAACTGTTTAAGCCTTTTATCTATCAGAAGCTTGAAGAGCGCGGCCTGTCTACCACCATCAAGAGTGCCAAGAAGATGGTGGAAAAAGAAAAAGCTGAAGTCTGGGATGTGCTGGAGGAGGTCATCAAGGAGCATCCGGTGATGCTTAACCGCGCACCAACCCTGCACCGCCTTGGTATTCAGGCGTTTGAGCCGGTTCTGATTGAAGGCAAGGCGATTCAGTTACATCCATTGGTCTGTACTGCCTTTAATGCTGACTTCGACGGGGATCAGATGGCTGTCCATTTGCCCTTGTCCATCGAAAGTCAGATTGAGGCGCGGGTGCTGATGATGTCGACCAACAACATCCTCTCACCAGCCAGCGGTCAGCCGATTATCGTGCCATCCCAGGATATGGTTCTGGGCCTTTATTATATGACCAGAGAACGCCCGTTTGTTACGGGTTCCGGCAAGATATTTGTCTCGCCGGAAGAAGTACGGATGGCGTATGACGCAGGTGAGGCAGACCTTCAGGCCGGGATCAAGGTACGGATGGCTGCTGAAGATGGTGCCTCGCTGCAATTAATCAAAACAACCGTTGGACGGATTCTGCTTAACGAGGTTGTTCCGGCTGTTATCCCGTTTAAACATGTCAATCTGGTCATGGGCAAGAAGCAGGTTGCCCAACTGATCGATGTCAGTTTCCGGCTTGCCGGCACCAAAGAAACAGTTATCCTCGCTGACAAGATCAAGGAGACCGGCTTCCGCTTTTCCACCCTCGCCGGTGTCTCCATCTGTCTTGATGATATGGAAATTCCCGACTCCAAAGAAGCACGGATCAGCGTCGCTGCGGATGAGGTAAAGGACATTCAGCAGCAGTATACTGAAGGTCTGATTACCGATGGCGAACGCTACAACAAGGTAATCGATATCTGGGCCAAGTGTACTGAGGATATTGCCGGCATCATGCTTGGAAATATTGCCGTCGACAAACTCGTTTCTGAAGAAGGAGAGGCCGTTACGGTTCCATCCTTCAATGCCATTCACATGATGGCTGATTCGGGAGCGCGTGGTAGTGCTCAGCAGATTCGTCAGTTGGCGGGGATGCGCGGTTTGATGGCTAAGCCGGACGGTTCGATTATTGAAACCCCGATTACCGCAAATTTCCGAGAAGGCTTGACGGTTCTCCAGTACTTTATCTCGACCCACGGCGCACGTAAGGGTTTGGCTGATACGGCGCTGAAGACGGCCAACTCCGGTTATCTGACCCGGCGTCTGGTTGACGTCGCCCAGGATGCCATCATTACTGAGCAGGATTGCGATACCCTTGACGGAATCGAAGTTGCCTCCCAGACTGAAGGCGGCGAAGTGATCGAGCGTCTTGGCGATCGTATCCTTGGTCGGGTGACCCTGGATGAAGTTGTCGATCCGGTTACTGACGAGGTGCTGGTTGAATCGAACCACATGATTGATGAGGATGGGGTCACCAGAATCGAAAATGCCGGCCTTGAGCGCGTCAAGATTCGCTCGGTTCTGACCTGTAAGAGCAAGCGTGGTATTTGTGCCCTGTGTTACGGCCGTGATCTGGCCCGTGGACACCTGGTCAACCTTGGCGAGGCAGTCGGTGTTATCGCTGCCCAGTCTATCGGCGAACCTGGTACCCAGTTGACCATGAGAACCTTCCATATTGGTGGCGCGGCTTCACGGCGTGCTGAGCAGACGGCACTGGAAGCTCGCTATGATGGCAGCTTGAAGTTTATCAACCTCAATACCGTTGATGATGAAGCCGGTTTGCCGGTGGTTATGAATCGTAAGGGCGAGGTTGCCGTTGTTGATGCCGCCGGCCGTGAACGCGAACGTTATTCCCTGGTCTATGGCGCTCACCTGACACGTCAAGAGGGAGCCCCGGTCAAGACCGGTGATATTCTTGCTGAGTGGGACCCCTACACGGTGCCAATTGTTACCGAGGTGGGAGGAACCGTGCGCTATGGTGATATTGTTGAGGGTATCACTATGGAAGAACAGGTTGATGAGGTAACCGGCCTGTCGCGCAAAGTGGTCACCGAGTCGCGTTCGGCTGACAAGCGCCCGCGGGTAACCATCAAAGGGGAGGATGGCAAGACTGCCAAACTGCCAAATGGTGCACCGGCGCGTTATATGTTACCGGTTGGTGCCAACATTGCTGTTGAAGAAGGGACTCCGTTGCGCCCCGGCGCCATCCTCGCCAAAATCCCGCGCGAAACCACCAAAACCAAGGATATTACCGGTGGCCTTCCGCGTGTAGCCGAACTCTTTGAGGCCCGTAAGCCGAAAGAGGTGGCGGTGATCTCGGAAGTTGACGGGGTTGTGAGCTACGGTAAAGATGCCAAAGGAAAGCGTAAAGTGGTTGTTACTCCGGAGGTAGGCGAACCCGTTGAATACCTGATCCCTAAAGGCAAGCATATCTCCGTCCATGAAGGGGATTATCTGTATGCCGGTGAAGAACTGGTTGATGGTTCTAGTAACCCTCACGATATCCTTCGGGTTCTTGGTAGCAAGGAACTCTCCAAGTATCTGGTTGATGAGGTGCAGGAGGTCTACCGCCTGCAGGGGGTTAAGATCAATGACAAACATATTGAGACGATTGTCCGCCAGATGCTGCGGCGGGTTCAGATCAATGATGTCGGTGACACCGTTTTCTTAAGTGATGATCAGATTGATCGCTGGGTGTTTGAAGAAGAGAATGAGCGGGTTCTGGCCGATGGTGGTCAGCCTGCCATTGGTGAGCCGATCATGCTGGGTATTACCAAAGCATCGTTGTCAACCGAATCCTTTATTTCAGCCGCTTCCTTTCAGGAGACCACCAAGGTTCTTACCCAGGCATCAATTCAAGGTAAGGTTGATGTATTACACGGTCTCAAGGAAAACGTCATCATGGGCCGCTTGATTCCGGCAGGAACCGGCGTGGCCAAGTACCGCGCTGCAGAACTTAAGACTCCTGAGCCTGAAATCAAGCTTGAAGCGCCACTTGAAATTGATGAGTCGGAGACAGAAGATACTGAGGAATTAGAGGACTAAAGACCCGGTGAATTTTTGGTCGTAAAGCGGCCTGCAGAAAAAGCCAGCCGGGAATAAAAGAGCTTGACAAAGGCTGGGTCGATTGATAATGTCTGCGAGTTTTCCTCGCGGAAAACCTGGTATATAGATGATGGAAATGATGATAAGAAATTGGGAGCAACAAGATGCCAACAATTAACCAGCTGATTCGCAACGGGCGCCAAAAGAGAGTGACCAAGTCAGGCTCGCCGGCGTTAAAATCCTGTCCTCAGCGGCGTGGAGTCTGTACGCGAGTTTATACAACAACACCAAAGAAGCCGAACTCGGCGTTGCGCAAGGTCGCACGTGTGCGTTTGACAAATGGTATGGTCGTAACCTCTTATATCCCCGGGGTTGGTCACAACCTCCAGGAGCACTCCGTGGTCTTGATCAGGGGTGGCCGGGTAAAAGACTTGCCAGGTGTGCGTTATCATATTGTGCGCGGAACCCTTGATCTTGCAGGTGTTAAGGATCGTAAGCAGGGACGCTCCAAGTACGGCGCCAAGCGCCCGAAGTAAACAAAGTCTCAAGAAGAGGATCTTATGCCAAGAAGAAGAGAAGTTCCCAAGCGCGTTATCCTGCCCGACCCCAAATTTGGGGATCAGTTGGTTGCCAAGTTTGTTAATAACGTCATGGTCGACGGCAAGAAAAGCACTGCTGAGCAGATTGTCTACGGCGCTTTTGATATTGTTGCGGAGCGCAGTGGCAATAACCCGCTTGACGTTTTCAGGACAGCAATGGACAACATTCGCCCCATGCTTGAGGTCAAGTCCCGTCGGGTTGGTGGTTCCACCTATCAGGTTCCGGTTGAGGTGAGCCCGTCACGGCGTACTGCTTTGGCAATGCGTTGGCTGGTTACTTATGCCAAGGGGCGCAGCGAAAAGACCATGTGTGAGCGTTTGGCAGGTGAGTTCCTTGATGCATCCAATAATCGCGGCACCGCGGTTAAAAAACGTGAAGATACCCACCGGATGGCGGAAGCCAATAAAGCATTTGCTCATTATCGCTGGTAGGCCCGGTTGTCATTAGGAGATAGATTGTGGCTCGTTTAGTACCACTGAATAAAACACGTAATATCGGCATTATGGCTCATATCGATGCCGGTAAAACAACAACAACTGAGCGGATCCTTTTTTACACCGGTGTATCCCATAAGCTCGGCGAAGTCCATGATGGCGCTGCGACCATGGACTGGATGGAGCAGGAGCAGGAGCGTGGTATTACTATTACGTCCGCTGCAACCACCTGTTTCTGGAAGGACCATCGTATCAATATTATTGATACCCCCGGACACGTCGACTTTACCATCGAAGTAGAGCGCTCGCTCAAGGTTCTCGATGGAGCCGTTGCTGTTTTCTGTTCTGTTGGTGGGGTTGAGCCTCAGTCCGAAACTGTCTGGCGTCAGGCCGATAAATACGGTGTTCCCCGTATCGCCTTTGTTAATAAGATGGATCGTATTGGTGCCGACTTTCAGCGTGGCATTAATATGATCCGCGAGCGCCTTGGTGCCAATCCTTTGCCGTTGCAGTTGCCGATCGGGTCGGAAGAAAACTTTCGTGGTCTGGTTGATCTGGTAACTATGCAGGCACTGGTTTGGGATGATGAATCCCTTGGTGCCAAGTATGACATTATCGATATTCCAGCTGAAATGGCTGATGAGGTTGAGGCCGCGCGCGAAGCACTGCTCGAAGAGATATCTTCTCACGATGATGTTTTGATGGAAAAATATCTGGCTGGTGAAGTGTTGAGCCTCAGTGAAATCAAGGCAGCTATTCGCCAGGGCATGAAAAATATTCATTTCTGCCCGGTATTGTGTGGTAGTGCTTTTAAGAACAAGGGCGTTCAGACCCTCCTGGATGCGGTGGTAGACTATATGCCTTCACCGGTTGATGTCCCTCCGATTAAGGGCTTGCATCCTGACACGGGCGAAGAGCTCGAGCGTCCGGCAGCTGATGATGCTCCTTTTGCTGCTCTGGCTTTCAAGATAATGACCGACCCCTTTGTTGGTCAGTTGAGCTTTTTCCGTGTCTACTCCGGTATCGCTGAATCCGGATCGACTGTGCTGAACTCAACCAAGGGCAAAAAAGAGCGTTTTGGGCGTCTGCTCAAGATGCACGCTAATAAGCGCGAAGAAGTGAAGCAGGTTTTTGCCGGTGATATTGCCGCAGCCGTTGGTTTAAAACATACAACCACGGGTGACACCCTCTGTAATCCTGAACATCCGGCGTTGCTTGAGTCAATGGAGTTTCCCGAACCGGTTATTCACCTCTCGGTTGAACCCAAGACCAAGGCGGATCAGGAAAAGATGGGCGTTGCTCTGGGCAAGTTGTTATCCGAAGATCCGTCAATGCGCGTCAGAACAGATGAAGAAACCGGCCAGACCATTCTTTCCGGCATGGGTGAATTGCATCTGGAGATCATTGTAGATCGCATGAAGCGTGAGTTCAAGGTCGAGTGTAACGTCGGAGCTCCGCAGGTCGCTTACCGTGAATCGATCACTAAAACGGTTCAGGTCCAGGGCAAGTTTGTGCGTCAGTCCGGTGGTCGTGGTCAATATGGTGATTGCTGGTTGCGGATCGAACCGGGTGAGCCGGGCGAGGGTTTTACCTTTGTTGATGAAATTAAAGGAGGGGTTATCCCACGCGAGTATATCCCTGCTGTTGGCAAGGGTGCAGAGGAAGCCGCACAGAATGGTATTCTTGCAGGCTTCCCGATCGTTGATGTACGCGTAGCCGTTTTTGATGGTTCGTATCATGATGTCGACTCTTCGGAAATGGCATTTAAAATTGCTGGTTCAATGGGCTTTAAAGAAGGTGCTAAGAAGGCTGCTCCGGCTTTGCTTGAACCTATTATGGCGGTTGAAGTGGTTGTTCCCGAAGAATATATGGGCGATGTCATTGGTGACTTGAATAGCCGTCGCGGTCGTATTATGGGGATGGAGTCACGCGCTGGAGCCCAGGTCGTTAACGCCCATGTGCCGTTGTCAAGCATGTTCGGCTACGCCACTGATTTGCGCAGTGCTACCCAGGGTCGTGCGACTTATACAATGGTGTTTGATCATTATGCCCAGGTCCCGAAAGCAATCAGTGAAGAAGTTATTGCCAAGGTTAATGGCTAGAGGAGTTTACAATGGCGAAGGCAAAATTTGAGCGGTTAAAGCCGCACGTTAACGTCGGAAC
>Ga0102938_10002065_pt1 | contig 15267 bp, 11 predicted proteins | sample SalPonR2_B_D2_MG_FD_84516 | JGI IMG/M metagenome (GOLD analysis project Ga0102938, IMG submission 84516) | Salt pond soil microbial communities from South San Francisco under conditions of wetland restoration - Salt Pond MetaG R2_B_D2_MG | ecosystem: Environmental > Aquatic > Marine >...
AGAATCAACTTTTTTAATATTTTTCAAAAAATTAAGGGATCTTTCATAATCAGCACTTGGTCTTACCTCATCATACAGTCTTTTAATTGTTTCCAGATTGTGATTATAAACATCCGGTTTTGATTCCATGACAGTTTCAATATCATCAATATTTCCCAAAAAATCGGGAGTTAAAACTTCTACCAGCATATTGGAATCATAGTTTTTTATTTTTTTTACAGTCTCCGCAAAAATTGCGGCACCTCCATCACTTAAATCATCCCTTGTAACAGAAGTCAAGACAACATATTTCAATCCCATCTCTTTAACTGCTTTTAATACCCGCTCAGGTTCGTCTTTATCGATTTTCTCGGGTTTAGAACTTTCAATGGCACAAAATTTGCAATCCCGGGTACATTTATCTCCTAAAAGTAAAAAAGTTGCTGTTCCTTTTGAAAAACATTCTCCTCTGTTAGGACATCTTGCCTCATCACATACTGTATGGAGATGAAATTTAGAAATTGTTGTGCTCACTTTGCTTTTTGATCTCTTGCTTTTTAATAAATCTAAAAACCAATCAGGTACCTTTTTATTTCTAAACAATATGAATCACCTTGCCAAGTGCATCTTCAGCAGCTTCAACAACTGATTCGCTTAGTGTTGGATGTGCATGTATAGTATCAGCCATATCTTCTAATTTGAGATTATTATGAATAGAAACAGTCCCCTCATGAATTAAATCAGATGCATGAGGACCCATAATTTGCATTCCAATAATTTTATCATCTGAATCAGCAATAATTTTTACAAATCCATCTGTTTCATTCAATCCAAGAGCTTTTCCATTTGCTCTAAAAGGAAATTTCCCAATTTTGTTATTATTTCCATTGCTACTCCCAACATAAGCAACTTCAGGGTCTGTAAAAATTGTCCAGGGAACTGCATTATAATTAATTTCGGATTTTATACCTTTCATATTTTCAACAGCTACTACTCCTTCTTTAGAAGCTACGTGAGCTAATTGTGCTGTATTTATAATATCTCCAATTGCATAAATATTTTCAACATTAGTTTGCATTTTTTTGTTCACTTTAATAAAACCGTCATCATCAAGTTCAATTTCAACCCCATCTATACCTACTTCATCCAGAATAGGTTTTCTTCCGATGGCTAAAAGCATTTTATCTGCAGTAATTGTATCACCATTTTCAAGAACAACAGTTTTATCATTAACTTCTTTAATTGGAGAACCTGTATAAATGTCCACTTTTTTCTTTTTAAAGATTCTTTCCATTTTTTTGGATATCTCTTTATCTACAAAAGGTAGAATCCTATTTTTCATTTCAATCAAGGTAACTTTAATACCCATGTTAGCCCAAAAACTTGCAAATTCACACCCTATAACTCCTGCTCCAACAACAATTACATGTTCGGGTTTGTTCTTTAGATCAAGAGCTTCTGCACTATCCATTGTAAAATCATCTATTTTAAATTGTTCAGGAATTATCGGTTTGGAACCTGTTGCTATAATAATATTTTTTGTTTTAATCTCTTTATCTCCTGCTATAACAGTATTTTTATCTAATACTTTTCCTGTATCATTTATTATCTCAACTTTTCTTTTTTTTAATATATACTCAATTCCTTTTACCAGTCTGTTTACAACTCTATTTTTCCTTTTTACAAGCCTATCAAAATTTACATCAATATCCCCATCAAGCTTTATACCAAATTTTTTAGAATTTTTTATTTTTTTCATCAAATTCGCAGTAGCCACATATGTTTTTGTAGGAATACACCCTACATTCAAGCATGTTCCTCCAATTCTATTTTTTTCAATAAGTGTTACATCTAAATCCAGCTGTGCTGCTCTAATCGCAGCAACATATCCACCCGGGCCTCCGCCAATAATAACCAGATCTTTCATAATCTTCTCTCCTTTCTTGATGGAATTTTGAGTTTGTTACGATACTTAGCAACTGTTCTTCTACCTATACTTATTCCATTATCATTTAATTTTTCCTTTATTTTACCATCGGTAAGTGGTTTTTTTTTATTTTCATTTTTTATAAATTTTTTTATTAACATATAAACTTTAATTCTCGCTGTTCCATCAGCAGATTTTCTTGGAAAAAGTGATGCAAGTGGAAATATTCCATGTTCGGTTTGAATATATTTATTTTGTACAGCCCTTGAAATTGTTGACGGTGAATAACCAAATTCATCAGCTATTTTTTTTCGTGTAAGGTTTTTTATTTGTTCTGGCCCCTTCTCAAAAAAATCTTTTTGATAATCAATAAGAAATCTTGTTATTTTAAGCAAAGTTTCTCTTCTCTGCTGTAAACCTTCGAGTATATATTTGTATCTTATAAAATATTTTTTAAAAAATTCTTTTGTTTCTTTATTTATGTTGCCATGTTTATAAAGATTTAAATATTTTTGATTCAGTGATAAAGATGTATCATATTTTTTGTTCAATTCTATCTCAAAATCACCTTCCCTACTTTTTTTTACAATAATATCAGGCTTTATATATTCCACACTTTCCTTTTCAATAATATATCCTGGATTAATCGAGAGTGTTTTCAAAAGTGCTTTATACTCTTTTTTATCTTTTTCTTTCAATTCAATTTTTTCCAAAAAAGTAAAATCTTTATTTTTAATGTGAGTTAAATAATTATCAATTAAATTGAATAATTTTTTATCCTCCACTCCCCGTGATTTTAACTGCCAGATATAGCTTTCTCTAAAATTTCTGGCTCCTATACCATAAGAAGATAATTCCAAAAATTTTGTATGTATATTTTCAAATTCATCATCTGATAAATCATTTTCTTCTTTTATTATTTCTTCGTTTTCTAAAAAACCCTTATTATTTATATTATCCATTATATCATGAAATATTTTTTTCTTTTTTTTATCAATTTTTGATAAATCAATATCCTCATTTAAGATATCTCTAAAAGATTTTTCTTCTGATAAATTTTTTAAAATATCATCCTGTTCATATTTACGGGAATTAGTGAAACGTGGATTTTTTCTGCTTGAATACTCATTTTCCAGCATTACTTCCAAATCTTCTTCCATTTCACCTTCCTGATCATCCAGTGATGTTTTATCCTCATTTTCCGAATATTCCATAAAGATATTCTCCTGTAATTCTTCTTTTAAATATTGTTTTAATTCCAGCTCATTTTTGGCTAAAATATCAAGACCAATTTTTTGTCTTAATTCAATTGTAGTTTTTATATTATTTTCAATACGAATTTCAGGTTTCATAACTTAAATTTATCACCCAAATATACTTTTTTCGCAATATCACTATTTGTTAGTTTTTCAGCATCTCCATGAACCAAAACTTTCCCTTCACTCATAATGTAAGATCTATCAGTAATTGAAAGAGTTTCCCTAACATTGTGATCTGTAATTAATATCCCAAGATTCATCTTTCTTAAATTTAAAACCATATCTTGAATTTCATTAACTGCAATAGGGTCTATCCCTGCAAATGGTTCATCCAAAAGCAAAAAAGAAGGTTTAGTTATTAAGGCCCTCGCAATTTCTACTCTTCTTCTCTCTCCTCCCGATAACATATACCCCTTATTATTACGAACATGACTAATTTTAAACTGTTCCATCAATTTTTCTCTTTCTTCTTTTATTTTATTTTTATCTTCATAAACAGTTTCAAAAATAGCATTTAAATTATCTTCTACTGTCATATCCCTAAAAATTGATGGCTCCTGGGGCAGATAACTCAAACCTTTTCTGCATCTTTTATACATTGCAAGCGTGGTAATATTTTCATTATTAATAAAAACTTTTCCTTTATTAGGCTTTATTATTCCAACAATCATGTAAAATGAAGTTGTTTTACCAGCTCCATTGGGACCTAAAAGTCCAACAACTTCCCCCTGTTTAACTTCAAGTGTAATATTCTCAACCACAACTCTTTTATTATATAATTTTCTAATATTTTTTGCTTTTAATATTTTATTATCATCCATAAATATCCTTAATTTTTCTGTACTTCTTTTTTTGAATACTTCCCTTTAACCCTACCTTTTATGATAACATCACTAATTTCTCCGTCAATAAAATTAATTTCCATACGATCACCGGATATCCAATTTTTCCCATCTAAATTTTTCATGTTGCCTCTAACATTTCCATTAATCAAAGCAAAATTAGGCTCATTCTTTTTTCCAAATTTTATATTTATATAATTTCCGTATAAATCTAAAGACTCTTTATCTTCTTTCTCCCAAAATATATCACCATGTTTTTTTACATCCAGTTCAATTATGTTATTATCATCATTAAAAAAAAGTTTCAAATTATCACCACCGATATACCCATTATCAAATCCAATATATGGATCTCCCGTTAAATTTGCAAAATTTTTTTTATCATCATATTTGAGATAATTAGAGGCTCCATAATAATCATTTTGTTCAAAATATACATTCCCGAATAATTCTATTACTGATTTTTCAGTAAAAAAAATTCCTTGATTGCTTTTGCTTCTAAAATTATCCCTCTTAATTTTAACATTTTTGTAAAAAACAATCTTGTTTTGGGAGATAATAAAATCAGCTTTTGATGATGATAAAAAATAATCGGTACTTTCAATATTAACTCCACCCAATAAATTAATAATTCCTTGTTGCGTATTATAAATTATTTTATCAGCAGAGTAATAATTTTCATTTAACTCAATCTTTACAGACCCCTCCAAAATATAAATATACCCTGACTTGAATTTTTGCACACGACTTTTATCTGCATTTATCAATTTCCATTTTCCCTTAAATTCCAGTGGTAAAATAACAGTAGCAAAAAAAAATAAAAAAATAATTACATTATTAATTTTGGCCATAAGTTTCTTTTAATACTACTTCCTTTAAACGCAAATCAGCTTCAAGTCCCCTGCCTTTTAAAATTCCGTCAACTTTTTCGATTTTTACTTCTTCTTCTGTATAAACCTTCTCTTTTTTGGAATCATAAAACAATTTTTCTGTATATAAAGTAGTTTGATCTGAAATATTTTTCAAAATAACATTTCCATTAAGTTCAATATCATTACTTGTTAAATTTGCAGTACCTTCATCTGCTTCTATTTCTGCTATTTTTTCTTCCTGTTTTCCAAAAAATTCAATCTCTACATTTTCACCTTCAACATTTTTTAAATTATTTTCTTTTTGAATTAATTTGGATACTTTCATTTTCCATTCGGGTTTACCCTGTCTGGTTGCTTTCACCGTTAACCCCTCATCAAAAACCTGTCCAAGTTCCGGAGCTTCTTCTTCTCTTTTCTTTTCTTCAGAACATCCAAATATAAATATTAAACCTATTATAAATAATATAAATATAATTTTTTTCATATCAAACAACCTTCACTTTCTAAAATAATAGAATATCAATTCCGGTTCGTATTACAAAACCAGAAGAATTTAAGGTCGTAAAATAATTTTCATTATCTTTTTCAAATTTAGCTCCATTATACATTAGTTCTGCAACAAGATTGGACCTGGACCCAAGCCTATATAAAATACCACCTGATGCCTGCCATACAAAACCGGTATATGTAATTGAATCATCAATATTATTATCACCAATATCGGTTCCTTCAAAAGATACATTGGTCAATCCATAACCAATTCCAAGTGCTCCGTAAGGTTTTATTTTATAGCTGCCTACAGGAAATTTAATTTTAAATTTTACAGTTACTGGTATATGCAATCCTTTCCATTCACTTAATTTTTGAAATATTTCCTGTTTAACTCCCACCTGTTCAATTTCTCCTTTTTTTGTAATATCTCTAATTTTTTTATAATAGAGATCCCCTGTAAGAACAACAGACACATTTTCATCTATTGCATATCCATAATCAATTCCCCACATTACACCGGATTTCAATTCAGAAGGAAAATAATATCCAACTTTAAATGCAAAATTATTAGATACAGAAAACATAGATATAGAAAAAAACATGAAAACCAAAAACAGCACTGTAATTTTTTTCATAATACCCCCTTAAGGCTTTCTTTATTATAAAATTAGTTTGTAAAATTTCAAGATAATAATAATTGCAAAATAGTTTTAAATAAATATAGAATATTTAATTAAAGATAGTTTATTTGTTTTTTTATTAGTTTCTCATTTTCATACCAAAGTTTAATATCAAATTGTATTTCATCTAATAATAATTTAGTAAAGATATAATCTCCCTCCCACATGGGTAACTCAAGCATCTCACTCTCCTTTACCCAAAAAAGATCCCCTTCGGGACAATTTTTTTTACAAATGCCTTTAAAACTATCACAAATAAACACAAATCCAACCCATTCTGTTTCAAAGGGAGAATTCCCAAGATTGGGGAAATTTAAAAAACCCATAAATTTTAATTTTTCTGATATTAAACCTGTTTCTTCATTTAGCTCGCGTTTTGCTGCTTCCATTATTGATTCATTTTTTTCTCTCTTTCCTCCAGGAGCAACATAATAACCTCTGTGAAAATCATCTTCTCCTTTATCTCTTTTAATCATTAAATAATTATTATCTTTTTTTACATAAACTAATACACCTATATTCATTAGAAAACCACTTTCTTATATATTATATCAGCAAGCCGGGAAAACCGGCTTGCTGATATTTTAATTTGCTGAAATATTAAATAATATTGGTCTAAAAACTCTTTGAAATGAAATTATTTTACCATTTGTTGTAGCACCTATAATTGTTATTTCAAAACTTAAACTAAAATCATTCAAAATTGAATAATCATACTCATTTGAAGTTGAATCCCAAACAAGTTCAAGAGCATTAGGAGAAAGGTATTCCCGTCTATCTCCAACCATTGTAAATGGAACTACACTAAAACCAACAATATTAGTCGCCAGTGTTTGAAAATGTGTCGCTCCTGTATGTGGGATATGTAATCTTCGGATAAGATTAAACATTTTATACCTGTGTCCACCCTCTTCATACCAATTATTATTATTATTAGAAGGAACTAAAAAATAACTAACTAAATAACCTACTGCTCCTTCTTCTACAGCAGGTTCTTCTCCATCTAAACCATCACCATCTTCATCAAGTCCATCACGTTCAGGATCTTCATTCACCCCGTCCTGAAGAGTTTGTCCATCATTATCATCGTCTCTATATTCAAGAAAATAATTATTCCTTATATTAGTATCTCCCCCCAATCCCTGCTGGTAAATATCTTCAGGAAGATTTATTGAAAAAGTAATTCCATCTTTTGGAATATCTTCATCAGTAGAATATTCAACATCCAGTTTCACAGGATCCAAAGACCCCATTTCGACCCCATCAATATTTTGTGGAAATGTGGATGTGCTAAAACTATAGCTTGTTCCATTATAATTTATTGTATCCGAAAAATGTAATGTTTGGTTTGTTACCCTACCATCAGCATCTCCTCCACTAACACTTACAGGAACTACATTTTTCTGAGGAGTCATCACCAAACTCATGGCTGAAATATCCTGCATTATAGTTGAGAATGCAATATCAATTTCCTGTCCAATTTGGGCTTTTTGTCTTATATCTGTAGCAAAATCAAGTAACTGTCCAAGAGCAGAATATATGCCAACACTAACTATTCCAAAAATAAAAACTGTAATAACTATTTCAATTAAAGTAAATCCATTTTTCTTCATAAGCTCTCCTATTTCCCTAATATGACATGAATTTTATAATATTTTTTAATGTTGCATACCTATCTCTTTCTGTAGATACCGCTTCAACATTAAATCCAAGATGATACAATTTTGTGTGGGTATTTCGATTAATATAATATCTCAAAATCTGTTCTTCTTCATTATAATACTCATTTATACCAAATTCCCACTTTGAAACATCATTATCAAAAATTCCCGGATACATCCAAAAAGCCGCTCCATAATTGATATTATCGGTGTCAGCTCCAAATATCCCTGATGGTTTAGTAGCATATAAGTACCAATCATTTGGTCCATTATAAAAACCATCTACATGTATAGCAGGATTCCTTGGGTAATCACTAAAATTATAAGTTAATGACTCTCCAAGAAGATTCCATCTATCCGGAGTACTCTGGTTATCATATCCATCATAAAAACCAACACCATCATTGGCAATCTCAAGTTTTTTAATATAATTATCAAGAACAGTTCTATCAAGTTCATCTCCATTTGAATCCTTTTTAATCTCACCAATAAACTCTCCCAAAACAGGATCTTCAAGATCTTTAACATGATTGTAAGCAGAATCATTTGAGGTACTATTTTTCCACATCTCCCTTAAATTTGAAATGATATATGGGGTATTTGATAATTCAGAATAATCATCTAAAAGTAAATGATCCAGTCCAAACCATCTGTTTATGAAGTATTTCTGCATCTCTGAACCAAGAGCAAAATTGTGAAACATCCTTTTTCCTATGAAAACAAATCTTGGAGATTCCGATTCATCATAATATACTGGTTCTTTATTTCCAATACCATCCCCTGTATCATCGGGATAAAAATCATCAGAATCCATGCTTCTAAAGGTATCATAAGGGGCAGCAAAATATCTGTGTAATAATTTTATAGCATCATCAGTAAAAACATCAGGAGTATCAGAACCCGAGAAGAATAATACCATGTCATAATCATCAAAAGATCCATTACTATCTTTATCTATTTTTGATACAAGATAATCTTTAGTTATCGTTGCCGCATCAATATGCACACAATCTTCAATATTATTTGTGCTGTCATATCTCCAGTAAAATGGCCCGGAATCTGATGTATAAAATTGAGAGGTAATACTCCCATCTATATCATCAAGATTCATAAGTAAGAGTCTTAAATTTTCAACTTTAACTGGAATCCATTTACTTGCTATATCAGATTGCAAATCTCCAGGTGAGGAAGTTTGAACTGCAGGAGTATCTGGAGTTCCATCTCCATCCTCATCACTGAGATAATAATATGAAGTATCTCCAGTATAATCGGTTGTATCTGTAGGGTCATATTCAGTTACTGAAATGTAAAAATAGAAAACACCTTCTTTTTTCAAATATGGAGAGGTGTCATCAAAATTTTTCTCAAGATCAAGATTTAAATCTGAAAGGGTAACTCCATAACCCTGACCATCATTTATTAAAGCAAGATCAAAATCTTTATTTTTGGGTGAATTTACACTTCTTATATCTCCCATTGAAAGGTTTGTCCAATTTGGTGGAACAACTTCGGTATAATGAACTTCCCATTTTTTTATACCATCCTGATCATAAGAAGACCATCCAATATAAAAATTTTTATTTTCCTGGTCTGTTACCGTAGGATATAAATCGGAATCTTTCCAATCCGGAGTATATATAAAAGGTGGTTCGAGATTGGGATGATTACTCTTCTGTCTTACATGTAGATGAGATACACTCGGACTATTATTACCAATATCCGGTTGATACTCTACATACCACATTCTTGCTTTACTCATTATATTTCCAGCTTTATCCTTAGCTTTTACACCCAGTAAAATTTTATCATCCTGTGCTAATTCTTCCAAAATTTCAAAAGAAATTGTAACATTATTTACATTATGTTTAATATAAGAAGACCTCGAAGTAGCCACCTGAATACCATCCAATGTAGTTATATCGGTTATGGTATCAATATCAGGAGCGACATCACCCTCACTGTAATCATATATTTTATAATATACTTCCGGCCATCCTCTTCCAATATATACACCACTCTGTGTTTCTACACCTGCTTCAATTTTAGAATCAACAATTTTAGCTGTAATAGTTGTCAATATATCATCTGATAGATAAGGAGAATCATTTGTACCTATTCCTGAAACATTAGGAGTTTCTGGTATTACAACAGGTGGTTCCAAATCAGGTTCATCAGTAACATAAACAGATGTTTCATCATAATCTACATTTCCTGCTTTATCTTTAACCACTACTCTATAGTGATGTTCTCCTTCAGGAACATCTTCCAGAGTAACACCAACATTCATATTGGTAAAAACATCAGCAATTTCAAGATTAATTGACTCATGTTTAACAAGATTCCATGTATATCCCTCTTCAAGCTCTTTTTTTTCAAAGACATAGATTCGATCCAGTGCAAAATTATCGGTTACTGTTACAGCAATAGTAACAGTTTGATTTGGAACAAATGTTCCAGGGTCTGGACTAAGTTCTGCTATTTCGGGAGAAGTAACATCAACTATGTAGGAATATGATCTTTCCATATAAAACCCCGATTCTCTATCTGGATTAGTCCTACCCATCACTTTTATCTCATACTGTCCCTCTTCAGAATCACTATTTATTGTATAATTATTGTAAACATATATAGTATTTGGTGTAATATCCGTTCCGGTTTTTTCACTAAAGTTACCTGTAATATCAGTAAATGCTGTATCCCCTGGAGCTTTTAAAAACACACCTACATCACCGGATTGTATATTTGCCTCTGTACTTGGATTTATCAAGAAGGGTTCAGATGAATAAATCTCCATATTATAATCAGTAGACATATCTTCCTGTTCAAATGCTTCGTCCGTTACTCCATCTCCATCATTATCAATATTATCTGAATCTGCTTCTAAAACATCCCCGTCTGTATAATCAATTTTTCCATCCCCATCATTATCCACACCATCTTTATCAAAGGGTGAAAAATTATCAAGATTATTAAGTCCATTTAAGATATCAGCATTTTTTCTATAATCAATTGCAAGCATTGCTGCCCCTGCTGCCGATAAATCAAGTCCATCATCACTGGTATCATTTATAACAAGATCAATACCGGGTAATTGAGATTGAATCCCTTTATGACCAATAGTTGTTGCCCAGTTTAATTTATCATCTGCTACTCCCTCTATATATTCAGCAGCTTTTACCGATATTCTTATTATATTATGGTCTTTAGTACTTGGAACCAATTCCTGGGTTATTCCATCTCCGTCAATATCATCAATATCCTCTTCCATAAAGTCCAGTTTGACTTTTACCCTTACTGTTCCGGTACTCAGTTCTAAAGTATAAATATTTTCTCCAACATCATTTATTTCACCTATCTCATATATATTTGAAGAACTCACATCATTTAAATATTTTAGATATTCATTGTTATTATCTTCAAGATAATCTTTTAAATATAATAAGTTATTAGTTCCCTCTCCTTTATAATTCCATCCTTTTAACTCAGAAAGGATGGTTTGAGCTACATTAAATACATCAATTCTTTTTTTTAATTTTTGCTCTGTTCTAGCGGTTACCATTAAATAACTAAAAATTGCTATGGCAACAGCTGTAACAATACCCATTGCTACCATCATCTCTATATAAGTAAATCCTTTTTTTATTTTCCTTTTCATATTAAACTCCTTTCTGAATTATTTTTCCTCTAAACCTGCAGGATAATCATTGACAATTCTCCAGTTCCAGACAGGTTGAGATTCCACTGCAATTGTAAAGGGAGGACTATAATTGTACAAATTAGGATCATAATTATAACTTCTTGTAGCAAATCCATAATCTGTCCTTCCAACACCCGGACTTCCATCACCTACAGTTGCATAAACCTGTTCGGAACATCCAAGTCCACCATAGATAAACCAGGTGCCCTTCTCATCAACATAATTATTAGATCTATCAAAAGTCTCCTCTTCTGCTACAATAGTTTCTCCATATATTCTATGACCGGCATAAAATAAACCAAATGTAAAAATATCAGGAAATCCATCCCCAGATATGGTACCTGATGAAGAAGAAAGAATCCCTGTTCCTGCAGAGTCACATCTATCTGTAATATTACCATTATAAGGAGCTATCATATTATTCGTCCACCAGTGATTTGAAATTGTAGTATTAAACATATCTCCTGGAATAATTGTGTCATGTTTGGCATTAACACCCAAAAGATTGGGCTCATTATATTTTGGAACACCGGGGGATCCGATTAAATTCCATTGAACTAAAGGAGCATAAGTTACTCCTCCTCCCTTATAATCTTTATATGTGAATCTAATTCTATCAAGAAATTCCTGATATAAAAGATCTCCAGCAAGAACTACATCAAAATTTGAAAAAATTGATAACTGCCCATCAAGAACCCCTGATAAACCCTGGATCCCAGAGGTTCGATAAATTCCGGAAGTTACAGGATATCCTTCATCGTAGGTTGGGGTTCCCTCACTACCACAAATTGAAAGGGGGACATCCGTTTCTCCAGCAGGTAACTGTCCATCTACAAATATTATTTTACTGTTCAAATCAGAAATAACAATTCGATAATAGTTTTCTCCAGAAGCCAAATCCTGTTTTTCCCCATTTGCATACACCTTACCCGAAGTATAGATATGGACTTCTCCATCTCCATTAACAGTTTTATCGCCTGGATCTAAGAACATATATTGGACATTAGCTTCCTCAACAAGAACACCATTTACCCTTGCAGAAGCTCTAACTTTTCTGAAATGCATTTCTGTTTTGGGATTTATTGTACTTCTAATATCCGGTTTTGCAAGATCTCCAATGAAATTCACATGAGCATTCTTACCATTGTTATCCTCAAATCCCCATGTACTTATATCTGTACCATCATCACATGTAAAAGAATCATCTTTATGACTGGATGCCCAGCTGTCCCATTCATCTGGTTCTATATTTGAATCTGCAGCTCTTCTCTGAAATACAAATCCATCATACTGCCCTTCACCTGTAACATCAGATGTACTTAAAACATTATGAAACTTAGGAATTTGTTCTATATTAGAGGTTGGATGATCAATAAACATAATATAATCATTAGCATGCATTTTTCCATAAACATTATAACCGTGTCCAATATTTAAATGACCATCAAAAACAGCAACACTGAACTCACTTAAAGAAAGAGAATCTCCAGATGTTGCAGAAGCCTTAATATATGTCACTTTAGGTCTTTTGCCTCCTCCATTGTAAATGTATTGTCCATTACTAAGAGAAACATCAGCACTTCTGAAACTTGTTCCCTTGCAAAAAATACCATAAATAAAAGAAAAATCACTTGCAGCATCATCAGGTTTTTCAGCAATTCTAACCCAACCTTCCACTCTACCAAGAGGAATAGTTGTACCTGTTTCACTTGTATATATATCTTTTGTAGTGTCATCTTTCCATATATAATGATCTATAACCTTAATCCAGTATGTATTCTGATATTTATTATCATCAAAATTTACTGTGGAAACCGAGCTGTAATTATAAATATCAGTATCCGGATTGTCTACACTACCATCAACAAGTGTATCATCATCTCCTGAAGATTTTGTATTGTAGTCATAAAATCCATCATCACCAGGTTCATGCGCAGCATCATAAAGCCATTTTTTATATTTTTTTCCAATATTCCACTTTATTTCTTCTAATGCTATATTGGCATAATGAATTGAATATTCCTTTTCTTTATATGCAGTACTTGTTGCCATATAACTGTTAAGTAAAACGCCCAGCCCCAGAATTACAGCAGCGGTTACTGCAACAAATCCTATTGCCAAAAATAAAGCAAAACCTTTTTTATTTTTCATAATACCTCCTAAATCTATTTAATTTATATACTACTCTTTAATATAAAGCAATTTATATTCCATTATAACAATCTCAATTAAGAACATTTGTATTTATTTATTCTATATAATAAATAATTAAAACGTATTACCACTTATAAAATACTTTTAATACAAACTAATAGAAACTTATATGTATGAATAATAAAATATTGATATAATTATTGATTGATTTTGAAGCACTGCACCAAAACTATTCAATATATTTAACAAACTTATCAGTATTTCTTCTTTCAGGTATATTCTTATATTCAACCGGATATCCAAGAGGAGTTACCGTAGCAACATAATCCTTTTGAGGAATATTTATCAATTTCTTTACACTTTTTCTATTCATATCCGCTATCCAGCAGGTCCCAAGTCCATAGTTAAAAGCAGAAAGCATGAAATGATATGCAGCAATATCTCCATCCTGTTTTACCCTTTTGGTTTTGCTTTCATCCACACAAATGGCAACAGCAATTGAGGAATTATTTATAGGACTGGATGATTTTCCTCTTATAAGTGACAGCTCTTTTTGAATTTCTTTATTTTTTATTACAATATAATAATAAGATTGAGAATTCATTGAAGTTGGACTGAACCTTGAATCATTAAATATTTTATTTAATATTTCTCCGTTTACTTTTTTATTTTTAAATTTTCTATAACTTCTTCTTTGAGTGAAGATCTCTTTTCCATTTTTATAGGGTTTTAAAAAATGGTTGAAATATTGGAACTCAAGAGTTCGCCCCTCGGGATCTTTTGCAAAAAATTGATAAATTTTAAAATTTTCATTTTCTCTGGGCTCACAGGATGCAATTGAATTTAATTTTTTATACATTGTATCCACTTTCTTCTTTTTATCAAAAAAAGTAGTAATAATACCATCTGTATCACTTTCATCCGACTTACAAAATCCAAGTAATTGATTTCCACTTTGAAATATTTTACATTTTCCCTGATCAAGCCATAATCTAAAATTTAACTTGCTTAAATAAAATTTTTCAATTTTTTCCATTTTTGCAGTTCTATAAAATATAATACCTGACATACAAACTCCTTATTTATCAATATCCAATTTTCTTTTAATTTTAATGAACAAGTTATTTAGATATTGGTATTCCGTTTTTGTTAAATCCCATCTTTTTAAAGAATTGAATAAAATAGTTCTCTTTTTTTTGACTCTTTTTCTTTTTTGGAAAAAAAGATCTGAAAATACATCAAATAAATTTTCAAACAATTCTTCTTTTTTACTCATATTAACGAAATTAAAACTACTTCTATTTTTCTCTTTATCGAATACAAAATGTTTTCTTAATTCATATCCAGCCAGTAAAACAGCCTGAGAAAGATTTAATACAGGCTTATGACTTGAAGTATCAATTGAAACAGTTTTTTTTACATATTTTAATTCCTGATTATTAAGTCCATTAGTTTCATTACCAAAGAGAAGTCCTACATGTTTATATCCACTACTTTTGATTTCATGTATCATATCACTTAAAGATATTTGCTGGAACATTTTCCTTTTTCTTGCTGTAAATCCATAAACAACTTCAACTTCTTTTACAAACCCCTCAAGATCATCACTTTTCTTTATCAACTGAATCTTATCAGCAGTACCTGCAGCCATTTTCTTTATTTCTTCTTCATCATAATTTAACGGATTTATAACATTTAAATTAT
>Ga0102938_10002067_pt1 | contig 15264 bp, 7 predicted proteins | sample SalPonR2_B_D2_MG_FD_84516 | JGI IMG/M metagenome (GOLD analysis project Ga0102938, IMG submission 84516) | Salt pond soil microbial communities from South San Francisco under conditions of wetland restoration - Salt Pond MetaG R2_B_D2_MG | ecosystem: Environmental > Aquatic > Marine > Intertidal...
AGCGGCGCTGTGTCAAAGCGAATCCTTCGGGATCGCTTGGAACAGCATCGGCAAAGACGACATCAGCACGTTCAATGCGACGCTGAACGAATCCAGCGATGAACTGAAACTGCGGTACACGTTGCTGCGTGCCAGCGAAATTCATTTCCGCGACGCCCTGCTCGATTCGATCGACGCGTCCGCCGGCGACGCATCGTCCGATCACCAGCACGCCACCGACACTCGCCCGCTGGCGCAGATGGTGTTCTGCATCGACGTGCGAAGCGAGCGATTTCGAAGGAAGCTGGAAAGCCTGCGCGACGACATTCAGACGTGCGGTTTTGCCGGCTTCTTCCTCATGCCGATCGAATACGTTTTGATGGGCAGCCGAACCGGATCCAGCCAGGTGCCGGTGCTGTTGAAGCCCGAATTCAAATTGCACGAAGGCATCCGTTGCGATCACGACGACAGGCAAGACGACGGCGAGTCGGAGTGTCGGAACGGTCAAAGCGACACGCAGTGGCAAGCCGGTTTCGGGCGTCGTCAGATCCGAACCATGCGAATCGTGTGGTCGAAGTTTCAAGCGTCCGCGGTCGGATGTTTTTCCTTCGTCGAAACGACCGGGTTGCTGTTCGGATGGGCGTTGCTCGGACGCGTGCTGGGATGGAAGTCGACGAAAGCCAACCGATCGGCATCGAACACGGCGGCCAAATTTGACGGTGTCGGGACGAGCGGGCAATCGCGACTCGGCCCCACGCTCGAAGGCCTGGACGGACAAGGCGTCACACCCGCGCGACAAGCCGATTTGGCGGCCGCCATGCTGAAGAATCTGGGCCTGACCAGCGGTTTCGGTCGTCTGGTTGTGCTTTGTGGTCACGGCAGTCAAACGGAAAACAATCCACTCGCGGCCGGTCTGGACTGCGGCGCTTGCGGCGGTCACTCGGGTGAACCGAACGCTCGCTTCGCGGCCGACCTGCTGAACCGTCCTTTCATCCGACGCAATTTGGCGGAGCGTGGAATTTGTATTCCCGAAGACACGCGATTCGTCGCGGCGCTTCACAACACGACGACCGACGAGGTCGAATTCTTCGACACCGACGCGTTGCCGATGACCCACGTCAAGGACTTGGCGGAGTTGACCGAAGCGGTCGAAGTCGCCGGGATGCGAACACGCGAAGAACGAATGCCGATCGTCGATAGTGCCAGCATGGCGGATCTGATCCGACGTAGCGGCGATTGGTCGGAGGTCCGACCCGAATGGGGCTTGGCGGGCAACGCCGCCTTCATCATCGCCCCCCGAAACCTGACCAAGTCGATCGATTTGAAGGGCCGATCGTTCTTGCACTGCTACGATCACACGGCCGACACCGATGGCAGCGTTTTGGAAAACATCATGACCGCTCCGATGATCGTCGCTCAGTGGATCAACATGCAGTATTACGCATCGACCGTCGACAACCACCACTTCGGCAGCGGCAACAAAACCGTTCACAACGTGGTCGGTCGATTCGGCGTCCAGTCGGGCAACGGCGGCGACCTGATGACCGGGTTGCCGTGGCAGTCCTTGCACACCGGGGATGATTATCAACACGCGGCGATGCGGTTGCTGACGATCATCGCGGCCCCGCGTGCGGCGATCGACCGGGTGATCGAAAAGCACGACGACGTGGAAACCCTGCTGACCAACGGCTGGATTCACTTGGTCGCGATCGAGGACGGGCAAAAGTACCGCTACACCGAAGAAGGCGTCTGGGAACGGCTGGCCGGCGTGACGGCGTGACGGCGTGACGGCGTCGGCGCGCTGACGATCACCCGCCGGCGGACTCAAACGCCGGCGGTCGGTTCTTTGGCGAGGAACAGTTTCTCGCGAGCCGATTCGCAGATCGCGACCACGGCCGGATGTTTCAAGCGACGCTCCACGGAGATCGCATAGAACCGCTCGACGATCTGGTCGATCCGGCCGAGGAGGGTCAGGTGGTATTGCGTGGCGACGTCGTCTTCGATCGGCGTCGGGACGACGACCAAGCCTTCACCGACGCTGCCAAAGACTTTCATCAACGCGCTGTCGTCAAACTCATGGACGACTTGCGGGCGGATTCCCTGATCGTCGAACCACTGTTCGAGCGCCCGACGCAACGTCGTGTTTTGGGTCGGCAGCAACATCGGCGCTCCGGTCAACGATGCGGGAAAGCCGTTCCGGTGTGCCTTGGCCAGACCACTGGTCCCCAACACCGAAACGCCACACTGGCCCAACAAATGATTGAACGCCCGGACGTTGACATCGGGGGTCAGCGGCGAATCGGCCAGCACGATGTCCAACTGATGCAGCGCCAAATCACTCAGCAAGTCCTTCAGTTTTCCTTCGCGGACGACCAAACGGACGCGATCCGGCATCGCCAAGGCAGGCTTGAGCAAATGGTAGACGACCAACTTGGGAACGCCGTCGGGCACGCCGACCAGCAAACGCACCGCATCCTTGCTCGGGCGTCCCCGCAACGAATCGGTCAACTCACGACCCAGGTTGAAAATCTCATCGGCGTAACGAAAAACCATCTGACCCGTTTCGGTCAGCAACATCGATCGGCCTTTGCGATCGAAAAGTTGGACGCCCATCGACTTTTCCAGCTTCTGGATTTGAGTGCTCAACGTGGGCTGGGAAAGATGGAGTTGTTCGGCCGCCGCCGTGATGCTGCCCTCTTTGGCGACCATCCAGAAGTACAGCAGATGGTGGTAATTCAGCCAGTCGATCACTTGATCTCACTTTGTTTTTTTAAATCGAATTGCGATTGTGATTCGCATTACCTACATGCTACGGCGATCCCGCTCGGACCATCAGTGCAAACCAGGAAAAAGAGAATCAACTGTTTTCTCGTGCGTTCTCCGGCCGGCAGACGGATGCCGCGGTGGCTCGCGAAGTGGCGATGACGGACCCTGTCGCCGACTTGGTGGCGTTAATTTCGCAGGTAGCCCGGAGCGTCATCGGCGGCGTGCCACAAGAGCCGGCGACCTGTCACAATCCGTCAAAGCCGAGACCATCGGGTGGCTCAAGCCCGTCGAGCCGACGCCCTTCGAGCAGACGACCCCGACGGTCACTGCCGACCATCCGACCGAGCACCGCGGGAGACCCAGCGTTTGGACAAGCAAGACGAACTAAGGACCGAGATCGGTCTGCTGGGCACCCTGCTCGGCGATACCATCCGGCAGCAATCCGGCGACGCGGCTTTCGAATTGGTCGAACGTCTGCGTCACATTTCGCGAGACCGACGCGTCGGACGCGTCAACGCGGAACAACAGATGACCGAACTGATCGCGGGCATGGACAACGAACAGCTTCGCATCGCGATCCGCGCGTTCAGCGTGTTTCTAGACTTGTTGAACCTGGTGGAAGACCGTCGTCGCGTCCGCGTCTTGGGCCAACGGGCCCGGAACGCTTATCCCGAAGCCCGCAGCGAGTCGATCCGTGACGCCGTCGCGGATCTGAAAGCCGGCGGCTTATCGGCCCCGCAAATGCAAGATTTGGTCGACCGGTTGTTGATCGAGTTGGTCTTCACCGCCCATCCGACCGACGCCAAACGGCGTTCGATTCGGAACAAGCTGCGGATGCTGCGTGAATTGTTGTCGCGCAGCGACGCTGCCGACCTGCCCGAGCAGCGCGACATGTCCGAACGAAGGTTGCGCAGCGAGTTGTCGAAACTTTGGCAAACCGATTTCATTCGCCCGTGGCGACCGTCGGTCATGCAGGAAGTCGCGCGAGGCTTGTCGATCAAGCCGGTGCTGTGGCAAGAGGTGCCCAAGGTGGCGCGGGAGATGCGACAAGCGTTGCAAGAAAATTATGGGGATCAAGTCGTCCAGCATCATCCGTGTCTGCGTTTCGGTTCTTGGATCGGCGGTGACCGTGACGGCCATCCCGGCGTCACTCCCGACGTGACCGAGGAAACGTTCGCGTGGTTGCGACGCGAAGCCTTGCGATTCCACGCGGACACGTGCGAAACGCTTTTCGAATCGCTCAGCTTGTCGTCGCGCCAGATCCCTCATTTGGAAACCATGACCGACCGGATCGACGCGGCCGTCGAAAAACACCCCGAATTACGGGACCGCTTGGCTTCGCTGCCGCCCGGCGAGCTGTGCCGGAAATGGTTGTCGATCATCCACTGGCGGCTGGATCGGAGCGCGGCGACAACGGTCCGCGGCGGTCCGAAGCCGGGAGCCTACGCCGGTACCGACGAACTGACCGATGACGTGACGTACTTGCTGGACGTGCTGCGGTCGATCCCGGCCAGTCAGTACATCGCCGAAGAAATCGGTGACTGGTTGGTGCAGATCCAGACGTTCGGATTCCACTTGGCCGGCCTGGACGTGCGACAAAACTCGTCCGTTTATCGTGACGTGATGGATCACGTTTTTCGACTGACGGGACAAAGCGATGCACCGGAGAAACTGAGCGAGTCCGAACGCCAAGACTTGCTGGTCGACCTGATTCAACGGACCTCCGATGACAACGTCGCCATCGACGATGCCGCGATGACGCCGGCGATGAAGGAATCATTCCAGCTTTTCGATCTGCTACACCGCGTCAAATCTCATTCGGGAAGCCGAGCCATCGGCGGACACGTGATCAGCATGACGACCGCGCCGAGTGATGTGCTGACGGTGTTATGGTTGTGGAAACATGCCGATCCGCGCGACACGCACGACGTCGGGTTACCGATCGTGCCCTTATTCGAAACCATCGAAGACTTGGCCAACGCGCCGGAAATCCTTGACGGCATGTTGTCGAATCCGCCCTACCGCGAGTCTCTGGGACGACAGGCCGATCACCAAGTCGTCATGTTGGGCTATTCCGACAGCACGAAGGACGGCGGCTATCTGTCGGCTTGTTGGTCCTTGCATCAGGCGCAACGACGCCTGGTCGCGGTCGCGAATCGGCATGACGTCCGGTTGACGTTTTTTCACGGCCGCGGCGGGTCGCTGGGGCGTGGCGGCGGGCCGGCGGCGCGGAGCATCCTGTCGCTGCCCCAAGGAACGTTCGACGGCGGTTTGCGACTGACCGAGCAAGGCGAAGTCTTGGCCGATCGATACGACGATCCCGCCATCGCCCACCGGCACTTGGAACAAGTCGTGTGGTCGTCGTTGTTGGCCGCGGGCGATCCCGGCGAGGTCGATTTGTCACGCTGGGAACCGATCCTGGATCAGCTCGCCGAACGATCTTTCGCCGATTACCGTCGCTTGGTCGAGCAGCCCGACTTCGTCGAGTTTTTCCGCACCGTGACGCCGATTTCGGAGATCGAGAACCTGCCGATCGGTTCGCGTCCGTCGCGACGCAAACCCGGCGGCGGGCTGAGCGATCTGCGGGCGATCCCCTGGGTCTTTTCGTGGACCCAGTCGCGGTGTCTGATTCCCGCCTGGTACGGGTTGGGCGGGGCGATCCACGCGGTCGCCAAAGACGACGAAACCTTGCGTGAAATGCGGTCGATGTATCGCGATTGGCCTTTCTTTCGCGCGATGATCGACAACGCCGAGTTGGCGCTCGCCAAAACGGATCTGGAAATCGCAAAGTTCTATTCCGATTTGGCCAAGGACAACCCAAGCTTGACGGCGATCAGTGAAATGATTCATCACGAATACCATGCCGCTTGCAAAGCCGTCCTGGACCTGACCGGGCGCGACGAATTGCTCGACGGAACCCCTTGGTTGAAGGAGTCGATTCGAGTCAGAAACCGTTTCATCGACCCGATCAACCTGATCCAAGTCGAGTTGTTGCGACGCGGCCAAAAGTTGCGTGCCGCCGACCATGTCGCATCCGAACCCACCAAGAACAGTGATCCGAACGCCAGTGTTTCCGGTGACGAATCACCGGCGGACGAGCTGCGACATTTGACGCGGCTATCGATCAACGGTGTCGCTGCGGGAATGCGAACGAGCGGATAAACTGATGCGGCCGATTCGATTTACCCCTTCCATGACGTTGATATCGATCTGACATGACAGAACTGGTGATCCAAGATTTGTTGATCATCTTGGCCGCCGGTTTGGTCGCGAGTTTGGTGTGTCGTCAGCTCCGAATTTCCGTCCTGATGGGCTACCTGATCGCGGGGGCTTTGCTGGGGGGAGGCGTGTCGGGGTGGGTCTTGGACCAAGGCCACCAGCTGGAAAGCTTCGCCGAAGCCGGCGTGTTTTTGTTGCTGTTTTCGATCGGGCTGGAGTTTTCGCTGGACGACTTGCGACGATTGGGTCGCAATCTGTTCATCGGCGGCGCGGTGCAGATGCTTTTGGTGGCGGTGCCCGTCGGCGGGCTGTTGATCTGGCAAGACGTCGCGTGGCAGCCGTCGGTGTTGATCGCCGCGGCGCTCGCGTTCAGTTCAACGGTGTTGGTCTTCAAAGCGCTTTCGGAATGGGGACAATCTCAGAAGCCGCACGGTCAGCGGGCGATCGGCATTCTGCTTTTTCAAGACGCGGCGCTCGTGCCGCTGTTGCTGTTGGTCCCGTTGCTGACGGGGACCGACGAAACGATCGGGGTCCGCGATTATCTGCGGCTGGCAGTCGTTTCGGTGGTTTTCTTGTTTGCCGTGATCGCCGCACGGCACCTTCTGGGGGTCTGGCTGATTCCGCGGTTGGCCCGTTATCGCAGCCCCGAGCTGATCATTCTGTTCACGATCGTTTCGCTCGGAGGCGTCACCTCGGCGGCTCATGCGGTCGGCTTGCCGCCCGCGGTCGGGGCGTTCGCGGCGGGTCTGATTTTCAACGGCAACCGTTGGACTCGCCAAATCGACGCGTTGGTGCTGCCGTTTCGCGAGACGTTCGCGGCCGTGTTCTTTGTCGGCTTGGGACTGATCCTTGACCCGCGTTTGCTCTGGCAAGACCCGTTGGGGATGGGCGGTACCTTGGTCTGTTTGATCGTCTTGAAGGCCGCCGCGGCGACCGTGGCGTTGAAACTGACCGGGCTGTCGTTTCGACACGCGATGGGCATGGGACTGGGACTGGCGCACGTCGGCGAGTTCGCTTTTGTGCTGATGTTGTTGGGTGTCGAAACGTCCGTGATCCGTGAGGAGGACTACGCCCGCGTGGTCGCGTTGGCGGTCGGGTCGCTGGTGTTGACGCCCGCCTTGATGAAACTCGGGTTGCGGCTGATTCGAGAATCCGTGGCGGACGAATCCGACGACAAGGACTGGATGGATCTTAGCGTCCAGAGCAACCGAGCCTGCGTGATCGGCGCCGGGCCGATCGGACGTCAGGTCGCGTCGCAGTGGGAGATCAGCGGAAAAGACGTTTGTGTGGTCGATCTCAGCCCGATCAACTTGCACGGATTCGCACAGGAAGGGTTCCGGACGGTCGCCGGTGACGCGGCGGATCCGGAAACGCTCCGACTGGCCGACGTCCCGACCTGCTTGGTGGTCGCGGTCTGCGTGCCCGACGATTTGGTCTCCATTCAGGTGGTGCGGGCGTCGCGGAAGTTGAACCCACGCGGCAACATCATCGTGCGTTGTCGTTACCAGATGAGCATCCCGAAGCTGAAAAAAGCCGGCGCGGACCGCGTGGTCAGCGAAGAGGCGGAAGCTTCGGTCGCCCTGACGCGAATCCTGAGCGAACGCTGAGCGTCGCGGTCCGGGTGTGGCAAATGGTACCGATTCCCCGGATTGGTTTGATTTTGACGGCTGAATGGCCGATTCAAACGGGCAGAGGGGGGCCTCTATTCGTTCGAATCTGCGTGCGCCGGCGGTCTCCGGATCGCCGCGCCGATTCGGACCTGACGTTCTCTCGGACGTCGGTGCCACCGGTCGGTCGATCGGTCATCGGGCCCGCCTTTTCGGTGCCGGAAATCGTTCCCGCGTGTCTACGGATCAAATCAAATGTCGTTACAAATTTTCGCCACACGTACCTGCCAAGCGACCGGCTTGGTCGTCGCCCTCGGTTTCGCGGGGATCGTCGCCACGGATAGTGCATCGGCCCAACGGCCGGTGGTTCCGGGAACCGGATCGGAAATCAACGGCGTCTCGGATGACTTTGAAGCGGAAAATTGGGGCTACGTTCCCAACAATCCGAAGAGCACCGAAGACATCGATGAGAACCAACGATCCCCGATGGGCAAGAGCACCAACGGACGCTGGTACGAGGGCGTCATGCGGGGGCACCCCGATATCGTCAAACGGGTGCCGACGCCCGCAGGCGGTCTGCCAGGCAGCCGCGGTTCGTTGCTGCTGCAATCGAAAGACACGGGAATCCCCGGCCGCCCCGAAGGCAAAATGCACCAAGATGATTTCGTCTGCAACGTCCAATATCGCTTGCGACGTCGGATCTCGATTTCGGAAGTCCCCAGCGTGACGACGCGAGTGTTCTTGCCGCCGGTCGATCAGTGGGAAAACCGTAGCGGGCCGCACTTCGGATTCCGCTTGGCCTTGGAAACGACGGCGATGATCGAAAAAGAAACCGGGTTCTTCAAGATGAAGAAAAAGGAGATGGGCAACGAAATCTACTGGCCCGGGATGTTCGTCGAATTCGAGAGCAAGTCCCAAACCGGCAAAGAGAATGACTACGCTTACCTGCGGATTCGCAGCAACAAACGCGGCGGTGATTTCCGCGGTCCCCAGATCACCACCACGGGATGGTGGACGATGGGCATGAGCGTGACGCCGGACGGCATGGTGCACTACTACGCGTCGCCGGGCGTCGATGATTTGACCGAAGACGACTACATCGCCAGCGAGTTCCCGTACGACTATCGGGCCGAGCGTTTCCGCACTTTCTTCTACAACGTGTGCAGCGCCGATAACGGACGATCGTGGAGCACGGCGTTCATCGTCGATGATCCGAAGGTGTACGTGTTGCGACCGATGGGCGGCAAGCAGGTCGCCGGCCGCCAGACGACGACCAAGCGACGTCGTTAAACCGTGGTGCGACGCCCGTCGCTTCTGAAACGGGGCCGCACCGAACGTCGGCCTCGGACCTGGCAACGAGGCTAGATGGCAACGCTCTCAGTTGGCTTTGGCCAGCTTCTGAGCCCGCAGGGCTTGGATATAGTCGTAGGCGACGTTCATGACTTCGTCGTAATAGAACGTGTCCGGGTAAATCTTTTCGTCCGGTTCGGCCATCTCTTCGGCGATCTTGTTCTCCTCGTCAACGGCTTCGAGCTCCTTGCGTCGCCTTTTGAACTCTTGCTCGTTGATCGACAAGCTGTCCTGTTCCTTTTGACGAACGTACAACTCGATGCGGCGAATCAGATCCACGAATTCTTCGTTCTGCTGAATCCGCAATTGAGAATTCCGGCGCAGCTGGTCAAGGACATTACGCGGCGCCATGGGGTATAGCTGGTGACGCTTCTTGGGCACTTGATCGAATTCGACCGCGTAGTCCAAATCGCCTTCGGCCACATCCATCTTGGCGATGATGCTCGGCAAGACGAGGTCCGAGGGGACGCCTTTGAGCTGGGTGCTTTCGCCGTCGGGCAGGTAGAACTGTTGCAAGGTCACTTTGAGAGCACCCATGTTCATGCGGTTGTTGCGGAACAACTGTTCGCCTATGTCCATCAGGGTTTGCACGGTGCCTTTGCCGTGAGTGGTCGGGTCGCCGATCACGATCCCGCGTCGATAGTCACGGATCGCGCCGGCCAGAATTTCGCTGGCACTGGCGCTGAGTTTACTGGTCAAGACGACCAACGGCCCGTCCCAGGCCACGCCGTATTCCTCGTCGCTGTATCCGGTGACCGTGCCTCGCGAATCTTTGACCTGCACGACCGGGCCCTCGTCGATGAACAAGCCGGTCAAGGTGATCGCCTCGGTCAGACTTCCCCCGCCGTTCTTGCTGAGGTCCAGGACGACACCGGCGACGCCTTTCTGCGTGAAGTCTTCCAAAATCGCACGGACGTCGCGGGTGCTGCTGCGGAAATCCTCGCTGCCGTCGCGGGCCTTTTCCATGTCCAGATAGAAACTGGGCAGGTTGATGTAGCCGATCTTCAGCGGCTGGTTCACGCCGGGGACCTGGTGTTCGATGACCTCGCCACGCGCCGCCGATTCTTCCAATTCGACGCGGGCGCGGACAATCCTGTATTCCTCCACGGCACTGACGCCACCAGGTTTGACGCCCAAGCGGACGGTCGTCCCGGCTTTGCCGCGGATCAAGTCCACGACGTCTTTGAGGGGCATTTCGACGATGTCGACTGATTCGCCCGAGTCGCCTTGGCCGACCGAGATGATCACGTCGTCGGGTTTCAAGCGTCCGTCCTTCGCGGCCGCTCCACCGGGGATGACGCTGCTGACGACCGTGTTGCCGTCCTTTTCACGCAAGGCCGCGCCGATGCCGTCCAGGTTCAGCCGCATTTGGATGCGAAAGTCTTCCAGCGTGCCGGGCGACATGTAGGTGCTGTGCGGATCGTAACCGGACGTCACGGAGGTCAGGAACATTTCCAGCAAGTCGTCGCTGTCGGTTTCCTTCCAGCGTTTCGCGTACCGGTTGTACCTGCGACGGAGTTGTTCTTTGGCTTCCTCGCCCGTCTTGTCGTCGTCCTGCAGGATCAACAAGGCGTACTTGATCTGACGGCGCCAACGATCGCGGGCCTCGTCAGTGTTGCGGGCGTACTGGGCCTGATCGGGATCGACGATGATCGATTCGTTTTTGGTGAAGTCGAAATCTTGTTCGAGCAGTTCCAGGGCGACGGCGACCCGCTCCTCGACTCGTTGAGTGAACCGGTTGAAGATCGTGTAGGCGGGCGTGATGTCGCCGCCTTTGACCGCATCGTCCAGCGTCGTGTCGAACCGGCGGAACTGTTCGACGTCACTCTGCAAGAAGTAGATTTTCAGCGGGTCCAAAGCGCCGAGGAACAATTCCAACGCACGATGCGAAATCGTATCGTCCAGCGGTTGCGAACTGACGTGCTGGCTGGGCATCAACTGGGCGATGATCTGCGCCAGTTGTCGATCTTTCGCGCTCGGCCCGCGGGCGACCGTTTGCTTGGCGACGGCCTCTTGGGCGTCGCCGGATTGCGGGGAGGCCGCGAGCACCAAGACAAACCCCAAGGCGGCCGACAAGATCGCCACGGTCCAAGGGGCAGGGCCGCTGAGAGATCCGCGGAGCGGCGACGGATCGTCCGGAGTGACGCGTGAGGGATGGTCGTTCGGGGTTTCGCTTTCTACGCGGGTCTCGTCAGAGCGACGGCAATCCATGGCATGTTCCTGAAGCGGATTTGGTGTTCTTCGACAATCGCGCAGACGGGGATGATTCGGCGCATCGGTAATCGGTGATCGTAGAACCCCCGCAAAGCTGTCGCAACGTCGTTTCTTCTTCGCGGCGAGTGACCCGAGGGTTCGTTCGGTGACTCATTGTACCGTAGACCGCAGGCCACCGAACGACTCGGCGGCACCACTGCGGCCGGTCCGGTCCGATCCGGCCGCAGGCGTTCGCGACCCCTACAGATCACGCTCGGGCGGCGAGTCGAAGGTCTCCACGTCGATCGGTTCGTCGTCCCCCAGGGCCATGCCGTCGCCGGGGGGCGGGTCGGCCGGCGGGTCGACAGGCTGGGGCAATTCGCCGGCCGGGACGGGCAGGTTCTCCGCCTTCGCCCTATCGACTTTGTCCGCCGGCTTGCCGTCGCCGGGCGTTCGGAACATGCCGCCGAGCATCGATCCGAGGCCGCCGATGACGGATCGTCCGGCGGTGTCGGATTCGGCGGACTCGGTTGCCGATCGGGCGGCCGAGACGGCTCGGTCTTTGGCGCCCGCGGACCTCGGCTCGAGCGACAACTTGATTTCCGACAAACGCTCGTCGCGAACGATTCCCAGCGTGATCGGGCCGGACGACGCTGCATCGAGGTTGGCGGCGGTCTTCGCATCGGACACCAAATCGATCAAGGAATCCTGGTCACGCAGGAAGCGGCCTTCCCCCGAAACGATGCGGTCGCCCGCGCGAAGTCCCGCAGCGGACGCGGCCGACCCGGCGGCGATCGACCGTACGGTCAGCCCGCGACCGGCCGAGGAGGCTCCCTCAAGCGTCAACCCGATCTGGTCGGCCAGATCGATCGACGAAGCCGGCACCTCCGGCGAAGGCGAGAGCGGTGATTCGCCCGAGGCCGGAGAAAAGGCAACCGGGTCTGGGTCGGGCTCGCGGGCCGATTCGGCCGGCCGCGACGCGGCGGCCTTGCCGGAGACCAGCACCACCCGCGCGTCGTAGGCGACTTTCGCCCGGACAAGGCGGACACGCGCCTGCTGACCGGGCTTGGTGCCGCTGAGGATGCGGGCCATTTCTTCGATCGTGCCGACTCGGCTGCCGTTCAAGCCGATCAGGATGTCACCGGTTCGCAGCCCCGCCGCGGTCAGCTCGGAATCGGGCAAGATGGAGACGATCTGAACGCCCGGCACGGGCGTGCCGACCGGGACGCCTTCGATGCCCAGATAACCGTGATCGGCAAGCGTCGGAGGCGTAGCGTCGGACCCGTCGTTCTGCTGCGTCGCCGCGTCACGCGGGGAGATCGGCACACGGTATCGACTGACCGGCGGCCGGGTCGCCGGAACCGTCACGCGAGGCGGAGACGGGTTGGCGGGAGGCCGATAAGTCGGCGGGGGGCCGCCGCGGAGACGATTTCCCAGGCGGCGCAAGAAGCCTTGTGCGTCGGCCGGCTGGGAATCGACGACGACCCAGGCGAGTCCGAGCATCGCGATCAGCAGACCGCGACGGAACAGCGGTCTCGCGGCAGGCATTCGGGCTTGCGTCGGGCGGGTAGCGAAAGTCATCGTCACGTCTCGTGGGAACCAGGGCAGACGGAATGGGAAAGCAAACTTACAACCAGAACTTGATCAACAGGTTCCCGCCGGACGTCGCCGCGATGCGTCCGTCCACACCGCGTCGGTAAGTTGTGGGCAAATCCGCAGCCGGCAGAGCGGTCCCTGTCAATCTTGTCCCCATGATAGGCCGAGACGACCCCAGTGAAAAACACCCCCGATCCCGCTGCGGCCGATGACCGGCCCGATCCGTCGCCCGCCTCGCCAGCGGGCGGGCCGCCGCCTTTTCGAACATCCAAACCCGACGCGGCGTTGCGGCGGATCGCGGCCGAACTGCCGGCACTGCTGTCCGGCGTCTCGATCGCACGGGCACACATCGTCGCCGAACAATGGATGACGGCGTTAAAGTCGCGGCAGGGTCAGTCGGTCGTCCCGCTGTTGGTTACCGGATCCGAAAGCGGACCGGCGACGGCGCGCGACCCGATCGCGGCGGCGGCCGTGGCACTTCATCCGCCCGGCACCGATGCGGCCACGCTTCTGTTCGTCTTCGTCGATTCCCAAAACTTTGGAGACCGGATCGGCGAACTGACGCGACACTTGGCCGGCGAACTGCAAAGTCACTTGTCGCCCCGCGGTGTTCGTTTCGTACAGTGGGCCAGCGACCCGGTCCGTCGTGACGAGGCGGCCGGCGATGCGGCGACCGACGATTCCACGAAAGTCTTGGCCGACCATCTGGGTTTCGCCCCGCTCGGCGAACTGCAATACCTGAACCTGGACGACTTGCCTGCGGCCGCCGCGTCCCCGGATCGCTTGCTGGCCGTCGCGATCGGACAAGACGAGTCCGCGGGCGGCGAAGACGCTGGCGATTTGCGAGACTTGGATGATTTCGCTGGTCTGGTCCAACGGACTTACCAAGACAGTCTGGATTGTCCCGGTTTTGCCGAATTTCGCACCGCCAGGCAGCTGCTGGACAGTTATCAGCAGTCCCCGACTTACTGCTCCGACGGCTGGCACCGGGTCCACCGGGCGGATTCGCCCACGGGGGGTCGCACCGATTCGACAAAGTCGACTCCGACGCGTCCGTTGACCTCCCCGCCGCCGTCCGCCGCCGTCGGCGCGCTGATCCTTGCTTTGCACGACCATGCCGACGCGTCCTCGGTCGCCGAACTGACGTACATGGGCATCACCCCGGAACACCGTGGCAGCGGTCTGGGCGGTGACCTGTTGAACTTGGCGATTCGTTGGGCGGCCGATCGCGGCTGCGGGCGTTTGGTCTTGGCCGTCGACGTCGACAACCGGCCGGCGGTCGACCTGTACGTGGGCCGGGGATTCCGGCCGGTCTTTCGAGAATCGGTCTGGGGCAGAAAAATTCAGAACCCGTGAAGTCCGCCGCGGGCTCCGATCGGGACGGCGTGTCTTGCCGCTAACTATTGGCGTCCTAAAGACTTGCGAACGTGTAGATCCGATGAATTTTCGGCGTGATTTCGTGCGGCGACAGATTATCCACCAGCCGATAAACTTAAGCTCGTGTCTTCGGCCGCCTTATCGGCTGGCCGAAATCGAACCCGGCGGGGCGTTTTTCATGGACTTCGGCGGGTCCGCCGCTGGTCGACAAAGGGACTTGAGCAAAACTTGAATCGAGCTGTTTGACTTGTTTGCTAGCAAACCTAGAATCTGCCCCCACGTCCGACGCGGTCAGCGACTTCGACCGGGCGTGCGAGAGTCCCGAGCGGCCGGTCAGCCGCCCAGCGGAGCTAGGTTGGTCAGGTCATTCTGCCAACGCTTTGGTGTGTCACTCGGGCTCTCACGGGAACAGCGTGACGATCACGTTGGGGTCGGCGGTCCGACGGCGGCAATTGAGTGTCTGCGGGGCGATCGAATTGGGTTTGAATCTTTGGCGACTAGTCCATGAAGGAGGATTGCGCTACCGGTATGTCTGCATCGCAAGGCTGCACCGACGACACGGCTGTCGTCGCTCGATTCAAGGAGGCGTTGATTCAACGTATCGGTGCAGACCGGTTCCGATTGTGGTTCTCCCACGGTGTGGACGTCTCGGTTTGCGACGACGCGATTCTTGACGGAGTGATTCCTGAGGGCGGGATCGTCGCGGCAACCGTCGGCGGCGCGCCGGCTTTCGTCCCACAGGGCGGCGACGGGCACATCGTGATCCGGGTCCGCGGGCAGTTCGCCGCCGATCGCATGAAGACCAACTTCATGAACGAGCTCCGCGCCGCCGCGATGCAGGCCGGCGAAACGGCCGATCCGGCGCGGTCCCTGGGGCTTCGCATCGACCTCGCCGCGGCTCCGGTGCAACGTTTGTTGACCGGAGAAACCGACGCCCGCGAACCGGAAACGACGTCGCCCCGGGCGGCGGAACGTCAGGGCGGCGGATCGACGACGAAAGGCGATCGGGCAAAGCCGCGGAAGCGAAAGACGGAGTCGCTGGCGTCGTTGCTGGATTACAGCGAATCGAAACAAGCCGACACGAATCGGCAACCGACGCGTGCGAGCGAGTCCGGCACGACGGCCGCGACGCCGGATCATCGGCCGATCCGAGACGTCTCGGCCAGGAACAGTGTTG
>Ga0102938_10002068_pt1 | contig 15259 bp, 11 predicted proteins | sample SalPonR2_B_D2_MG_FD_84516 | JGI IMG/M metagenome (GOLD analysis project Ga0102938, IMG submission 84516) | Salt pond soil microbial communities from South San Francisco under conditions of wetland restoration - Salt Pond MetaG R2_B_D2_MG | ecosystem: Environmental > Aquatic > Marine >...
GAGCACAGAACAGAGCACAGCTGTAATAACTGTAAACGGAATAGAGCACCCCTTATCTGAGGCGGACCTACAAATAAGCCTTCTTGATTTCATCCGGGAGAAATTGAATCTGACCGGTACGAAAAACGGCTGCGGCACCGGCGCCTGCGGGGCCTGTACTGTGTTAATCGATGACGCTGCACGGAGGTCCTGCCTGACGAAGCTCGGCAGTGTGGTTGGTAAAAGGATTACTACAATTGAAGGCTTAGAGCAAAAAGATGGAACCCTGCATCCGATACAGCAGGCATTTATAGATGCCGGAGCGATACAGTGCGGGTTCTGTACACCTGGAATGGTGCTCTCGGCATATGCACTTTTGTTAAAAAAGAAACGACCGAGTCGCGAAGAGATTCGTAAAGGAATCAATGCAAACCTCTGTCGCTGTACGGGGTATCAACAGATAGTTGACGCGGTAGAGCAGGCTTCCCGAACTATGTATCCCTAAATTTGGTATATAATTAGATATAATTGGGCATATAAAAAGCGGGTCCGTGCGAATGATGATAACGCACAGCCCGCTTTTTTATTTTAACCGGCGGGAATCCGCCGGAAATTCAGTAGAAAGCCGGCGGGAATAAACCCGCCTTGTTTCATTAACCTAGGATAAACTTAATTAAGAATACAATTGCCACTATGATAGTGACGATATTCACGTCCTTAGATTTTCCGCTCAGAAGCTTAAGTACTACATAACCGAGCATACCAAACATAATACCATCGGCAATGCTGTATGCCAGGGGCATCATAATGATGGTAAGAAATGCAGGAATAGCTTCGGTGTAGTCCTCGAAGTCGATGTGGATAATCGGGGACATCATAAACAGACCGACAAGAACGAGTGCCGGAGCGGTCGCTGCTCCCGGGATCATCAGAAAAAGCGGACTCACAAACAGGGCGAGCAGAAAGAAAATTGCGGTGGTGAACGCGGTAAGACCGGTCCGTCCTCCTTCAGCAACACCGGAGGCACTTTCAACATAGGTGGTTACAGTACTGGTTCCCAGACATGCACCGACGGTGGTACCGATGGCGTCGGCAAAGAGAGCCCCTTTAACCTTGGGGATGTTTCCATCTTTGTCTATAATTCCCGCTTTGGTTGAAACACCGATCAGAGTACCGACCGTATCAAACATATCCACAAACAAAAAGGTGAACAGTACAACCAGCATATCGATGGTGAAAACCTGAGAGAAATCAAACTGAAAGAAAATCGGAGCTAACGAGGGAGGTGCCCAGCTGCCTGAAGGGAGCTGAGTAATTCCAAGGGGTAGGCCGATAACGGTGGTCGCGATGATACCGATCAGCAATGACCCTTTGATTTTGAATGCCAGCAGAACTCCCGTAATTACCAGACCGATAATGGCCAGTAGAGGAACAGAGCTGGTTACATCACCCAAAATCACTAGAGTAGCATCATCGTTTACGATGATACCGGCGTTCTGCAGCCCGATGAAGGCAATAAAAAGGCCGATACCAACCGAAATAGCCCGTTTCACATTACGGGGTATACAGTTAATAATAGCTTCGCGCACGTTTAGAAGGGTAAGAATGATAAAGATAATACCTTCTAAGAAAACGGCGGTCAGCGCAAACTGCCATGAGTAGCCCATCGTCAAGACGACTGTAAACGCGAAGAATGCGTTCAGTCCCATACCCGGAGCGAGAGCAAACGGAAGGTTCGCTGCAAAAGCCATCACGAGAGTAGCAATAGCTGCTGAGAGTGCAGTTGCAGTAAACACACCGCCCATGTCCATTCCTGTGTTTGAGAGAATCTGAGGATTCACTATCAGGATGTAGGCCATGGTAAGGAATGTGGTAAGTCCGGCTACCACCTCCGTTTTGACTGAAGTGTTGTGTTCCTTCAGTTTAAAAAGTTTTTCCATCACATGAACTCCTATTATTGAGTTTTAGATGCATCCGATTGTAACCTTGAATTTCAATTCTTACAAGTGTGATGTTGCGAATTGTTGCGAATTGTTGCGTAGAATTTTATCGATAGACTATTTGTATTTACGCTGTGGGAAAACATAATGGGGGGCGGTCAGAATGCGTCCAGCGTTCATATTTGCTATTTTCGGCATCCCCTCCGCCTCATTCTTATCCGGCCCTAGAACCATCCGGCCGTTGATACACAGAAACTCCAGGCCCCTTGCAGGCTGCTCCGGGGCAGACCTCCGTGAGACGTCCTTAAAGTCGGAGCTCCATACGGCGATATCGGCGGTAGTGCCGACTTCAATAGTACCTCGATTTTTTAGTCCGAAAAATTGGGCACTGCGACCGGTCATTCGGTGTACCGCCTCTTCGAGGGTTAGAGGGCCCCCTCCCTTTTCCAGGGTGTACTTCGAGAGGACCCGGGGAAAGCTGCCGGAAACCCGGGGATGCAGCCGGCCGCCCAGCAGGGAATCGGAAGAGAGGATACCGGAGGGGTGTCCGATAATTTTTTTCAGGGTAGCTTCACATGAGAACTCATCAATAATTCGCACTTGTCCTCCATACTGCATCGCCAGCTGTATGGTGAGCTCTTCCGGTGACCTCCTGCGATCCTCCGCGGCGGCGGCTAAATTCTTTCCAATCAAGTCCGTATCTTTACCCGGGGGAATGTGGACCAGTTCAATCTGGTCCCAACCGAGAAGTTGTGCTAAATTATCCCAGGGAAGCCCGGGAGGTTCCCTTCGGTCACCTCGCAGCAGGGCAGCTGTTTCCTGCCGGAGCTGAGGGTTTGAAAGGTCTGAGAGGGCTGACCGGACTGTTTTGCCCGCAAACAGGTGGGGCGGAAGCATTGATAAAAGGGACGTGCTTCCGTAGGTGTAGGGGTAGCTGTCGAAGCTCAGCTGATTTTTTTCTATAAGCTCCAGGGCCTGTTCGATTTTTGCCTGATTATCTGACTGGTTGCTCCCCGCCCTTCCCCTGCCGATTGCCTTCAGGTGACTGATGTGAATCCGTACCCCGGTTTCAGACTGTAGTTTTATCATTTCCTTAAGAGCCTCAAGCAATTCATTGCTCTCGCTTCGAAGGTGGACCGATAGAATTCGACGATTTCGGGCGGCGCAGCGGGCTGCCCGGCGCAGTTCCTCTTTGTCGGCACACAAGGCCGGTACATAGATCAGGCCGAAAGAGAGACCCGCGGCTCCCTCGGCAAAGGCCTGCTCAAGAAGGTTCTCCATTAGGTCCAGTTCTTTCGGTCCCATTGGGGCGGAGCTGTCGCCTTTTACGGCAAACCGCAGGGTCCCGTGCCCCACAAAGGGCATGAAATTTAGCGGCAGTCCACGGCTCCGCAGGGCTTCATAAAACTCAGCGGTGCTCTGCCAGGGCCACGAATCGAGGGGTGAGCCCGGCACATAGTATTTCAACCACTCTGCCTGTCGCTCTGCTGGCATCGGAGCGGGGGAAAAACCGCACTGTCCGACAACTTCCGTACTGATGCCCTGGCGAAGTTTCAGTTTTAGCTTATTCGGCACATATGGCCCTAGGTCGGCATGACTGTGGGCATCGATAAAACCCGGGCTTACATAACAGCCGGAAGCATCGATATATCTTGCGGATCCGCGGCCCTTGGGCCTACTTTCTTCTGTCGGCCCCCCTCGGCTTAAAAAAGAACCGGGGGCGGCCACCGCAGTGATCCGTCCGTCATTGATTTCCACATCAGCCTCGAAGGCTTTTCCTCCGGTGCCGTCAATTACTGTGCCATTGATTATACGGTAGAGCATGTATCTCTTCTTGTTGCAGTTTGTTGTAGAAATATCCTACTATATGAATTATACTATAACAACTAGTGAGAAAGAAACAGATAAGATTGGAGTTAATATGCAGCAAAATTCACACAATAAACCAAGCAAGGCTGATCTAAAACGTCGAATCGAGGTGGCCACCGGTCGAAAGCGCGCCGAACTGGTTTTCAAAGGGGCCCGGGTAGTAAACGTTTTTTCCCACGAAATAGTGGAAGGTAATCTGGCGGTGGACAACGGCGTGATTATTGGAGTGGGGGCTTATGAGGGGGTCGAGGAAATCGACACCCACGGACGCTATCTAATCCCCGGGCTGATCGATGCACATGTGCACATTGAATCTTCCCTCACCTCGCCGGGACAGTTTGCAAAAGCGGTCGTTCCCCGGGGCACTACTGCAATCATTGCTGATCCCCATGAAATTGCGAACGTCTGCGGAGTAGAGGGAATACAATATATGCTTGATGCCGGCCGCACACTGCCGCTGGATGTTTTTTTTATGCTCCCCAGCTGTGTACCCTCGACGAAGTTTGAAAACGCCGGGGCAGTACTCGATGCGGAGAAACTGTCCGGCCTGTTCGGGGAAGAACAGGTTTTGGGGCTGGGGGAGGTGATGGACTATCCTGCGCTGCTGTCCGGCAACGATGGAATGTTGGATAAAATTATGCTGGCTGTCAGGGACGGCCATTTGATCGACGGACACGGGCCTATGATTCTGGGGAAAGAACTTAATGCGTATGCGGCCGCCGGAGTAGGCAGCGACCATGAGAGTTCAACCCTGGACGAGATGCGCGAGCGGCTGCGGGTCGGTATGTATTGTCTTATTCGGCAGGGATCTGCAGCTCAGAACCTGCCCGACCTGATTAATGGTGTGAACACCCACAATGCCCGAAGATGTATGTTCTGCACCGATGACCGACAGCCGGAGGATATTCTGAAATACGGTCACATAGACAATCATCTGCGGATGGCGGTAGAACGGGGTATCGATCCAATTACCGCAGTACAGATGGCTACTATCAATTCGGCTGAGGCCTACCGTCTTGAAAAACGGGGCGCCCTTGCTCCGGGATACCGGGCGGATATTGTGATGGTTGATGATTTATCCGAATTCAATGTGTTACAGGTATATGCACAGGGAAAGCGGGTTGCTGAATCCTTGAAGCCCGTATTCGACGTACCCCATGTCGATATCAGCCGGGTCAGCAATACCGTTCATGTGAAGGCCTTTGATAAGGAAGAGTTTAAACTGAAGCTTGAGACGGATATTGCCAGGGTGATTCGACTCCAGTCGCACAGTCTGATCACCGAAGAGGTGACCCGCAAGGTGCAACATGATGGAGAGGGCTTTTTTCAGTTTGACGACAAACTCGATGTCCTGAAGATGGCGGTGATTGAACGGCATAAGGCGAGCGGCCATATCGGTCTGGCCCTGGTAGAGAATTACAAACTGAAACAGGGAGCAGTGGCTTCGACGATTGCCCACGATTCACATAACATCATTGTAATTGGGGCAAACGACACTGATATGTACACCGCGGTACAGGAGCTCATCCGTGTCGGCGGTGGTATCACCATGGCGCTGAACGGTGAAATCCTCGACACCCTGGAGCTTCCGATAGCCGGTTTAATGTCCGATGAAACCCCTGAGTTCGTGAGTGAAAAGCTGAGTAAGATGTATCCGGAGGCAATTGAAAAACTGGGTGTGAACGACGAACTCGACCCGTTTATGACCTTGAGCTTCTTGGCCCTGCCGGTCATACCGGAACTCAAGCTCACTGATATGGGGCTCTTCGATACCCGGAGCTTCTCCTTCACGGAAGTGTCGGTAAAGTGAGTGTCGGTAAACTGACTAAGTGCCTGGCTTAGGCCTACTCGGCTGAAAAGACGATAGTTTTGTTCTTACGGCGGAGCACCTCCATGCTGATACCGTACAGTTCGGACAAATTTTTGCCGGTGAGCACTTCTTCCTCAGGGCCGGCGTAAGTAACTCGGCCCTCTTTGAGTAATAGGGCGTGGGTTGAGATATCCGCGGCCAGGGTGGGATCGTGGGTGGTGAATAAAATGGTTACGCCGTGACGTACAAGTGTTTTGAGCAGGGTGACTACCCTTTGGCGGTTGCCGGGGTCCAGCCGGCTGGTCGGTTCGTCCAGTACCAGAATATGCGGCTCCTGTACCAGTGCGCGGGCAATCATCAACAGCTGGTGTTCACCCCCGGATAGTTTTGAGGCCGGTCGCTCCTGCAGATGCTCTAGTCCGACCCGTTCGAGAGCCTGGTGGGCGATGCGCACATCCTCCGGTCCCGGCATCTCCAGCTGGGACAAATACGGAGCCCTTCCCAGGAGTAGATACTCCAACACGGTATAGTCAAACCGTACCTGTTCATCCTGCGGAACCAAGCTCATCCAGCGCCCCATTTGCCGGCGGCTGTAGCTGCGCATTTCCTGCTGATTCAGCAGTATTCGGCCGTTCTCCGGCTCCTTCCATCCCAGACAAATATCCAGCAGAGTCGATTTGCCTGCGCCGTTCGGCCCGAGGATCGTATTCACAGTTCCCTTTTCGATACTCATCGAAAGGTCCTGCAGTACCGGATCGGCATGGGGGCGATAGCGGTAGTTTATGTGTTCGACTTCAAGCAACTTGGGTGCCACGGTACTTTCCCTTTTTAATTCTTCTTTTTGTCAGCAGCACCAAAAACAGTGCGGCCCCGATCAGGCTGGTTAAAACCCCCAGGGGAATCTCACCATCCAGGACTGTCCGCGCCAGGGTATCACAGATCACTACATAAATTGCCCCAATAATCATTGATGCGGGGAGGGCGAAGCGTCCGTCCGAGCTGAACATGCGCCGCGCTATATGCGGAACGATGAGCCCCACCCAGCTTACGATTCCGCTGATGGAAATGGTTGCCGCCGTAACAGCGGTAGCGGCAACAAGAAGGAGCATCCGCTCGCGAAAGGGGGCTAAGCCCAGAGAAAAAGCTGTGCGGTCGTCCATCGACAGGAGATTCAGGCGCCACCGATAGCCAAACAGTAAAATCCCCCCGACAATGCACACCGGCAGGATGGACCGGGCCTGTTGCCAGTCCACACTCCACAGGCCCCCCAGCATCCAGAAGGTGATCTCCGGCAGCTCGCTCATAGGGTCTGCCACGAACTTCACAATTCCAACCCCCGAAGAGAAGAGGGCGCTGACGGCAATACCGGCTAAAATCAGTCGTAAAACCCACCCCCCAAAATGAAAATGTCGGGCCAGAATATACGAAACGGCAAGGCCTATCAGGGCACACACCGCCGCGGACACCTGAATAATCCACAGGGCCGGGGCAAAGGCAACAATGCTCACCGCCGCCCCGAAGGCCGCCCCCTGGCTTACCCCCAAGAATCCGGGTTCCACCAGGGGGTTTGCGAAGATCATCTGAAACACCATTCCCGCAGCAGCCAGCCCCGAACCCAACAGCAGCGCAGCGATAACCCGGGGCAGCCGGAGGTTAAGTACCAGGGTTCGTGCCAGGGGATCCTCCGCTAGGAGGGAGGGGGAAATTACCCCCGGACTGGGGTAGCGGCCGGTGAGAAGTGCCGTAGCAACGGTAGCCCCTAGGAGGAGAAGTAGTAGTAGAAGTCTGCGGCGCTGCCGCTGTACATTAGACTGCATCAGCTTCGGTGAATCCTATTGATTTAGCGTCTTTTCAAGTCGGGGCAGCACTAAGGCAGATATATCGCTGTCGGGAATATTATACATATCACTGTAAAAGCTGCGAACTTCTTCGGCCATATCGATGTTATCGAAGAGCTCTGGATGCAGGATTTGTGCCAGCCATTGTGCTCCAAGGATCCAGCGAACATCAGGCTGAGCCCAGCTGTAGAAGTCGCTCGGAAATGCGAACACCCTCCCTTGTTTTGTGGCCCCCAGCTTCTGCCATTTATCGCTGGAGATAATATTTTCGAAGAAAGATTCCGGAGCGCTGTGAAAACTGGTAATTACAATAGTGTCGGGGTCCCATGCGGCAATTTGCTCAAAATTCACTGTTTTCCACCCGTTACCGATATTCGAATCGGTCCAGACCGGTGCCCCTCCGGCTACCTTTACCTGGTAGGTTTGAATCCAGTCTTGTGGGGGAATATTAAAGGCGCTGTCGTTTCCTCTCACACTGTAGTAAAGCATCAAGACCCGTGGTTTATCATATTCTGACAGGGAATCTGTTTTCTCCTTGAGGGGGTTCAGTCTTTCGTCGTAAATAGATACAATTTCCTCCGCCCTATCCTGCTGGTTGAGAATTTTACCGAGAATCCGTATGTCCTTGGTGAAGGCAGCTGCACTTTCAAGGTTGAGGGAGAGTACCGGTATTCCCAGTTTTGAGAGAGGTGCTCCAAGCCGTTTGTACATAAAGTCCCTCACAATAACCAGATCTGGGCGATGAGCGACAATTTGTTCAGGTCCGACCTCACTAGAAAGTTTTGTGACTTTGTCAAAATCGTTATCAAGGTGGGAAAGGAAGTTTCCCAGCCCCTGGTTGGTTTTTCCTATTGCCACCACTTTTTCCCGGGCCTCTTCAAACAAATAGTAGGCATTGGCGCTGATCAGCGTGGCTTTTCCGGCCAGAACCACCCGCTCCGGGACCTTATCTATTGTGATCTCGTTTTCCAATGAGTCCTCAATGGTGAGAGGATAATGGGTCGCCGGTGCGGCACCGGAGAAAAGTGGAAACAGCAGCCCCGCCGTAAGCAGAAGGACCATAGGAAAAAGCCGTATTGAGATATGTAAAGTGTTTTTTACGTTCATAAGAACTCCTTTTGGTGTACAGTAGAGAAAAGTGTACGATTTACAGTAGGATCTATGAGAGTACCTACGAGTCATTATATACAACAATGTATAATGGCGTGTCAAGCCGATCGAACGACTGGACATCCGAGCCCGGGGAGAAACACTACCACCAGATCATCCTCCATCAGACACTGCGGACGACTGGACATCCGAGCCCGGTAATAGATACAATAAAGCTGAAACAAAAAGGCTGAAAAAGGAGGCTTCTCCCGTGGGTATTCCGGAAAGGGCACAACAGGCAAAAAAAGCGCAGATACGGTGCGCAAGTCTCACCGCGGAGAAAAAAAATTCCGCCCTGGAGGCTATTGCGAGGGCGCTGCAGACACATCGTCAAAGAATCGAACAGGCCAACCGGGAAGACCTTCAGCGGTCCCGGCGGGAAAACCTCGAGGCGCCGCTTCTCAAACGCTTGAAATTTCAAGGTGAAAAGATCGATCAAGCATCTGCAGGTGTTCGGGGAGTAGCCGGGCAGGAAGACCCGGTAGGAGTGGTCCGCAGCGGCCGCCTTCTTGATGAGGGGCTCGAACTGTACCAGGTAAGCTGTCCCATCGGCGTAATTGGAATGATTTTTGAATCACGGCCGGACGCGCTTGTGCAAATGGCGGCCCTCAGTTTGAAAAGCGGAAATGCCGTACTGCTGAAGGGGGGACGCGAGGCGTTTGAGACAAACCGTGTTCTGACGGAAATTGTATCGGAGGCAACGGAATCGGCGGGAATACCCTCCGGCTGGATCCAGCTTGTGGAGTCGCGGGAGGATGTAAAAAAAATGCTGGAGCTTGATCGACAGATCGACCTCCTCATACCCCGCGGGTCGAACCAGTTTGTCCGTTATATCATGGATAACACCAATATACCGGTCCTCGGTCATGCCGACGGTGTGACTCACCTCTACGTTCACTCCCAGGCGGATGTGTCTATGGCAGTTGAGTTGGCGGATGACTCAAAAAATCAGTATGTGGCGGTGTGTAATGCCCTCGAGACACTGCTGGTAGATGCCGCGGCGGCTGAAAAATTTCTCCCACCCCTTAAAGAACGGATGGATGCACAGGGTACTGAGCTGCGGGGATGTGAAAAAACCCGGGCCTATATCGACGTAAAGCCCGCGGGCCCCGAGGATTGGGCCGCCGAATATCTTGATAAGATTCTTTCTATAAAAATAGTGGATGGTCTGGATGAAGCGATAGACCACATCAACACCTATGGCTCGGGGCATACGGATGCACTAGTAACGGAAGATCGCACTACCGCCGAGCAGTTTATGGACCTGGTCGACTCGGCGGATGTATTCTGGAACGCGAGTACCCGTTTCTCCGACGGTTTTCGTTTTGGCCTCGGAGCGGAAGTGGGTATAAGTACAAATAAAATCCATGCCCGAGGGCCGGTCGGCCTTGAAGGGCTGGTTATCTACAAGTGGCGGCTCTACGGCAGCGGCCAGAAAGTCTCCGATTACGGCGGCCCCACAGGCCGAAGCTTTATTCACAAGCCCCTCGGTCCAGCGGTCCACTCCAAAAACTACAGCCCCGGCCCTACCGGCGGCCTTGCCTTCAACGCACCCGACAGGCCAGCTGCCGGCGGCGGTAGGGCCCCGGAGGACAAGGGGTGAGAGATTTCAGCGCCACCACGCGAATTGTCGTTAAAATCGGGACAAACCTCATTACCACCGAGAACTCCCTGGACATAGAGTACATGGACACCATCAGCCGCCGAATAGCCGAGCTGGAAAGACAAGACCGACAAGTGCTTCTTGTAAGCTCCGGGGCGATCGGCATGGGGGCCACCGAGCTTGGAATTTCTACCCGTGTAACAGATGTGAGAATGCGGCAGGCCTGCGCCGCAATAGGACAGCCGCTGCTTATGCATCAGTACCGTGAATCCTTCCGCCCCCACAACGTTCGCATAGCCCAGGTCCTCATAACCCGTGAAGTTTTGAACAACCGCCGTTCCTACCTCAATCTCCGAAACTCGGTTGAAGAACTCCTCGGCCTTAAGGTGGTGCCGATCTTCAATGAAAACGACAGCATCTCCACCGACGAAATAGGCAATGCCTTCGGGGACAACGACCGGCTCAGCGCAATGGTGGCCAGTAAAGTAGATGCCGACCTGCTAATCATTTTAAGCGACATCGATGCCCTGTATGACGGCGATCCCAAAAGCGGGGCCGATGTACACCGTGTACCCGTGGTAGAACAGGTGGACGAAAAAATTCTCTCATACGCCGGCACCCCCGGCAGTCGTTTCTCCACCGGCGGAATGCTCACCAAACTAAAGGCCGCCTCGATTGCCGCCGCCGCCGGTTGCCGCACCGTGTTGGCCAACGGCAAGGAACCTGAAATCCTTCAGCGGATCCTCTCCGGAGAAGATATAGGGACCCTCTTTCTTGCACGGGAGAAACTCTCAGCCCGGACCCGCTGGATACTCAACAGCGCAGCTAAGGGCAAAATTGTAGTTGATGAAGGGCCCTGAACGCCCTCCGTACACACAAAAGTCTGCTCCCCTCGGGAATTACAGCGGTGGAAGGAGTCTTTAAGCAGGGAGATGTGGTGCGGATCAATGATGTTGCCAAGGCGGTTCCCGCATATAACAGCAGTGAAATCGAAACTTTAATGGGCAAGCACACCCGGCAAGTCACCGAGCTCTACGGGTCCGCCCGGCGGGACGAAATAGCCCGACCGGAGGATATTGTGTTTATTGTTGATCCGTAAATAGAAACCGGGGGTAAATCTCCGCAGTTTCATGTCGATATACTGAATATGGGAAATGTACTGTTTATACATGCCGTAGGACTCACTCCAAATGCCCTGGAACAGCGGCTTCCCCTTGAGGGACGAAATGGAGAATATGTTCCGGCTTTTCAATATCTTTTGGAAAAAATGCACTCTTTAAGGGGTCTTACACGCACGGTAGTACTCACCGACCTGCAAAAAGACGACCTGGCACCCTACTGGGACCAGGACTACGGGTCCATAGAATACAGACCCCGCTGGAACGCCGCTGAATTGCTGCGGGTGATGCAGGCCGAAATAGCAGCAGAGCCTGATTCCGAAGAAGAGTCCCACCTCTATCTCCTCTGGGGCGATGCGCCCCTCCTGGATACCGGCTTGGCCGAGAAAATGTATAGCAACCACTGCCGGTACTTTTCCGACTACACCTTCGCCGATGGGTATCCCCGTGGCCTTGCCCCGGAGATACTCCGAAAAACCGCCTTGCCCCAGCTGATTGAGCTGGCCGAGCGGCATGCTGTCCCCGCCGGCCGGGACTTCATTTTTGATGTAGTGCAGAAGGATATAAACGCCTTCGATCTCGAAACCGAGGTGGCGCCGGAGGATCAGCGCGTGCTGCGTGTCAGTTTGACCGCCGATACACGTCGCAATTTTTATCAGCTTACCTCTATTATCGAGGCCGGCGGAAGGGACGCCGAATCCGTGCAGAGGGTACTCTCCGAACAGCCGGAACTTCTGCGGACCCTCCCCGCGTATATAAATGTGCAAATAAGCGAGGGCTGCCCCCAGGCGTGCAGTTACTGCCCCTTTCCTCACATCGGCGGGGATATTCTTCACAAGCGCGGGGAGATGCCCCTGGAACGCTGGAACGAACTTATAGGCAGGGTGGAAGAGTTCTGCGGGGATGCGGTAATCGGTGTGTCCCTCTGGGGTGAACCGGCGCTGCATTCACACTTTGTACACCTCGCGGAGGCGGTGATGGAGCGCCCATCCCTGTCCCTGGTTGTTGAAACCTCGGGGGTCGGCTGGTCGATGCCGGTTTTGCAGGAACTCGGCCGCCGTTTCGGCCCCCTTGCACAGGATACCTCTTCAGAGAATGAGGGGGCACTGGCGGGTACCCGGCTCAGCTGGATAGTGGCCCTTGATGCGGATGAAAAAAACATGTACAGCCGATTGCGAGGGCCCCAGTGGGAAGAGGCCCGGGCTACGGTTGACCTGCTGCAAAAATTGTTTCCCGGGAGTGTATATGTACAGGCGGTACGAATGCGGGAGAATGAGGAGCAGCTGGACAGCTTTTATCGATACTGGAAACAGCAGGAGGGGGTTGAACCTATAGTGCAAAAGTACGACTCTTTCTGCGGTGTCCTGCCGGAACGGAAGGTGACTGATCTTTCTCCAATCAAGCGCTTTCCCTGCTGGCATTTAAAGCGGGACCTTAGTATATTGATAGACGGCAGCGTTCCCATGTGCCGGGAGGACCTTGAAAACAGGCATACCCTCGGCAATATCTTCGAAGAGGATATCGAGACGGTATGGAAGCGGGGTGCCGCGTACTATCGGAATCATATAGACCGGGAGTATCCTGAATTATGCAGGAGTTGTGATGAGTACTATACCTACAACTTCTAAGTCGCTGAGGGTCCCGTACACTATCGTCGGAGGGAGTAAAGAGGACCGAGGACTGCAGGTAAGCCCTCCCCTTAGTATACTTTTACTCCATCGGGGAAGCCGTCCGTACCGTCAGGAGTACTTTAAAGAGCTTGAACAGTTAGGGGACATTGAAATACTATCCGTAGAAACGGTGTCGGCCAGTTATGATATCGACTCGCTTTCACAAAAGTATCCCCGAATAAAGTTTCTGCTTCTCCATGAAGAAATGAGCCGGGGCGAACAAATCAACATGGGGATGAAAGAGGCGGCGGGACAATTTGTGTTTGTAATGTGGAGTGATATGAAAATCAGCTCTCAGCTTAATCCCTACCTGCTGCAGCGAATTGTAGAGGCCGACCGCCTGTGTTCAGTTCCAATAATTCAAAACACAAAATTAGAGACGGTGCCCTCCATCAAGGTACCGGCGTTTCATAAACGGAACTTGAGGGTCCTGCCGATGCTTCCGCAGAAAAACAAAATGAAAACCCTCTTTCCCTTTGATTACAGTGGTATCTATCAGCGGGAAAAGTTCCTTCTTACCGGGGGATACGATTACCTCATTGAAAGTTCGTATTGGCAGAAAATGGATTTCGGTTTTCGTGCCCATATGTGGAGTGAGGCAATTGAATGTGAATCCGCATTTCGAGTACGGTATCTTGCAGCCGAGCCGACCGAAGACACTACCCCCGACGCGGGGTACAAACTGTTTTTTCTTAAGAACCTGTCAATACGCTTTAGTGGAGATATGGGGACCCTTCCGTGGGGCCGTTTTTTTCCCTATTATTTCCGTTCCGGCAGTTCCTTGCTAAACGCCTTAAGGGAGTTTAAGCAAGTTCGCCGGTGGGTTACGGTAAATCAATACCGGTTTATCATGGACGCCAGAGATGTGACCGAACTGTGGGAGGTACCTGAGTCATGAAAAAGGTAGGAGTATTGCTGCAAGTTCGTCTGGATTCTACCCGCTTACCCAAAAAGGCACTTTTGCAACTTGGGGGTAAAGCGGTGGTAACTTTGGCGATGGAAGCCTTAAAAAAAGTTCCTGCGGATGTATACGCCCTTGTCACTGACTTCGAAAGCAGCAGCGTACTAACCGAATATGCCGAGGCTGCCGGGTTTGAGGTGTATACCGGCCCCAAAGACGATGTGCTGCGGCGGTATTCCCTTGCAATACAACATTACGGCCTTGATACGGTCATCCGGGCTACCGGTGATAATCCCCTGGTAAGCGGAGAATGTGCAGCCCGCCTTTTGGAGCTTTTTCTCGAGCGTCGTATCGATTACAGCGGTTTCTACGGTCTTCCGATTGGGACCGGAGTGGAATGTGTCCGGGCGGGGGCCCTCTTGAAGGCGGACCGCGAGGCCGATACTGAATACGACCGTGAGCATGTCTGTCCCTACCTGTACAATAACCCCCAGCGCTTTATAGTGTATCGTCCTTCGGCCCCCGCGGAGTGCTATGCCCCTGAAATGAGAGTGACCCTGGACACTGAACACGATTACCGCCGTCTGCGGTCAATATTCCAAGCCTTGTACACCGGAGAACCGATTACTACCACAAAACTCATCCGGGGGCTTTCACATCTGCATGTAATTGCAGGGTAGGGTATGGGACCACCTCGTTTTCTTTTTATTCCCTCGGTTGTCCCCGGTAACGGGACCGGCCATATCCGTCGTGCCCTTTATTGGGTCTCGGATTTGCCGGAGGGGACTGCTGCAGTATATATCAAAAAAAGGCAATGGCGGGGGGAATTCGCAACAATGGCCGCTGCGGCGGGGGTGGATGAAGGGTGTTTTGTATGTGAAGAGGATGCCCTTACCCCTGACTGTTGGGATTTCGCCGTACTCGACAGGCGAAGTACCGCAGAAAGCGAGTTCAACCGCTGGCTTCGTACAGGAATACCTCTGATCGGTCTGGATGAAGGCGGGCCGATGCGGCGCCGCTTTTCTTATCTGATCGACACCTTCCCCCTCCCAAAGAACTATGGGCCTTCAAATATCACCGAGCCGGGTTTTCTCTCATTACCCAATACCCGTCGCACCCCCTCAACAGGCACAGGCTTTCAGTCCGCCCTGGTAAGCTTCGGCGGTGAGGATCCGGCGGGGCTCACGGAAAAATGCACCCGCTGGTTAATTCGCAAGGGAGGTTTCCGGCCTGAAGATATCACTGTGGTAAAGGGGCCTCTCTTTAAAAGACAGAACCTGCCCGCCGGGGTAGAGGTGCTGGAGGCCCCGGAAAACCTTGCTGAACAGCTGCATCGCTTCGATATTGTATTCTCAAGCTTCGGCCTTACAGCGTATGAGGCC
>Ga0102938_10002072_pt1 | contig 15236 bp, 9 predicted proteins | sample SalPonR2_B_D2_MG_FD_84516 | JGI IMG/M metagenome (GOLD analysis project Ga0102938, IMG submission 84516) | Salt pond soil microbial communities from South San Francisco under conditions of wetland restoration - Salt Pond MetaG R2_B_D2_MG | ecosystem: Environmental > Aquatic > Marine > Intertidal...
CCGGAAATCGGAGTTCAAGTCCCCCCTCGCGCACGACACGACCGACTCATCGGGTCGGAGTCCGACATGGCTCGCCCGAACTGTCGGCGACGACGGTCATGTTCCTCGGACACGGACCGCCGCCGACGCGCGTTGTACCCTCCCGCCGTGCCTCTGGAGATCCACCTCGCCGGTCAGGTGGATGTCGCACGAGACGGTCTCCCGGCCGAACTCGACGGCATCGGTCGTCTCGGGCGAGTGGCACTCACGTATCTCGTCGACGAGCGTCGCCGGCCCGTCACCCACGACGAACTGGCCGAGGCGATCTGGGATCTGCGCCTGCCGGCGACGTGGCAGAGCGCACTGCGTGGTGTCGTCGCACGGCTGCGATCGGTGTTCGCCCAGCTGGGCATGGAACCCGACGAGGTGATCGTCACCGGCACGGGCTCGTACCACCTGGTCCTGCCGGCGGACGCGATCGTCGACCTCGAGTCGGCAGCCGCATCGTTCCGCCGGGCGGGCGAGATGATGACGCACGACCCAGCCGGGGCGCTCGACCACCTGGCTGCGGTGCTCACCTCGACCGAGCGGCCGCTGCTGCCCGGCTGCGACGGAGTCTGGGTCGCACACCGTCAGGACCAGTGGCGCGACCTGCGGCTCGCCGCGATGCACCTCCACGGCGTCGCCCTCCGCGAGCACGGTGACACCGCCACCGCTGTCAACGTGGCGGAACGGCTGATCGCTCTGGATCCCGTGCGGGAGTCGTCGTACGTCTGCCTCATGGACGCCCACGTCGCAGCGGGCAACCGGGCCCAGGCGATCCGTGCATTCGCTCGTTGTCGCAGCACGCTGATCGAACTGCTCGGTACCGAACCATCGCCCGCCACCCAGGATGTGTACCGGTCGCTGCTGCAGGACACGGAACCGGCGGTCGATGTCGGCGCCGATCATCCGCCCCGCCCGATTCCAGCGGCGCTGGTGAACGTGCGCGCCCACGGCCCGCAGCTGGTCGGCCGGGACGGCATCATCTCCGACCTGCTCACGATCTGGAGCAGCGCCCGCACGGGCCAACGCCACCTGGCGATCATCACTGGCGACGGCGGGATGGGCAAGACCCGCATCGCAGCCGAGCTGGCCGCCGCCGTCGGCGACGGCCACCGGGCGACCGGCGACCGGGGCGTCGTGCTCTACGGCGCATGCGATCAGGATGCGGCCGTGCCGTACCAGCCGTTCCTCGAAGCGCTGCGACCCGAGGTCGAGGCATGCAATCCGGTCGACCTGCGTCAGCGTGCGCCCCACGCGGTCTCCGAGCTGTCCCGGCTGTTCCCGTGGGCGATGCGGTTCTTCGACGAGCCGACCGCAGAGGCACCCCGCGATGGCGGCGACCGTCTGGAACTGTTCGAAGCGGTCACTGCGTTGATCGCCGGCGCCGCCGAACGACAGCCCGTGATGCTGGTTCTCGACGACCTGCACTGGGCGGACCGGCCGACTCTGCTGCTTCTCCGGCACACCCTGCGCCAGCTGGAAACGGGCGGAATCCTGGTGGTACTCGCCATGCGCTCCGCCCCCGAAGCGCTCGCCGGCATTCTCGACACACTGCCGGCGACCACCTCCGTGCACGACGTCACGGTGGAGCCGCTCGACGTCGACGCCGTCCGCGAGCTGGCAGCCGAACTGCTCGGGGCATGGCCGAGCGACGTCGCGCAGCAGGTACTCGACGAGACGGACGGTTCGCCGTTCCTCGTGGGCGAACTGCTGCGCCACCTCGCCGACACCGATGATGTTCCCGTCACGGAGTTGGGCGATCGGGCGATCGCTGCGTCGATCGGAGTGCCGCAGCGTGTGCTCACGGTTCTCGAACGCCCTCTCTGTCGCCTCGACCCAGTCACTCGGAGGGTTCTCGGAATCGCCGCCCTGGCGGGGCAGACGTTCGATCTCGATGTGGTGGAGTACGCCGCTGCGCTTGCGGACGACGCCGTGCTCGACGCGCTCGACGAGGCACGGTCGGCAGGGCTCGTCTCGGAGGTGGAGGGCCGAATCGGGCGGTTCTCCTTTGCCCATTCACTCATCCGGCACGTGCTGATCGACGAGATCGGTGCGGCCCGCCGGGCGCGCATCCACCGGCGCCTGGCCGCTGCCATCGAGTCCCACCCCCGTGCCTCGTCGGACGCACTCGGTGACCTGCTCCGCCATCATCGACTGGCCGTGACGTCGACCCGTGACGCCGGGCCGCTCGCCGACGCAGCGGCACGTGTCGCCGCTGATGCCCTGGGGAAGCTCGCCTACGAGGATGCCGTCGACCACGTGGCGTCGGCGCTCACCACACTCGCCGATGCCGGCATCGACGAACCGAACGTGGCAGCGCGGTTGGAGCTGATCCTCGGTGAGGCCTGTGACCTGAGCGGCGACCGCCCCGGGGCGCGAGCGGCATACCTGCGTGCGTTCGCCGCCGCACAGCGCATCGCAGACTCCGAGTCGATGGGGCGTGCGGCCCTCGGCATCGGTGGACCGTGGACGACCACCGGCGAGGTCGACACGGAACAGGTCGAAGCCCTGGAGGCAGCGGTCGCCGCTCTCGAGGGGACGGACAGCGACGGATTGCGCGGGATCCTGCTGGCACGGCTGGCGCGCGCCGTCCGGTATGCGCCGGGTTTCGGTCGACGCGGGCCCGTCCTCGCCGAGGCGGCACTCGCAGCTGCGCGTCGATCGGGTGACGTCGGGTCACTGTCGGATGCGCTGCTGGCGCAGCGCGTCGTGCTGCACGGTCCGGAGGGGATTCGGGAGCGGCTCGAGGCAGCCGACGAACTGGGGCGGCTCGCTGATGCCGGCGGGAACATGACCGACATCCTCGACGCGGGGCCGGTCAGGATCATGACGCTGTTCGAAGCGGGCGAGCATCTCCGTGCCGACGAGGCGGTGCAGAGCTACGGCGCCCTGGCCGACGAATCGCGGCGTCCGTATCACCGCTGGTGCGCCGGCTATCTGCGCGCCGTGGTGGCGACACGGACGGGTCGCTTCGCCGACGCCGCGCACCACATCGATGCGGCGCGTGACATCGGTCTGGGGGCACAGCTCGCCGACGTCCTCACCGTCTACGGCGCGCAGACGGTGATGTTGCTGCGCGACCAGGGCAACCTCTCGGAACTCGAGGCGCTGATCCGCGCCCTGAACGAACGACTGCCGACCCCGCGTTGGGGCGAGATCCTCGCCTGGGTCCTTGCCTCGACCGGACGGATCGAGGAGGCAATCGCGGCACTCCCGACCCACATGACACGACGCCGGGATCCGCAGTGGCTGGCGGCGGCGACGTTCACTGCCGAGGCGGTTGCCCTGGCGGGACTGGAGGAGCGGGCTCGCAGCCTGTACGCCGAGCTGGCTCCGTATGCGGGTACCGATGTGGTGGTCGGCCCCGGTGTCGCATGGATCGGGCCGATGGACCACACACTCGGTGTGCTGGCGGCAGGGCTCGGACGGCGCGACATCGCCGAACGACACTTCACGAGCGCTCTCGCAGCAACGGCGGCACTGGGGGACTGCCCGGCCGTCGCACGCTCGGAGTCGGCACTCGCCCGATTGCGCTGACGCCCCGCACCCCGGCCGCTCGTATCAGTCATCGGGCCGGCTCGGCATGAACTGCAACGATGGTGCAAGTGGGCCGTGTCCGGTCGATCCGGGTGCATCGGGTTGGTGCGGCCGGCGGCCGGGTATCCCCTCGGTCAATGCCACAGTCATCACGGCAGAGGGCAGACGAGAGCGAGGAGGGCTCCACGTGGGGATGTTCAGCGGCTTGTTGAAACTGTCGATCGCCAAACGCATCTGGCATGCCGTCCGGGGCCGGAGTTCCACGAGCAGCTGACGCGGCTCAGATGAGCCCGGAGAGCGAGCCGGCTTCCACGGCCTGACGGCGGGTGCTCACGTCGAGCTTGCGGTACAGCGTCTTCAGGTTGGTCTTCACGGTGTTCACCGACAGGTACAGCTGCTCGCCCATCTCGTTGTAGGTGAGATGTGTCGGCAACAACTCGAGCAGCGACTGCTCACGCTGGGTGAGCCGTACGCCGTTCGACAGCTCGGCAGATCGGTCGGCGGAGAGCGTGTCGAATGCGGCTGCGAGCCGTGGGTGCAGGTCGGCCAGCGGCAGCGACCGCAGCAGCCGCTCGGATCGGCGACCGACGCCGAGCAGCGGGAGCACCCATCCGGTGGCGGCACACTCGGTGACGAGGTCGACGAGCTCGTCGGACGGGATCGACCCGTTGCCGTGCGTGGCCCGCACGAGCCGCGCCTGCAGTGCGTCGGGCCCTGCGAATCCGGAGAGGTCGGCGAGCAGACGATGCGGATCAGCGGCCGGACCCGACCCGAACCGGGCCGTCAGCAGCAACGTGCGCGGCCCGGGCTGGAGTTCGTCGACCACCCGTCTCGCCTCGTCGAGCTGTCCCATGTGGGCGAGCGCCTCGGCCTCCACGCCGAGGAGGCGGTCGGCATAGGGGCGGCACTGCTCGAAGTCGGTCGACGACCGCAGACCGTCGATGACGCCGAGGGTGCGCTGCGGGTCGCCCAGGACCAACCCCAGGCGGGCGTCGAGGAAGCCCGCCTGCAGGGCATTCCACACCCCACCCAGGTCGGCTGCCGCGGTGGAGGCCCGACGCGAGAACCGCTGCGCCAGATCGAGGTCCCCGATGCTGAGGTGGCACCATCCGGCGGTCACGAGTGTGTCGAAACACAGATGGTTGGCGTCGGCCTCGTGCTCGTCGATCCACGCCACCGCCGGGACGATCGTCTCGATGGCGCCGGTCAGGTCGCCGGTGACCCAGGCGTGCCACGCCCGTAGCGTCGGAACGGTCACCGACACCACCACGTCCGGGCCGTCGAGATGTTCGGCGCGGCGGATCCACGCAACGGCGTCGTCGACACGTCGGGCGGCCACGAGGGCGCGGGCGGCCAGGATCGGAAAGCGTCGCTCGAACGCGGAGTCGACATCGGTGACGGCCGGCCGCTGGGCGATCCAGGCCAGCGCGGTGTCGAGATCGGCATCCATCAACGCGACGGCGGCCTCGACGTCTCGCAGGCGGGTGGCCAGGTCGACGTCGCTGTGGGGCGCGCGCCCGATCGCCGAGGCAGCGTCGGTTGTCGCCAACTCACGGGCCCGACGGGTCCACAGCTCGGCCGCTCGGGGCCCGTCGGCGTAGAACGCCACCAACGCCAGGTCGGCGGCGAGGCCGGCGTCGTCGACCTCGGTGCGTAGCGGCAGGGTGCGGGCGAAACGGCGTACGGCGTCCCGCTCGCCACGGTCGACCAGTTCGATCGCCGGGTCGACCAGCTGCGAGCGGGCGCGGGCGGTCTCCCCGATCGCCTCCAGATGCAGATAGGCGGAGGTGAGGTCGCCGCGCTCCCGCCACAGCGCCGCCGCCCGCCGGTGGAGTGCGATGCGGCGAGCCGGATCCCGGAATCCCAGCTCCGACTCGAGCAGCTCCCGGAAGAGTCCGTGGAACCGCATCGTTCCGGTCCGGGGGTCGGCGACGGACAGGAACAGCCGCCGCTCGAGGAAATCGCGCACCACACCGGCGGCGTCCGGTCCGACGAGGTCGTCGGCCAGGTCAGGATCGAACCATCGCAGCACCGACAGCGACAGCGCGACGTGGCGTTCGCGTTCGTCGAACGACTCGAGGACGCCACCCACGAGGCGGTCGGCGAGCAGCCGTCCCGGCTTGCCGCGGTCGTCCGGCGAGGTGCCCGCCGTGTCCGAGAGCAGCGCCATGTGCAGCGCGATCGGCCAGCCCTCGACCCGGTTGTTGAGTGCCGTGACGTCGCCCGGTCCGAGGTGCGAACCGAACCGCTCGGCGATGGTCACGGCCTCGTCGGGTGTGACGCGCAGCTCCTCCTCGCGCACCTCGGTGAGCCATCCGTTCGCACGCCATCTCCCGAGTGGCAGGTGAGGATCGGACTGCGAGGTCATGATCAGGTGGAGCCGGTCGCCCGCCCGCTCGACGAGCAGTGCGATCACCTCGAGCGTCGACCGGGACAGATGAGCGTTCACCCCGTCGATCACCACCACCGCAGGGTTCTCCACCGTTTCGAGACGCGAGATCAGGGCAGCGACGAAGACGGGGTCGTCGGGCCCGCGTTCGCGGAGCAGTTCGGTCTGCTCGTCGTCGACGCCGTCGAGGACGGCCCCCAACGCTCGCAGCAGGTGTGTCCAGAAGGTGGTGGGATCCTGATCGAGCAGATCCAGCGTGAGCCACGCGACCGGGCGGCCCGCCTGGTCGACCCAGTGGCGCACCACGACGGTCTTGCCGAACCCGGGGAGTGCCGTGACCAGGGTGAACCGGCCCGGCTCGCCGATGGCGTCCACGAGCCGCTGTCTCACGAGGAGCCCGTCCGGCACGTCCGGAGGTACGAGCTTGCCGCGTACGATCACCGGCCCGATCCCGATGGTGTCGTCCACGGGGTGAACGGTACCGCGCCGCGTGGGCGCTGCGCTGCGGTGGACGCAGATGCCCACCGGCGGCAATGGCCACGCCGGGGTCGTTCGGCGACGACGATCCGGTCGCTCTCGCGGGATCAGCCCGAGAACACGGCCCGGGTGGTGTCGTCGGCGTCGACCAGCGTGAGGGTGGAATCCTCGACGGAGTAGCCGGCGACCTCGCTCAGGAGGGCAAGGTACGCCGACTCGACGTCACTCGCGGGCGGCTCGCACGCCATCATCGTTCCGGCGATGACCGGATCGATCGTGACCTCGCCGTCGTCGAACGCGGCTGCGGTGGTGTACTGGTTGCAGCCGCTCGATCCGGCGATGCGTTCGCCGTCGAAGGTGAGGTCGACCGTGACACCGTCGGGCAGGGAGTCGCCGTCGAGTTCGGTGAGCGTCCAGGTGGTGCCGGCGACGGTCGCGGTGCCGCCGCCGCCGTCGTCGTCGTCGCTGCCGCAGGCGGCGAGCGCCGTGAGGCCCAGGAGGGTCAGTGCGAGGGCGCGGCCCACGGGGCGCTGGATGAGGGAACGTGTGTTCATCGTCGACGACGTTACGCAGCGCCGTCGCCCGCCGGCAGACCCTGATCGGGTGAATCGTCGTGCGAGCGCACCTGGTGCACCGACAGGCCGAGCTCGTGGAGACGCGAGACGGCGGCCACGAGTGCCGACTGGTCGGGCAGCGACACCACGAGCGAGCCGGTGCCGACGTCGATCGCCTCGGAGCCGATCTCGTCGGCGAGCACCGAACGCAGGGCACGCGAGACCTCACCGCGTACGACGATGGAGTACTTCACCCCCCGACTCCCGACACCATGACCGACGCCACCACGTCAGAACCGCCACACGACGGGAACAACGCCGAGAACGACGACGAAGAACCACGCCATCAACGCCAGACCGAGTTTCCAGTAGTCACCGAAGCGGTAGGCGCCGGGGCCCATGATCATCAGGTTCACCGGTGTGGCGACGGGCGTCAGGAACGCTGCCGCTGCGGCGACGCCGACACCCATCAGCTTCGGTCGCTCCGACACACCGGTCTCGGCCGCTGCGGACGCAGCGATGGGGATCAGCACGAGCGCCGTGGCGGTGTTGGAGATCAGCTGGCCGAGCAGGGCGGTCAGCACGAACAGCCCCGCCAGCAACATGTAGGGGCTCTCGCCTCCCACCAGACTCACCAGGCCGTCGGCGAGCTGTTCGGCAGCTCCGGTCTTTTCCATCGCCGTGGAGAGCGGGATCATCCCCCCGACGAGGATCACCGTCGTCCACGAGATCGAGCGGTACGCCTGCTGTGTGTCGAGCACACGGAAGAGCACCATCGCCGTAGCCGCGAGCAGCCCCGCCACTGCAGCCGGCACCAGGCCGGTCGCCAACAGCACCACCATCCCGGCGAGGATCGCGAGCGCGCGTCCGGCCCCGGTCCCGAACGGTACGGCCTGGCGCCGGACGAGGTCGGGCGGATCGACAACCAACACGTCGGGATCGGTGATGTTGTCCTCGATCGCATCCCACGTGCCCTGTATCAAGATCGTGTCGCCCGTGGCGAGCGTGGTCGGTCTCGGCCCGAGGTCCTGGCCGTTGCGCTGCACTGCGAGGATCACGAGCTCGCCGCTCGACGTGATCATCCCGGGAAACACCGCCGATCCGGTGAGCGTGGATCGCGGCGCCACGACCACCTCGGCCAGTCCGAAGTCACGCGACAACAGGGGTGCTGCTCGCCGAGGGACGTCGGGACCCGCGCCCGGCTCGAGTGCGAGCTCTGCAGCCATCGTCTCGATCGCCGCCGCCCCGGCACGCATCACGAGGATGTCGCCGGCCTGCACCGGAGCGCGACCGCACGGATCGACGCCTTCTGCCTCGTTCGTCGACTGGACCGCCACGAGTTCCACGTCGGTCTGCCCGTGGAGGTCGATGTCGGCGCGCCGGCGACCGACGAGCGGTGACCCCGGCAGCACGAGCAGCCGGTGCACGTCGTCGTCGATGTCGTACTGACGGACCAGCGTGAGGGCGTGCTGGCTGAAGTCGGGTGGCAGGGTGTCGGCGAGCCGGTGAGGGAGCAGACGCTCCCCGAACAGCAACACGATGCCGATCGTGCCCGCCAACAGCGGCACGCCCACGATGGTGAACTCGAAGAAGCCGAACGGGTCTCCGCCGGCGTCCGCAGCAGCGTCGGAAACGATGATGTTCACCGGCGTGCCGGTGAGCGCCAGCATCGAGCCGGCGTGGGCGGCGAACGCCAACGGCATGAGTAGTTGCGACGGGGCGCGGCCCAGTCGGATCGCCAGGACCACCACCATCGGCAGGAGGGCTGCAACGGCACCGTTCACGCTGATCAGCGCCGTGAGCGCGGCGACGAGCAACATCATCGAGGTGACCAGACGGGTACGGCTGTCACCGACCGACGCCGACAACTTCTGGCCGGCCCACGTGGTCACTCCCGTCGCATCGAGGCCTGCGGAGACCACGAACAGTGTGGCGATGAAGATCACCGTGGTGTCACCCAGTCCGGCCAGTGCCTCGTCGACGTCCAACACGCCAGTGGCGGCGAGCGCGAGTGCAGCACCGATCGCCACCAACTCGACGGCGACGCGGTTCCACACGAACAACACCACGATCGCGCCGATGACTGCGTACACGATGGTGGTGTCCGACACGCCGTCGACCGTAGGAAGACCCCACCGCCGCCCGCGAGACCCGGATCGGGTGTTTTCGGCCGTGTCGACGGACGCGCATCATCGACGATCCGGCGTTCGGGACCGCGCCGTCCCACCCGGCCCGTCCCATCCGCCCGTCCCATCCGGCCCGTCCCATCCGGCCCGGGTCGTAGAACCACCCGGATCGGGTCTACCCCCGAGCCCGGACCCGTCGCTAGACCGGACCGCAGCCGGCTGTGTCCAGCCCGCCGCCGAACCGCAACCAGCCCGACCGAGGCGGCCGAACCGAAAGTGAGTCACCGTGCAGATCCAGGTCCGTGAGGGCGCCGTCGTCGACGAGGCGACGGGTGTCGCCGTACTGATGCACTTCGAGGGGGAGCAGCTTCCCGACGCGATCGCCGGGCTGGTCGAGGCCGATGACGCCACCGGCAAGCTCAACGACACCGTGTCGCTGTACCCACGCGGGGAGATCGCACCGACCAGGCTGGTCCTCGTCGGGCTCGGCGCGCGAGATGATCTCGACTCCGACCGGCTCCGCCAGGCCGCAGCGACGGCCATCCGGGCCGTCCGGCCGTTCGGCGTGTCCTCCGCCACCGTCGGCGTTCCGGCCGGTCTCGCTGTCGATCCGGCGTCGGTCGGTGAGGCGCTGAGCATCGGCCTCGAACTCGGCGCCTACCGGTTCCTGAGGTACCGGACCGGTTTGTCCGGCTCCGAGACGTCGGCGGTCGACGACGTGGACCTCGTCGTGGACGGTGACGTCGACGAGGTCGCAGCAGGTGTCGCCGCCGGTCAGGCGATCGCCCGCGGGGTGAACTTCGCTCGCGACCTGGTGAACACCCCGGGCGAGCTGAAGACGCCACCGCTGCTCGCCGAGCAGGCGGTCGGCATCGGCGAACGCCACCCGTCCGTGTCGGTCACGGTGCTCGACGAGCACGAGCTGGCGCAGCAGGGCTTCGGTGGCGTCCTCGCCGTGGGCAAGGGGTCCGACAGCCCGCCGCGCTTCATCGTCATGGAGTACGGCGCCGAGCTCACCGACGTCCCCACGATCTGCGTGGTCGGCAAGGGCCTCACGTTCGACTCGGGTGGGCTCAACATCAAGCCCGAAGAGGGCATGTTGAACATGAAGAACGACATGGGCGGTGGCGCCGCCGTGATGGGCACCGTCCAGGCGGTGGCCGAACTGGGATTGCCGATCCACCTGGTCGGCCTGGTCCCGTCGGCCGAGAACATGCCGAGCGGGCGGTCGTTTCGGCCCGGCGACGTGATCACCACGTTGTCGGGCACGACCGTGGAGATCCTCAACACCGACGCCGAGGGCCGCGTCATCCTGTCCGACGGGTTGCACTACGCGCAGCGGTACGAGCCGGAGGCGATCGTCGAGCTGTCCACGCTCACCGGAGCCGTGATCGTCGCCCTCGGCAACCACGCCACGGGCGTGATGGCCACCGACCAGGAACTCGCCGACGAGCTGCTCGCCGCCGGACAGGCGAGTGGCGACCGTGGCTGGCAGCTGCCGCTGTGGGACGACTACCGCGACATGGTCAAGGGCGAGGTCGGCGATCTCAAGAACCTCGCCGGTCGACCGGCCGGTGCGATCACCGCCGGTGCGTTCCTTGCTGCGTTCGTCGACGACGTGCCCTTCGCCCATCTCGACATCGCCGGCACCGGCTGGATCGACGACCCGAAGCGCACCTATCTGGCCAAGGGTGGTACGGGGGCTGGGGTGCGCATGGTCGTGGAGTTCCTGCGGCGTCGGTCGGCGTGAGCGATTCGGGCTCGACATGAGCAGCGACACCGGGAGCGACACGTCCACCGGTACCGGAACCGGCATCGAACCCGAGCGCAGCTTCAACGATCGGATGCTCGACGGCATCGAGAAGCTGGGCAACAAGGTGCCGCACCCGGTGATCATGTTCCTCTACCTGATCGCCGGTGTGGCGTTGCTGTCGGCGGTTCTGGGCGCCGTCGACGTGAGCGTCACCGAGACCGTCGCGGTGCCGGTTCCCGTCGACGAGCTGCGCGACCTGCGCGACGCGCTCGGTGGTTCGATCGTGCCCTACGACGTCACCACCGGGGAGATCTTCGAGGTCCCCGACTACGTGCTCGAGGAACAGACGTTCGCGGTCGAGAGCCTCCTGTCGGTCGACGGCATCCGCTTCATGTTGTCGTCGTTCGTCAACAACTTCGCCGGCTTCGCCGTGGTCGCCGTCACCTTCGTGGCCATGGCCGGTGTGGGCGTGGCGGAGAAGGCCGGTCTGATGGCCGCCCTCATCCGCAAGCTGGTTGCCGTGGCGCCGAAGAACCTCATCGCGTTCTTCCTCATCTTCGTCGGCGTGCTGTCGAGCGTGGCGTCCGACGCGGGCTACCTGATCCTCATCCCGCTCGCTGCCACCGCATTCCTCACTCTCGGCCGCCACCCGCTCGCCGGCATGGCTGCCGCCTATGCCGGTGTCAGTGCCATCTTCGCCGTGAACATCCTGATCACCCCGATCGACTCGATGCTCACCGAGATCACCAACGAGGCGATCGGGCAGACCGATGCCGAGCCGATCGACATCACCGCCAACCTCTACTTCGCGATCGCCTCGTCGATCGTGCTGGCCGCGGTCGCCGTGATCGTCACGCAGCGGATCGTGGAGCCTCGTCTCGGCACCTACGACCCCGCCGATGGCGACCCGGCGTTCGTCGGTACGGGGCGCGTCGACGGCGCCACCAGTGGCACCAACGATCCCGTCCACCACGAGGGCACCGATGCCGACGAGCGCGCCGACGAGGACGCCCTCGAGGCCAAGGGGCTGCGCTGGGCGCTCCTTGCACTGGTGGGCATGGGTGCCCTGATCCTGCTGCTCACCGTGCCGTCGGGAGCGCCACTACGGGCCCCCGACACCGGCGCGATCATCGGCAACACACCGTTCATGGCGAGCCTGATCTTCCTGATCACCCTCACGTTCCTGGCCTGCGGCATCGCCTACGGCATCGGGGCCCGGACGATCTCGGGGAGCGCCGACGTGATCGACGGCGTCACCCAGACGTTCGCCGGGCTGGCCGGGCTGGTGTTCATGCTGCTGATGATCGCCCAGTTCATCGCCTACCTCAACTTCCCCAACATGCCCCGCGTCGCCGCCGTGGAGTTGGCCGGCGTGCTGGAGAGCGCCGGCTTCGGCGCGTTGCCGCTGCTGCTGGGGATGATCGTCGTGATCATCTTCCTCAACATCGTGATCCCCGGCGTCGTGCCGAAGTGGGCGATCTTCGCTCCGGTCTTCATCCCGATCTTCGTGCGTCTCGGCGTGGCGCCGCAGACGGTGCTCGCCGCCTATCGCATCGGCGACTCACCGACCAACGTGGTCACCCCGCTGATGGTGTACCTGCCGTTCATCGTGGTGGTCGCCCAGCGATACCAGCGCAAGGCAGGCATCGGCACGATCGTGGCGCTGATGCTGCCCTACGTGCTGTTCATCGCCGTGGCCTGGATCGCACTGTTCACGATGTGGTGGCTGTTCGGCCTGCCGCTCGGCCCCGACTCACCGGTCGCCATCTGACTCGGATCGGTCGGATCGCGTCAGGCCCTGACCCCACGGCGTCGGCGCTGCCACAGGGCCGTGCCGCTCGCCACGGTGAGCATGGCCAGCGTGCCGACCGCCCCCACCGAGGTGACGGCGTGGGGCACCGTGTCGCCGGCGCCGGGATTGCGGTCGGCGATTCCGATCGGCGCACTGCCGAGTTCGGCCAGCGACGTCGCCCACATCCAGGTGGCCACCGTGACCGCACCGGTGGCCAACCCGAGCCCGTAGGCCCGAACCACGAGCGAACCCACCACGACGGCGACGGCGATCAGCGCCACCTGGGTGAGCCGGCCCGCGAAGAACGCCGTGGGCAGGTCGCGGTTGGGATCGGTGGAGCGGAAGTTGTCGGCGAAAACGGCGTCACCCACCGGCACCAGCGGTCCGAACGCCAGGACGACGCCGGCGACCGCTGTGACGGCGGCGATCCACGGGTTGAGCGGCCGGTGGCCACCGGTGCCCGACAGGCGCAGCGACGCCACGAACACCAGCGCCGCCAGGACGCCGATGCCGGCCACCAGCAGCCACCCGACGTCTCGTGTGACCGTGAGGGTGAACTCTTCGGGTGACGTTCGCGTGATCGACTCGGCGACGGCGATCGGGAACTCGGCGAGTCCGATGGACAGGCTCGCCCACCCCACGACGGCCAGCGCCGCGCCGCCGGCGAGACCGGCACCCCAGCGGATCCCGAAGCAGGCGAGCAGGCCGCCGATCACCATGGCGGCGGCGCCGACGAAACCGGCCATGGCGAGGTTGCTGCCGAGGTCGGCGAGCGTCGATGCGCCGGTGTCGATGCCGGCCGTGGGGCGGCTCGTGCGGATGTCGATGACGTCGGCCACGAAGGCCATCAGGGCCGCAGCGAGGCTGAACAGCGAGAACAGGAACACGAGACGGAACCGAAAGGGCTCACGCGGCGGCGGGTACTCGACGAGGTCGTCGACGCCGTCGAACACCGCCGGCATCTCGGCCGTGATGACGGGAGCCGAGACGGCGCGGACCTCGTCGGTGGGCGCAGCCGAGGCCCATCCGTCGTCGGCGACGACGAAGCGCTCGGCGACCGCATCCGGCTCGGCAACGGCATCGACCGGCTCGGTGACGGCATCGACCGGTTCCGTCGGTTCGTCGTGCCGATCTGCGGACTCCGCCGGCTGTGTCTCTTCCTGCCCGGCGGTGGTGCGCTCGGTGGTGACGATGTCGATCGGCTGCGTCTCGATCTGCTCCGTCGGCGGCTGATCGACCCCGGAGACGCCGGTGTCCGGCGCGGGCGCCGCCCAGGCGTTGCCGTCGCTCGCCGCCAGCGCAGTACCGCAACGGTTGCAGAAGCGTTGTTCGTCGGAGACCTCGACGCCGCAGCCCGGACACACCATGGCCCCGACTGTACGGGATCGTGGTCCCGCGTCGGGTCTGCCCGGCCGACAGACTGTGGGTGTGCAGCCCGACGACGCCACGCCCACCGACGACCCGTCGGGTGCTTCGCCGTCCGACGCCGAGACGACACCGGCTCGTGGTCGCTTCGCGCCGTCGCCCACGGGCGATCTGCACGTGGGCAATCTCCGCACGGCGGTGCTCGCGTGGCTGGCGGCACGGGGGGCGGGTGGCTCGTTCGTCGTGCGCATGGAGGACCTCGATCGCCAGCAGTCCGATCCGGCGCTGGAGCAGTCCCAACTCGCCGACCTGGCCACGGTCGGGCTCGACTGGGACGGCGAGGTGGTCCGCCAGAGCGAGCGGTTCGATCTCTACCACGACGCCATCCGTCGCCTCACCGAACACGACCTGGTCTACGAGTGCTACTGCACCCGGCGCGAGATCCGCGAGGAGATCGCTGCAGCTGCCGAGGCTCCGCACGGTCCTCCCGGGGCCTATCCCGGGGTGTGCCGCGATCTCGGCGACCGCGATCGCCGTCGACGTCGTGACGAGGGACGACCGCCGGCGTTGAGGTTCCGCAGCGACGGCGAGGTGGTGGAGTTCACCGACCGGATCCATGGTGTGTCATCGGCGGTGGTCGACGACGTGGTCCTGCGCCGCAACGACGGCGTGCCGGCCTACAACCTCGCCGTGGTGGTCGACGACGCGCTGCAAGGGGTGACCGACGTGGTGCGCGGTGACGACCTGCTGTCGTCGACACCGCGACAGATCGCGCTGCAGCGGATGCTCGGCTTTCCCCGACCCCGCTATGCCCACGTCCCGCTGGTGCTCGACGACGAAGGCCGGCGCCTGGCGAAACGCAAGGGCCTGCCGGTGACGCTGCGAGACCTTGCTGCCGTCGGCGTCTCACCGCCCGACGTGCAGCGGTGGATCCTGCGCACTCTGGGGCCGGCAGTCGACATCGGTCTGTTCCGGAGAGATCCTTCCGCCGGCGCGATCTCCGACCCGGGTGAGGGCCTCGCTGCGTTCGTCGACGGCTTCCACTTGGCGGCCGTGCCGACCGAGCCTGTGGTGTGGTCGCTCGACCGGATGCATGAGCCCGGCTGAGTGGCGGGGCCGACCGGCGACGACATCACCACCGACATCGCTTGTAGCATTTCTGTCTGTGTTCGTGCATCGACGCCCCCGCGCCCTGAGCGGCATCGTGGCGATGTCGGGC